>SWCA01001553.1_pt1 | contig 173303 bp, 147 predicted proteins | sample 4692961 | NCBI WGS metagenome assembly SWCA01 (sample SAMN10267275, study PRJNA491770) | bioreactor metagenome | isolation source: DHS bioreactor inoculated with | place: Japan: off Shimokita Peninsula | reverse complement strand
CGAGCTGGGTTCAGAACGTCGTGAGACAGTTCGGTCCCTATCCGCTGTGGGCGCAGGAAATTTGAGAGGATCTGTCCTTAGTACGAGAGGACCGGGATGGACGTACCTCTGGTGCATCAGTTGTCCTGCCAAGGGCACAGCTGAGTAGCTATGTACGGAAGGGATAAGCGCTGAAGGCATCTAAGCGCGAAGCCCACCTTAAGATAAGATTTCCCACCATTTATGGATAAGACCCCACGTAGACTATGTGGTTGATAGGCCTAGGGTGTAAGGGCAGTAATGTCTGAAGCTGATAGGTACTAATAGGTCGAGGACTTGACCAAATAATACAGTTAGTAGTTAGTAGTGCGTAGTTAGTAGTAAAAACTACGAACCACGATCTACACGCTACGAACTAATTCCCACTATATAGTTTTGAGAGAATATCTCAATTAAATAGGAAACTCAGCTAACGCTGAGTACTACAATGACACCAAATCATAGATTTGGGGCATTGCAGCATCTGGTAATTACAGCGAAGGGGATACACCTGTTCCCATATCGAACACAGTAGTTAAGCCCTTCAGCGCCGATGGTACTTGGTGGGAAACTGCCTGGGAGAGTAGGTCGTTGCCAGTTTATATGACAACCTTGAGTATTATTAAAATACTTAAGGTTGTTTTTATTTTATTGAAGAATTGACTCAATTAATCATAGGAGAAATTAACGACCATATATAAGATGGGTATAGAATAATATGTAAAAAGAAAGAGCTAACCCAAATAGGTAAGCTCAAATATTTAGCCTTGAAATGCGTTCTTATCGTCTTTGTTAAATGCTATTAAATAATATTTATTATCTAGATTTTGTTCCAAATTTTTAATTTTCTCTAATTCATTGTTATCCACACTAGCCAGTGGAACTTCATTTAATTTGTTTTTACCTTCCATAATAACCCTCCTTTACTCTCTATCATTTACAGAATAAATAATAATATGAAATAAATTTTTAAAAACAGTAGTTAGTAATATTTAACTAGTAGCAATTAAGACTATTTTACTACTATATTATACTGAATTTGCAGGAATTTTTAGATGCTATGTAGAAGTATTTGTACTATATAGAATTATTTGACAAAATTATTCCAAAGATTAATTAAATATTTATGTAAAATTATACGGTAATTAAGTATGAGAGGGGATAAAATGGAAGCTTGCATAGATAGAATTATAAATTTTTATAAAGCGCAACTGAATATTGACGAAAGACAATGTGAGATTTTGAAATATGCAATCAGAATTGTAATTAGTACAGTACTAGGATATACATTGATTTTAGTACTAGCATGGTTACTAGATATATTTTATTTAGTATTAGTTATAGCAATAACAGTATCTATATATAGAAGCGCTTCTGGAGGTGCCCACTGTTCGAATGTAATTAATTGTGGCCTTTATAGTGCAATAACTGCAAATATCCTAGGAATGATAGCAAATCTTTTTAATCCTACAAGTGCGACAATGCTAACTTTTATGATAATAATCTTTTTATTTTCAATTTGGACTATTAATAAATACGCTCCAGCCGACACTCCTGGAAAACCTATATCTAGCAAAATTAAAAGAGAAAAACTAAGAACATATTCCTTTATGATCGTAAGTCTTTGGTGTACAGGATCTATTTTTTGGTATAGTAGTGGTAGAAACTTAAATGTATTTGTATACGGCAGTACCGTGGGAATATTGTGGCAAAGTTTTACAGTGACGGATTGGGGATATAGATTTTGCCATTTAATAGATAAAGGATTAAGTCAAATTATAATACGGAGGGGATAATACATGTTAAGAAGATTACTTCAGATTTCTGTAACTATACTAACGTTTGTAGCTTTTTCAAATATAGCATCTGCATGTAGTATTTTAGGATATCAACCTGAGGTGCCACAATTCCTTAGAGATGAATAAAAATTTAATTAGCTTGACCTAAATATTATAGGTTTTCTAGGAGTGTGGTCTTTATGTTATTAATTGAACAGTTATTAGAGCATTGGATGGAAGCGTTTTTAATGTCTAGTGCAGGTCTTAGCTTTTTTGGTATAAGATTAAGATATAAAAAGCTTATATTGATAGGTGTTATTTATGGAATGATTATATATTGGGTGAGGTGGTTTTACATAGAAAACGGAATTCCATTTGGAACCCATAGTCTTATATTAGCAGGAAGTTTTATATTGGTTTTAAGATTTGTAGGTAATCAAAATTACTTAGTAAGTACTCTTGCGACTTTAACATCATATTTATTTATAATATGGGGAGAAGTAGTTGTTTTTCTTCCAGTTATGAAAATATTTACAAAAGATCTTTCGGTTGTAGGAACTAAACCAGGATACTATATCCTTGGAGGTACATTGACTTGTGCATTTCTAATTGTATTATTTATAGTATGCTATATATATAAAAAGACTATAATAAATTTAAACGCACTAAATGTAACAAAAGAGAGTAGAGGGTAAAATCTATGAAGGTGTCTTTATTTGAAATTTCTATTTTAATTATATTAATATTATTTCAAAGTTTATGTGCAATGTTATTAGGAATAAAAGAAGCTGTAAACTCTATAGGAGGAGTAATTAGTACCTTTAATTATCCACGTATTATAGAGCTTACTATGACCATTATAGGAGTAAGTGCTATAGCATGGGTTATATATATAGTAAAATTAATTAGAAATCATGAAGATGATGTAAAAAAATTAAATCATTCTACATCTATAATTGAAGCCCTAAGAGGACAAAAGCATGACTTTAATAACCATTTAAATGTCATTGCAGGCATGATTCAAATGAATAAAGCTAAAAAAGCTCTTGACTACATACAAAAAATTGGTGGAAAAACCAATGAGATATTTTCTATTTCAAAAATAGAGAATGTAGAGATTGCTGCTATTTTATATAGTAAATATGCCATTGCTGAGAGTAAAGGAATAGAGATTGAGCTTGATATAGACTCATCCCTTGGGAATTTGAAAATTGACTCCATAGAAATATCACGGGTGCTCTTTAATTTAATTGACAATGCAATCCATGAACTTATTGAGGCTAGAGAAGATAGGAAAAGGTTATCGATAGATATAAGTGAAGATATAAGCCAATATATAATTTCTATATGCAATTCTTATCCAGTAATTCCTCGACATTTATATGACAAAATTTTTGAAAAGGGATACACAACAAAAGAGGATAATGAAAGTCAGCACGGATATGGACTTTATATTGTAAAGAATATCATACAAAAGAATAAAGGCAAAATAACCGTGGAGAGCTATGAGGGTTTAGGCACGATTTTTACGATATTTCTACCTAAAAAAGTAGCACAAAGAGATATAGTAAATGTTCAGGGAGCTAATACATAATAAAATAAACTGATAGAATACAAGATAGGAGTAACTATGATACTCCTATTTTATATTTTAATTTTTATATTTCTAACCTTAAGTTATTTATTTCATAAAAATATAAAGACTACATACAAGAACAAATGTTTGGTATAATATTCTTGAGGTGAATGATTTTGGATAGAAGAATAATTCATGTCGATATGGATGCATTTTTTGCGTCAGTTGAGCAAAGAGATAACTCAAGCTTAAAGGGAAAGCCTGTAATAGTAGGAGGTACCAGTGATAGAGGTGTTGTTTGTGCTGCCTCCTATGAGGCTAGAAAATATGGTGTGCACTCTGCCATGGCCACATACATAGCAAAGCAGAAATGTCCCCATGGCATATTTGTAAGGACAAGGCATAATAGATATAAAGAAGTTTCCAATGAAATATTTAATATATTATATGGCTTTACATATATGGTGGAGCCCCTATCCATAGATGAAGCTTATATAGATGTTACAAGTCTAAATAAAGAACCCTTAGATATAGCCTATGATATAAAAAAGCAGGTTAGAAGGGAGACTGGATTAACTATTTCAATAGGAATATCCTATAATAAATTTTTAGCTAAACTTGCTTCAGATTGGAATAAACCAAATGGCATTAAGGTAATAACTAAAGATATGATTCCCGATATGTTAAAACCATTATCCATAAAGAAAGTATATGGAATAGGTAGAAAATCTGCAGATAAACTTAATAGGATAGGTATATTCACCGTAGAGGATTTACTAAACCTACCAAAGGATTATATGGTTAATTTTTTTGGTAAATACGGCATAGAAATATATGACAGGATTAGAGGAGTAGATAATAGGGTAATAAAACCAACAAGGGATGTAAAATCCATTGGTAGGGAAACAACCTTTAAAGAAGATACAGGAAATAAAGAGTATTTAAAGGAGATATTACTTAGCTTTGCAGATAATATTTCTAATGCTCTGAATAAAAGGGAGCTTAGCTGTAAAACAGTCACAGTGAAGTTTAAAACCGCTAGCTTTGAAACTCATACTAAAAGCAAGACATTATTTATGAATATTAGCTCCAGTAAAGATATATATATAGTAGGTAGTAATATATTAGATGAAGTAGTTTTAGAAGAAAATATAAGGCTCATTGGATTAACGGTCTCTAATTTTTCTGATAATAATATTGAACAAATAAGCTTTTTTGAAAATCTTTAGTAATAATATTCTACTATAAGATAAATAATAAAGTTTTGAAGATATCTTTTTTATTTACTTTAAATTTTTTAAATAATATAATGTGTTTGAATAGATAAATAAGTTAGAGGAGGAAAAAGTATGGAAGTTAAGGGCTGGATATTATACAGACCTTTTAAGGTAAGGGTAAAACAGGATAGTTATGAAAATAGCAGATTTTTAGAGGTTGCTAAAGAAAGTGGGATTGATCTAAAAATTATATTTCCAGAGCAGCTTGACCTTATAGTAACTAAGGATGGAAAGAAGTCTATTTTTTTAGATGGAGAAACTGTTGAATTGCCTGATTTTGTTTTACCTAGGATGGGTTCCCATACATCTTATTTTGCTCTGGCCGTTCTAAGGCATTTAGAAAAGCTGGGTGTACATATTGTAAATCCTCCAAATAGTATAGATGCCGTTAAGGATAAGCTATATACTCAACAGATGTTAGCCACAAATAATTTACCAGTTCCAAAGACAATGCTTATGAAATTTCCTATACATGGAAATGCAGATTTAGTAGAAAAGCATATAGGATTTCCTGTGGTAGTTAAGACCATCCATGGTTCCCAAGGTAGTGGAGTATTTCTATCTGACAACAAGAGAAAATTTAATGATTTAATGCAGCTTATTAATTGTACAAATAATAATATGAATATAATCCTACAGGAATTTATCTCTGATAGCTACGGAAGGGATTTAAGGGTCTTTGTAGTTGGGGGTAGAGCCATAGGTTGTATGGAAAGGAAGGCTGCTGAAGGAAGCTTTAAGGCAAACTTCTCCCAGGGAGGAGAAGTTAATAATTATGAGCTCAATCCCGAAATAGAGTGGCTTGCCACAGAAAGTGCTAAAATACTTGGTCTAGATGTTGCTGGTATAGACCTGCTTTTTGATAGGGATCATTATAAAATATGTGAAGCCAATTCAGCTCCAGGCTTTGAAGGCTTTGAAGAGGCTACTAAAATTAATGTTGCCCAAGAGATATTTAATTATATTAAGATAAGACTTAATTTAATGGATTAAGATATAATAAAACTTTAAAATTACATACCTAATAAAAAAAACGAAGTCGTAAATGGCTTCGTTATTTTTATGTTAACAATATGTAAAATATGTAAGCTTAACTTAAATATAACAATGATTTAACATGGGTTTATTAACATTAAATTACATGGGAAAATAATGAAATTATAATTAGCTGAATTGTTTAAAGGCTTTCTCATTACATTGAGAGGGCATTTATAGATTCACCTTATTATCTAAAAAGGAGGGAAATAAGTAGTCAAGCTAATCTTATAATAAAATATTCACTTAGGGTAGACTTAGAGCGTAAAAATAAAGGAGGACATTATTAATGTATAAGAAATATTCAAAAGCTATAAGCTTCATGTTAGTTTTTGCACTAATTATGACTAATCTTTTCAGTTTCGGAATGATGAATATTACATATGCAGCATCGGAATTAAAGATTCAGCATACACAAATTGCAGATTCAAATGCATATGGTCTTATCCCAATAGAATTCAAACTAATGAATGGAGATAATTCAACAGTTGCCGAGAGCGTATACTCAAGTGTATATGCTAGTGTTTATTATAAGCATAGTGATGATGATTTTGAGTTTATTGATGCAATAAATAATGATGATGGAACCTTTAGTGCAGTTATTCCTGCCAATAAAGCAACAGAAAATATCGAATACTACATAGCGGGAATACATGAAGGTAACACCATCAGAAATCCTAAAACAGAAGATACTACCTATACTATTAATATTAAGAAGTATGCGGATAAAGAAAAGCTATTAACTCACATAGGAAACTTCACCGCAACAGATGGACAAGGTGGAAGAGGAGTAGCTGAGATAGTAAAGTATGATAAGGTTACTAAAAAGGCATTCGTAGTTAATGGAGTTGATACAAACATATCCATAGATATAGTAGACTTAACAGGACTACAAAAAGATAGTACATCAGTCTTAGAATTAACTACAAGTGAGAGCATTAAAATAAGTGATATACCTGATTTAGGTAGCTTTACTGTAGCAGATATCACATGTATAGACATTCATCCATCAGGAGAATACTTTGCCGTATCTCTGCCAAATGCAGATAAAACTAAAAAGGGCAAAGTGGCATTCTTTAATATTGATAAGGAGTATAAAGGAAATGTAGATGTAGGATTTTTACCAGATAATTTAGCATTTACACCAGATGGAAACAATCTATTAGTTGCGAATGAAGGAGAACCAAATGATGATTATGTTGATCCAGCTGGAAGCGTATCAGTAATAGACTTATCAAGCGGAGTTGAGAGTATTACTCAAGGCTTAGTTACGGATGTAGGATTTAATGGAGTAAGTGTTGATGAGAATGTAATAATTAAAGATGGAGCTACGAATAGTGAAGATTTTGAACCAGAATACATTGTAGTGGATGAAAATAGTCAATATGCATATATAGCCCTGCAAGAAAACAATGCAATTGCAAAACTAGATATTGCTAATAAAGAATTTGTAGACGTTACTGGACTTGGATTCAAAGACTGGTCAGTATCAGCTCTAGATGGATCTAATAAAGATGATAAGATTAATATCAAGAAATGGCCTGTATTAGGTATGTACATGCCCGATGGAATAGATATAGCAACAATAAATGGAACAGATTATATCTTCACTGCTAACGAAGGTGATGGAAGAGAATGGGGAGACTACGAAAATGAAGTAGAAGTTGGCGATATAGCAGATGAAGGAAACCTATCTTTAGATGCAGATAATTATGAAGGTTATACCCAAGAACAGCTAGAAGCCATAGCTGGAGAATTAGGTAACAAAGCAAATATAGGAAAATTAAATGTACATCTAGAATTAGGAAAAAATGACGAAGGAAAGTACGAAGCCCTATATACCTTTGGCGGACGTTCCTTCTCAATTTACAATGCATCAGATTTAAGCCAAGTATACGATAGTGGCTCAGAATTTGAAGAAATAACAGCACAAAGATATCCAGATGAATTTAACACAACCAATGATGAAGTAGATTTTGATGATAGAAGTGACAATAAAGGGCCAGAACCAGAGGACGTAAAAGTAGGTAAAGTTGGAGACAAATATTATGCCTTTGTTGGACTTGAGCGTATGGGTGGGGTTATGGTATATGATGTAACTAACCCAGAAGATGTGGAGTTTGTTCAATATATGAATACTAGAGATTATAGTGATGATATTGCGGGAGACTGCGGACCTGAAGGACTTAAATTCGTTGCAAGAGGGGACAGCCCTATAGACCAACCATTACTTCTTGTTGCCAATGAAGTAAGTGGAACATTATCTATATTCCAGGTTAAAGATGAATCAAAAGCACCGCTTAAATCGGAAGTAAGGATAGCAGTAATATCTGACCCTCATCTATATTTATCATCACTAGGAACAGGTGGAGCTGCCTTTGACGAATATTTAGCTAACGATAGAAAGCTAATAGCTGAAAGTCAAGCCATAGTTGAAGAAGCAGTTAGCCAAATAAAAGATAGTGATGTTGAGATAGTACTTGTATCAGGAGACCTTACGAAGGATGGAGCAAAAGTATCCCACGAAAAGCTTGCAGCATTACTTGCAGAAATTGAAGCTACCGGTAAGAAGGTATACGTGATAGATGGAAATCACGATATAAACAATACTCATGCCGTTGGGTATAAAGGAAATGAGGCAGTAAAAGTAGATTATGTAACTCCAGAGAGTTATAAGACTATTTACAATGACTTTGGATACTCTGAAGCAATAGCAAAGGATCCAAACTCTTTAAGTTATGTGGTAGAGCCAGTGGATGGATTATGGGTTATTGGTATAGATTCTGCACTATATGATACCAATATTGAAGATGATTATCCAAAAACAGGTGGAGCATTTAGCCAAGCTAGACTTAATTGGATAAAAGCTAAGGTAAGTCAAGGACGTGCTCAAGGCAAAAGAGTTATCGGTTTCATGCATCATGGCTTAGTAGAGCACTTTGAATACCAAGAAGAATTATTTAGTCAGTATGTTATAAAGGATTGGGAGATAGTATCGACACAGCTAGCAGATCTAGGAATGGAAGCGGTATTTACTGGACATTTCCATTCTAACGATATAGTTAAAAAGACCACAGACAGTGGAAATACTATCTATGATATTGAGACAGGTTCACTATTAACATATCCTTGTCCCTATAGAATAGTTGAGTTAACAGAAGACAATAAGCTAAATATAACTACTAATTTAATTGAAAGCATTAAGTACGATACAGGAGACTTAACATTCCAAGAACATGCAAGAGAGTTCTTAATTGCCGGATTAGAGCAGTTAGCTGAAGATGAATTAGTTAAACTATTAGCTGTTAATATGGCAGGTCAAGGAGCATCCAAAGAAGAAATAGCTGCAATTATAGCAAGTCATGGAGATGTTATTAAAGCTCAAATTAATGCAACAATAACTGGAACGCCTTACTCAACAATAGACTTAGTGGTAGCTGGACTTGAAGCCCATTATGCAGGTGATGAGACAATTGATCCGACAATGGATTATATATTAAAAGGAATGCTAGCATCTGATGATACAAACAATCAATTTTTAGGAGCTGCATTATTATCTTTATGGAATGATCCAGCACCAAAAGATAATGATGTAACCATCCAATTATCAGAGGTACCTGAACCACAAAGAAATGACGATGATGACGACGATGATGATAATTCATCCTCAAATAACAATAGTTCATCTTCAGGCTCTGGCGGTAAACCATCTTCAGACACAACAGATAATGGAGAAACTAAAAAAGTTAGAGATGCAGTAGAAGATAGTATCTCAAACTCTATGAAGAAGACAGTATCTATAAAAATTGCTGATGGAGAAACACCTCAAGTATTTCTAGAAGAAGATACTATAGACGATATAATAGACTCAGGAAAACCACTAGAGATATCTAGTAAAAACATATCTCTTACATTTGATGGAACAACTCTACAACAACAAAAACTAGAAAGTGATCAGGCTGTTAAAGTTTCTGTAGGAGAACTAGATGAAGAGGCTGCCCTTGATATACTGGAGGACGCAACAAATAGCTCTTCCCTAATATCTATAGGAAATAAAATATATGACTTCTCATATTCAATAGTAGAAGATGGAGAAGAGAAAGATGAAGTTACTAGCTTCAGTGAACCAGTAAAAGTAGTGGTTTCAATAGATAATGATGACCTAACAGAAGAGCAAATTGCAAATCTAACTGCTGTAAGATTAGTGAAGAATTCTGATGGCACTATAACAACAGTTAAGTTAGGTGGGACTTATGATCCTGATACTAATACCTTCACATTCCATACAGATAGGTTTAGTATGTATAGTGTAATGGTAGCAGACAAGTTAACTAAGATATTCATTTATATTGATGATAGTTACTATACTATAAATAATACATCTTTAAAAATGGATACACCACCGACTATTGTTGACGACAGAACGTTAGTGCCAGTACGTGCAATTGCAGAAGCATTAGATGCAACAGTATCATGGAATGACAAAACAAGAAAAGTTACAATAACTACAGACAGCAATGAAGTAACTATACAAATAGGAGTGTCAAATAAAAAGATAGGATTAGATGTAGCACCAATAATCCAGAATAGCAGGACTTTAGTACCACTTAGATTTGTTTCTGAAAACTTAGGTGCTAATGTTAAATGGTATCCTTCTGAAAGAAAAATAGAACTAGTAAAATAAGGAACATTTAATTACTGACAACATCCTCATTCTTAATCCATATAGTAGGAAGGAGGATGTTGATGAGTAATTAAATAGGATATGAAAGGAACTTTACAATTTAGAGAGAGTCGATACTAGTTTTTCAAAAGTCACCTTAAATCTCTCATTATCCTCTTTTTTACGCTTCTTAGTATTGCTAGTTCTACCACCAGCACGCCTGATTTTTTGCCCTAAATATCTTTGAAACAATAATTGATCCATATTATCATTGGTATATAAAAAACCATTCTGATTAATCGAGTGGGCTTTTTTTGATAAAGCCATTGTTGCAACCCCGTAATCCTGAGTCACAACAATATCTCCCTTATTTACTCTATTAATCAAGGCATGGTCAACAGAGTCCTTACCCTTGCCCACGATGACTACTTCTGAATAATCGTCATCTATAACATGGCTAGTATCGGAAATCATAATAACCGGTATGGAATATTTTTTTGCTATGCTAACGACAATATCCTTAACAGGACATCCATCGGCATCAACAAGTATTCTTATTGTTTCACTCATTTACCCCACAAAACCTCTCTATAATTTTAGTATATATGATAACAGCGTTAACAAGATCCTCAATGGCTATATGCTCATCGGCAGTATGGGATTGTGCTATACTACCAGGGCCAAATACAACAGAAGGAATTTTACCGAATTTAGATAGTAGGGCCGCATCGGTCCATCCCCTATCCTTGCAGAGTTCTGGAATCTTACCTGTTACATCCTTAATAGACTCCTTAACTGCCCTTACAATTGGATCCCTAGGAGGTGTAAATAGAGGAGGATTAGTAAGGTTAGAAATACCATTTAAATCCCTTTCCACCTTAGCATCAAAGTAAGGGTCTTCATTTTTAAGCTTATCGATTATTTCCTGATATTCCCTTAGTATACCCTCAATAGATTCTCCCTCCACATATCTTCTGTCAATTTGTATGGAGCAGGAGTCAGGAACCTTATTAGGTTGGCCTCCAGCATCTATAGTACCAATATTCATTACAGGACTTCCCATATAGTGGTTATATTTTTCCTCAAGCTTTGGATAAAGATCTTGCCTCATTTTTTGAATTAAGTTTGCTGCTTTTTCTATGGCATTTATACCCATGTGAGGAACTCCACCATGGGCTGATTTGCCCTTTATTACTATCTTAAGCCATTCAAGACCTCTATGACCTATGGTATATTCGTAATTTGAAGGTTCTCCTACGATTGCTGCATCAGTTCGTATACCAGACTCTATTAAATACTCGGTACCTTCACTTCTGTTTTCTTCCCCAATAACTCCAGCAAATATAAGATCGCCCTTTAGCTTAATACCTGCACGTTTTAGGGCAACCATAGTCATGAGCATTGAGGCAATAGGGCCCTTCATATCTGTAGCTCCTCTTCCCCATATACATCCATCTCTCACTTCCCCACTAAAGGGATCAATGGTCATATTATAGGGTTGTATTGTATCTGTATGGCCATTTAACATGAGGGATTTACCACTGCCACTTCCACGAAGGTATATTAATACATTACTTCGTTTTTCGGTGACTTTTTGAAGCTTAGCCTCCAAACCATTTTTTTTGGCAAATTTCTGAATGAATTCAGCTACCTTTTTTTCTTGATTTGGTACATCCTTATGGCTAGGTATTCTAATCAAATCTTGTGTTAGTTTAATTAATTCTTCTTTACTATAATATTCATCAGTATTAATCAAAATGTACACTCCCATAGTTATTAATTATATATTTTGTCTATTATATAATATATATTATATTAATAAATTTTATATATAATATATAATTAGTCAAGAGAATAAATTAGATATATAGAAAAACTGCATCTATAAAAGATAAAATTTATATTACAAATATTAAATCTTTGTTAATATATTGTATTTTAACAATTACTAATTGATTCATCGGTACATAAGTATTATAATGGATAATAGATTTCCAAAAAAATTTAACAACTACTGACCGACTGGTCGGACAAAAATAGGAGGGTCTATATGAAAAGAGTAATATCATTGTTTGTAGTAATAAGTTTAACAATTGCGGTAATAAGTGGTTGCAGTGGAAAGCCAGATGAATCTGTGGAGGCCACAAATATCGAGGAAGTATCTAGACCAGTAGAAGTTGTAACGCCTGAAAAAAGAGATATAGCAATATCAAATGCATTGTCAGGTAAGTTAAGCGCTACGGAGGATATTGCAGTAGTGTCTGAGCTTTCTCCATCTCCAAAGGTAAAGGACCTAAGAGTTCAGGTGGGAGATAGGGTTAAAAAGGGAGAAGTTTTATTTGTACTAGATGATGAAAATATTAAGGATCAAATAGAACAACTGCAAGCTTCCTATGATGCATCTACATGGAATATTAAAAATACTGAAGAAAAGCTTCAAAATGCTAAGACTGATTTAGAGAGAATGGAAAAGCTTTATGAAGCAGGAGCCATAACTGACCAAGCTCTTGAGCAGGCGAGACTAGCAGCCTCAGATACATCTCTTAATGGATTAAAGGCACAGGTAAAGCAATCAAAGGTATCCTTAGATCAAGCAATATCAAAATTACAAGATACAGTTATAACAGCACCTATAACAGGGTATGTGGTCGATGTCAATATTGATGAAAATGAATTTCCCCCAACGGGCAGTGCTGCCATGCGTATAGTTAATACAGATAAGTTAACCGTTGATGTGGGAGTTGCAGAAAGAATCGTAAATAAGATCAGTAAAGGACAAGAGGTTGATGTTAGAATTAAGGTTGCTACCGATGACACATTAAAGGGAATAGTTAAAACCGTTAGCCCTATACCTGATCAAGCATCTCAAGTTTATCCAGTAGAAATTGAAATAGATAACAAGGATGGTTCGATTAAGGCTGGAATGTTCGCAGAGATAATATTTGATATTGAAAAACAGGAAGATGTTTTATCGATTCCGAGCGATGCTATCATAGAAAATGATAATGGAAAATACGTGTATGTTGTTGAAAATGATACAGCTAAAGTAAAGGAAATTGAAGTAGGCCTTGATAATGGTGAATATACTGAAATAGCAAGTGGAATATCTGAATCAGACAATGTGGTAATAAAGGGACATGATTATGTGGAGGATGGAGAAAAAGTTAACATAGTAAGAGGTGATAAGTAATGAAAATATCAGAGTTATCCGTAAAACGTCCTGTAACAATCCTTATGATGGTACTTATCATAATTACCCTTGGTGGGGTAGCCTTGAGTAAGCTACAAGTGGACTTATATCCAGAGATAGAGGTTCCAGTTGCTATAGTAAGTAGTTCCTATTCCGGGGTTGGACCAGAGGAGATAGAAACATTAATCAGTAAGCCCCTAGAACAATCCCTAAGTACAGTTAGCAATATAAAAAGTGTACAGTCTATATCCAGTGAAGGAAGTTCTATAGTAGTGCTTGAGTTCAACTATGGGGTAGATATGGATTTTGCAGCATTGGAGATGAGGGAGAAGGTAGATTTGATAAAGGGAGCTTTGCCCGATGATGCCAGTGATCCCTTAGTAATGAAAATTGATCCAAATTCCTTCCCTATATTGCAAATAGCATTTACAAATGGTGAAGATTTAACGGAGCTTCAGACCTTAATAGAGGACAAAATTCAAAATAGAATTGAAAGAATAGATGGAGTAGCTTCTGTAAATGTAACGGGAGGATACGAAGATGAGATTCAAATAAGGATATCCCAAGAAAAACTAAACGGATATGGACTTTCATTAAGTAGTATTGGAAGCGCAATTGCAAGTGAAAATTTAAATCTTCCTGGTGGTGAAGTTTATAGCGGTGACAGGGAGATATTAGTAAGAACAACCGGTGAATTTGGAAGTATAGATGAGATTAAGGATTTACCTATAACTTTACCCGGTGGAGGAACCATATATTTAAAGGATATTGCAGATGTTCAGTTGTCTAACAAAGATGTAACAACCATAAATAGAATGAATGAAAGATCATCTATAAATATGTCCATTTTAAAAGAATCCAATGCTAATACAGTATTGGTGGCAGAAACAGTTAAGGAAGAAATTAAGAAAATAGAAAATGAGTTTTCAAATATTAAAGTAAACACAGTATTTGACCAATCAGAATTTATAAATAAAGCAATTAGTAACACTTCAAAGAGTGCGGTTTCTGGTGCAATACTTGCAATAGTCATACTGTATCTATTTTTAAGAAATATAAGAAGTACATTTATCATAGCCACAGCTATTCCGATTTCAGTAATCGCAACCTTCACTATTTTATATTTTACAGGTATAACAATAAACCTTATGACCCTTGGAGGGTTAGCACTAGGAGTAGGTATGCTTGTGGATAATGCCATAGTTGTCCTTGAGAATATTTATAGATTTAGGGAAGAGGGTTATTCAAGAATCGAAGCAGCAAAACAGGGAGCATCGGAGGTAGGCATGGCCGTTGTTGCATCAACCCTTACTACCATAGCTGTTTTCTTACCTATAGTATTCACTGAAGGTATGGCAGCAAATTTATTTAAGGAATTAGCCCTGACTGTAACATTTTCACTGGTAGCATCCTTGCTAGTATCAGTAACCTTAGTACCTATGCTTTCATCAAAGATCCTTAAGGTGGAAGAAAAACATAGTAAAAGGAAGTTTACGATCTTTACTAAAATATTTGATTTATTTGAAAGGTTCTTTGAAAGCTTAGAGAAAGCATATAAAGGAGTACTTAGAGGTGCTATTAGTCATAGAAAGATTACAATTTTAATAGCCTTTTTAATATTTGCAGGTTCAATAGCATCAATGCCCTTTATAGGAGCGGAGTTTTTCCCTTCCATGGATGAAGGTAGTATTAGTGTTAATATTGAGCTTCCTACGGGTTCAAGCTTAGATGAAACAAATAGTATAATGTCAAAAATAGAAAAAAGGATAGAAACCATAAAAGAAATTGATATGGTTAATGTATCTGTCGGTGGAGAAGCAGGATTGAGTTTAGTAAGTAATTCCAGCTCTAACCAAGGAAGTATGGAGATATCCTTGGTTGATTTAGCTAATAGAGATAGAAGCTCAAATGAAGTTGGAGATGAAATAAGGGGATTAACTAAAGATATAGCAGGAGCTAAGATTGAAGTAAGTACATCCTCTGGAATGGGTGGCGGAGCAGGTAGTAGTAGCCCTATATCAATACAAATAGAAGGTGATGAATTAACAGAGCTTAAAAGAATTTCAAATGATTTTGTAAATATAATATCCTCTGTTGAAGGTACCAGAGAAGTTAAATCTAGCTATGAGGAAGGTAAACCAGAGGTTAGAATATCCCTTGATAGAAAAATAGCTTCTAGGTTTGGACTCACAGCTAGTCAGGTGGCAAATGCAGTAAGAACTGCCATATCTGGAAATACGATTACCCAGTATAAATACCAGGGTACAGAGATAGATGTAAAGATAATGGGAGATGAAAAGGTTAAAGAAAGCTTATTCAACTTAGAAAATCTATTAATATCAACTCCATTAGGAACCAGTATTCCATTAGGGCAGGTGGCTGATTTAGAAATGGCTAAGGGACCCGTTGGAATCAACAGAACTGACCAAGTAAGAACTGTTACTGTAACTAGTGCAATAGCAGGAAGGGACCTTGCCACAATAACTAGTGAAATAAATGGAAAAATTCAAAATTATAGTATGCCAAATGGTTATGAGTATGAATTTGGTGGAGAAAGAGAAGATATGATTGAGTCCTTTATGGACTTAGCACTGGCGTTGGCATTGGCAATTGTGCTTGTATATATGATTCTAGCTTCCCAATTTGAATCATTACTCCATCCATTCTTAATTATGTTTACAGTACCCCTTGCTGTGGCTGGAGGAAGTTTAGGGCTCTTTATAACTAGGAGAACACTAAGTGTACCTTCCATAATCGGAGCCATTATGCTGGCAGGTATAGTAGTTAATAATGCAATAGTATTAGTTGACTATGTTAATACACTACGATCTCAAGGCATGGAAACAGACGAAGCTATATTAAAGGCTGGCCCAACTAGACTTAGACCAATACTAATGACCACACTTACAACAGTACTAGGTTTGCTACCATTAGCATTAGGAATCGGTGAAGGTTCAGAAGCTCAGGCACCTCTTGCTACGGTAGTTATATTCGGGCTAGTATTATCTACGCTACTGACATTAGTATTCATACCAGTTATGTACATTGTTCTTGATAATTTTGTAAATTGGTTTAAACGATTATTTACCAAAAAAAGAACAAAAGAAATAACTGAAGGTTAGTTTGGAGGTTTAGCTAGTGTATGATCCTCAGCAGAAAAAGAAAGATATCCTCATGGCGGCTTTGGAGATATTCGGTAGAGATGGATTCTACAAAGCTAAGGTTAGTGATATAGCTAAGCAGGCAGATGTAGGTAAGGGAACTATCTATGAATATTTTGATAGTAAAAAGAATCTATTTGAGGAAATGGTAGATTTTTGTGGATATAAGGGTCTTGAATATTTAACAGAAGAAATAAATAAAGAAGAAAGTGCCATAGAAAAACTAAAAAAGTATATTCTTATAGAATCACAAGTTATGGAAGAGTATGGAGATATAATTTACGTATTTATTCAAGACTCCAATAAGTTGGGAGATAATGTGAAATCCATACTAATGGATTATAGGCAGAAGAAGATAGAAATAATGAAGGACGTGTTACAAGAAGGAATTGAAGTAGGCGCTTTTAAAGAAATATCTCTTGAGGTTACTGCTTTATCCTTCATGGGGGCAATTCATCACCTTCTTTTTAATAGAAAAATATTTGGTAGTCCAAAAGAAATAGAAGATATAATTCAAGACTTTTTAGAGATATTTATTAATGGAATAAAGAAATAATAGTAAATCTTTCAACAAACCCTCCAATTGGAGGGTTTGTTGTTATATAAACTTTTTAAAACTTTTTAAAATTTTTTAAAAAGTGGTACCCAAAAATATTTAAATATTCGTAACCTATTAATAATATAACTTTACCTAAGGAGATGTTATTAATGAGTCGGGGAATATGTATAGTATGTAATAGGTTTTTTATAAAAGAACATTCCGCTCAAGAAATGTGTGAAGAGTGCCTTGTAAAGGATAAGAGGGAGTATAATATTGTAAGAGAATACATAACTAATCATAAAAATCCATCAATTATGGAGATATATTATGAAACAAATATATCGATAAAGACCATTAAAAGATTTATAAAAGAAGATAGGATATCTATAAAGTGAATATTTACAAAAAATAGTTAAAGAAAGTAATATTTATACATAAACAATAAGAAGAATGGAAAGCATAGTATCAGATAAAAAATCAATTAATTTCCAATCCTTCTATTGGTTTTTTTGCTATAAATTACATTGTATTTATCGACCCTTTAAGTACAATAATATTAATGCAACATAAAAAATTGACTTAAAGGAGAGGTTACAATGGCTAGAAGTTCAAACAGAAAGGTAGTTCCAGAGGCAAAGCAAGCATTAGATCAAATGAAATATGAGATAGCTAGTGAATTAGGTCTTTCAAACTATCAAGCTACTGATAAAGGAAATCTAACAGCTAGACAAAATGGTTATGTTGGTGGATACATGACTAAGCGTTTAGTAGAAATGGCTGAAAAACAATTATCAGGTAAATAATATAATAAAAATATAAAAAATACAGCTCTCTATATTATAGAGAGCTGTATTTTTTATTAAGATATTTTTTTAAAAAAGATAGATACACAAAGGTATCTATCAAAAGAGAGGGTTCTTTATATATCGGATAAATAGGAATTAGCTAATTTTAGCATTTCCAATATATTCTTTTTGGAAGTTGAGCCTTGAGATAATTTAGATTCAATACAGCTTTTAATTTCTATGGTTTCTAAAATATCCTCTTCAAATATATCTGAAAATGTTTTAAAGTTATCTAGGGATAATTGATTTAATGATTTATTTTCATTAATACAATATAGAACCATTTTACCAACTATTTCATGAGCCTTTCTAAAGGGCAGACCTTTTTTAACTAGATAATCTGCAACATCAGTTGCATTCATAAAGCCCATTTCTGTGGCTTCCTTCATTTTTTCTTCTTTTATTTTAAGAGAGTTTAGCATAGGAATAAATACCTCTATAGAACTTTTAATAGTTTCTACAGTATCAAAAAGTGGAGGTTTATCCTCTTGCATGTCCTTATTATAAGCAAGGGGAAGAGCCTTCATTATTGTCATTATATTTATAAGATTTCCATAAACTCTTCCTGTTTTACCCCTTATCAGTTCAGGTATATCAGGATTCTTTTTTTGTGGCATAATACTGCTACCAGTACTAAAGGCATCATCTAATTCAATAAAATTGAATTCTGAAGAGTTCCATATTATAAGCTCTTCGCAGAAACGACTGAAATGCATCATCATTATTGAAGAATCATTAATAAATTCTATGATAAAGTCCCTATCACTTACTGCATCCAATGAATTTTCACATATTGAATCAAAACCTAGTTCCTTAGCCAAAAAGGCTCTGTCAGTATCATAGGTAGTTCCTGCTAAGGCTCCAGCACCTAGAGGTAAAGTATTAACTCTTTTATAGCAATCCTGAAGTCTTTCTAAATCCCTTTTAAACATCTGAAAATATGCTAATAAATAGTAGCTCAAGTAGATAGGCTGAGCCCTTTGTAAATGGGTATAACCAGGCATAATTGTTTCCACATGCTTTTCAGCCATATCTATTAAGACAGCTAATAGTTCTTTTAAAAGTTCACAAATCTCACTAATTTCTTCCTTTAGATATAAGCGTATATCCACCGCCACTTGATCGTTTCTACTACGGGCAGTATGAAGTTTTTTACCTACTTCGCCGATTTTATCTATCAGCATTGTTTCGATATTCATATGAATATCTTCATTCTCTATTTTAAATGTAAGCTTACCAGCCTCTATATCGCTTAGTATTTCTTGAAGCCCATTTACTATGGTTTCAGATTCATTCACAGCTATAATACCTGATTTTGCAAGCATTTTAGCATGGGCTATACTGCCTGTTATATCGTGCTTATATAACTTTTTGTCGAAAGTAATAGATGCATTGAAATTATCAACTAAGACATTTGTAGCCTTAGAGAAACGACCTCCCCAGAGCTTCATATTATGCCTTCTCCGTACTAAGATCTTTTTGTAATTTTTCATTCATTATAGCACGAATAGTAAGAGGCAGAGCGAAGAGGTTAATGAATCCTTGAGCATCATATTGATCATAAACATCATCCTCTCCAAAGGTAACGAAGTCTTCGTTGTATAGAGAGTATAGAGACTTTGATGCTACAGCCATACATGTTCCTTTGTAAAGCTTAAGTTTAACAGTTCCTGTTACAGCTTCTTGAGTACTATCCACAAAACTATCTAAAGCATCCTTTAGTGGAGAGAACCATACTCCATCATAAACAAGCTGTGCATATTTTTCTGAAACTATTTTTTTGAATTGCATAGTAGATCTATCTAATGTTAATTTTTCGAGGGCCTTATGGGCTTTATATAGTATAGTTCCACCGGGAGTTTCATAAACACCACGGGACTTCATTCCTACAAGTCTATTTTCTACAATATCGATTACTCCGACTCCATTTTCTCCACCTATTTTATTTAAGAATTTGACCATATCTATAGGTGAATACTTTTCGCCATTTATCTTAACTGGTATACCTTTTTCAAATTCTATTTCAACAAAGGATGGCTCATCGGGAGCTTTTTCAGGTGCTACACCCATCATATATAAATCAGTACTATGCTCATTCCAAGGATTTTCTAATTCTCCACCCTCGTGGCTTAAATGCCATATGTTTCTATCTCTACTATAGATAGATTTTTTAGTTACAGGAATTGGTACTCCATGTTTTTGAGCATAATCTATACAGTCTTCTCTAGATTTTAAGTCCCAGGTTCTCCAAGGAGCAATAATTTTCAAGCTAGGATCAAGGGCTTTAATAGTTACTTCAAAACGAACTTGGTCATTACCCTTTCCTGTTGCACCATGAGCTATAGCCACGGCACCTTCTTCATGGGCTATTTCTACTAATTTTTTAGCTATAAGAGGTCTTGCAAAGGAAGTTCCCAATAAATAATCATCTTCATAGATTGCCCCAGCTTTTATGGTAGGGAAAATATAATCAGTTATAAATTCCTCTGTAACATCAATTACATAGGCCTTTGAAGCTCCTGTTGCTAAAGCCTTAGCCTTAACAGCCTCAAGATCTTCCTCCTGCCCAACATCTACACATACAGCTATTACATCATATCCATGACTTACTTCTAACCATTTAAGTATAACTGATGTATCAAGTCCTCCTGAATAAGCTAAAACAACTTTTTCTTTACCCATTTTAATGGCCTCCTCTAAATTTAATATAAAATTCTTTATTAAAAGAAATAAATTCTATTTTAACATAAAAATACTTTATAAATAAGTAAATTCCATAATCAATGTCTAATGTTTATTTTTAGGACCTATTAGGGCGACCCTAAACTTTCAACTTGGAACATGGAACTTGGAACTAAAAAGCATCTTCGATGCTTTTTAAGTATGATAACAACCATTGATCTTCACATAATCATAGCTTAAATCACAGCCCCATGCCGTAGAACCATATTCTCCATCATCTAAATCAACAATGACCTTTACATATTCCTCTTCTATAATACTAGTGGCCTTATCTCTATCGAAATCTATACCAGCACCATCCTTTGCAATTTGGACAATTCCCTTTGAGCTTTCTAGAGATATACTGATATTATTTGGGTTTAAATCTCCACCAGAGTACCCAATGGCACACATTATTCTTCCCCAGTTCACATCACATCCAAAGAAGGCTGCTTTAACTAGACTTGAAGAAATTACTGACTTAGCACATAAATCTGCATCTTTTTGAGTCTTTGCATTAGATAGATTTACTTCTATAAGCTTTGTTGCACCTTCTCCATCCTTGGCAATCATTTTTGCTAATTCAGTATTTACATAATCTAAGGCTTCTTTGAATATTATATAGCTATCATTTTCTGAGTCAATAATATTATTAGAAGCAGCTCCATTAGCTAAAACTACAACCATGTCATTTGTACTTGTGTCCCCATCTACAGAAATCATATTATAGGTTTTATTAACACTATCCTTGAGAGCCTTATCTAATAATTCCTTGTTTATAGATACATCGGTAGTTATAAATGAAAGCATAGTAGCCATATTTGGATGAATCATTCCTGAGCCCTTTGCCATACCACTAATTTTAACTGGTTTGCCATCAAGATTAATTTCCACAGTCATTGTCTTAGTAGAGGTATCTGTAGTAATAATGGCTTCCGCTGCAGAATATCCTCCATCCTCTGACAGGTTATCACAGGCAGACTTGATTCCGGAGATAACCGTATCCATAGGCAAAAGCTCACCAATAATTCCAGTAGAACATACTAATACCTCTTTATCGGAAATGCCAAGGCAATCTCCTGTAGTTTTAACCATGGTATTGGCATCGTCGTATCCCTGGGAGCCAGTACAAGCGTTGGCATTTCCACTATTTACTACGATGGCTTGGATATTTTTAGATTTAATATTCTCCATATCTATAAGTAAAGGTGCTGCCTTAATCTTATTCGTAGTAAAGGCAGCAGCTGCAACAGCAGGTTTTTCACTATATATTACACATAAATCTTTTTTGCCACTCTTTTTCAAACCACAGACAATACCCGCAGCCTTAAAACCTGTTACATCGGTTATATACTTATTTTCAAGTACCTTCATTAATTTTACCCTCCAACAATAATTTTTCAATTGTTTCCTGTATCTCCTTGTAAGGTTGACCTTGAACGTGCAACTTGGAACTGTGAACGTGTAACTATTTTTACGGCGCCATAGCTAGTAAATCGAGGGATTCCGATTCATCTAAGCCAAACATTATATTCATATTCTGAACAGCTTGACTAGCTGCACCCTTCATTAAGTTGTCGATCGCCGATACGGCAATCACCCTATTGGTTCTCTTATCAATTTTTGCCGTTACATCGCAGAGGTTGGTACCTTTAACCCATCGAGTTTCTGGCACATCATCTATGACTCTTACGAATCTTTTATCCTTATAATAATCTTTGTAGACAGTAATTAAATCTTCGTTAGTAATATCCTTAGATAAACTTCCATAAGAGGTTGCAAGGATACCTCGATTCATAGGAACTAAATGGGGTGTAAAGGATAATGCGATATTATCCCCATATATATTGGATAATTCTTGTTCTATCTCGGGAGTATGCCTGTGACTTGCAATTCCATAGGCCTTTATAGATTCATTGCATTCACAGAATATATTAGCTATCTTTGCGCTTCTCCCTGCCCCTGATACTCCTGATTTTGCATCAATAATAATAGAAGAAGCATCTATTAAACCATGTTTTAATAGTGGAGCTAGTGCAAGAATACTAGCAGTAGGATAGCACCCAGGATTAGCTATCAAATTAGCATCCTTAATATCCTCTTTATATAATTCTGGTAAACCATATACCGACTCACTTAAAGCATCCACATATTGGTGGTCTAGTTTATACCATTCTTTATATTCAGAGGAGGACTTTAGCCTATAATCAGCTCCTAGGTCTATAACCTTTACGCCCAAGGCTAGTGCTTTTTTTACAATATCAAAGGACTTTCCATGGGGTAGAGCTATAAACAAAAGATCTATTGAGTTTAACTTTTCCTCTGCTTCATGAATATCTATACAAGAATTATCTAAAAATCCCTTGTAGGATCTGTATATACTATCATAGGAAACATCCGAATAATTATAAGATGTAAGAAAAATTATATTAGTTTTAGTATGTTTGTTCAAAAGCCAAACTAATTGTTGACCAGCATAGCCTGTGGCACCTATTACGCCTACTCGTATCATATAACCACCCTTTTTAAGATTTTACAGTAATTATACACAATAGGGGATATATATTCAATATAAAAATTAATTTTTATATAAAAATATTGCATATAAAATCAAATGTATGTATAATTATAATTAATTAATTTAATAATTACTTTTCATAAGGCAGGTGAATGGGTTGGAGGATAACAAAATATCTGTATTAATGGAGGCCTTACCCTACATAAAAAGATTTAGGGGAAAGACCTTTGTCATAAAATATGGAGGAAGTATCATAAAGAATGAAGAAGCTAAAAAAGCCTTCATAGAAGATGTAGCACTAATGAAGCTCGTTGGAATAAATATTGTGATTGTCCATGGTGGAGGACCGAATATATCAGAGCTTCTTAACAGATTAGATATAAAAACTGAATTTATTAATGGCCTCAGAGTAACAGATAAAAAGACCATGGAAGTAGTGGAAATGGTATTATCAGGACAAATAAATAAAGGCATTACAAGGGAATTGTGTTGTCATGGTATTAAGGCATTAGGACTTAGTGGCATAGATGATAGATTAATTGAAGCAAAACCAAAACATATATATGAAGGCGATGAAATAATCGATATAGGATGTGTAGGTGAGGTTGTAAATATAAATAAGAAACTCTTAAGCGATTTATTGGAAAAAGAATATTTGCCTATCATATCACCGGTTGGTAGTGATATAAATGGAGAGGTATACAATATCAATGCAGATTATGTAGCTTCCGCAATAAGTGGAGCTCTAAAAGCTGAAAAACTAATACTTCTTACGGATATTAAAGGAATATATAAAGACATTGATAATCCATCTTCCTTTATGTCTAAGGTTACTACCACTGAACTAAATGATTTAATTTATGGGGGAACTATTCAAGGTGGTATGATACCAAAGGCAGAGTGCTGTATAGAGGCAATAAATGATGGAGCTGGGAGTGTTCATCTTATAGATGGAAGAAGCACCCACAGTCTCCTACTAGAAATATTTACACAAACTGGTATTGGAACAATGATAATGAAAGGAGAATAAAAATGTCTAAAGAAAATATAATGAATACCTATGGGAGATTTCCAATTAATTTAGAAAGAGGAATTGGAACAAAAGTATATACTGTAGAAGGAACGGAGTACTTGGACTTTGTCTCAGGAGTAGCTGCAAACTGCTTGGGACATAGCCATCCTGCCCTAGCAAAGGCTATATCTGAGCAAAGCCAAAAGCTAATGCATGTTTCAAATATCTACTGGAATGTAAATCAAATAAAGTTAGCAGAGAAATTAACAAAATACAGTGACCATGATAGAGTTTTCTTTTGTAACAGTGGTACTGAAGCCATAGAAACAGCACTAAAGCTTGCTAGAAAATATGGTAAAGTCAATGGAAATGAAAATAAGAACGAAATTATCTTTATGGAAAATTCATTCCATGGAAGGACATTGGGTGCTTTGGCTGTAACGGGCCAATCTAAGTATCAGAAGGATTTCACACCATTGATGAATGGGATAAAATCATCAAAATTCAATGATATCAAGGATATAGAAGCAAAGGTAAATGAAAACACCTGTGCAGTTATCCTTGAGCCAGTTCAAGGAGAGGGTGGAATTCTACCGGCTGAGGAAGAATTTTTAAAGAAGGTAAGGGAGCTTTGTGACAAGTATGATGCTCTACTTATATTTGATGAGGTTCAAACGGGAGTTGGTAGATTAGGTACACTATTTGGGTATCAAAGCTATGGGGTTATTCCTGATGTAGTATGTTCATCTAAGGGCCTTGGAGGAGGATTCCCAATAGGGGCAGCCATTGCCACAGAAAAAGCAGCTTCTGCCTTTGTTCCTGGGGACCATGGGTGTACTTTTGGTGGAAATCCCTTAGCATGCTCAGCATCCTTAGCTGTATTAGAAGAATTAATTGATAATGGAATTATTAAAGAAGTAGATGAAAAGAGTAAATATATAATAGATAAAATAAATATCCTAAAGGAAAAGTATGAAGCTATAGATGGTGTTCAAGGTAAAGGACTATTATTGGGACTTCGTGTCAATATTGATCCGAAGGTAATTATCAACAAATGCTTTGAAAAAAATATGCTTTTAATAGGTGCAGGAAAAAATATTATAAGGATATTACCACCACTTAATGTTACCACAGAAGAAATCGATAAGGCATTATCTATACTCGAGGAAGCCTTAGAAGAAGTATCTAAAGATAAATAATAATTAAGATAATTTTCTATAAAACTTACAACTTGGAACTAAAAAAGAGGAGGGACCTCAGTGAAGGGACTATTGTACCTTGAAGATGGAACAGTATATTGTGGCAAAGGATTTGGAAAAAATGGTACTTCAGTTGGAGAATTGGTATTTAACACTTCAATGACAGGATATCAAGAAGTATTAACAGATCCTTCCTATGCAGGTCAGATAATTACAATGACCTATCCCTTAATAGGTAATTATGGAGTTAATAAACATGAGTTTGAATCTTCTCAAATTCATGCTAAGGGATTTGTAGTTAAGAATATATCAGCTTCACCTTCTAACTATATGAGCGAGAATACTATAGATGAATTATTAAAGAGTATGGACATAGTTGGAATATACGATGTAGATACAAGAAGTATAACAAAGAAAATCAGAGATAAGGGTGTATTAAAAGCCATCATTTCAAATGAAGACCTAACAATTTCAGAATTAGAAGAATTGATGAATAATACGCAGTTAAGGGAAGATTGGATGAAAGTGGTAAGCACCAAGAGCATAGATCATATACCTGGTGAAGGCTTTAAAGTTGCATTGATAGATTTTGGTGTAAAAACCAATATAATAAGAAGCTTACAAAATAGAGGATGTGATATCACCATATTCCCGGCTACAGCTACCTATGAAGAAGTTATGGCTATAAATCCCCAAGGTGTACTATTAAGTAATGGACCAGGAAACCCCAAGGAGTGTATAGAGGCCGTCGAATTAGTTAAAAAAATCATTGGAAAGCTGCCTGTATTTGGAATATGCCTAGGACATCAAATAATTTCCTTGGCCATAGGTGGAGATACCTATAAGATGAAATATGGTCATAGGGGAGGAAACCACGGGGTATACGATATAGCAAAGGATAAATCCTACATTACATCACAAAATCATGGTTATGCCGTTGACGCTAAGAGCATAACCAATAAAGACATAGCAATAACCCATGTAAATCTTAATGATGATACTGTGGAAGGAATGACCCATAAAACTTTACCAATGTATTCGGTACAATTTCATCCTGAGGGAGCACCAGGTCCAATGGATTCAGACTATTTATTCGACAAATTTATTGAAATGATAGAAGGTGAAACCAATGCCGTTAAATAAAGACCTAAAGAAGATTATGATAATTGGCTCGGGACCTATAGTTATTGGTCAAGCTGCAGAATTTGACTATTCTGGAACCCAAGCTTGTAGAGCTATAAAGGAAGAAGGAATAGAAACTGTACTAGTTAATAGCAATCCTGCAACCATAATGACAGATTCAAATATAGCCGATGTGGTATATATTGAGCCTCTAAATGTAAAGGCCCTTGAAAATATAATAAAGAAGGAAAAACCTGATGGTATATTGCCAGGGTTTGGAGGACAAACAGCCCTTAACCTAGCCATGGAATTAAAGGAAAAGGGGATATTAGAAAAATATAATGTTAAATTATTAGGTTCAGATAATGAAACTATTAAGAAGGCAGAGGATAGGGAGGCCTTTAAAGCTCTGATGGAAGAAATAGGGGAGCCCACGGCAAGAAGTATTATTGCCAACACCCTTAAAGAGTGTGAAGCTTTTGTAGAGGAATATGGATATCCTGTAATTATTCGTCCTGCCTATACCCTAGGGGGAACTGGTGGAGGAATAGCCAGTGACCATGATGAGCTCATAGAAATATGCAGTAGGGGAATTAAGAATAGCCCTATTGGTCAAATACTTCTTGAACAAAGTGTGGCTGGTTGGAAGGAAATAGAATACGAAGTTATAAGGGATAAAAAGGATAATTGTATTACAATTTGTAATATGGAAAATATAGATCCTGTGGGAATTCATACGGGAGATAGTATTGTAATAGCTCCATCCCAAACCCTTAGGGATAAGGAATATCAAATGCTTAGGACAGCCTCTATAAAAATAATCAGAAGCCTTAAAATAGAGGGAGGATGTAATATACAATTTGCCCTAGATCCTCAAAGTATGGATTATATAGTTATTGAAGTTAATCCAAGGGTAAGTAGATCAAGTGCATTGGCATCCAAGGCTGCGGGATATCCCATAGCTAAAATTGGTGCTAAAATAGCAATCGGATTTAGCTTAGATGAATTAAAGAACTATGTTACCAAGACATCTAGTGCTTTTTTTGAACCAACCCTAGACTATGTAGTTATTAAAATTCCTAAATGGCCCTTTGATAAATTTGGTAAGGCCAAAAGGACTCTAGGTACGCAGATGAAGGCAACCGGCGAAGTAATGGCAATAGGAAGAACCTTTGAAAGTGCACTTCTTAAGGCTATTACATGTTTAGAGGGTAAATATATAGGCCTAAGAATACCCTATGTAATGAATATGAGTGATGTAGAACTATTTAAAAAACTAGATCTATGTGATGATGAAAGGATATTTGTCCTTGCTGAGGCTCTAAGAAGGGAAATCACTGTAGAAAAGCTACATGAACTCACAAGAATTGATCCATGGTTCTTAAATGGGATAAAAAATATTATAGAGATTGAAAACAAGCTACAAAAAGAAGCAATAGAAGAAAACATTATGGAAGCAGAATCCATGGGCTTTACCGACGAGGAAATATGTAGCTTAACTGGATTAGAGGAAGAAAAGCTGTTAGAGATGAGGGCTAAGAATAATGTTTATCCAGTTTATAAAATGGTTGATACCTGTGGAGGAGAATTTGAAGCTCATACACCATACTATTATTCCTGCTATAGGGATGAAGATGAGAATATAATTACCGATGATAAAAAAATCCTCGTTATTGGGTCGGGTCCTATAAGGATTGGTCAAGGTATTGAGTTCGATTACTGCTGTGTTCATGGAGTTTGGGCAATTAAAGAAGCTGGCTATCAATCAATAATAATTAATAATAATCCAGAGACAGTAAGTACCGATTTTGATACTGCTGACAAGCTATATTTTGAATCCCTATACATTGATGATGTTATGAACGTAATTAGGAGAGAAAAGCCAGAGGGAGTTATACTTCAATTTGGAGGACAGACCTCGATTAATCTAGCTCCTAAGCTATACGATAGGGGAGTAAATATACTAGGTACATCCTTTGCCTCCATAGATTTAGCCGAGGATAGGGATAAGTTCAGAGAATTTTTAACAAAACTTGACATACCTACCCCCATAGGAAAGGCAGTTACTAACAAGGAAGAAGCAATAGAAAAAGTTAAAGACCTTGGATATCCTGTAGTTGTAAGGCCATCCTATGTAATTGGTGGTAGGGGAATGCAAGTGGTTTATGATAAGGATTCCTTAGTAAGTTATATTGAAGAAGCAGTAAATATCTCCACGGAATACCCTATATTAGTTGATAAATATGTAAAGGGAATTGAGATAGAAGTTGATGCAATATCCGACGGAGAAAATATTTTAATACCGGGTATAATGGAACATGTGGAAAGAACAGGAGTTCATTCGGGTGATAGCATAACTATATATCCCCATATAACCCTAGATGATAAAACTGTGGATATGTTGGTTAAGTATACTAAGGAAATAGCTAAGGGACTAAATACAATAGGATTAATAAATATACAATATGTATTTGATGGGAAAGATATCTATGTAATAGAGGTTAATCCAAGAGCATCTAGGACAGTTCCAATACTAAGTAAGGTTACAGGTATACCTATGGTAAAGATAGCCGTAGATATAATGCTTGGTAAAAAGCTAGAGGATTTAGACTATGGATTAGGACTTGTTAAAAATAGTAGCCTCTATGCCGTTAAAGTTCCCGTGTTTTCCAGTGAAAAGCTTGATGATGTGGATATATATCTTGGACCAGAGATGAAATCCACAGGGGAAGTACTAGGAATCGATAAGGACCTTAATAAGGCAATCTACAAGGGCCTTACTGGAGCCGGCATGAATATACCAACATCGGGAAATATATATGCATCCCTTAAGGATTTTGATAGGGAAGAAAGCTTAAAGATAATAAAAGAATATATTGACCTAGGCTTTAAATTATATGCCTCCAAGGAGACCGGTAAATTCTTTATGGATAATAATATGTCCTGTGAGATAATAGAAACTAAGGATGCTCTGAAGGAACTAGATAATGATTTATTCCAAGTAGTTATTAATACACCTACAAAAGGAGATAATGTTGAAAGTCCAGGATTTAAACTAAGAAAGAAGACCAATCTATATAAAATACCGGTTTTTACATCCTTGGATACAGCTCGTATTTTCTTAGAAGCCATAAAAATTGAGGCAAATAATATAGAAATTGAATATGAATCAATAGATAAGTACTTTAACTAAAAACCGGGGATATCCCCGGTTTTTAGTTTTTATTTATAATATACCATATTTTAAACTATTTATTGGACTTTAATATAATAAAAATGTAAAATATGTAAAGTATAATAGTAAAATATTTTGAAAAATGATAGAATTTATCTTAGAATAGAATATAAGTATCTTAATACTCTTAAGGAGGCAAAAATATGAGTAATAACGATAATACAAGTGGAAGTAAGATAAATCTGCCCTCGAACTTTATTCACAATATCATAGATAAAGACATAGAGGAAGGAACGTATGGTGGTAGAGTACATACTCGATTTCCACCGGAGCCTAATGGATATTTACATATAGGACATGCCAAGGCTATATGCATTGATTTCGGTACAGCAGAAAAATATAAGGGAATGTGTAACTTAAGATTTGATGATACAAATCCCAGTAAAGAAGAGGTTGAGTATGTTGAATCAATTAAAGAAGATGTAAAATGGCTTGGTTTCGATTGGGAAGATAGACCATATTACGCATCGGATTATTTTGATAAATTTTATGAATATGCAGTAAAACTTATCAAAAAGGGTAAAGCCTATGTATGTGATTTAAGACCTGAGGAAATGAAGGGATATAGAGGAACATTAAGAGAGCCAGGTAAGAATAGTCCCTATAGAGATAGGTCAATAGAAGAGAACCTTGATTTGTTTGAAAAAATGAAAAATGGAGAGTTTGAAGAGGGCTCAAAGGTTCTTAGGGCTAGGATTGATATGGCATCACCAAATCTCAATATGAGGGATCCAGTGCTTTACAGGATACAATATGCAAGCCATCATAACACTGGTGATAAATGGTGCATATACCCTATGTATGATTATGCTCATCCACTAGAGGATGCAATTGAGAATATAACCCATTCCATATGTACTCTTGAGTTCGAGGATCATAGGCCCCTATACGATTGGGTATTGAATGAGTGTGAGATAAATCAGCCTCCAAAACAAATAGAATTTGCAAGATTAAATTTATCTGGAACAATAATGAGTAAGCGTAAGCTAAGGGAGCTTGTAGAGGATGGATATATGGAAAGCTGGGATGATCCACGCATGCCAACCATATCTGGACTAAGAAGAAGAGGGATTACCCCAGAGTCCATTAGGAGATTTATTGAACAAATAGGTATATCTAAAAGTAATAGTGTGGTTGATATTTCTATGCTAGAGAGCTGTGTAAGGGATGACCTTAAGCTAAAGGCTCCGCGGGTTATGTCAGTACTTCGTCCTATAAAGGTGGTTATTACTAATTACCCTGAAGGAGAAGTAGAGTGGTTAGAGGCAGATGTCAACCAGGATACGCTGGAAATGGGCAAAAAGAAAATACCATTTTGCAGGGAGATATACATAGAGCAGGAAGACTTTATGGAAAATCCTCCAAAGAAATACTTCCGTCTATATCCAGGAAATGAAGTTCGTCTAAAATATGCCTATTTCATTAAGTGCGAGAAAGTTATAAAGGATGAATCAGGAGAAATTGTGGAAATACACTGTACCTATGACCCAGAAACTAAGAGTGGGACAGGTTTTACAGGAAGAAAGGTTAAAGGTACTCTACATTGGGTGTCTGCTAAGCATGCCCTAGATGCACAGGTAAGACTCTATGACCGTCTATTATTAGACGAAGAAGAAGAGGGTAGTGATGAAGATAGTGATTGGAAGGACAGGGTAAATCCTGATTCCTTAGAAATATTAGATGGGTGCAAAGTAGAACCTGGTTTAGCTGAATATAATTTAGGAGATAAGTTCCAATTCTTTAGACATGGATATTTCTGTATTGATACTAAATTGAGTACTGAAAGTAATCTAGTATTTAACAGGACAGTTTCCTTAAAGGATACATGGAAAAAGGTTAAGAAGAAAAACAAATAGCAGAAAAATTGTATATAAATAAAAAACATAAATAAAAAACAGCTTTAAAGGTATATCAACTTTTAAAGCTGTTTTTTTATTTCTTCATACAAATTCAAAAGTTTATCAAGCTCTTGACTTATGAATACGATTTCGGGGTCCTTAAGCTCTGGTTTTCTATTTATGAGTTCATGCATCCTATCCCTAAGTTCAATAATTTTAAGTTCTAATTTTTCTAATTCACGCAAAGTTATCACTCCTTTGTCACGAACTGATGTTCTCTACATTATACATTTGTTTCCATATATAGTCAATAGATATTGTAAAATTTTAATTATTAACCACAATATATATTATTATAACTTGCAAATTATAGAAATTAATTAAAGGAAGGGAAGTTTTTGTTTCCTTTATTATTTTAAGATTGGTTACTTTGACCCTAAAGAGTATGATAAAACGCTTTAAAAAATTTAAGAATAGAATATATTCATTTGGAAAAAATATAAAAGGTTGAAAGTGAGGGAATACTATGCAAAAAAGCAAAGAGTTTAAGCTTGTGATAGTAGGCGGTGGAGAAGATAAGAGAGCAGATAAAACAATCTTAAAAAAAATAGTAGAACTATCTGGGCAAGAACAATCTAAAATTGGTATTATAACAACTGCCACAAAATATCCAGTGGAGGTTGGAGATGAATATGAATCCATATTTTATGATTTGGGTGTTAGGGAAGTAAATACTATAAATATAAATAATAGAACCATATCTGAAATAAAAGGAAAACTAGAAGGTATGATGGACTATACCTGCCTATTTTTTGTTGGGGGTGACCAGCTAAGGATATCAAGTATATTGGGTGGCACAAAATTCCATGAATTAATACATAAATTTTGCAGTGAGGGTAGAGTAATAGCAGGTACCAGTGCTGGAGCTTCCATGATGAGCGAAGTGATGATAGTTGAAGGTGTAGATGAAGTTGCTCCTAGGAAATGCACCATTAAGATGGCTCCAGGAATGGGTCTAATAAAGGGAGTTATTATAGATCAACACTTTAATCAAAGAGGAAGAATAGGAAGATTGTTAACAGGAGTGTCTCAAAATCCCCATATCATTGGAATTGGCATAGATGAAGATACGGCTATAGTAGTAGACGAAAGGGATGAGTTTTCAGTCATAGGTAAAGGAGTGGTGACGGTGGTTGATGGGAGATATATTGAGTATACCAATATATCAGAGCAACATCCTGATGACCCCTTGGCCCTTACAAATATTAGATTGCATATACTTCCCTGTGGCTATGGATTTAGTCTTATAACAAAAATACCCGTTATATCAGATAAATATAAAGATAAGAAAGATGAAGCTTGAATTAGGAGGTAATAACATTGAAAATCTGCGATATGAGAATATATGAAGGAAGGAATATCTATAGTCATAGTCCTTGTATAAGGGCTGATATTGACTTAGAAAAATATGTGGATACTCCAACATGCGATATTCCTAACTTTAATAATCTATTATTAGAATATATACCAACTCTAAAAGATCATAAATGTTCTAGGGGATACATAGGTGGCTTTGCGGAAAGATTATATGAGGGTACATATATGGCCCATGTAATTGAACATATATGTTTAGAAATACAAAATCTTTTAGGATATAATGTGGCTTATGGAAAAGCTAGAAAAACCGATAGGGATAGGGTATATTCTATCATATTTGAATATAAAAGTAGAGCCGTAGCAGAAGAGGCAGTGTATCTAGCATTAAAATTAGTCCTAGATATATGTAGTGGTCTTAAGACCATTGATTTTAACAAGAGACTAGAGAAATTAAAAGAATATGCTATCAAACTAGATTTAGGACCAAGTACCTTGGCAATTAAAGAAGAGGCAGAGACTAGGGGCATACCTATAATGAGACTAGGAAAGGGTAGTCTTCTACAACTTGGATATGGTTGTTTTGGAAGGCGGATTCAAGCGACTGTTACCGAAAACACAGGATGTATCCCTGTAGATATATCCTGTGATAAAGAGATGACTAAGGAAATGCTAGAGATAGCTGGAATACCTATCCCTAAGGGATACGTCGCAGATAATATAGAGGACTTGCTATATTATACTGAAAAACTAGGCTATCCAGTGGTAGTAAAGCCTAATGATGGGAATCAAGGTAAGGGAGTATCTATAAATCTTAAAAATCAAGGGGAAGTAAAAAAAGCCTTTAAAATAGCTAAAAAATTTGGCCGTGATATGGTTGTAGAAAAGTTCATAAAAGGAAAGCATTATAGAATATTGGTGGTTAATGGAAAAGTAGTTGCCTGTGCAGAGAGGATTTCTCCCTATGTAATAGGGAATGGTGAAAATACTATTGAAGATCTTATAACAATAGAAAATCAAAATCCTCTCAGGGGTGAAGGTCATGAAAAACCCTTAACTAAAATAAAGATTGATTGTGTAATGAAGTTATTTCTAAAAAAGAATAATTTAACCCTAGATTATATTCCTAATAATGGAGAGATAGTATATCTTAGGGAAAATGATAACTTAAGCACTGGTGGCATAGCTATAGATGTAACTGATAAAATTCATAGAGAAAATGAAGAAATTGCCATAAATGCAGCAAGCATTATAGGACTAGATATAGCTGGAATAGATATAACTACTGAGGATATATCTAGTCCTATAAAATTAGATGGTGGAGCGGTTATAGAGATAAATGCTGCCCCAGGGATAAGAATGCATCATTATCCATCGAAGGGCAAGCAGAGAAATGTAGCGAAACATATTGTGGACATGCTATTCCCCGATGAAAGTAATCATAGCATACCAATAATATCTATTACAGGAACTAATGGTAAAACAACTACAACAAGAATAATAGCAAATATACTTAAAGAAAAGAGATATAGGGTAGGGATGGCTTGTACGGGGGGAGTGTATATAGATGATAAATGTGTGGTTAAGGGAGATACAACAGGGGCCCTAAGTGCAAAGACCATACTTATGGACAGAAGGGTAGAGGCAGCAGTTTTAGAGACCGCCAGGGGAGGCCTAGTGAATAAAGGCCTTGGATATGATTTAGCCGATGTAGGAATACTTACAAATGTTACGGAAGACCATCTGGGATTAGATGGTATAAATACCCTTGATGAGCTAGCCCATGTTAAAAGTCTAGTTGTTGAGTCAATTAAGAAAAATGGATATGCAGTACTCAATGCTGATGATTCCTATTGTGTGGGTATATCTAAAAATATAAGAAGTAATATAATATATTTTTCAACTAAATATGAAAATGGAGTAATAAAAAATCATATTAAAAAAAGTGGGAAGGCGGTATATCTTAAAAATAATAATATAGTTGTTTTTGATGGAGACCAAGAAATAAATATAATTAATGTAAATGAAATACCAGCTACTTTAAAAGGGGTATTGGAATATAATATTAAAAACTCCTTAGCTGCCACTGCTGGAGCCTATGGGATAGGAGTGGAGATAAAACACATTATAAATGGTTTAAAGAAGTTTAAAAGTAATGAACTATTTAATCCAGGGAGATTTAATGTATATAATGTAAAGGATTATAAGGTTGTAATAGATTATGCTCATAATATAGATGGATATAGGGAAGTGTTGTCCAGTTTAAAGAAAATGAAACATAATAGGTTGATCGGGGTAATTGGAGTGCCTGGTGATAGAACAGAGACCAGTACAGTTAAAGTGGGCCAAGTATGTGGAGAAAAACTCAACCACGTTATTATCAAAGAGGATAAGGACTCTAGAGGAAGAAAGACTGGTGAAATAGCTAAGTATCTATGGAATGGATGCATGATAGGTGGAGGAAATAAGAATAGTATTGAAATAGAATTAAGAGAAGAAGAGGCCCTAAGAAAAGCCATGTTAATGGCAAAGAAGAATGATATAGTAGTAGTCTTCTATGAGGATTATAATGGAGTATTAAGGACCATAAAGGAAGTATCTAAAGAAATAACTGAAAGAAAAAGATCGGTTAAACAAAATGCACAGTAGGCGGGGTATAAACTTCGTCTATTTTTTTGATTTTGATTCCAAAAATTAATGGATATAATAGAATATAATTAGAGTATATAAAATAATATTTTTAAATATAGGGAAGTGATTATATGATAATTAGCTCAAAGGAAGATATTGTTAAATTAAAGGAAATAGGTAAAATAGTCTCACTAATAAGGGATAAGATGATTGAAGAGGTACACCCAGGGATAACTACACTTGAACTAGATGAAATAGCAAAGGATATATTATCGGAATATGGAGCTGAATCAGCTCCAATTTCAGAATACAACTTTCCGGGATATACATGTATAAGTATAAATGATGTTGCTGCCCACGGAATACCAGGAGAAACGGTGATTAGAGAAGGTGACATAGTAAATGTAGATGTATCTGCTAAGCTTAATGGCTATTTTTCAGATACTGGGGCAACTAAAGTAGTTGGACCTATTATTCCCTTGAGAAAGAAGCTATGTGATTGCTCTGAGAGGGCATTATATAAGGCATTAGACGTTATTAAGGATGGGGAACCTATAAATGTAATAGGAAAAGCCATAGAAGAGGAGGCTAGAAAAGAGGGGCTAACTGTTATTAAGAATTTGACAGGACATGGAATCGGTAGAAAACTACATGAAGACCCAAAAAATATTTTCAACTATTTTAAAAGGAGTAATAGAGATATTCTTAAAAAAGGTATGGTGCTGGCAGTAGAGACCTTCATATCTACAGGAGATGAATATGTTAGTACCGAGGACGATGGGTGGACTTTAAGAACCCATGATGGGAGCCTTGTTTCTCAGTTTGAGCACACGATAATAGTAACTGAAGATAAGCCGATAATACTTACAAAATTATAGTTGACAGCTAATAGCTAACAGCTGAAAGCAAAGAATAAAGAACAAAAAATAAATTATAAAAATCAGAACAAAAGAATAGTATTAAGGAGGAAAATTGAATGAAATAGAGAATTAAGGTAGTAATAAGAAAAATAGGAGAGTATACATGAAAAAATTAGATGGATGGCTTATATATACCTTGGAAAGCTCCCAAAGAAATAACATTTCCATAAATTGGTTTATCGATGAAGCTAGAAAACTTGGACTTCAGATTGATTTATTTATTATGGAAAAATTTCAGATAATGATGATTAATAATAGTCTTAAAGTAATGTACGATGGAATAGATATGCAACTACCTAGGTTTGCACTTTTTAGGGGATACAACTACAAACTAGCTAAACATTTTGAACTGTTAGGAATTAAAGTATTTAATAGCTCAAAATCAATGGAACAATCCCTAGATAAGGCATATACCCACCAAGTACTATCGGGACACGGGATAGATATGCCCGACACTATATTTGAAAGCGAAAATCATCTAGATATTGATAGTATATCCAGCATATTAGGATATCCCCTTGTAATTAAAGGAACAGAGGGTAAGGGTGGAGATCAGGTTTATTTAGTTAATAATCACGATGAGTTTAGAGAAAAAACAAAGGGTTTAAAAGACGATGGATATAATCTCTTGTTTCAAAAATTCATATCAAGTAGCTATGGAAAGGATATAAGGGCCTTTGTGGTTGGAGATAAAGTAATAGGTTCAGTCATAAGAATATCTAAAGAAGGATTTAAGGCAAACTACTCCCAGGGGGGAACATGTGAAGGCTTCGAGCTAACTAAAGAGGCAGCTGAAATTGCAATTAAGGCATCTAAAATACTAGGTCTTGATATTGCAGGGGTAGACCTATTATTTATAGATAATGGATTTGTATTATGCGAAGTTAATGCAAATCCCGCCTTTAAGACTATATATAATACATCAACGGTCAATGTTCCAGGTAAAATTATGGAGCATATACAAAAGAGTTTGGAGATTGAAGCTGGGAGGTTAGAGGTTGCAACAAGTTCAAATATGTAGTTCGGGTTTTTATAAAAGAAAATAGTTTTAATGCAGCACTCCCTTATTCTTCATGTTTCTTAATACTTGTCGCTCAATATTTCTTACGAATTCTGTCCACCAAAATTCCTTGCTTTCTATGGGAACTACTAAAATAGTATATAGACCAACTCTGTTTCCTCCTAATACATCTGTAAATATTTGATCCCCTATTACAGCGGTATTACTTACACTGGAATTCATATAGTCTAAAGCCTTTAGAAAAGTTGTCTTAAAGGGCTTTCTTGCTTGATGGAAAGCCTGTATTTTTATGTTTTCAGTAAACTTAACAACTCGGTCTTCCGTATTATTTGATACCAAACACATTTTGAAACCTTTATCCTGTATTTTATCGAACCATTTTAAAACGCTCTCTGGAGCAGTTTTTTTATCCCAGGCAACTAATGTGTTATCGATATCAATTATAAGGGAATCGATACCTCTATTTTTCAAACCATCTAAATCTATCTCAAAGATTGAATCAACATAGTATTTAGGAACTAGTAAATTATTCATATTTATCAATCCTTTCTTAAACTTGACTTATAAAATTATTATACACAAATATGTTTTGATTATTAACTTTTATTTGTTAAAGAATGAAAAGTATATTATCATATAAAATATAAGAAATAAAAAGGAGTACAATATGGAAAGAATAGAAAACTTGGGGATTAATACCGTTAATTTAGAAGTAGATAAGGCTGCAGAGCTTGGACTTGGAAGAGTTGAACTTTCCGTAGGAAAAGGTCAAACCTATGAAGAGAAAATTAATGAATTTTATAAGACTTTAGATACGATAAAAGAGTTAAGCCTACTTTATAGTGTCCATCTCCCCGTATATGTTCCAAGTTGGTATACTTATCATCACTTTTCTGCTTTTTTTATTGATGAAGATGAAACTAAAAGGGAATTATCCTTTAAGTTATTAGAGTATAATTTAGATAAACTAAAAGACCTGTCTCCAGAGTATTTTGTACTACACTTTCCAGGCATAGCAAAAAAGTGGGCTGATAATAATGAATTCAATAAAGTTCTTACTAAGTCTTTAGATAGATTAGATAAAATAGCAATGAATTATGACATAAAACTATATTTAGAATACTTTGGTTCAAACAAAAATTTTTATGATTATAATGAGTGGATAAATATAATTAAATCATATAATAACCTAGGAATTTTGACCGATACAGGGCACTTATTCTTTGCTTCAATTACTAACAATTTTGATTTCTATAAAGCCATAGAAATATTAGCTCAAAGCTCAGATGCCTTTCACCTATGGACTACAAAGGGTAATAAGACATATTGTGATTCCGATTATTATAAAAAATATCATCACATAGGACCAAATTCCAATCAAAATAGGAAAGAGGGTTGGGCCTTTGACACAGAGAGAGTAGTAAAACTCTTGATAACTCAAAATAAGCCAATAATAATTGAACCATCCATAAACTATGGAGGAATTGATTATTTAATTAAGGGAATAAAAAGTATTTTAAAACTTTTTTAACACAAAATACAATAGATTAACAGATTAAAGGAGGACACCACATGTCAAGCAAGTTTTACGGTATAGGAGTTGGACCAGGAGACCCAGAATTACTAACAATAAAAGCAGTGAAGATACTTGAAAAGATTGATGTGATAGTAGCACCTGAAACTAAAAGTGGTAAGGGCAGTATAGCTTTAAATATAGCTAAACCATATTTAAGAGATGATATAGAGGTTGCTGAATTAAAATTTCCAATGACCTACGAAGAAGATATACTAAATAAAGCCCATGATGATGCTACAAACTATATTAAGGATTTAGTGAATCAGGGTAAAAACGTTGCCTTTTTAACCTTGGGAGACCCCATGGTCTATAGTACATACATATACCTATATAAGAGGTTAGATAAAGGAGAAATTGAAATTGAAACCATACCAGGAATAACCTCTTTCTGCGCCATAGCAAGCAAAGTAGGTATCCCCTTAGCAGAAACCGGTGAAAATATAGCAATCATACCCTCTGTATATTCTATAGAGGGTGAAAAAACTAAAGAAATCATCGATAGATTTGATAATATAGTATTTATGAAGGCCAGTGGCAACATTGATCCACTAATAGAGCTTTTAGATGAATCGGGTCATGGTAAAGACTCCGTATTTGTATCGAGATTAGGATTAGATGGAGAAGTTATAGAATATGATATAAATAAAAGAAAGGGAATAAAAAACAATTATCTTTCCACATTGATAGCAAAAAGACTTAAAAATGAAAAATAGATAGATTAAGGGAATGGATTAATCCATTCCCTTATGTTTATCTTAAAATATATGATATTTTCTTATAAATAGCACCCGTTATAACTGATATAATAACTCCCTTAAATATATTAAAGGGTACTATAGAATAAAGTATTAGAGTTTTTAAATCAGTAATGGCTCCATTAACCGCATTCCCAAGGTTAATTATTTGCTCCATAGGCATCATCTTTGCATAGAAGGGGATTAATACATAATAATTCATTACTCCTCCAACTATAGCCATAACGATAGTACCTAATAACATTCCATAAAGGGCGTAGGACCTTTTTCTTTTTAGCAGATAAAGGGATGAAGCAGGTACAACAAGTGCGCACCCAACTAGGAAGTTCGCTAGCTCTCCGACACCCCCAGTTTTAGTCATGGTGAGAACATGAAGTAAGTTTTTAATAAACTCGATTATTACTCCTGCCAGGGGACCAAAGGAAAAGGCACCTACAAGGGCAGGCAAATCACTAAGATCCAGCTTTAAAAAGCTAGGAAATAAAGGTACAGGAAACTCTATAATCATAAATATATATGCTAGAACCGATAAAAGAGATAGCTTGACCATTGAATTAACTGATTTTATCTTTTTGATACTAAAAATACCTTCCTTAGCATTAACTGTTTTCTCCAAAATTATTACCTCCTCAAATAATAGTAAAATAATAAAAAACCCTGAAGTAATAGACTTCAGGGCTAATAAACTTAACAAGTATATGTATACTTATATTATATTTCTTCTTCCATCCAGACTTTACTGTCGGTTCTGGAATTTCACCAGATCAACTATATAAAATATAGCTCGCGGACTTTACCGCCGGTAGGGAATTTCACCCTGCCCCGAAGAAAAGCATATTCAATTATTCAACTAAATTTTAACATAAGAGCAAAAAAAAATCAATACTTAATGGAATAAAGGATAACTGAAGATGCTTAAATTGTTTATAGAAGAAATATTTGTTGATTACACCTATGATTTGGATATAATGATTTATAGGAAATACTTTGAATTATGGAGAGATTTTATGAATAAAATTGTAGAAGTTAAAAACATATTCTTTGGATACGATAGAAACTTGGTATTAGAGGATATAAATCTAAAAATATTTAAGGGAGATTATTTAGGAATAGTAGGACCAAATGGTTCGGCTAAGAGTACCCTTTTGAAGATAATACTAGGGCTGCTAAAACCCCAAAAGGGAAGGGTTAAGATTTTTGATAAAGATATAAGTGAATTTAAGGACTGGGGTAAAGTAGGATATGTTGGTCAAAAAGTCACAGCCTTTAATTCTAGCTTTCCTGCCACCGTAGAAGAAATAGTTGCGGCCAATCTTTATTCTAAAATTGGTCTCTTTAAACCCATGAGAAAGCATCATAGGGAATCTGTCCATAGGGTCCTTGAGGTAGTGGGCATGGATCATCTTAAGAATAGACTCATTGGAAATCTTTCGGGAGGACAGCAACAAAAAGTTTTTATAGCAAGAACTTTAGTCAGTGAGCCGGAGATAATATTTTTGGATGAACCCACCGTGGGTATAGATATAAACTCTCAAGAAGAATTTTATGATCTTCTAGAAAAACTAAATAAAGAGCTTAATATCACAATAGTAATGATATCCCATGATATAGGTGCTATAACAGAAAAGGTAAGTAGAGTGGCATGTATGGGAGATAAGAAGCTCTTAGTTCATAATAGTTGTTGTAATATCCCCTTCAGTGAAGTCCTATCAAAGTTTTATGGAGATAAAATGAAGCTTTTAATACACCATCATCATGAACACTAGGAAAAGAAAGGGATAGAAAAGGAGATATACATATGTTAGAAATTCTACAGTATGGATTTATGCAAAGGGCCCTTGTAGCAGGAATAGTCATTGGACTGTTGTGTCCTTTGATAGGCATATTTATAGTATTAAGAAGAATGTCTCTAATAGGAGATAGTCTTTCTCATGTGGCTCTGTCAGGCGTTGCAGCAGGGATTCTGGCAGGAGTATATCCCTTGGGGATGTCTCTAATATTTTCTGTGTTTGCTGCATTATCAATTGAAAAGCTCAGAAAAAGCTATGAAGAGTATGCAGAGATTTCCATAGCCATTATATTATCCACTGGAATTGGATTGGCCGTTGTTTTAATAAGCTTTGCAAAATCCTTTAATGTTGATCTATTTGGATATTTATTTGGCAGTATTACCACAGTATTACCAAGGGATATATGGCTTATTTTAATTCTTGGAGGAATAATGATAGTCACGATACGACTTCTTTATAAAGAACTATTCTACATAGCCTTTGACGAAGTCTCTGCAAAGCTTGCAGGTATTCCCGTGGGATATATAAATCTATTATTCATTATACTAATAGCTACTACTATAACTTTATCTATGAGGATAGTTGGAGTATTACTTGTATCATCCCTTATGGTTATACCTGTAGCAACCAGCATGCAAATCGCTAAAAGTTTTAAAGAAACCACAATATTGTCAATAATATTTGCTGAAATATCTGTAATCCTAGGAATTGTAATTGCTTACTATCTTGAGCTTGCTTCTGGAGGAACAATAGTCCTTGTATCAGTTCTATTGCTATTAATGGTTTTAGGAATAAAGAATATTAGTAACAATAAAATAAAAAAACAAGTTATTAAAGATATTGGTTGATAACCAATGGAGTTATATCTCATAGAGCATTGTGCATTACAAACCAAAAAGGCATCGTTAGATGCTTTTTTTAGTGTGTAACTTTAGCATTTTGTAGAAATATAGAATCAACAAACGTTTTCAGAATTTTCTACCACATTTCAATGTTTTTTTATTGTATAATAATTGTAAGATTTTTTTCAAAATTCATTCAATAACGGAAAGATTTTAAGAATTATATAATTTATTGAAGAATTTTTATGAAATATGATAAATAAAGGGAGGATGAAATATCATGGCAAATGCTTACTTTGAAGTGGCAAAACCTAAAAATGAACCGGTAAAATTATACTCTCCAGGGAGTCCAGAAAAATTAGAGATAAAAGAAAAGTTAAAGGAAATGATGGAAACGGAAATTGAAATACCATTAATTATTAATGGGCAGGAGATTAAAACGGGTAATACTGAAAAATGTATTATTCCCCATAATAATAAGCATGTCATTGCAATCTATCATAAAGCGGGAGAAAAGGAAGTAAAGATGGCAATTGAAGCAGCCCTTAATGCAAAGAAGGAATGGGAAGCTATGTCCTTAGAGCATAGGTCAACTATATTTTTGAAGGCTGCCAAATTAATATCAGGACCATGGAGAGCTACTCTTAATGCTGCTACAATGCTTGGACAAGGTAAAACTGTTCATCAAGCAGAAATAGATTCAGCGTGTGAACTAATAGATTTTCTTAACTATAATGTGTATTTTGCCACTGAAATTTATAAGGAACAGCCAGAGTCTACCGATACTACATGGAACAGACTGGAATACAGAGCTCTTGAGGGATTTGTTTTGGCAATAACCCCCTTTAACTTTACGGCTATTGGAGGAAACCTTCCAACAGCTCCAGCTATAGTTGGAAATACTGTTCTTTGGAAGCCAGCATCAACGGCAGTATACTCTAATTATATTCTAATGCAAATTTTAAAGGAGGCAGGCCTTCCCGATGGAGTTATTAACTTCATTCCTGGTTCAGGAAGTACTATAGGAAACCTAGTGCTTGATAATGAAGGGTTAGCAGGTGTTCATTTCACAGGGTCAACAAATGTGTTTAATAGTATATGGCAAACCATAGCTTCAAATCTAGGTAAATATAAGTCATATCCAAGAATAGTAGGAGAAACTGGGGGTAAGGACTTTATATTTGCCCATAAGTCAGCAGATACGGAGGCTTTAGCTACGGCAATGCTTAGAGGGGCTTTTGAATATCAAGGTCAAAAATGCTCAGCAGCATCTAGAGCATATATACCTCAAAGCATATGGGAAGATACCAAAGGATTTTTAGTGAATAAAATAGCTGAAATAAAGATGGGAGATGTGGAAGACTTTACAAACTTTATGGGAGCTGTAATTGATAAGAATTCCTTTGATAAAATTAAATCCTACATAGAATTCGCCCAGGAATCTGACCAAGGTGAAATACTTTGTGGAGGAAAATGTGACGATAGTAAAGGGTTCTTTATAGAGCCAACGGTAATATTAGCAAAGGATCCAAAATTTAAAACCATGGAAGAAGAAATCTTTGGACCTGTATTAACTGTATATGTATATGAGGATGAGAAATTAGAAGAAACCTTGGATTTATGTGACTCCACATCACCCTATGCTCTTACAGGTGCCATATTTGCCAAGGACAGAAATGCAATAGCCAAAATGGAGAAGAAACTTTCCAATGCAGCGGGTAATTTTTATATAAATGATAAACCTACGGGAGCAGTAGTAGGACAACAGCCCTTTGGAGGTGCTAGAGCTTCAGGAACTAATGATAAGGCGGGAAGCAAGCTAAATCTTTTAAGATGGGTAAGCCCAAGAGTAATAAAAGAAAACTTCATTCCTCCAAAGGATTTTAAATATCCTTTCATGCAAGAAAAATAATTTATAATTAGGTGGTGAAGAATTTATTCTTCGCTACTTTTTTTAGCAATAAAAAAAGCAGCACAGCTGCTTTAAAAGATCATTTATATCATATGTATGTTTAATTATCAATTTTATCCATGAAATCAAAATCTTTGACTTCTGGATTCTTTTCTGGCTTATCAAGCAAAAGATATAAAATTATACTCATGGTTACAATTAATATTTCCATAATATCACCGCCACAAATTGTAATTGTCTTATATATATTATATCATTGAAACTATGAAAAAGTGTCGATGTAATAGTATTGTAAAACAACTGTAAACTATGTAATGAAGAAACATTTTTCGAAAAAAATATGCACACTTTGGCCTTAGATTCATATCATGATATTGAAATGTACTTTAGAAAAAGAGCTGAGACAATTCTAAATGTCTCAGCTAAAGAATAAGGTTATAATGATTTAATATAAAATCCCGTGGATTTTATTGGGTTACCGTGGTAATAGACATATAAAATTTAGGCTATTGACGACGTATCTGACATGGTCTATAGGATCTAAGTTGGTGTCAGATACCTTGGTCAATACTATATTATTCATTGGACTTAGTAATGTTACATATTAAGCCATTTTAAATTAGCTAGAATCTAGTTTGTTGATAGGAGTTGGATGTCTTTTCGAACCTTCCACCCTAGACTTGTTTATCTATATAATTATGAAAAAAGCTGGGATATACCCAGCTAAAAATTATATTTATGATTAGTCATTACATATACAGAATAATAGGATTATCCATGGCAACCAATCTTCTATATCATCAAATATGTCATCTATGTCATCACATAAACAGAAGAATAATAGAATCCATATAAGATAATTATTATCATCAAATATATCATTAAAGAAGCTCATTATTTCACCTCCTTTAAAGAAGTGATATGTTTCTTACCTAATATTATAGTATGCTACTCAGTACAAACCGTTACAAATTTATATATAAATTAAACTAATATTTTAGTCATTAAACAGAAAGAAAAATGCTAATATTAGTAAAAGAATGTTATTGTCATCACCACATTTGTTTTTTTTACAAAGTCCCATAAAGAATCCCTCCTTAATAAGTATATTCCTTTATGCTCAATATCATAGTATTCGAAAATATCAATAGGGTGACAAATATTCAAAGAAAATTAGATTATATAAATATAGAATATCCTTAAATACCCTAAATTTTTTCATGATAAAAGGCTGAGATACAATCCCAGCCTAAATCTATATGTCAATTCAATTAGTCATTGCAGCAGCAAAGTAATACTAGTAACCATGGTAGATAGTCTTCTATATCATCGAATATATCATCGAATATATCATTACCGCAAAGACAGAAGAATAATAATATCCAAATTAGATAGTTATCATCAAAACCATTAAAACCCTTGAACATTAAGACACCTCCTTCGATATTGGTGTAAAAGTAAAGTTGTTACCAGAAACAGAATCTTTATCTATTTTTAAGAAGGGTATAGATTACCCAAGCTTATATTTATTAACAACTCTTTTTACAGAAGCAGTAGTATAGGAATACAAAAGGTAACCACTCTTCTATATTTTCAAATACATCTTCTACAAGATCGTCGCAGAAGCAAAGGATTACAAGTAACCAAGGTAACCACTCTTCGTAGTCATCTAATATGTCTTCTAAGAAATCATTACCATCATATAGACAAACGAATAACAAAAGAAGTGGTAGTAAATCTTCATATTTTTTATTACCAAGACAGCCCATTAAGACACCTCCTTATAATAATGTAAAACTTTAGTTCTAATATCATAATATTCTCACTAGCCTTAATGTGTGAAAATTTATTTTGACTCAGATGGATCATGGGATAGACCCATCATATTGTCTTGACTTTAGAGATTGTTTATCTCAATATCATATTATGTCTTAGGGCTTATTTTGTGACAAAATAAAAAGGAGTAAAGTCAAATGACCTTACTCCCTCTTAGAATAAGTATTAAATTCCATTAAAGTAATTCTTCTAATTTGTTCTTATCGAATCCAACTATAACTTCTTCATCCACAAAAATTGCAGGTACACCCATTATCTTTCTTTTCATTAACTCTTTTCTAGCACTGGGGTCTTCATTTATATTTCTTTCCTCAAAATCAACACCCTTTTGCGAAAGATACTCCTTCGCTGTATGACAATGGGGTCAAGTGTTGCTAGTAAATACTACCACCTTTTTCATCAGTTACACCTCCTAAAAATATTATTACCCTAAAATGACTATAATAAATAAATTTATATAAATAAAATTCATACTTAAAGACTTAATATAACTACATAGTTTTCATCATATTTTAATATGTAATATCCTCAAAAATATTTAAGGATATAGGAATTAAATTTCCCACATAAATTTATATAAAGACAGAGGAGGAGGTAAACCTATTGACGGAAGACATTGTAAATATAATTAATAGGTTCAAACTTTCATATAGAAAAATTACTCCTATAGAATCAGGATATACAGTGTATACAAATAGCAATATCTATTTAATTAAAAAAGAAAAGATAGATGCATCTAAACTTATATTTATAAATGATTTTAAGAAGCACTTAAAAAACAACAATTTTCCAAATATTGATGAATATATTATATCTGAAGAAGGGCCCTATGTAAACTATAATGGAGATTTTTTTGTGTTGAAAAAGTGGATTGATGGAAATGTATGTAGTACTAAGAAACCGAATGAAATAGAAGGAGCTACCAGGACCCTAGCTAAACTGCATATTGCATCTAAGGATTATAGTCATGATGAAAATATTCAATCGATATCAAACTTAGGGAAATGGCTGGAAATTCTACTTGCAAGATGTGAAGATTTTATATACATAAAATGTCTAATAGAAATGAAATCCAAAAAAATATATATAGACAAATTATTTTTAGATAATGCTAATGAAATATATGATATGGCAATAGAAGCAACTAAAAGCCTACAGGATAGTGGATATTTTCAGTGGAGTAACCTAGAAGGGATACAGAGATACATATGCCATCATAACTATAATTATAATAACGTAATAATTGATAAATATAGAAATTATCATGTTATAAATTTTGAGCATTGTAGATATGATGTAAGATGCTTTGATTTAGCTAACTTTATTATAGCCACAATGAATAAGATAGATTGGAATTTTGATATGGCAACTAAAATGATAGAGTCATACAATGATGTTAGAAATATAAACAAAATAGAGCTTAAAATAATATATTCCTTTCTTCAATTCCCATGTATGATTTGGAAAATGGCAAATGAATATTACTATAAAGAAATATTTTTAGATAAAAACTTCTATAAGGAATCCTTAATTCAGGCGTTAAACAAATTACCATTAAAAATAGAATTCCTCGAAAAATTCCATAAACGATTTATTTAGACCCAATAGAAACACTATAAAACGTGTAACATGGAACGTGTAACGTAAAACTATAAATTGTTATTTAAAATCATGTTTAAAATATCAAATCGCCTATTTTTATGATATCCAAGGAAGGATACATTACCAAAACCCCTCTTAGGAGGTTCACCCTTAAAAATATGGAGAGCTTCTATACAATCTCCTATTATAGTTTTTGTTATCTCCTTTGCATGATACTCATCCTTTACAGTAGAGCTTAAATCCCTGTGGGGTATATGAGTAGATACTCGTATATTAAGAGAGTTCTTAACAGCCATTGTTAAGGATAGGGGTGGGATAGCTAGGCTTTGAAAACCTATGGTATCTAAGAAATTTCTAGATAATCCATGGGGACCATGACTAGGAAGAGCATAACCTATAGTACTATAAATTCCCAGCTCAATATTTAATTGTTTCCTAAAGGCAATTAATCTTCTTGCTAAAAGGCCCTTATTGTAATCATAGGAATAGCAGTCTGTGAGGGACATATCTGTTTTATTTTTAGAAATGTCTATGATGATATCATTTATATTGGAGGATATGTTACCCTTCATATCACCGTCAACAAAAACAAAGGAGGTAGCACCTGACCTATATGCAAAATAAGCACCCATAGCCCTTGGGACATCAAGTCCTAAGGGCTTATTAAAATAAATTATTTCTACCTTATCATTACATATGTTTTTAATTTTTTGAAAGGTATTATCAATACAACCATTAAGTACAACTAAAATTTTATCGGTTTTAGTATCCAGTAGCATACCTATGGTTTGGGCAATACTACCCTCTTCATTACTCGCTGGAACAATTGTATATATGATAATAACACCTCCCAAATTTAACAAATGATTGTAAACTATTTCGGTTGAATTATGAAGTTGATTTTAATGACCTTAAAGTACTGACTAATTAGTTCTACTAACTACGCACTACGAACTACTAACTAAAAAGTGTCTAAGACACTTTTTTATTATTTTACGTAAAAGTTATTGTGGTGGTGAGTATGCACCTAAAATGTAGAAAAATCATAGTATATAATAGGGCAGTATATAAACTACTAGGAGGATTTCTATGGGAAATATAAAAGTTGGAGACATAGTTGCTAGAAGATCATATAATCATGATATTTTATTCAAGGTTATTGATATTGTTGAAAATTCCTCTAAAGAAAAAAAGATAGTCTTAAAAGGAGTAGAGCTTAGAATAATTGCAGATTCTCCCGAGAGGGATTTAGATATAGTTTCACAGGACCAAATTAATAAGTTTAATAAGTCCTATAATAAAAAGATACACAAAATAATAAAAAATATTTTAAGAGATAGAAGAATAAATGAAATCAAGGGATATACAAGACATGCCCCTGAACATTTAAGAGATGACAATTACTTTGGTAGAGTTGGAAAGGTGCTTCATATAGACGGTGATGGAGAATATCTAGATGTTTGTCTTAAAATATATGAGCAACTAGAAATAGATGCCATAGGCAAGATTATTTCAGAGAGTAAACAGCCCAAGATTATTGGAAGCCTATTAAAGGAATATAAACCCGATATATTAGTTTTAACAGGTCATGATAGCCTAATTAAAGAATATAGAAATTTTACTAATATTGAAAACTATAGAAATTCTACCTATTTTATTGAGGCAGTGAAAGAGGCTAGACAATATGAGCCAAGTATGGATGAATTAGTTATATTCGCAGGCGCTTGTCAATCATTGTACGAAGCAATAATAGAAGCAGGAGCTAATTTTGCGAGTTCACCCCATAGAACTCTGATTCATTGTTTAGATCCCGTATTTATTAGTGAAAAAATTGCCTATACAAGTATAGATAGATATATTTCGATAGAAGAAATATTAGAAAATACTATTACTGGTGTAAAGGGTATTGGCGGATTTCAAACTAGAGGTAAGTATAGGAAAGGATTTCCTAAATCGCCATATCAATAAACAAAGGGAAATCAGCTAGTAAAACTGGCTAAAGTTAAAGGAGGTAATTTATTTGGATGAAGATAAGGAGGATGTATTAATAAAGGTCTATGATAATAAAATTAATGAAATAATTAATATGAATATAACTGAGCTCATACCACTTATGGTTGCAGCTCAGATTAATATAGATTTTGAATATGAAGCCATAAAAATTCAATCGATAATTGCAAGAACTATTTTAATTAGAAAGGCAAAAACCTTTGGTGGAGATGGTTGTTCTTTATATGAAGAAGCTGATTTTTGTTTAGGAAGCCATTGCGGTAACTGTTTTACCAAAGAGGAACTCAAGAAAAACTGGGGAAATGATTTTGGGGAAAAATGGAGAAAACTTGTTAGGGCACAAGAAGATACTAAAAATCTTATATTAACCTTTAATAATAAGGTTATAGACCCCGAATTTCATTTAACCTGTGGAGGAGCAACAGAAAACTCTGAGAATGTTAAAAATCATAAAGTAATCTATTTTAGAAAAGTTTTATGTGATAGTTGTAAAAAATCTCCCTATTGGGAAAATACAGAGAATATGAGTATAAAAGAAATAGAAGAAAGGTTGGGAGTAAAACTAAATAAAATATCTCCCTTTTTAGGACCCAAAATAGATGGAATAATTGAAGAACTAGAAAGGGATGAAGAAGGAAGAGTAACTAAAATAAAGATTGGGGATAAGATATTTAAGGGAACCGAAATCATGTCCCGATTGGGCCTTGACTCTACTAGATTTGGATGGAGCCCAACCCATTTAAGCTTTAAGACGAGGGGTAAGGGGCATGGTCTAGGGCTATGTCAATATGGAACAAATGAAATGGCTAAGGAAGGAAAGACTATAGAAGAAATAATTAAGTATTACTACACTGGTGTAGACATTAAGAAGTATGAAAAACCAACTAAAAATAAGCCTTTAAACAATAGATTTATTGTAATCGATCCAGGGCATGGAGGAGAGAAAAATCCAGGGGTTATTGGAGAGAAAGGATTAAAGGAAAAGGACATAAACCTTGATATATCTAAGTATATAAAGAGTTTGTTAGAAGAGTTAGGTGCTAAGGCTAAATTAACAAGAGAGGAAGATGTTTATGTATCTCTTGGCAAACGGGCCAAGATAGCTAATACAGATAGACCAGATTTTTTTGTAAGTATTCATATGAACTCCTTTGCTAACTCTACTATATCGGGAACAGAAGTATATCACTATAGAGGAGATAAACAAGGAGAAATTCTATCGAACTTTATTATTGAAAAAATGTCAAAGGATTTAAAGACAGTCAATAAGGGTGTCAAAACAGCAGACTATTATCTTTTAAGGTCTGTAACTACCAGTGTAGCGCATATTGAAGTAGATTATCTTACGAATCATTTAGAAGAAGAAAAGTTTATGAAGAAGGAATATATTGAAAGAGTAGCTAAAGCAATAGTTGATGGGATAAGGGAATATTACGCTTATCAGTTATAAAAATAAATTTAAATTCATAAATTATAAGGGCTACGTAAATATTTTAAAATTTACGTAGCTTTTTAGTTATAAAAATTAGAATATAACAGATAATAAAGGTATTGACAAGAAAAAAAAAAGACTGTATAATAATATATTTAAAATTTGACTTTTGCTTAAGTATATGCTAAAATTATACTGTATACAATTAAAGGATGGTGATGTTTTTTTGGCCACTAGAGAAACTTTGACTCAACTTAGGAAGAATGTAGAAAGTTGTATAGGTCAAAAAGTCATACTTAAAGCTAACAAAGGCAGAAAAAAGGTACTTATTAAAGAGGGCGTACTTGAAGAAGTATATCCCAGTATTTTTGTAATTAGAATTGACAGCGGATTAAATTCAGAAAGGAAAGTATCCTATAGCTATTCAGATATATTGACAGAAACCGTTGAAATAACACTTTTCGGTACGGAAATAAAAATTCAAGCATCTTAAAAAAACAGCCAAATGGCTGCTTTTTTTATTTGGAAAACTAACAAACTTGTCTCCAAACAATTTGTTAGTTTTTTTCATAAATTAAAGAGATTTGCAGAAAATAAAGTAAGACCATTATGAGGAGTGAAGAAATGACTGATTTAAATCCCTTTTTAAATATAAGATCAGAAATAGGAAAACTAAGGGCCGTTTTGCTTCATAAGCCCGGTAGAGAATTGGAAAGAATAACACCTCAGTATCTACATGAACTACTTTTTGACGATATACCTTGGCTTAAGAAGATGCAGGAGGAGCACGATGGCTTTGCTGACACCCTACGATCCTGGGGAAGCGAAGTATATTATTATGATGATCTCTTGATAGATATTCTAAAGGATCCCCAAGTTAAAGAAAAACTTCTAACTGATGTCATAGATATGTGCTATATAGGAAATGAGGAGTTAGAAAAATTAATTAAAGAGTTTCTTTTAAGCAAAAGTGAGAAAGAAATAGCAGAATATTTAATAATTGGTTTGCATAAAGATGATTTTCCTGATAAAAATAGAGAAAAGAAATTAACAGATTATATAAAGGAAGAATATCCATTTTATATTAATCCTCTTCCAAACTCATATTTTACTAGGGACCCTGGAACCGTTATAGGTCATGGCTTATCAATAAACTCAATGAAAATCCATGCTAGGGATAGAGAAACAATGATACTTAGATATATATATAACCATCATAATTTATTTCAAAAAAATCCAAAAAAACTATTGTATAATTATGCAAATACATATAGTATAGAAGGAGGAGATATTCTAGTACTAAGCGATGAAGTTGTAGCTATAGGATGTAGCGAAAGGACTTCAGCAAGGGGTATTGAACTCTTGGCTAATAATTTATTCAGTCAAGATGAAAAAATAAAAGAAGTACTAGCAATACAGATTCCATTCACTAGGGCATATATGCATTTAGATACTGTATTTACAATGGTTGATTATGATAAATTTACTATTTATCCTGGCGTTGAGGATAAGCTTAAGGTATTTAGTTTAACACCCAGCAATATAGATTATCCAAAGGTTACTCCTATGAAAAGTTTAAAGGAAACTTTAAAAAAATCTCTTAAAATACCGTCGGTCAATTTGATTAAAAGTGGTGGAGGAGATGAAATAACCGCCGCTAGGGAACAATGGAATGATAGTACAAATACCCTAGCCATTGCTCCAGGAGTAATTATAACCTATGACAGAAATGAAATTACAAACAATACCCTAAGAGAAAATGGCCTAGAGGTAGTAAATATTGAGGGTTCAGAACTAGTAAGGGGTCGAGGTGGCCCAAGATGCATGAGCATGCCACTGTGTAGGGAAGAAATATAAAGGAGGGATAGGTATGCCTGTGAATTTAAAAGGAAAAAGTTTTTTGACACTTAAGGATTTTACACCCCAGGAGATAAAGTATTTATTAGATTTATCCATCGATCTCAAGCAAAAGAAAAGAGCAGGGATTAAAGGAAATAGTCTTGAAGGTAAAAACATAGTTCTATTATTTGAAAAAACATCAACTAGAACAAGATGTGCTTTTGAGGTAGCTGCCTATGATGAAGGGGCTCAGGTTACCTTTTTGAGCAATAGTCAAATAGGCAAAAAAGAATCTATTGAAGATACAGCTAAGGTTCTTGGAAGGTATTATGATGGCATTGAATTCAGAGGATTCAAACAAGAAACCGTTGAGATTTTAGCTGAATATGCTGGAGTGCCAGTATGGAATGGACTTACGGATTTATATCATCCAACCCAGATTCTTGCAGACTTTTTGACAATGATGGAACATGTTGATAAGCCCTTGAATAAAGCTAAGTTAGTATATGTGGGAGATGCAAGAAATAATATGGGTAATTCCTTGATGATTGGTGCCGCTAAAATGGGTATGCACTTTGTTTCTATAGCACCAAAGGAATTGTTTCCATCACAAAGTCTCGTAAATGAGATGGCGAAGATAGCAAAGGAAACGGGAGCTAAAATAGAATTTACCGAAAGTATTGATGAAGGTGTTAAGGATGCCGATGCCATTTATACCGACGTTTGGGTATCCATGGGTGAAGAGGATCAGTTTGAGGAAAGAATTAAGCAATTAAAACCATATCAAGTAAATATGGATATGATTAATAAAACAGGTAATTCAGATGTTATATTCATGCACTGCTTACCTGCATTCCACGATACAAATACCATAATAGGTAAGGAAATACTTGAAAAATACGATCTTAAAGAAATGGAAGTTACTGACGAAGTATTTAGAAGTAAGCATTCTGTAGTATTCGATGAAGCAGAAAACAGAATGCATACAATCAAGGCTGTAATGGTGGCGACCATAGGAAAATAGATGTTAGTAAATCCATATAAATTTTAAAAATTATTAGAGAAGAACAGTAAAATTACTGCTTCTTCTTTTTTTTGATAATATTTTTAAAAATATATGAATGAATTCTTGATTTTGGGTTATTAATTTTTAAAATGCATTAATATATACATATTTTTAAATATAAATTATTGATTATAGATATAATAATTTTAAAAAATAGAAAATATGAGGACAAAAATTAAAAAGATAACGTTTTCATACGTGAAACATGCTGAATATTTGACTTGTACCGGTATGTTTGTTAACATTAAAAGGGTGCAGTTCAATTATGTAAACTCATGAATTTTTAATAATTTATATATTATTGGTTAGCATAACCTTAAAAGGATTTATTATTATTATTGAATATAAAAAATTAAATAAAGGAGGCATAAAAATGGCAAAGATTGAGGTTCAAAATCTCTATAAAGTCTTTGGAAGTCACCCTGAAAAAGTATTTCCACTTATAGAAAAGGGTATGTCAAAGGATGAAATACATAATAAAACTGGAAATACTATCGGAGTAAATGGTGTAGACTTTAAGGTGAACAAAGGCGAGTTCTTTGTAGTTATGGGACTTTCAGGAAGTGGGAAATCAACGCTTATAAGGTGTTTAAATAGACTTATAGAACCTACGAAGGGCAAAGTCTTAATTGACGGTGAAGATATTTTAAAAGCAAATAAAGAAAAGCTTATAGAGATAAGAAGATCTAAACTTTCTATGGTATTTCAAAACTTTGGGCTTTTTCCTCATCGAACTGTGGCGAGTAACGTAGAATATGGTTTAGAAGTACAGGATATAGATCCTAAACAAAGAAAAGAACAGGCCTATGAATCATTAGAACTTGTAGGGCTAAAAGGATATGAAGAAAGTATGCCCGATGAGCTGAGTGGCGGTATGCAACAGAGGGTGGGGCTTGCAAGGGCATTGGCAAATGACCCTGATATTCTACTAATGGACGAGGCTTTTAGTGCCCTTGATCCATTGATTAGAAAAGAAATGCAAGATGAGCTTTTAGATCTACAATCCAAGATGCATAAAACTATTGTATTTATAACTCATGATCTAGATGAAGCCCTTAAACTAGGAGATAGGATAGCCATAATGAAAGACGGTGAAGTGGTACAAATAGGTACTGCTGAAGATATATTGACTAATCCAGCCAATGATTATGTTAGAGATTTCGTTCAAGATGTAGATAGATCTAAAGTTATAAGAGCGGAGTCCATTATGAAAAAGCCTATAGAAACAATTACTACTGAGGCCGGGACAAGGTTAGCTGCAAGAAAGATGAAAACTGCAGGTATATCTAGTATTTTTATTACTACTAAGGATAAGAAGTTGAAAGGTCTATTAAGGATAGAAGATGCCGCTGAGCTTATTCAAAAGAATATTCATAATTTTGAAGATGTAATTATTACTGATATTCCAAAGGTATCTCCCGATACTCCTATTTTAGATATAATGCCCATGATAGCAGGAATAGATTATCCTATTGCTGTAGTTGATGAAAATGATAAATTATTGGGCATAATTGTTAAGGTATCATTGATTACTGGAATTGTAGGGGAGGTAGACTAATGATTGATTTAAACATTGGATCAGCATTCGAAGTATTTATTAAATGGCTTAAGAATAATTTTGAAGGTTTTTTTGATTTAATAAAATATGTTTTAGGGCTTTGTATAGAAAGTGGTGAATATATACTTTTAATATTACCTAGCTTTGTTGTCATAGCTATTATGGCCTTGATAGCTTGGAGAATAGCCGGTAGAGGTGTGGCTATATTTACAGTAGTGGGACTATTTCTTATTGATGGAATGGACCTTTGGACTGAAACAATGGAAACTACCGCATTGGTTTTAGTTTCAGCTTTAGTAGCCTTGATTATAGGAATACCTTTAGGAATATTAGGATCAAAGAACAAAACTATGAACGATATATTAAGGCCCATACTGGACTTCATGCAAACACTGCCAGCCTTTGTTTATTTGATACCAGCTGTTTTATTTTTTGGATTAGGAAAGGTACCTGGATCAGTGGCAACAGTTATATTTTCAATGCCACCAGTTGTAAGACTGACTAATCTTGCAATAAGACAAGTACCCGAGGAAGTGGTAGAAGCTGCAATAGCCTTTGGGTCAACTCCGAGGCAAATGCTATTTAAAGTGCAGCTGCCAATAGCACTGCCCACCATATTAGCTGGTGTTAATCAGACTATAATGCTTGCACTTTCCATGGTAGTTATAGCTGGGATGATAGGTGGTGGAGGTCTTGGTACAGAGGTGCTAAAAGGCATACAACAATATAAAATTGATTTAGGCTTCGAAAGTGGTGTTTCAGTTGTAATATTGGCAATGATATTAGATAGAATAACCCAATCAATAAGGGTTTTAAAATAAATTAAAGGAGGATACAATTAATGAAAAATTTTAAAAAAATCAGTATTTTAGCATTAACTTTACTTTTAACATTAAGTCTTGTGCTTACAGGTTGCCAAAATACAGAACCAAATGAAGGTCAGTCACAAGAGCAAGATGGTCAAGACCAAGCTGAAGAACCTAAGGAAAAGGGGAAAGTTAAGCTAGGTATGGTTAACTGGGCAGAAGGTGTAGCTATGACTAATCTTGTAGCAGCAGTCCTAGAAGACAAGATGGGTTATGAAGCAGAGATAACAACTGCAGACCTTGGGTTAATATTTACATCTCTAGCAGAAGGAGATACTGACGTATATGTAGATACATGGTTACCATTAACCCATGAAGCTTATATGAATGAATTTGGTGATGATTTAACTGATTTAGGAGTTAACTACGAAGGTGCTAAAATAGGGCTTGTTGTACCATCCTATGTAGAAGCAAATAGCCTAGAAGAATTAAATGATTATAAGGATGACTTTAATGGTGAAATTGTAGGAATAGGTTCAGGTGCAGGCATGATGAAGATCACAGAAGATGCCATAGAAGAATATGGACTTGATTTTGACCTACAAGAGGGTAGTGCAGCTGTTATGACTGCAGCATTAGCTGATGCAATTGAAAATGAGGAGCCAATAATAGTAACAGGATGGAAACCTCACTGGAAATTTGCAAGATTTGACCTTAAGTTCTTAGAAGATCCAAAGGGCGTATTTGGTGAATCAGAAATTATTAAAAATATGGCCAGAAAAGGTATAGAAGAAGATATGCCAGAGGTTGCACAGTTCCTTAGAAACTTCAATATGAATGACCAACAACTAGGTGGATTAATGGGTGATATAGCTAATAGTGAAGACGATACACTAGAGGTTGCAAGAAAATGGATGAATGAAAATGAAGACTTAGTTAATAGTTGGCTTCCTGAGCAGTAAAATAATATAAACCAATAAAAAATGTATCCTTCATATGAGGGATACATTTTTTATTGGTTTAATAAGATTAATAATTAATATTTCAGATAATTTTGCATAAGATTAAGTATGTAACATTCTCTATTTAGAAAATCATAGAGCATTAAAACCATATCCATGGAAAAGTTTTTGACATATTTTTGTGTACGTCAAATATTAATATAATAGGATTTATATAGTAAATTGTAAGGGGGATGAATGGAAGTGGCTATGAACTTAGTGAAGGAACCTATAAAATTAGATAGAATGGTTGGAGCGGAAAATCTACAGACAATGGTAGAGGAAGATGTACTAGTTCCAGATTCTAAGCCGGATATTGGTGAAGTATTATCCGTACAGGCAAATATAAACATTACTGCTAAAGAAATAGTAGGTAATAAACTCGCTGTTGAAGGAGTAGTGAACTTTAAGGTGCTCTATGCACCGAGTGGATCAGAAGAGCCAATAAATAACGTAGTAGCAGCGGTAGATTTTAATCAGGAAGTCGAAATGGAAGATGTTGAGTCTACCATGGACGTAAAAGTTGATTATGATGTGGAACATGTGGACCATAGCATACTAAATGAGAGAAAAATTGCAGTTAAGGCCATATTAAATCTTACTGGTAAAGTATTTAAATCAGAAGAAATTGATGTCTTAAAGGAAGTAGAAGGTGTAGAGGATATACAAACGCTTAAGGATGTAATGGAGTATAGTAAAGTTATAGGAGAAAATTCATCTCAAACAGTACTTAGGGAGACCTATGAGCTAGCTGAAGAAACACCAGAAATAAATGAGTTCTTAGATGAGAAGGCCATGGCGGTGATGAATGATGTAAAGGTAACCGATGGTAAGGTCATCATTGGAGGAATTATAAATCTAAATTTAGTATATACAACTGAAGAGCCTAGGAATCCTATCCATGAGCTTAAGCATGAAATCCCATTCACTCATTTTGTTGAGGTTCCAAAGGCTTTAAATGATATGAAATGTAAAGCCGATATAAAAGTTGACAAAGTACTTACAGATATCAAAAAGAATATAGAAGAGGAAAATAAAGTTTATGATGTGGAAATAGTTTTGAAGGCTAATGTAGAGGTTTCAGACAAGGAGAAAAGGGAAGTCTTAGTTGATGCCTATTCTCCAACAAAAAATTTAAGTCTACATAAAAGCAAAATTAAATACTTAAAGAAGGAAGATAGTAATTCCAGTCACACTGTACTAAAAGAGACACTAGAGGTACCAGAGCAAAATCCTAATATAATAAAGGTATTTACAGTTAATGCAAGACCGATGGTGACTGATTATAGGTTAGTAGAGGATAAATGTGTCATAGAAGGCTTTATTAACACCGATGTATTATATATTGCAGATAATGAAGAGATGTCAGTACATGCATTTAACGAGGAAGTTCCCTTTAGACATTCTGTGGAGCTTTCGAAGGTAAGTCCCGATATGACTGCGAACATTAAGCTTAGCTTAGATGATGTCAGCTATTCTCCTATTAATTCTAAGCAAATAGAAGTAAAATATAATCTAGGTGCTTTCTGCGAATTAAGTAAAGATGCTGAAATGGAATTAGTAGTGGATTTAGAAGATTTAGGTGATGAAGAGGATGAGGATAGTAAAGCAAGTATAACTATATACTTTGTTCAGCAGGGCGATACCCTATGGAATATAGCTAAAAGATACAATACTACTGTTCAAGAAATACTAGATGCCAATGATATTGAGGATCCAGAGAATGTTAAAGTAGGAGATTATATAATAATACAAAAGACTTATGAATATAAGATGTAGAGGCTAAGAGTACATTTTACATGATAAAAAATTAAATATTCCATAAAATTTTAAAATCCGTGTGGCTTTACACGGGTTTTTTGTTTATAATATAATTAAAATGAATTTTGTATTCAGTATACTTGGAAAAAATTAGATATATTTAAAATAGATAGGATATTGTAATTATATACTTACTAAGGATTTGCCGAACAAAGTTTGTAAACGTTTGTACTTGAACTTTTGTTTTTTAAGACCAATAAGGAAGACTTTAAAACGTGTAACATGGAACGTGCAACGTGTAACTCCACATGGAAAGAGGACTATAATGAATAAACTAAAGATAAAGGCCTATGCAAAAATAAACTTAAGCTTAGATGTTTTAAATAAAAGAGAAGATAATTATCATAATGTAAAAATGATAATGCAACAAATAGGATTATACGATGAAATATATTTGAAGAAAATTGAACAGGGAATAACCATTGAAACTAATTGTGAGTATCTTCCCGTTGATAGTTCTAATATAGCTTATAAGGCAGCAAAACTTATGATAGATAGATATGGACTGAATGGCGGGTTATATATATATATTAAGAAGAATATTCCTATTGCAGCTGGTTTAGCAGGAGGAAGTACTGATGCTGCCGCAGTTATGAAGGTCATAAATGCAATGTTTGAATTAGGTATGTCCTTAGAGGAATTGATGGACTTAGGTAAAGAAATTGGGGCTGATGTTCCTTTTTGCTTATTGGGTGGGGCGGCCCTAGCAGAAGGAATAGGAGAAAAGCTTACAAAAATTCAAGGACTTAATAGTGGTTGGGTGGTTTTATCTAAACCCAATATTGGAGTATCAACTGCCGAAGCATATGAAAACTTAGATGTTGAATCTATTGATGAACGTCCACAAACAGAAAGACTCATTAAAGCGCTACAAAATGATAATTTATATGAAATATCTAAACTACTTTGCAATGTATTTGAAAAAGGTATATATTATAGACATCCAATAGTAAAGGAAATAAAGATAAAAATGAATCAATATGGTGCATTGGGAAGCGTAATGACAGGAAGCGGTCCCACGGTATTTGGTGTCTTTAAGAACTATGGGAAGGCAAAATCAGCCTATGAAAAATTAAGATTACTATATAATCAAACATACCTAGTTAGGACTTATAATGGGAGGCAGTAATTTATGAGTGAAATAAATGTTAATAGATTAGAACTTGAAAACTATAAACCTTTAAGGGAAGTAGTGTTTGAGCATTTAAGAAATTCTATATTGGATGGAAGCTTAAAGCCAGGTGAAAGATTGATGGAGCTACAGCTAGCAGAACAACTAGGAGTAAGTAGAACTCCCATAAGGGAAGCCATAAGAAAGCTTGAACTTGAGGGCTTAGTTGAGATGATTGCTAGGAAGGGTGCCTATGTAGCTGACCTATCCATAAAGGATATACTAGATGCCTTAGAGGTAAGGATGAATTTAGAGGGATTAGCAGCAAATTTGGCTTCCCAAAGAATGGACGAAGAAGACATAGGGGAATTAAAGGATATACTTAAGGAGTTTGAAGATTCCATAGGGAGTACGGATAAAGAAAAAATGATAGAACTTGATGATTTATTCCACAGTAAAATTGTTCAAGGGTCAAGAAATAGCAAGCTTATTCAGATAGTGCACGGACTTCAAGAACAGCTTCAAAGATTCAGAGTAATATATTTTACTGAATACAATGAGCATAAGGATTTGTTAAAATATCATCAAGCAATATTAAACGCGATAATAAACAAAGACCCAGAAAAGGCTGAAAAATATGCCGTAACTCATATACGTATGCTAGAAAAAACAATAGTTCAGTGGAAAAAGAAAAATAAGAAATAATATGATAACAGCTTGAAGGTTAGGGGTTGAAAGTTAAGAAATCCTAATCAGATTTAATATGGATACCCAAAAGCCATATTTCTAAAAAAGCAATGAATGATTTAAATCATTCATTGCTTTTTTCGTTTCTAAGCCCTATTCAACAACAAAGACACTTCAAAGACTACGAACTAAGAATTATCATTATTAACAATGTATATACTACCCTATATTTGTAAACTCTAAATAGAGATATTTTTTCAAAGGAAGTGAAAAAATGGATATGATTTTAGAGAAATTAAAGGATTTAACTACTATATATGTTTTTATAATTATCTTCAGTATAGCATTATTTCAAATTCTTGTGGATAGCAAATCCCTAGAAAAAAAGAAACTTAAAAGAGAACAAAAAATAAGTAAATTTATAGGATATGCATATATTATAGTCGGAATAACATTGTTTGTGGTGACGAGGTTTATATTGTAGGATTTGGAGGTTGTGCCATGGATTTTTATGAAGAGCTTTTTAAGCCTGAAGAAAGCATGGAAGATAAAATAAAAGTTACGAAAAAACTAGATGAAAATTTAAAAAATATCAAGGATATATTAAAGCATAATGATGATGTAGTATATAGAGAGTTTAATTCAGGTAAGGATCAAAAACTAAACTTTGCCACCGTATATGTTGAAGGACTTGCCGATAAGGATACTGTACATGAGCATGTACTTAGAAATCTAATGCTCCTTGCCAGAATGGCTCCCCCGGATGTGAATACAATGAGAGAAAAGGTATACGAACTAGTAAGAGATGGGGCTATATCAGTTACTGGTATTCAGGAAATAGAAGATTTGAATAAGGGTATAAATAATGTTTTATCGGGAGAAACAATACTACTCATAGATAAATTAGATAAAATAATAGTTATGCCTACCAGGTCATGGCCTAATAGGGGAGTAAGCGAACCGGAAACTGAGGCGGTTATTAGGGGGTCTAGGGAAGGTCTCGTTGAAACCATGAGATTTAATACTGCCCTTGTAAGAAGAAGGATAAGGGACCCAAACTTTAAAATAAAGCAGATGCAAGTAGGCAAAAGATCTAAAACTGATATAGCAGTTATGTTTATAGATGAAGTAGTAAACAAAGACATTTTAGAACAAGTAGTTAATAGAATAAAAAGAATAGATGTGGATAGAATTTTAGAATCTGGAGATATAGAGCAGCTTATAGAGGATAATTATCGTTCACCCTTTCCTCAAGTTCAAACCACGGAAAGACCGGAGAGATTAGCTGCGGCTATTTATGAAGGAAGAGTAGGTATCGTTGTAGATAATACACCCTTTGCCTTAATTGTGCCCACAACCTTCAATAGTTTTATGCAGTCCGTTGAGGATTATAATGAAAGATTTATCATTGGCAATGCCGTAAGAATACTAAGATATTTAGCGGTTTTTATATCTTTATTTTTACCAGCAGTTTATATAGCGATAAGCTCCTATCATCCAGGTATGATACCCACAGAGCTGGCTTTATATATAGCTGGAAGCAGAGATGGAGTGCCCTTCCCATCCTTTATAGAGGCTCTTATTATGGAATTAGCCCTGGAGCTTCTAAGGGAAGCTGGAATAAGATTACCTGGACCCATTGGAGCAACCATAGGTATAGTTGGTGGTTTGGTATTGGGTCAAGCTGCGGTGGAGGCAGGTATAGTAAGTTCTCTGATGGTTATAGTAGTTGCTATTACAGCAATAGCCGCCTATACAACTCCTAGTTATAGCTTTGCAATTTCCTTTAGATTACTAAGATTTGTATATATGGTATTTTCAGCAGTTTTTGGTCTTTATGGAGTTATGTTGGCTTTTCTAATAACATTAACCCATCTATGTAACCTTAAAAGCTTTGGTGTACCATATTTGACCCCTTTTGATATTTACAACATTAATTTAAAGGACTTTAGGGATAGCTTTATTAAGCTACCCCTTCATAAAATGAAAAAAAGACCAAATTTTATACAAAGTAAAGACCGTGACAGGCTTGTGGACCATGGTCATAGTAGTAATCTAAGGAAAGGTGAGGATGATCGTGGACAGAAATAATGACATAATTACTAGTAACCAATTGTTTTCAGTTCTAATTACACTAATAGTAGGTATTGGAGTACTGTCATTACCTAGAGCTTTGGCCGATAAAGTTGGTCCTGACAGTCTTTTTCTAGTGGTTATTGGTACATTTATATTTATGGTTTTAGCTTGGCTAACAACAAAACTAATAGAAAAATTTCCCAATAGTACAATAATAGAAATAGGGGAAGATTTAATGGGGAAGCCAATAGGTATATTGTTAGGTGCAACCTATTTCTTATATATAGTATTACTTATATCCCTAGAGATTAGAGCCTTTGGTGAAATAACTAAAAGTTTTTTATTAATATCAACACCAATCGAAGTGTTGATGATAAGCTTTTTACTGGTGGCAGCATATACCGTTAGAAGTGGTATAGAGTGTATCGCAAGGATGTCCGTGCTTATTTTGCCCCTATCCCTTATACCAGCACTGATAGTAATGCCCATGGCCTTGCCAGATGCAGATTTGACAAATTTCTTACCAATATTGAGGACCCCTCCCATGGACATACTAAAGTCTATTCCAGAAGTACTATTCAGCTTTCTGGGATTTGAATTTATTTTATTTTTAGGCTTTTTTGTAAAGGATCATAAGAAAGTAAAAAAGACATCTTTATGGGCAATTTTTACAATTTCAATTATATATATATATACAGTATTTATCACCATAGCTAGATTCGGAGTACAAGAAACTAAATCCCTTATATGGCCAGTACTGACACTGTTTAAAAATATAGATATTCCAGGTACTATCCTTGAGAATGTTGAGATTGTAATACTATCTACTTGGATTTTATCTATATTCATGACTATTGTTATTACATACTTTGGAGCAGTATTTTTATTCTCGCGACTCATAAAATCAAAGGAGCATAATTATCTAGTTCTTCCATTGCTACCTATAGTCTATATTATTGCATTGGTGCCAGAAAACGTAGCCCATATATATACATACCTAGGGCTTTATTCTAATGTTTTTGGAAGCATTTTTGGCATTGCAATTCCCATTATATTACTTATAGTAAGTCTATTTAAGAGAAGGCCTAAAAAGGGGATGAGAAAAGGTGTATAGAAAAGTAATTATACTATTTTTGATATTAGCTTTAATGCTATTGGTTGGATGCTGGGATAATGTAGAAATAGATGAGAGAGCCTTTATAACAGGTATAGGCTTTGATAAATATATACCTCAAGATGATGAGGATTTAAAGAAGTCAAAACTAAAATCCGATAAAACCTTAGATAAATATTTGTTGACTGTTACCTATCCTAATGTGTCGGTTATAGCTAAAAAGGAAGAAGGAGATCCATCCTATAACATTAGTACAGTATGTGCCTCACCCTCCGATGGAAAACAACAAATTAATCTAAGAAATAATAAAAATTTCTATTTAAATCATTCTAAGGTAATTATTTTAGGGTTGGAATTAGCCAAGGATGAAAAGATGATGAGGGAAGTAATGGACTTAATAGAAAGAAGTCTTTATATACCTAGGAAGGTCCATCTTTATATAACCCGCGAAAAGGCAAAGGATATATTGACAACGGACTCTGGAAGAAATATGGATACAGCCCTTTATATTGAAGAGCTTACTGAAAAAGAGATGACATCCCCTAGAAGACCGATAACCTCCTTTGATAGTGTTTCAATTAATTTGAAAGAAAATAATGCAGCTATAGCTCCATTAATATCTAAAAGTGATAAAGAGGTTTATACAGGAGGAGCAGCAATCTTAAAGAATTATACCGTAGTAGGATGGTTAGATGAACTAGAAACTAGGGCAGTAAATATATTAGATAATAACATACAAAAATCAGATTTTACGATAATAGCCGATGACTTATATGTAGTGGTAGAGCAAATGTCTTCTAAATCAAAAATGGACATAGAAATGGATAAAAATAATAGATTGAATATTACCTTTGAAATTAGATTAGAGGGTACAATATTACAGCATTATTGGGATACTCCAGAAATACCCTTTGAAAATCAGTATATTCAATCCATAAATAAAAGGACAGAGCAGAAAATAAAACAAGAGCTAAGTGATACCTTTACGAAAATCCAAAAGGAGTTTAAAGCAGATGTTTTAAATGTAAATGAATATCTAAGGAAATTTAAACCGGATTTATGGGAGAAAATAAAGGATGATTGGGAAGAGGTGTATCCAGAAGCAAAGGTAAACTTTGATATAGATATGCATATTAGAAGAGTAGGATCAAAAAGCTAATCCATGTAAAAATTACCACAACTAAATATTTGCATTATGGTTTAAAAATTTCCCCATCTGTTAATACTTAATAGTATAAACATAATATAGGAAACGGGGGAATTTTTTATGAAGCAAAGGAAGAAATATATAATTGGTTTTATTATTTTAGGCCTTATACTTAGTTCGTTAGGTTTATATGTAGCAGATGTGTATAAAAATATTTATAGCTACAAAAACAATTTAATTAGATTTCATGTAATAGCCAATAGTGATGCACCGATGGACCAAGCTCTAAAGCTTAAGGTCAGAGATAAAGTAATAAATGAGATGAGTAAAAAGTTTAATACCAAGGATATTGAAGAAGCAAAAGAAATAATTTTAGATAATATTGATGATATAGAAAAAATGGCCTCAGAAGAAATACAAAAAAATGGATATAGTTACCCTGTAAGGGTAGCATTAGAAGAATCAAAGTTTCCTACTAAAAACTATGGTAATATAGCATTACCAGCGGGGACCTACGAGGCCCTTAGAGTTGTTATAGGTAGTGGACAAGGTAAAAATTGGTGGTGTGTACTCTTCCCACCTCTATGTTTTATAGATGTAAAGAATGGACTTACAGATCAGCAGACTAAAGGAGAACTTAAACAGGTTTTAACGGAGGATGAATACAATATGATAAGTACAGCTGCAACTGCAAATGGAGAAGTTCCCATGAAGTTAAAATTTAAGGTTGTAGAAATATTAGAAAAATCTAAATGGAAATTAAGTAAATTAGTCGGTTTAAATAATTAAAAAATATTAATAATTAAAGGTGGATTTGGTAACTATGCCAAATCCACCTTTAACTATATTTAATTTAAAATAAATATGTTAAAATAGGTAGTATATATTATCCAATTAACACTTTAATATATTAAAGTACACTTAAAGGCTAACAATGTCTAATTAACAATATCTAACAAATTATTTTGTTTGAAAATATATAGGTTAGATATTAAATTAATATAACTTTAAGAAAGTTTTTTCACATTTAAAGAAGGAAAAGTTGGGTTATATATCTAATTAATACAAATGATGAAAACGTCAAATACCGACAAAAAATACAAATTTCTTCAAGGGAGGAAAACATGCACATATTTAAGAGCATAAAATCAAGACTGATATATAGTAGTTTAATAACAAGTACATTATTAATAGCAGTATTTATTCTATTTTCTTACCAACTATCTGAAGAAGCCTTTAGAAAAATGGTAGATGACAACTCCTTTTATAATGTAAAAAATTACTCTAGATTTATAGGTGAATGGTTTAATGAGAGAATGAATGAGATGGATACATATAGCCGCCACCCCATCATAAAAAACTATGATTCGGATAAAATAGAGTCCTATCTAAGGATGGAGGCTGAAAATAAATCAGATATATATGATTCGTTTTTTGTTGTGAATAGTAATGGCGATTCTATTATCAGTTCAGAGGAAAATATAATAAATATTAGAGATAGAGAATATTTTGAGGAAGCAATGAAGGGGAAAAGCATCGTATCAAACCCCATATTTTCAAAGGCAACAGGGGAACCAATTTCAGTAGTGGCCTCTCCTATTATGGATGATAATGGAGAAGTGATTGGGATTATTGGAGGAACAATAACTTTAGATAGTATGTTTAAATTTATAGATAACTTTAAGGTTGATGATGAGTACTCATACTCATATATAATAGACAAAGAGGGGCTTATTATTACCCATCCCGATGAGGAGTATATCTTAAACTTTAACATAATTGATAATATTAACTTGATAGATAAAGACACAAAGAAAATTATGGGTAAAGAAATACTTGATTTAGACAAGGGAGTTCTTGAATATACCCATGAAGGAGTAAAGACTTGGGCCTATTTTAGTGAAATACCTAATACCGATGGATGGAGAATAGTAACTAAAATACCCCATGATTATATAACATCACCAATAAAAAGAATAAGTACAAGCCTTTTCCTTGTAGGAGCGATAATTGTATTTATTTCTATATTTTTTAATATATTTAATGCTAAAAAAATATCAGATCCTATTATTAAACTTAAGGATACCATAACAAAAAATACTAGTGGTGGTATGAAAAAGGTTGAGATTGATAGCAACGATGAAATAGGAGTATTAGCTAAAAGCTTTAATCATATGATGGAGGTTATTAGTGACCTAACCTATTATGATCCCCTAACAAAGCTCCCAGCAAGAAAGGTATTTGATGAACAGCTCGCCCGTGCGATTAAGCATTGTAATAGGAATAAAGAAAACTTAGGGGTTGTAATTATAGGGATAGATAAATTCAAAAATGTAAATGATGCCTTTGGATTAAATGTTGGAGACAATATTTTAAGACAAGTATCCATAAGAATAAAAGGAACTGTGAGACAGGAGGATGTTGTAACAAGGATAACAGGAGATGAGTTTGCCATCCTTTTCCCTGAAATACAAGGAGAAAGAGATGTTGTACAATATACTGAAGAAATCATTAAATATATAAAGCTTCCTTTTAAGTGCGATGATAATATTATTAATATAAGTGTTAGTGGAGGAATAGCCTTCTATCCGAAGGACGGAAAAACGAAGGAAGCCTTAGTTAAAAATGCAAACATAGCTCTTCATAAAGCTAAACACTCTGGTGGAGGGAGCTATCAATTATATAATTCAACTATGAAGCAGGAACTATTGGAGCAACTTGAATTTGAGAAAATGATTAGTGGGGCCCTAGATAGGGGAGAATTTTCATTAAATTATCAACCTATTGTTGAGATAGATACACTGGAGATAACGGGTATAGAAGCTCTTTTACGTTGGAATCATCCAGTATCAGGTATGATTTCTCCAGTCAAATTTATCCCAATAGCTGAAGAAAATGGTCTCATTATTCCCCTAGGAAAATGGGTACTAGAGACTGCATGTAAACAGATAAAGGAGTGGCATAATAAGGGACTCAAGAAGATATTAGTTGCAGTAAATATATCCTTAAAACAATTTCAAGATAAAGGTTTTGTTGAAATGGTACAAAGAATTTTAAAGGAAACTGGATTAGAACCCCAGTATTTATGTCTTGAAATAACTGAAAGTGTTGCCATGGAGAATGAGGACTATGCCATAAAGGTACTTAATAAATTAAAGACTATGGGTATAAAGGTGGCAATAGATGACTTTGGAACGGGCTATTCATCCCTAGAATACTTGACTAAATTCCCATTAGACACACTAAAGATAGACAAATCCTTTATCCTTAATATCAAAGATAATGAAAATGATGCATCCATTGCGTCTACAATAATAGCCATGGGACATAATCTAAAGCTTGGTGTAACAGCAGAGGGTGTAGAGACCCTTGAACAGCTTGAGTATTTAAAGAGTCAAAAATGTAACAACATTCAAGGATATCTATTTAGCAAACCAGTTGATGGTAAGGCTTTGGAGCAGCTTTTAGACGCAACTAACTTTAAGAATCGGATTCAATATATATTTAACTAATAAAGTAGAGGAGTCGGATAGCAGTGAGATGTTTGGAGTCATTCAATAATGATATATATATATGGAGCTTGAAAAGACCTTTAAGGAGTTAGTTTCAGTTAAGAGTGATACGGGTACAGAACTTGAGAAGGATATAGAGGATTATTTATATAAATGGATAGGCAAGCTTGATTATTTTAAAGAACATCCAAAACAATATGGTAAATATATTTTGGGAATTGATCCCTTAAAGAGGTCAGCAGTTTGGGGACTGATTAAGGGCAAATCTCCGAAGACTATTATTCTTATGCATCATCATGATGTAGTTGACTCTATTGATTATGGAAGGCTACAAGAATACGCCTATAACCCAGAGGTTTTAGCAAAAAAACTGGGTGGTGTTGATATAAGTGAAGAAGTAAAAGAAGATTTAAAAAGTAATAAATGGATTTTTGGTAGAGGAACTGCCGACATGAAGGCCGGAGCTGCCATACAATTAATTCTTTTGAAGCATTACTCAGAGATAAAGGACTTTGAGGGGAATATATTAATTCTATCACTACCCGATGAGGAATCATTGTCCTATGGTATGAGGGGTAGTATAGGTCTTTTAGAAGAGCTTAAGAATAGATATTCACTGGAATATTTAATCTGTATAAATTCTGAGCCCCATAATAGGGAAGAGGATAGCATAGGGATTCTATATGAGGGATCCGTTGGTAAGATAATGCCAGTTATATATGCTAGGGGGAAAAGGACCCATCTTGGAGAAATTTTTCAGGGATTAAATCCTGTAGCTCTTTTAGCTGAGATTGTATCAAGGATTGACCTCAACCCCCTGTTTTCAGATGTGGTCGATGATGAAGTATCGCCGCCGCCATCATGGAGTTATTGTAAAGATACAAAACAATGCTATGATGTTTCTATACCAGAAGGAGCTGGGGGATATTTTAGTGTTTTAACACTTTCTAAAACTCCGAGGGATATCTTAGGGCAGATAAAGAATATATGTGAAGAGGCCTTTCAAACAGTTATTGATAGAATGAATAAAAACTATAAAGAATTTAGGAAGAAGGGAAACCTTTCAGAGGATAAGTTACCATGGGAGATGAATGTAAAGTTATTTTCGGAAATATATGAAGATGCAGTAAATAGTTATGGAGATAAATTCATAGATGATTTTAATAAAACCATAGAGGTATTAAAGAAGGACATAGAAGATGGAAGGATTAATATTCCTGAAAGTACCTTTGTTCTCATAGAAAAAACCTTGGAATATATAGCTGACAAAAAACCCATGGTAATCATAGCTATTTCTCCACCCTTTTATCCCCATGTAACCAATGGAGATTTTGATAACTTACCTAAATCAATACTTAATTTAAGCAAAGAGATAAATGACTTTACTAAGTCGAATTGGAATCAAATTTATATGAAAAAAAAATATTTCATGGGTATATCAGACCTCAGTTATATGGCATTAAATAATAGTGAAGAGGTTATACCCTATATTGGACCCAATATGCCCCATTGGAACAAAATGTATACAATCCCCTTTGAGGAAATAAAGAGGATTTCAATGCCAATCATAAATATCGGTCCCTGGGGAAAAGACCTCCATAAGTTTACTGAAAGGGTGTATAGGGAGGACCTATTGGATAGGACACCGAAAATACTAAAGCATGTGATAGATTATTTATTAAAATAAAGTCCACACATACTAAGTCATTGTACCGCATATCTATAGATATACGATACAATGGCTTATTTTGCTTTTAAAGACCCATTAGTTAGGTCTTAAAACGTGCAATATGGAACGTGTAACGTAGAACCAACAAAACAACGTCTTTGTTGCTTAGAAATATTATTTCAAAGGAGACAATAATGTGGGGAAATTATTAGAGACAATAGATATGATATCAAGCTTTATATGGGGCACACCTATGCTACTTACTTTAGGGCTTGGTGGCCTATTTCTTTCTGCGCGACTTGGTTTTTTTCAGATAAGATATGCTCCATACATTTTTAAAGAGACCTTTGGAAAAATGTTTAGTAAACCAGAGGAAGGTATGGGTAGTGTATCACCCTTTCAGGCAGCAACTTCGGGTCTTGCATCAACTATTGGAGCTGCAAATATCATTGGTGTACCGGCAGCAATTATGTTTGGTGGACCAGGAGCAATATTTTGGATGTGGCTTATGGCTATACTTGGAATGGGATCGAAGTTTTGTGAAATTGTCCTTGGATTTAAATATAGAGAAAAAAATAGTGAAGGTGAATATGTTGGTGGACCCATGTACTATATGACCAAAGGTCTAAACATGAAGTTTTTAGGTATGATATTTGCATTTTTCCTAATGATTGGACTTGTGGCAAGTGTTATGGTTCAATCTAATTCTGTTGCGGCTTCAGCTAAAGAATCCTTTGACCTAGACCCTGTAATTACGGGAGTTATTACCTTAGTATTAGTTGGCATTGTTGTAATTGGTGGGATTAAGAGGATTGGTACCGTTACCGAGAAGCTGGTTCCCCTTATGGCATCCCTTTATATAATAGGTGCATTGATAATAATACTCGCAAATATTGAAGAGATTCCCAGTGTTATATATTTAATATTTAGTAATGCCTTTAAGTCCATGGCAGCCATCGGTGGTTTTGCTGGATCTGCACTATCGGCAACAATTAGATGGGGAGTAGCTAGGGGAATTTACTCCAACGAAGCAGGAATGGGTACTGCTCCCATGGCCCATGCTGCTGCAACAAATGATCATCCAGTAAGACAGGGCTTTTGGGCAATATTTGAAATCATAATTGATACACTAGTTATCTGCTCACTTACAGCCCTTATTGTATTGACTACGGGTATATGGAAAAGCCCTGGAGCCATAGGCAACCCAGCAGGATTACCTGCAGCCATATTCTCAGATTTTTTTGGACCCGTAGGTGGGATGGTAGTAACAATTTCATTATTGTTTTTTGTTGTTTCCACACTGATAGTTTCAATATTTTACGGAGAAAAACAAGCAGAATTCCTATTTGGTCTTGGATTTTCAAAATTCATGAGACATATATATCTATTGGCAATTATCATTGGGTCAGTTGGCGGAGCAAAGATTTTGTGGCAGTTCCTAGACATATTACTTGCTGCAATTATATTTCCCAATATGTTAGCCCTTGTGCTACTCCACAACGAAGTAGTAAAACTAACGAAAGAATTCTTCACCAGCTACAAATACTACCTAAAAAGAAAAAAATAAAATTTAAAATGGATAATATTACATACATAGTAAAGTAATTCAACAACTGTCATTGGTATAAAGATATCTCCTGTTACAAAAAATAACTAATATAAAATTGAAAGGAGGTTTCTTTTTGAAGAAAATAACCTGTATAATATCTAGCATTTTGATAGCAGTATTTTTGATTTCAATGTTCGGTATGAATGTTTATTTTAATAAAGCCCAAGCCCAAACCCTATACTGGGGAGCCAGTGGTAGCAATGTGAGGACTTTGCAGGACAAGCTTAAGAGATGGGGATATTACGATGGACCTATTGATGGGGTCTATGGAGGAGGGACATTCACAGCTGTAAAGGAATTTCAAAGCAAAAATGGATTAGGCGTAGATGGAGTAGTTGGAAGCCAAACAGCCGAAGCCCTTGGATTAGATATAGGTGCTGGAGGTGGAGGTAAAGCTAAAGAATATGCAGCAGGTAGCAAGGGAGTTTCAAGAAATGATGATATAAATCTCCTTGCAAAGGCCATTACAGGAGAAGCCAGGGGAGAACCTTACATAGGACAAGTTGCAGTAGGTGCAGTAATACTGAACAGAGTAAAGAGTCCATCCTTTCCCAATACAATTGCAGGGGTTATATATCAACCGGGTGCCTTTACTGCAGTATCCGATGGTCAGATTAATATGGCACCGGCAGAAAGCTGTATAAAGGCAGCTAGGGATTGTCTCAATGGTTGGGATCCAGCCTATGGAGCATTATACTATTGGAATCCAGTCACATCAACAAGCAAATGGATTTGGACCCGTAAGGTAAGGTTGAAAATAGGAAAACACTGGTTTGGTGATTAAAGAAGGGAGGGAAAAGAATGAAAAATGCAGTTATTGTTGTACTGCTTATTACATTGGCAATATCTGGGTATTGGGGATATAACCAATATCAAGAAAAGGAAGATTACTATACTTTCTTGGATAACCAATTTCAAAGAATGTTCTATGATCTAATTGGTAGCGTTGAAACTATTTCTACAGATATGTCTAAACTATTAGTCTCATCTCAGGAAAAGGAGAATATAGTTCTTTTTTCAAATATATTGATGAATGCCTATAATGCCCAGGAGAATCTGTCGCAGCTTCCTATAAAACATAGAGAAGTTACCAAGATTGAAAAGTTCCTTAATCAAGTGGGAGATTATGCCTTTGCAGTATCTAAAAAAAGCATAAATGGAGATGAACTCAATGATAAGGATCGAAAAAATCTAGAACAGCTTCAAGGATATGCAATGGAGCTTGGACAGGATTTACATAATCTACAAGAAGAGGCTCTAAAGGATGTAGTATGGAAGGGCGAAATAAGAAGAAAGGGAACAAAGAAATTAAACAAAGAAGCAGAAAAAGACAACCCCATTCAAACAAAATTTGTTAAGTTCGAAGAGCGTATGATAGAGTATCCTGAACTTATCTATGATGGTCCCTTCTCTGAACATACAATCCAGGGAATGGAGCCAAGATTAGAGGGCAAAAAAGTAAGTAAAGAAGAAGCTCAAAAAACAGCGAAAGATTTTCTTGGAGAAGGAGTAGTACAAAAGGTTGAAGAAAGAGATGATGCAAAGGGAAAAATAGATGCCTACAGCTTCACAATTAAACCGGAAAATGAAGAAGATAAGCCCATATATATAGATATAAGTCAAAAAGCTGGTAAAGTTTTATACGTTTTAAACAATAGAGAAGTAAAAAAGGCAAATATATCTGTTAAGCAAGCTATCAATAAAGCCACTGAATTCCTAGAAGAAAAGGGATACAAGTCAATGATCCCAGCCTTCTCTCTAAAATATGACAATGTAGTAGTTATTAACTATGTATATAAACAGGATGATGTGCTGATTTACCCCGATTTAATCAAGGTGAAGATTGGCCTTGATGAAGGAACTGTCGTAGGTTTTGATGCATCAAAATTTCTAACTTCCCATTATGAAAGAAAGATACCTGAGCCAAAGATTAGTCCAGAAGAAGCCAGGGAAAAAATTAGCATGAAGGTAAATGCAGAAGAAACTCCAAGACTTTGCTTTATCCCAACTCCAGCGTTTAAAGAAATATTCTGTTATGAATTCAAGGTGGAGTATAAGGGAGATACCTTCTTCATATATATAAATGCTGAGACGGGAGAAGAGGAAGAGATACTTAAGCTTATTGAAAGTGAACATGGAACCCTTATGATATGACAATAAAATTATCATCAAATAAAAATCTGAGACTCAGTCTCGGATTTTTGTTGTTGAATAATAAAACATATAATAATAGAATAAGATATATAAAATAATGCAAAATTAGAGATATTTATCCTATTGGGAGGAGATTTTTATGGGTAATAAGATTAATGCAGGCATTATATTTGGGGGAAAGTCAGAAGAACATGAGGTATCTCTTATGTCAGCCACTTCAGTTATAAGAGCTATGAATAAAGATAAATACAATATAATACCTATAGGCATAACAAAAAAAGGTAGATGGATGCTATATGATGGACCTATTGAGAAAATAGAAAATGGAGAGTGGGAGGAGATATCCAATGATCTTCTTAAAGAAGACCCTGAGAACAATCTATTTACTGTTATTTCCATAGGCAAGGACGAAGCAAGTAATTTAAATGGATTACCCCCTACCTTAGTTAATAAAGTGGACGTGGTCTTTCCTGTTTTACATGGACCCTATGGAGAGGATGGGACTATCCAAGGGCTATTTGAGATGGCTGATATACCCTATGTAGGGACAAATGTATTGGCTTCGGCCCTTTGCATGGATAAGGTTTATTCAAAAAAGGTTCTTGAGATGGAAGGATTAGCCATAGTCCCCTATCTTGTTATAATGAAAAATCTATTAAAAGTAAATCAAAAAGAATATATAAGCATAATAGAAAAAAGCTTTGGATATCCTGTATTTATAAAGCCTGCTAATCTTGGGTCTAGCGTTGGGATTACAAAGGCCCATGATAAGGAAGAGTTAATAAAGGGAATATATGAAGCTGCTAAATATGATAGAAAAATATTAGTTGAGAGAAGTGTTGAATGCAGGGAACTGGAATGTGCAGTCCTTGGGAACTATGAACCTAGAGCTTCTGTGGTTGGGGAGATACTTCCATCCCATGAGTTTTATGATTATAAATCAAAATATTTTGATGATGGAAAGTCCAAAATGATAATACCAGCAGATATATCTAAAGAAAAATCCGATGAAATAAGAAGTATGGCTATAAAAGCCTATAAGGCATTAGACTGTACAGGACTATCCAGGGTAGACTTTTTTATGGAAAGTGAAACAGAGAAAATATATATTAATGAGATTAATACAATGCCAGGATTCACAAAGTATAGTATGTATCCATCCCTATGGCAAGAAACGGGATTACCCTATGATGAACTTATCGATGAATTAATTAGACTAGCCATAGAAAGGCATGAGGATAAGTAGAGAGTGAGATAAAGATTAAAACTGGAGGTTTAAATAATGAAAGAAGTTATGCTGAAGATAAAGGGAAAACAGAATCCAGTTAATGATGGTTCAGATTCTATAGAATTAATAACAGAGGGAAAGTATTATGATAAAAATAACGCCCAATATTTAGTATATGAGGAAACAGAACTTTCAGGTATGGAAGGTTGTACCACAACATTAAAATTAAAGGACGACATAATTACCATGAAAAGATTTGGTAATGCTGCCTCAGAGCTAGTATTTGAAAAAGGTAAAAGGTACACTTCAGATTATAGTACACAATATGGAAATTTCAAGCTAGAAATATTAACAAAGGAACTGCAGTATACTATAGATGAAAATATAAAAGGAAATATACATCTCAAGTACTCCCTAAGCCTTAAAGGATTAATTGAAGGGACAAATGAGCTAGATATAGAAATATTATAGAGTACAACTGTTTTTTCCAGAGGTGATAAATATCAAAGAAGAGCTAAAGAAAAATATAATAAAAGTCATTGAAAAACATAGTCATATAAAGGTGAACTTTAGTGATATAAATGTAGATGTTCCTAACAACCTGAAATTTGGAGATTATTCCAGTAATGCAGCCATGAAATTTTCAAAAAAGCTAAATATACCTCCTAAGGAATTAGGTGAAATAATATCCAAAGGGCTATTAAATAGCTGTGATTTTATAGATAAAATAAATATCATGGGCCCAGGATTTATAAATATCTATATTAAAAAAGACCATTTAATTAAAAATACCGTTGAAAATATTGAAAAAGATTTATCCTATAGACCAAGCAGTAATAAAAATAAAGCTATTAAAGTATGTATAGTATTAGACGAGCTCGTAGAAATATTTAGACCTAGAGATTTTAGGGCTTTTATGAATATGTATTATTTAGGAAATTTATATGAGTTAAAGGGATATAAAGCTGAAAAAACTATAGTCATGAAAAAATCAAAGAACGACATAAAAGCTTTATATCTGTTAGCAAATTTCAAACATATACAAAAATCCTGTAGAGATGAAGAATTGAAAGATAGCATAGTTTTTTGCTCCCCGGAAAATCAATGGCTATTTAAGGATAATGAAAATAAAAGGCTTATTGTAAACGATGTTAAGATATATGGAAATAATATAGAAATGAATAATATAGACCTAGTGGAGCTCATAGAAACCATAGGGTTAGATAGACTTATGTTTACAATGATGAAAAGCTCCATAAATAGTGAAGTTCATATAGAAATGACTAGAAATGATCTTGAGGAAATACAGTACCCCTATAGCAGAATAAGTACAATAATAAAAATCTTTGAAGAAGAAGGATTAAGCCTAGAGGATATAGAAGTATTTAAATGGGAGTTATTACAAGGACCATTATTTAAAGATTTAATATTAAAATTAACCCAGTACCAAGAGACCATCGAGAGCTGTATTTCTCTAAATGATCCCCATAAACTCATTAAATATGGAGAAGAACTTAACGACAGCTTCAACCAATTAGACACTAATATTTTATATAGAAATCTTGAAAGAGATAGACTAATAGTTCTGCTAAAGCTTTATAGTGCTGTTAAATTGGTAATGAAGGAAATCCTTACAATATTAGAAGTACCTATTTACGAAAGAATGTAGATAAATGAAAAAGACATGTGCTTAAATTTTTTGTAAGATTAATACTGAGTCGCGACTTGCTCAGCTACTTTTCACGTAAAAAAATAAAAAAAGTAGCTGAGCATGGAGTAGCGAAGGATTAATCTTATAAAAAATTGATATAGAATAAATAAATCATCTAATTAGCACCAATAGAAACATATTTGGTGCTTTTATTACACTAAAGGTGACGAAAATTTGGCAAGTAGTGCTGAAAATATGGCATTGGGAGAATAAATTATGAAGGAAATATTAAATCAGAAAAATTTAGAAATAGTTTTAGATTATGTTAGCGATGGAATACAGGCCATAGATATAAATGGCAATATAATGTATTGCAATAGAACCACTGCCATGCTGGATGATATAAATAGGAAGGATATTATTGGTAGACATATACTAAGCATATATCCTTCTTTAAATAAAGAAACAAGCACATTTTTAAAGGTTGTAGAAACTGGCATACCCATCTTCAATGTAGAACAGACCTATACAAACTACAGGGGAAAGAAGATCACCACTGTGAACTCAACCTTGCCCATCAAGTCAAGTGGCCAGGTAATTGGAGCTATTGAAATATCTAGAAATATAACAGATGTAAAGGCTCTGTCAGAAAAATTAGTGGACCTTCAAAGCAAGATATATGGTAGTTCAAATGAAAAAAGGAAAGAAAAAAATGAAACAGAATTTACCTTTGAAGATATTATTGGAAACAGTAAAGAAATTTTAAAGGTAAAATCCCTAGCGATGAAGGCTGCAGATACCTTATCACCTATATTAGTTCACGGTGATACGGGTACAGGGAAGGAGCTCTTAGTTCAAGCCATACACAATGGAGGTCTAAGAAAAAATGGATCCTTTGTAGCCCAAAACTGTGCTGCTCTTCCATCGAATCTGTTGGAAAGCATACTCTTTGGAACAGTGAAGGGTAGCTTTACTGGAGCAGATAATAAGCCAGGACTATTTGAAGTCGCCCATGAAGGAACACTGTTTTTAGATGAAATTAATTCAATGCCCCTAGAGCTTCAAGCCAAACTACTTAGAGTTCTGCAGGATGGTAGGATCAGAAGGGTGGGTAGTATAACTACTGTTAATGTTAATGTCAGAATTATTGCTGCAACCAATATTGATCCGCAGTTAGCTGTAAAGGAGGGAAGTTTAAGAAAAGATCTATATTATAGACTTAATACAATATCCTTAAGATTGCCAGATCTAAGGGATAGAAAGGAAGATATACCCCTTTTAACAGAGCATTTCATAAAGAAATATAATACCAAGCTCTATGGAAATGTTCAAGGTATATCAGGAGAGGTAGCATCAATATTTCAAAGCTATAACTGGCCTGGAAATATTAGAGAGCTTGAACATGTGATAGAAGGTGCCATGAATCTCATAGATGGCAAGACTATAACAGTAAATGATCTACCTCAAAATTTAATTAATTATTATCAAGAAATAGGTCTAGAAGCAAAGGACGAGGATCTATCACTGAAGTCTGCTGTGGAAAGCCTAGAAAAAAAGCTTATAACAAGAGCCATGAAGAATAATGAAGGAAATATAAGTAAAACATCAATAGCATTAAATATTCCAAGACAAACCCTTCAATATAAGATAAAAAAGTACGGTATAAAAAATTACAATGCCTAAAATTGGGCATAAAAAGAATGAATCATCATAATATGCTTGTATACAATATTCAATAAACTCTGACAAATCAGAGTAAAAATAGGGATTCCTAAAATATATTATTAAAACACATGCAAATTGGCACGACATTTGCAGATAATATAATTAAATAAATACGTACTTAAGAGTTCGCGAAGGGGAGATTTTATATGAAAAAGGGATGCAAATTTGGAACCCATAGAGTTATTGAGCCAAAGGGAGGATTACCTCAGCCAGCATGGAAAATTGATAATGATATGAATATCTATGATAACGAAATACTCATTAATGTTCAAACCCTTAACATTGATTCCGCAAGTTTTACCCAAATAAAAGAACAAGCTGAAGGCGATGTCGAGAAAATTAAAGAAATAATGTTAGATATAGTTGCACAAAGAGGAAAACATCATAATCCGGTAACAGGTTCAGGTGGAATGCTAATAGGAACCGTGGAGAAAATTGGATCAGACCTTGAGAGCAAGACAGATCTTAAGGTTGGGGATAAGATATCCACATTAGTTTCTTTATCTTTAACTCCCCTTAAAATAAATAAAATAAAGGAAGTTAGAAAGAATATTGATCAAGTTGATATAGAGGGTAAGGCCATATTATTTGAAAGTGGTATATATGCTGTCTTGCCAAAGGATATGCCTGAAAATCTAGCCCTATCTGTACTAGATGTGGCTGGGGCACCTGCCCAAACTGCAAAACTAGTTAAGCCAGGGGATACAGTTCTAGTTATAGGTGGAGCAGGCAAATCTGGAATGCTCTGCTTATATGAAGCCAAAAAGAGAGCAGGTATCACAGGTACAGTTATTTGCTTAGTTCACTCAGAAAAATCCCTTGAAAAAGTTAAAAAGGCAAATATTGCCGATGTATACTTAGTAGCCGATGCCACTAAACCCGTGGAGGTAATGGAGAAAATATCAGAAGTAACAGATGGTAAAATGGCAGATATAACTATCAACTGCGTAAATGTACTTAATACAGAAATGTCCAGCATACTAGCCACAAAGGATGATGGATTAATATACTTTTTCAGTATGGCAACTAGCTTTACCAAAGCAGCACTAGGGGCCGAGGGAATAGGAAGAGACACAACCATGATAATAGGTAATGGCTACACAAAGGGTCATGCCAAAATAGCCCTAGAGATAATGAGGGAAAGTCAAGTTCTTAGAAAAATATATGAAGAAATGTATGGATAGAAAAAACAGGAAGGTGATAATATGAGAAATTATAAAGATATAGACTTATGGAAAGATGTAACGGAGGAGCAGTGGAATGATTGGCGTTGGCAGGTAAAGAATAGAATAATTGATGTTGAAGACTTAAAAAAGGTCATCAACTTAACACCGGAAGAAGAGGAAGGAGTAACTGCTGCCCTAGAAAAACTTAAAATGGGTATAACTCCCTATTATGCAATGCTAATGGATAAGGATGATCCAAACTGTCCAGTTAGAAAACAGGCGGTACCAACAATGTATGAGACCTATATAAGTGATGCAGACCAGGATGACCCTCTCCATGAGGAACATGATTCTCCTGTGCCAGGGCTTACCCATAGATATCCCGATAGAGTGCTACTCCTTATTACAGATCAATGTTCCATGTATTGTCGTCATTGTACTAGGAGAAGATTTGCGGGGCAAAAGGACAGTGAAAGTCCATTGGAAAACATCGACAGAGCAATAGAATACATAAGAAATAATACAGAGGTAAGGGACGTATTGCTCTCAGGTGGAGACTGTTTACTTGTATCCGATGAGAGACTAGAATATATCATTAGTAAACTTAGGGAAATCCCCCATATAGATATAATTAGACTTGGATCTAGAACTCCAGTGGTATTACCCCAAAGAATCACACCAGAATTTGCAAACATGCTTAAAAAATATCATCCAGTATGGCTAAATACCCATTTTAATCATATAAAGGAAATAACACCTGAAGCTAAAAAAGCCTGTGAATTATTGGCCGATGCAGGAGTTCCCCTAGGAAATCAAACTGTGCTCCTTAGAGGAATTAATGATTGCGTACATGTAATAAGGGAGCTTTTACATGAGCTTGTAAAGATAAGAGTAAGACCCTATTATATCTATCAATGTGATTTATCAATGGGTATAGAGCACTTTAGAACACCGGTAGCAAAGGGTATTGAAATAATAGAATCCCTTAGAGGACATACATCAGGATTTGTTGTTCCAACCTTTGTTGTTGATGCACCCGGTGGTGGAGGTAAAATCCCAGTAATGCCGAACTATATAATATCTCAATCTCCGAATAAAGTTATACTTAGAAACTATGAAGGTGTAATTACCACCTATGCCGAGCCAAAACCCTATGAAGAAAAGTGTAACTGTCCAATATGTGAGGGAGAAAAGGAACATAAATTAACAGGAGTAGCAGGATTACTTCAAGGCAATCAAATGGCCCTTGAGCCCACGGATTTAGAAAGAAGAGAGAGAGGACACGGAGAAGGTTAAGGTTGTCTGTGTGGTCAATACCCTTAGGTCAGGTTGAGGTTAAGTTAAGCTATTCTCTGAGGTCTTTGCCATAAGCTATTAGCTATCAGCCATTAGCCCGGAATCCCTAATGCCTTGACCCTAGCTTAACCGCAGCCTCATAAACTCCCTGTCACTTGTTCCCAGTAACTTATATACTATATATTAAGGAGGACTTCCCATGGTGCTATTAGATCTCATAAAAGATAAGTACAAAATAATATCCCTTGTGGGAATGGCTAAAAACTGTGGGAAGACTACCACCTTAAACCAGCTTCTTATGGAGGCTGAGGAAGAAGACCTACGGGTAGGTATTACCTCCATAGGTAGAGATGGAGAAAATCAGGATATGGTAACCTATACTGAGAAACCATTGATATATGTACAGGAGGGCACTTTGATTGCCACCGCTGAGGAAACCCTAAAACTATCGAAGGCCAAAATGGAAATTTTAGAAATTACAGAGATAAGGACTTCACTAGGACCAGTAATTTTAAGTAGGGTGCTAAAGGATGGATATGTTCAAATTGCTGGACCGAATACCAATAATGAAATTAACCTAATATCTGAAAAGATGCTTAGCTTAGGAGCAGGTCTAATAGTTGTGGATGGAGCCATAGATAGAGTATCTTCAGCATCTCCAATAACTACTGAAGGAACTATATTGGCCACTGGGGCTGTACTAAATAGAGATATGACTAAAGTTATAGCTGAAACGGCCTACAAAATAAATTTGTTTAATATAGAAGAAATTCAAGACCCCAAAATGAGATCTGTAGCAAAGGATGCTTTAAAGAACCATAAGATAACAATAGTTGATAAGGATTATGCAATAAAGGCTTTAAGCTTAAAGACTTCATTAAATGTGGGAAGTAAAATAGCTAAAAATATAGAAGAGAATTCGAGATATGTGAGTATCAAGGGAGCTTTAGTCTCAAAAACCATAAAGGATATAATTAATTATACTAGGCTTTATAAAAATATTATTTTTATTGTGGAAGATGCAACTAAAATATTTATTAATCAAAGGGATTGGCAATATTTCCAAAGAATAGGCATTAGGATAAATGTAGTTGAAGCCATAGATGTATTGGCTGTCACCTTAAATCCCTATTCACCAAGGGGATATTATTTCGATCCCGATAATTTTTTAAAGAATATGCAAAAAGTAATTAATAAAGTTCCAGTTATTGACGTAATGTTAAGTGGGTGAGATTATGATTATTTCTGAAGAAACATATAAAAACTTAGACTTGGACTATATATTTGATAATCTTACGGTGTATACACCCTATGGTAAGGAATTAAAAAGAATAATTAAGCCCTTTGAAATAGATGAAAGGGATAAGTTAATAGAAGAGCTGGATAAAATAGAAAAGATTACAAAATTAATAGAAATCCAAAGATATGATTTTATAGAAATTAGAAATTATTTTAAACATATTAAAGATTTAAGAATGACTCTTAAAAGGACTAAAGACCAAGAGGTATTAAGTAATACTGAGCTTTATGAGATAAAGCTATTTATAAATATTATTATGAAATTAAACATTGCTCTAAATAAGTTAAAATGGGAAATCCCTAAAGATATAAGAATAGATCAAGTACCATATTTACAGAATATTTTTGACCCTCAGGGCACAGAAACAAATACATTTTATATATATGATGAGTATTCAGAAAGCCTTAGCAGCATAAGAAAAAAAATAAGAAAAATAGAAAAGGATATAAGTCTTAAAAAAAAGGAACTACAAGTCGAAACAGAGAGGGATTTAAATCTAAAATTAAGGTCTAATGGAGAAATAATAGTAAATAAAACCGACGATAAGAAACTCAATGAATTAAAGAATTATGAGAATCTTGTATATAGCATGGAAACATATATGAATGTAACCTTTAGGATAAAGTCTACTCCTCAAATCGATAATTTAAACTTTAGTTTAGAGGAACTAAAGTCTATAGAAGAGCTAGAGGAATACAATGTCCGAAACTATCTAAGTAAAGAGATAGAAAAATATATAGAAGAAATCGAAGGTAATATAAGGGCTATAGCGAAGTTAGATTTACTTATAGCTAAGGCCTATCAGTCCATAGGATTTAACTGTATAAAACCTGAAATTATAAATGAAAACAGACTGTTTATATTAGAGGGTAGACATTTGAAAATAGAAAATATTCTTCGTAAACAAGAAAAAAGTTTCACGCCTATTACTGTGGACATAAGTAAAGGCGTAACCTGTATAACCGGTGCAAATATGGGTGGGAAAACTGTGAGCCTAAGAATAATAGGCATGCTAGCTGCCATGGCCCAATATGGACTTTTTGTTCCTGCAAAGCAAATGAAACTATCTTTAAACAACCACATTTTTTTATCCATGGGAGACCTTCAGTCACTGGATAAGGGACTTAGCACCTTTGGTGGAGAAATAATAAAGGTAAAGGAAGCCATAGAGAATGCTGACCAAGAAGGCATTATATTAATAGATGAACTGGCTAGGGGAACTAACCCCAAGGAAGGCTATGCAATATCTAAGGCACTGATAAATTATCTTAAAGACAAAAAAAGCATCACTGTTTTAACAACCCATTTTGATGGGCTTGGAGATGACCCTAAAATAAAACATCTACAAGTAAAGGGTTTATCTCAGGAAACCTTTGAAAGTATATCAAAGGAACTGGACCCCATAGAAAAAAAGCAGGGAATAGAAAAACTCCATCAATATATGGATTATAGATTGTATGAAGTAGATAATAATAAACAAGTACCAAAGGATGCCATAAATATATCGAGATTGATGGGATTGGATGAAGAGATTTTAAGTGAGGCGGAGAGAATCTTAAGTGAGTATAGCTAGTAAGGTTGAGGCTGACTCTAGGGATATGATTTTAGACTACGTTAAGGCAAGTAACTTTGAAGGTCTTTGCTATAAGCTATCAGCCACTAGCCAAAATCCCTAAAGTTTCGACTTTTAAGTCTAATTGGAGGTGTGTGATTATGAAGAGTAAACTTAATCTTGACCGAGAATTAATTGATAGGGCTAGAAGCTCAGCAAGGCATATAGCCGAGGATGTGCAAAGGTATATTGATGAACATACTACAATTACGGTGGAAAGAACTGTAGCTAGACTTCTAGGGATAGATGGAGTTGACGACATAGATAGACCCCTCCCAAATGTTGTGGTGGATAATGCTATAGAAGGTGGGGGACTACCCCTAGGCATCTCCTATTGGATAGGGAATGCCATAGTAAATACAGGAAAAAATCCTCAAGAAATAGCAGAAGCCATTAGTGTAGGTGAGCTAGACATAATGAAGCTACCCATCATGGATGAAAATAAAATAAAAGAAGAGATAAATAAACTAGCGAGAAATATGGTATTAAACATCAAAGAAAATAGAGAAAAAAGGGATAAATTGATTGAAGATCTAGGAGAAGGAACAAAGCCATATTTATACGTCATAGTTGCAACGGGTAATATATACGAGGATGCAGTTCAGGCCCAGGCCGCTGCAAGGCAGGGCGCTGATATAATTGCCGTAATCAGAAGTACAGCCCAGAGCTTACTGGACTATGTTCCCTATGGGGCAACAACTGAGGGTTTCGGTGGTACCTACGCCACTCAAGAGAACTTTAGGATTATGAGAAAAGCCCTAGATGAGGTTGGGGCAGAGGTAGGTAGATATATAAGATTATGTAATTATTGTTCTGGACTTTGTATGCCTGAGATAGCAGCCATGGGGGCCATAGAAAGATTGGATGTAATGTTAAATGATGCTTTATATGGCATATTATTCAGAGATATAAATATGCAGAGAACATTAGTAGACCAGTTTTTCTCTAGGGTTATAAATGGCTATGCTGGAATTATAATTAATACTGGTGAAGATAACTACCTAACCACAGCCGATGCCGTTGAAGAGGCCCATACAGTATTGGCATCCCAGCTGATTAACGAACAATTTGCCCTACAAGCAGGAATACCCGAGGAGCAAATGGGACTCGGCCATGCCTTTGAAATAAACCCAGATGTAGAAAATGGATTCCTATGGGAACTGGCCCAGGCTCAAATGGCTAGGGAGATATTCCCTAAAGCTCCCCTCAAGTATATGCCTCCAACTAAATTTAAAACCGGAAATATATTCAAGGGACATATACAGGATGCTCTATTTAATACCGTATCAATTATTACAGGGCAAGGGATACAACTATTAGGTATGCTTACGGAAGCCATACACACACCTCTGCTACAGGACAGAGCATTATCCATAGAAAATGCCAAATATGTATTTAATAATATGAGAAACCTAGGAGACGAGATAGAATTTAAAAAGGATGGTATCATAGAAACTAGAGCCAAGGTGGTTGTAGAAAGGGCTGCCAATATGCTTAAAGAAATAGAAGAAGAAGGATTGTTTAACACCATAGAGCAGGGAAAATTTGCAGGAGTAAAAAGAGCATTAAATGGAGGTAAGGGCTTAGATGGAGTTGCCCTAAAGGATGAAAAGTACTTTAATCCCTTTATAGACCTTATGTTAGGGGGTGTCAAATAATGGCCATAGAAAAAGTGGATTTAACAAAGGTAAAACCCTATGGAGATACATTAAATGATGGGATAGTACAGCTTTCCTTTACTTTGCCAGTGCCCCATGGTCCCGAAGCCGATGAAGCAGCAAAAATATTAGCAACTAAAATGGGTTTTGATGAACCCAGTGTCGTGCACTCTGAAAGTCTTACGCCGGGATATACTATGTTTGTTGTTTACGGAAGCTGTCAACATACAATTGACTATACAAAGATAGATGTGCCTAAGGTAGACGTGGACACAATGGATAAGTATGAAGTAGAAGAATTCATTAAAGAAAATATAAAAAGAGATATAGTTATAGTTGGAGCCTGTACCGGCACCGATGCCCATACAGTGGGGATAGATGCCATAATGAATATGAAGGGCTATGATGGTCATTATGGACTAGAAAGATATAAAGGAATAGAAGCCTATAATTTAGGAAGTCAAGTTTCCAATGAAGATCTACTAGCTAAGGCAATAGAACTCGATGCCGATGCCATATTAGTTTCCCAGGTAGTAACTCAAAAAGATGTCCACATACCTAACTTGACTGAACTCATCGAACTTATGGAAGCCGAAGGAGTTAGGGATAAAATGATTGTAGTATGTGGTGGTCCGAGAGTAAACCATGAGCTTGCCAAGGAGCTAGGCTACGATGCAGGCTTTGGAAGGGCAAGCTATGCTGAGGATGTGGCATCCTTTATAGTGAATGAAATAGTTCATCAAGCAAAAATATACTAGATTCTAATTAATAAAAAATTATGAAAAATATGACAACTTATGGTATATAATGTTAAAATATGATAAGATTATAGGAAGATAAGGGGGTATACTCGTGAAAAAAATACTTTTTATCCTTCCTATAATTTTTTTGTGTTTTATATTAAACACATCTGCTGAAGGAGAAACTGTATCTCAAGAAGTATATAATGAGGTATATTATTCGGATTTATCATTAGACAAGCACTATAGTGATCTTCAGGATGCTATTGATAATGTAAAGGAAGGTGGAAAAGTCTATTTAAAAAAAGATTTCAAGGTATATTCTTCTTGGAATACAGTCGATATAAATAAATCTTTAGAGATAGTTAGAGATGAAGTAGATAACTACAAAATTGAGTTTATAAATAATCCTTCAGCTCCAGTCTTTAACCTATCAAATAATATAGATTCTTTCAAAATGACAAATATTAGTGCCACAGGAATGACCTCGGAAGTAATAGACGGTGATATTTTAAATTTAGACATTGTAAATTCCAAATTTGATAATTGTACTAATCTTTTTATGATAAATAATTATTCTACTAAAACTATAAATATATCAATTCAAAACACTCATTTCACTGATACTAATATGCATTTTAAAGATGACAAAACCATATCTAATCTAAAATTATCCAATAACACCTTTAAAATCGATACATATAAAAATAGAACAATTGATTTAAAAAATATAAATCTTGATGCCCGGGATAATAGCTTTGAAAATTACAGTATGATAATTGACGGAGACCTAGAAAATACATCTCAAGTTATTAATAACCACTTTAGTGGTAATGGTAAAATCTTAATTAAAACCGATGGTGAAGACATTAACTTTAATGAAAACAAAATATTTAAAACATTTGATGGTGCAGTAAGTTATGAGAAGGCAACTACAACCCCAATCGACTTTACACAAAACTGGTGGGGATATACAACCGGTCCAAAAGAAGGCATTATAGTGGGGAATGTAGACACAAGCAATTGGGCAGTTTTTGAGAATTTTTCAAGATTTAGGGATGATCCATATACAATTAATGATATAAAAGAAACTATAAGCCTAATGGGTCAAGTGCCAAATGGAACAGAATGGATATTTGACATGGATGAAAATAACATAATAGATTTTTTAGACTTAATAGAAATCAGTAGGAAGATAGAGTAAGTAATGACATTTAGTAGTTAGTAGTTAGTAGTTAGTAGTTAGTAGTTAGTAGTTAGTAGTTAGTAGAGATTGTTAATTAGGCTAAGAGTGACTTTGACCCAAAAAAATTGACCTATAAGATAACCTATTATGATAAAGGGGAGATTTCCATGCAAAGAAAGAATTTATTGTGTATATTTATCGTTTTAGTTTGGATTTTAACATCATCATTTTCCTATGCTTCAACAATAGAACTAGAGGTAAGTAAAAGTGAAGCTCTAGAGGGAGAAGAAGTAATTCTACAGGTTATAGGTAAGGATTTAACTGATATAGTAGGAGCAAATATAATCATAAATTATGAAAACAGTAAATTGACCCTACAATCTAAGACAATAAATATAGATGATACAGAATATATTAACCTCCAAATAGAAGGAACTAGTCTAGAGGATTCTGATGGACAAGCAAAAATAGTATTTGGATTAAAAAAAGATTCTACCCCCATAACCAATAGTGAAAGTACACCTCCTACATCAACACTTGCTACATTGATATTTACCACTACGGATATTGGAGAAGTTAGCTTTGCATTAGATGGAGAAAGCAAATTAGTGGTGGATAATGGAAGTGACGTCTATACATACGATGATATAACCTTAGGGGAATCAGTTAACTTAGTAATAGTTAAACTAGGGTCTATTTCAGGGAATATAGCCTTTGACGATGGCTATACAGCATCTGGAGAAGAAGTTAAGCTTTATAAAAATGACCAAATCTCTAAAACTGTCATAATAAATAATGACGGTACATATTCCTTTGAAAATCTAGAAGATGGAGCCTATTTACTAGAAGTTTCAGTACCTGGCTACGAAGAAGTTACACCAATAGAAATAACTGTTGATAACAATGACATCATTAATCAAAATTTTAATCTAAATAGAATATATGAGGATGTAAGTAGAGATGGAGCCATAGACTTAGCTGACCTTGTACTGATCGGTGGAAAATTCGACCTAACAAATCTAGACGCTGAGTTTATAAAAGATGCTGATATTAATGGTGATAATATAATAGATCTACTCGATTTAATTAGAGTAGCTAGAAAAATACAATAAATAGTGGGGTTGTTATTATGACTAGAGTTATTTTAACTTTAACATTAACTTTAAGTATATTCTTAACATTGTCACTACACTCATTTGCAGAAGACAATCAACTAATTATTAATGTAAATGATACCAATATCACTGAAGACGAAATAATTAGCGTAGGTGTTAAGGTTAATAATATAAAAGATATCTATGGAATTGATATGACATTAAAATATAACAATCAATACTTAGAACCTTTAGATAATGGATTTGACCTAAACCCAAGCTTGGATTCCAACAAATATTTTATTGCAATTAATACTATAGATAAAGAGAAAGGTCTAATAAGATTTATGGCAACATCCTTAGGTGAAAACAATTTTGATATAGATGATAATATTCTGAACATAAGATTTAAGACCAATAAAACAGGAAAAACTACTTTGAGTTTTGATAAAGCCCTTTTATTAAAGAAGGATATTACTAATATTCAATTTAATTATGTTGATAAGGAAGTTAATATAGTCAATAAATCTAATGAAAATTCATCCGATAGTTCATCAAAATCTCAAAATTCTTCTTCCGATAGATCAGACAACAATATAAGTAAATATAATGACATTTATATTGAAACAATAAAAGCAACAATAAACGGTGAATATGTTGATAACATCACCGTAAAAGAGATAGATATCCACAAATATGAAGTAAGTCCCCTAATTCCTGTGAGTAATGTTATTTACTTAGCACGTAATGATGATATAGTCAGTAATCTAGATAATAATAATATTTTAGATATAATTATCAAATATAAAGAGATACCAGAAATAGAAGAAGAAAAATTGGCAGTATATTGGCTAAATGAGGACGAAAATAGATGGATATACATAGAGGAAGGTATAGACCGCGACTCAAATACTATAAATATAAAATTAAAACCCTTAACAAAATTTGCAATATTTCAAAGTCCATATATTATAGATTTTAATGACATGGACAAACATTGGAGCAATGATTATGTAAAACCACTATTGGCTATGGGTATTATAAATGGTTACGAAGATCATAGCTTTAGACCAAATAGCAACATAACCAGGGGCGAATTCAGTAAAATAATTATTGAGGCCTTGAATATAAGTTCTAATGAAATTAATAATAACGAAACATTCTCCGATTCCAATGATATGCCTTTATGGGCTAAAAACTACATAGCCTTAGCCAATGAAAATAATATTATCTCAGGATATGAAGATGGCACAGTTAAACCAAATAATATTATGACAAGATCTGAAATGTCCACTGCACTATCTAAGATATTACCAAAATCTCAGATAGAAACAGATTTTAAATTTGATGATCAAGATGAAATACCAGACTGGGCCCTAGATGGAATCAGAATATGTATAGAAAACGGTATATTAAATGGCTATGATGATAATACAATAAGACCAAATGCCTACGTAACAAGGGGAGAAACCTGTAAGATGGTATATATGCTGTTAAAAAAGATTGAGAAGTATTAAGGTAAACTTTCCTTTTTTAAAAGGCTCACGCTGAAGGACATTTTAGTATGAATAGGTATAAAGCATAAAAAACAATCCTTAAATTTTTAAAAATTTAAGGATTTTCTTTATGTGCTTTATTTTGTCTCTAGTCATGCTAGAAAGACCTTAAAAAGTTCAGCGTGTAACATGCAACTAATTAATGAGTGTTAATATTCATCATAATCATCTATTTCATTATCAGAATCATCATAGTAGTATTCTCCAACTCTACTATTATCCTCATCATATACAATTACTTCAATATCATCATTATAATCCCTATCAATATCCTTACATAGATCTTCTATAAAATCTCTAAAGTCATATTTGTCTCTGTCTTCCCACTCATCACTTCTATCGAAATTATATCCATACATTTTAATTCTAATTTTGGATGAATACTCAGAGATGCTAAAATCATCAAATCTAAAGGTTACATCATCATCCTCATACCTATCATAGTCATCCTCTAACAAATCCTCAATATCATCATAATCGTCGTCATCATTATCATAGTCATCATCACTAACATTATTTCTTAATATTTGATTTTCAAGCTCTAGTTGGGAAATTTTATATTGCAAATTAGAATTCTCCAGAGATATTCTTTCCAGTTGATAAGTAGAATTACTCATATTGATATTATTATTTTCCATCTGTGATTTTAAAGACTCAAGCTCTTGATTTGTACTGTATAACTCACTTGTTAGGGTGTTGGTCTGAGAATTTAGACCTGTTATTTGGTACTCAAGACCTTGAATAGTGTAATTCTTCTCAGATAAAAGATTGTTTAGATTTTCAATTTCATTATCTTTTTCCTTAAGTTTATTTTCTAGATCATTAATTTTAGCATTTTTTTCGCCTATAAGATTTTCCTTAGCAGATACTTCAGTAATCTGTTCTTTATTATCATCTTGTAGAGTATTGATCTCATCTTCTTTAAGCTGTAAATCAGTTTTTAACTCAAGAATAGTATTTTGGCTATTGTTCAATTGAGTTCTTAGATTATCTATTACATCGTTCTTGTTTCTAAGGTCGGATTTTAAATTACTTACTTCCATTTCTAAATTGGTAACATAAGTATCACTATATGTATTACTTTCTGTAGAGAATACAAGTAAAGTCCCTACTACGAAGAAAGAAAGTACAATCATAGTTAATTTGCTTTTCATAAGTAGCACCTCCAGGAGAAATTTATGTATAAAATCGTACAAATATAGTAGTTAATAATAGAATACACCAGCTAGATAAAAAAATAAAGAGTTAAAATAGCTAATGTAAGATTTAACCAAAGGCGAAATATGTTATTATATTAAAGAGATAAAAAAATTTTGACGATAAAATATAAAGAAAGAAATTGGATTTTATAAACTAGAGAGGGGGCAACCGTAGGCTACCTTGAGGTAAAATACGGTAATAATAATATGACAATACAATATAAATTTCGTAGAATTATAACAGCATTTTTAATATTAATTTTAATGTTTTCAATAACTATTCCAACTGAGGCAGCTGGTGACAGTACCATTGAGAGTACAAGCCCTTCAAATAATGAAATAGATGTGGAATTAGAACCTACCATAAAAATAACCTTTGCATATCCTATTGTTAAAGAAGATTTTGATGCTTCTACTGTTATTGGGAATCTAAGCCTTGTTGAGGAAGTGTCAAATAATGAGGTAGGGCTTTCACTTTATAATAATATAAATGATGGAAACACAAAAATTTACATAGACCCTAACAATGAAAAAATCTTAATAATAGAACTTAATGATAAAGAAGAAAATACAAATGGTCTATTAAATCCAAATACATACTATACCTTCTCTATGGAAAAAGATTCAATTTCATTATTTAAAAACGATAATAAGATTCCTAGTGAACCAGTAGAAATAAATTTCATTACCAGAAGCCTAGGAACTAGCCCAAGTGTAACAGCGTATTCATCAAATTCTTCTCTAAATGACGATATAACACAACTTGTTAAAACAAATTTAGCTAGTGACGGTAGCATATACATAGACTTTGATAAAGAGATTAGGCTTGATAAAACCTATGAGTGGGAATTAGAAGATGGAGAAGATATAAATAAATACTTTAAACTTTATGAAACAACTAATACAACAGTAACAGAATCTGTTTATGGTAGTGAAGTACATATATATGATTATAATACTTCTGAAAATCGCATGCTCCCCCAAAGCATTTCAAATATTTCAGAGTTAAATAATACTGAAAAAATCATAAGTAAATCCATAGGTAGCGTTGAACTTGTCACCCTTGGAAATCAAAAACAAGGCTTAAGAATTACTCCTAAAAATCCTTTAGATAATTTAAATAGATATAAATTATGGATAGATAAAAGAGTTATCGAAGACTTAAATGGACGAAATATTACTGAAAATATAGAATCTAACTTTTGGACAAAAAAATCAAGTACAAGTATTAATTCTAGTTGGGAAAAGGTAGATAGTATCCAGGTTAAAGATATTGAAAGTAATTCCCCTCATATTAATATGCCTAGATATGGAGAAAACTTGAATGGTGATAAATATAGCAATAAAAGACCTATAGAAATTGATATTAAAGGAGAAGTAATACCGGATGCAAGGGAAAATCTATTTAAAAGCTTAGATGATATAAAATTAATAAATTATTACTCAAATAATAGCAAAAAAATAGATAAAATTGTTACTAAATATTACCTAAATGGAGAAACGAAATATACCAAACTATACATTTATCCTGAGGAGCTAAAATATGGAGAGCGATACAAACTAAAAATTCCCGAAGGAACCTTTGAAAGCAGATCGGGGACCGACTTAGCAGGATTAGAGTTTGATTTTATTATAAAAAGTTCCAGTGGTGAAGGAAGAGGCATTCTTAAACTGGAGAACAACAAGAAAACTGTCGCAGAGCTTTATCAAGAGGATGAGTGGGAAGTAACAATTAGAGGCTATAATTTCAACGAAAATATTAATGAAATTACTATAAAGGGTATTGATCCTTCTAATGTTGTAACGATAGAACCGAAGTATATTGACCATATAGATGTAAACACCATAGAATTCAAAATAAAAGATGATGCTCTAGATAATTTTTTAGATATGTTTACTTCCTATGAAGAGGATTTGACCCTAGATATAACTATAGATTTTAGTAACGGCAATGATCCTAATTTAAAAGATCTTATTGTGGAGGCTACAGATAATACACCTATTGTCATAGATACATATCCATCAGAAGAAGATGTATTACATGATGAAAATAGAATAAACAAAAAAACAATTGATAGTGAGGAAATATATTTCTTGAAAGTAACCTTTGAAGATTTAGACCTAGACGGTGACGGAACAGGAGAATTACAACTCCAAAGCTTTACAAGACTTATGGAATTTTCATCAGTAACCCCTGAAGGAAGTAGCAAATCATTGATAAACTATAACTTTATAAGGAAGGTAGTAAATGATCAAGATAACTACTTAAAATATATATTTGAAAAGAATGCATCTAATAAGGAAGCCTATCTATATATACCCGTTAAGGCTTTAAAGTCTGATACCACCTATAATGTAGAAATAGCATCAGGGATAGTAGAAAACGTTAAATCTCGAGAATTAAACGATGATATCAGATGGAGCTTTACCACAATGTACACTCCCTTGATTAAGGATATTCTAATAGGCAGTGTAGTAGAAGATTATGACGAAGATGAACCCATAATAATTACTGGTGAAAATTTATATAATACAGTAAATGTATACTTCAATGATATAGAAGCGGAGAGTGTAGATGTAGAAACCGATGATGATGGCAATACCTATTTAGAAGTTTATCTTCCAGATGACAACGATAGATTGGAAGAAGGAATATATAATATTTATATAGAAAACGACACAAATCATACAAGGGCATTGTATGGAGCCTTTAGTGTAGTAAAGGAAGGGGAAATAGTTCCTAATGAAGAATATTTGGAAGAAGAATCGGATTTAGGAGAAATAAGAAAAGACCTTAAAGTGAGTGAAGATACATTGCTGCTCGAGTCTAGATATTCAGATGATAGCTACCTAGAGGTAGATTTAGATGAGCTGATAGGCCAAAATGCTTTGACAAGGAAAATAATTATTGATGGGGATGAAGATGATAATTTAGGAATCCTCAAGACAAAATCTCGTTGGGGGAATATAGATTTATATAACATATCTCTAGATTATAACGCAGAGTATGAAGATATTACAATAACCCTTGGTAGGGCAAATCCTTCAGTAAAGCAGTCCCTCCAAAGAAAGATTATGGGACAATCGGTAAAATCAGAATTTGTTATAGTAGATACAGAAAACTGTAGTCCAACAAAAATAGTTCTCAATATCCCCTTTAGCATGAGTAGTGGTAAAAACCTAAAGGTACTGAGATACGATGAAGATACTAGGAACTTTTATAGTGAAAGATTTTCTGTAAATCTAGTAGACAAACAAGTTACTATTGAAAGCAACAAAGCAGGTATTTTTGTAGTAATAGAAGATTAATATATAGTCATAGTAAGAAACCAGGAGTTAAAGTATATAACTATTATAAGGGTGGTGGAATCATGACAGAGATAAGAAAACGCAAAAAAATAAGTAGTAGAATATTTAGTATATGTATGGCTCTTCTAATGTTTTTAAGCATGACAGGCTTGGAAAATATAGTGGCCCATGCTATTAATCCAGATGATTTCAAAGTGGATTCTGTAACTATTTATAAAATTTACAACAGGAATAGAAATTTAGAAACTAGAAGAGTTTTAATTATTGGGTCTAGTATTAAAGATGCCGAAGTGGGTATAGTTGCTGCTGGTACTGGATACCACCCTCTTACCAATAGAACAGTTAATTCTGAAAGTATTTTACAATTTGATTTGTCAAGTGATCAACTTGGAAACTCAATAATGATAGAAGGCATTGAAATTCCCTTAAATGAAGCTAATATGCCAACCCTGTCAGGAGTAACTAGACAAGTTGAAAGAGGCGCTGCTACGCCCAGTGGAAAAATAGTACTTCAAGGATCGAATTTTAATGAAATTGGCAGCGCCGTAACTGCAAAATATGAACCCTTAGATGGAGGTTTAAACTCATTTAATGGAACATCATCAGCTGGTGGAGATGAATATACGGCGTCTAGCTTAACAGGGGGATTGGGACTTCAAAATATTATTTTTGAAAAAGTTCAAACTGAGAATATTGATTTTCCCGATAATCTTGGAACAGATGTAGAAGTTACGGTTACCTATAACTATAAAGAACAATTTAGATTAGTGGAATCCCTTAGTAATATGGATGACTTAAAAATGTTTCCAAACCGTGGAGAAAGTGGAGACAAGGTATATTTTACCGGTGACGAGTTGGATGAGTATGATGTATTCTTTCTAACTGACATAAATGGTACTGATCCCTATACAAATCAAAATAAAGGTAAGAACAAGACTTTCTTAGCTGATTCAGGGGATGTTGCCGGTGAAGATGTTCTCACAGTAGAAGTACCTAATATTGTTGTTGGAGAATACTATGTTGTTCTTACTAATGCCGTTGCTGATGATAAGGATCCAATGCAAGAGGTAAATCAGGTTCATATTGTAAGAGTAGATAATAGTGATTTGACTTCAGATGAAGAGAAATTCTACGTTATTGATGGAAGTACAAAGTCTTCTATTTTAATCGTTCAGCCAAATTCTGGTCCTGACTCAGGGCAAGAAATAACAATATCCGGTGAGTTTTTAGGAACCATGAATATACCAGAATTCACACCAGCGGAATCTATTACAACCATTGAAGAAGATCCCTCAACCGATCCTGATCAAGAAAAATTAGATATAATCTTTTCTCCTGAGGGCTCATCTACATCAGTAGGTACTTATAATGATTTTGACGTTACCAAAGTAACAAGAACCATAAGTATTACAATTGGAGATAGGGCTAAATTTGTTCCAAACTCAACAGGAAATAAATATGACTATAGCTTTACTAGTGATTTAGATACAATTAAAGTTTTGACACCCCAAGTAAATGATGCTGAGGATGACCCTACAAAGGATGTAGTAGCTGAGATTGAAACAGTTTTTGAAATTAATGGGGGATTAGATCGTATAATTATTAAAGAAAGAGCAGAACTTGTAGATGGTTATACCTATATACCAAGTAAAATAACACCAACCATCGAAGAAGTAGTGCCAGAAAAAATACAAGTAGGAAGTAATGGTACCGACTTTGAAATAGAAGAAGATTTACTCATAGGTATTTATGGAGAAAACTTTGCAATTCACAAATATATCGATGAAAGTGGAGATGAAAATCTCATGTATCCCCAGATAGAGCTTGGAGAAATAGTATTAAATAAAAGCTTTTCTAAGCTTGGTTCTGGAGAGGATAATCCAAACTATAATCCAGATGTAGATATAAGAGTTTTTAATAATTCAGGGGAAGAACTGGATGGAACAGAAGGCAATGAAATAGGAACTAAAATATTAATTACTATTCCAGGGGGAACTACTATCACCACTACTGGAAAGACCTTTGCTAGGATCACTAATCCCGTAAGAAATTCTAAAAATATGGGGTTAGCTAATCAAAAAAACAACGCCGTAGAATTTGTAATACCCGCTGGGAACAAAATCCCCGTAATTAATAGTGTAGATCCAAATGTTGTAACTAGTGATGGAGGCGAAGAAGTAACAATAACAGGAAGTAACTTCCAAGATGGAGTTATGGTATTCATAGATGGAGCAAAAGTGGAGAATGTTGAACGTTCAGAAGATGGAAAGGAAATAACCTTCACATCTCCTGCAGGTAGAGAGGGAGACACACAGCTTATAGTTATGAATATTGAAGGTGGAATGGATACATATCCATTTACCTATGTAAAGACCTATACAAATCCTCAAATAGACTCCTTTTCACCGAAGCAAGGCAAGACAGGAACACTAGTAGTTATTAATGGTGATAACTTCCTAAAGCCGGATCCAACTGCCGATGAAGATAATATTTTAAGACTAATAGGAACTAGAATATTTCTTGAAGGAGTAGATATTAGTACCTATAATTTAGATCCTAATACTAAAAAAGTTATTCTTGAAGATTATGCCGCCCCCAGTGATGAACAAAGAATATTGACTATATCCGATGAAGAAGTATTAAAACTTCAGGACTATTATCATAGTATAGTTTTACACGAAGATGATAGTAAGATGTTCTATACTATAGATGTAGATTCCCACAATAGGCCCTACATTACAAATGGAGTTAACGAAAGATATAACCTCTCGGAATCATCCGATGGTTCTCAAATAAATGCTGAAAGAGAAGGTGGAGGTTCCTTTACCCTTATAGTTAAGAATGATGACACAGGAGATTATATTGAACTTACCGATGGAACAACAACAAAAACCCTTAGAATTAAAACTCCTTTCAAGGTTGAAGATAATATAATCATAGGGGACAATGTAAAGGTTATAGATAAAAACAAGATATACTTTACGGTACCTGTTTTACAGACCGACGGATACTACGACTTATCCGTAGTAAACCCTGATACAAAAAAGGATACGAAGAAAGACCAAGAGGGTTTCTATTACTTTAGACAACCACAGTCAAAGCCTCAAATTGATAATATAGAGCCTAGCCAGGGATCCACAGAGGGTGGCTATACCATATTAATTTCTGGTAGTGAATTTCTGGATAATGGAAGCAGTAAAACCAAAGTTATTATTAACGGATTAGAAGTAGAGGAAGAGGATATAACCATAAATTCAGATGGAACTGAGATAACAGTTATAGTGCCTCCCTATCAAGGGGATTTAGCTGAGGATATGGATACAGATAGAATAACTGTACCTGTAGTTGTAGTAAACCCTGATGGAGGAAGTGATAGCATAGAAAACGGATTTACCTATGTTATTCCTACAAGTAATCCGGAGATTGTAAAGATAGTACCAGAGAATGGAAATGCCTCCGGTGGAGATATTGTTGAGATTACAGGGTCTGATTTTAGATTCTTTGAACCCTTTGATGATTTAAATAGAGATCAAACCTTAGATCCTAATGAATCCTATGAAGATGTAAATGGGGATGGAAAATGGAATAATGAAGAACAAATCGGAACAGAGGATGGTTGGACAGAGCCTGTAGAATTTGACCATGAAATATATAACGAATATTATTCATCACCAATATTACCCAAGATATACTTTGGAGATAGGACAGCTAAAATTGTTGAGTTTTCAACGGGATACCTTAAGGTTATACTTCCTCCAGGTACGGCAGGAACTGTAGACGTCCATGTGGTAAATAATGATTCAGGTATCTCAAATAAAGTTAGTTTTACCTATGATGGTTCTAACCCTACGATTACAACAGTAGTACCAGACGAAGGAAAAAAACAGGGTAAGGACAGTGTTGAGATAAAGGGTACTAAATTTCAAAAAAGCTATATTAGTGTATATGACTATGATTCTGATGGTGACATAATAAAAGAAAATAAATCTATGGTACTTGTTAACTTTGCCAGAATAACCAATAAAGATATAGCAAGGGATGAAGAAAATTCAGGTTTAATCAATAATTCAAGGACAACTGTAGAGCTCGATGGCAATCTTAGAGTAGAATATGATGGTACAAATAATACATTAAAGCCTTTTATTGAAGTAAATGACACTATTTATCAGATTCCCGGTGGGATAACTGATTATCATGATACGGAAAATTATATACCATTAAGTATGCTTAAAGATTCTGAAGGAAACCCCTATAGCACATACGAGCTAATACGTGTATTCATTGAGGATAGAAGACTGATTGTAGAAAGAGGATATTCTCCAGAAGTCGAGTCCATAAGTTCAGAACATATTATAGTAAATACTCCTAGCTATTATACTATTGGTACAGTTCCCCTTTACATCATAAACCCGGATGGAGGAGAAGCAGAAGCAGAGTTTACCTATAGAAATCCGGATAGCTCCCCTGAAATTATTAATATCACAAAAGAGGGAAGGGAGCCTGTAGAAAAAAATGGTGTCAAAGTCTTAGAAGTAACCTATAAAGGTGGAAATATAGTTAGCATATATGGAGAAGATTTTAGAGAAGGAGCAATAATTCAAATATCAGACATACTTACAATAAATGAAGATGATATCACCTACCAATTACCTGATAGGCTTACATTCACAATGCCAGCAGTACCTGAAAGTGCCGTTGGAGATCTTCACCGAGTTGTAGTGAAAAACACAGATGGGGGTATAGCTTCTTCTAATAAAACTACGCCTATGGCTATATATATCCAATTTATAAAGGGAGAGACCTTCCCGGAGATTGGTAACTTAACACCCGATAAAGGACCGAGTACTGGGGGTACAAAAGTAACCATTTCTGGAGAAGATTTTAGAAACATTATAAACGACAATAAGTTTACCGTATATTTTGGAGACGTCCAAGTACCTGAAAAAGATGTTGAATTAATAGATTATAAGACCATTGTAGTTTACAGCACTCCACCCCACGAACCAGGAACCGTAGAAGTAAAAATCGAAAACCCCGATGGAGCATTATCGGACCCTGTGGGAACTTTTACCTATATAAGTACTCCCAAAATAATCTCCGTAACCGACGAAGAAGACAATAAAATATACACTATTTCCGTTGAAGGTGGAGAAACAATAAAAGTGCATGGTTCAGGTTTTGATGGAGGAACTAGGGTAGTATTTAATCCAGTACTAACAGAGATCACCGATGAAGATACAGAATCCGGTGAAGTGGTATATATTGGTGAAGATGCTTTCGTGTTAGAGGAAGGTACTGAAGCCGCAGGTGTAGAATATATAGATAGTGAGACCCTTGAGGTTACTACTCCAGAGGGCAAACTTGGTGAATTAACTATAATGGTAATAAACCCTGATAATGGAGCAAGTGACGTGTACAGCGGTCTGGAATATGGACTTCCCGATGTAGCGGCACCAGGAAAAGTAACTGCTACTCTTATGTATGATAAATATATTAGGGTAGAATGGAGCTCAGTATCTGATGCAGCAGAGTATGAAGTCTATGTTACCATAGACGATGGAGGAGCCGAATATGTAGGCTCAACGGATTCAACCTTCTTTGTCTACCAAGATCTCGATGAAAGAACAGATTACAAATTCCTCATAAGATCCGTAGGCGAATATGGACTATCCTCAGAATATGGAGAGAGTAATACCGTTGAGACGGGTAGAGATGTTGAGGGATACGAGGACAAAGACGGTGAAATAGCTGAAGATACCACAACAAAGATGATAGGTAGTAGAATTGATTTAACCATTGGAACATCAGACTATGATGATGCAAATATAGAGCTGGATTTAACAAGAACTGAGTTTGCAGGAGTAAATGAAGTATATGTAAGTATGCCCGCAGCAGTAATATCGAGCCATGATGCTAGGGATATATCAATAGTTGCAAAGGAATTTAGCATAAAACTTAATCCAAAGACCTTTTATAACTCAACTATTAGAGAAAAGAAATCCAAGGAAGATGCTGGAGTTAGGTTTAAGATTAGCTTTAACTCTAAAGCACTACAAGGTGCTCAAAAACAATCCAGTGAAGGCTATTTGTCGGACCCAGTAATTTTAGAAGCCCAAATATTTGACGGCAGTAATTATGAAGACCTCGAATATCTAAATGCTTTCATAGAAATAGCCCTTGATTACGACCTTGAAAAGGTTAAAATGAGAAGATATAAAAGAGTTGAGTTAGGAAGATATGACGAGTATGAAGGCACATGGGAATCCATAGCCTATAGACAAAATGACTATGCCATAAATGTGAGGACCTTAACAAATAGATTAGGTAAATATAGTGTAATCGGCAGAAGATAAAACGTGTAACATGGAACGTGCAACTTGATTTTAAAATATTAAATAGGGGAGATACCAATGAAAATAAAAAATACAATAATAGCTATCCTATGTTTCCTCCTTCTAAGCACCCTCTCCTTTGCCTATGCTCCAAGTGATTATAGCACCAAGACCGTTGAAGGCTTCTTCATTGGTCAAGAAGGAGAAACGGTAAAGGTAGAAGCCTATGATGGAACAATATATGACTTAGGTTTAACCGAGGATGTAATAATCAAAATTGATAACAGACCAGCAACCATTTCAGACTTTAAAGTTGGAATAGAAGTATATGGAGAGCTTAGAGGATGGAACCTAAAATATTTAGAAGGATATTCTGTTTCTAACCTTGGATATATTGAAGAAGGACAAAAATACAGAAACGGAACAGTAAAAAAAATTGATAGGGACCAGCTTATTATTAAACTCCCCTGGGGCGAAGAAGAAATTTACTACACTTCCCCGGCAACCATAGTTCAAAAAAATAATAGATCCATAGCTTTATCCAACCTCTATGAAGGGGATAGAGTAAACCTATACTTTGACGAAGCTAACTCCAGCATAATAAGTAGAATGGAGATTGAAGGAAACTCGTCCATTGTAGTTAAGGATTTATATAGAGGAAATATTAAGTCATCAGACTTTATAGATGATGCTATTAACCTCGAAGGTTTAGAAGTATTTAGAAATGGAGAATGGGAAAGGCTAAAGGACTCAGGTACTATGGCCTATTCCACCGATACACCTATATACATCGGGGGTACAGAGATTTCTCCTGAAAAGCTTAAATATTACGCTGGTAGAAGAGTCTACATGGCAGTCAAGGATAATTTTGGTAGAGACAGAATAGAAAAGATGGTTATTAAAAATCTTTACGAAAAAAGCTATTCAGAAAAAATAGATAAAGTAAATTGGTATACTGAGGATATTGAACTAGAGAACAAAGTAAATCTGAAGTTTGACGATAGTACAATTATAATTAAAAATGGTAGACTGGTGGATAAATACTCTCTAAATCCCGACAGTGATGCACTAATCGTAGCCGATGGAAGATATAATCAAAATGTTGCAGAAGTTATTAACATATATAATGAAGACATAAATAATTCAAATATTGGCCAAGCCCATATTTATGCTGGTGAGCTTAGCAAAATCACAGAAGATACTGTTCTATTAGATCATTTTTACTTAATTGATGATAACGAATGGGAATCCTTTAGAGATGAAAAAGAGCTATTCTATGACAGTGACACTGAGATATATGATTTAGAAAATGATGAAAAGATTAAGCCAGAGGACTTTTTTATGGGCAATTACTCTGTTGATGAAGACAGTGATGACTATGATGATACCTATAGAGATTGGTATGGATACATATATACCGATGGAGATAGGATATCTACAATAATATTAAGAGAAGACTTAGATTCATTAAATAGTCAGAGGATTACAAACGGAATAATAGAGAGCATTGAAGAAAATTCTTTAGTGGGTTGGAGAGTTTATCTAAGGGATGCAAAGGATTGGAGTCCTAGAAATAATGAATGGATGGAAAGAAATTCAACCCTTAAGCTTTTACTAGAAGAAGCCATGATAATAAAGAATAATAAAATAATTAAGCCAGAAGAGTTAAGACCCCAAGACAGACTGTATGTCGTGAGGGATGCAAGTGAAGTTAAAATAATTATAGTAAAATAAAGGGGGCAGAATATTGAATAGGATTATAGCATTGGTCATTGCAGGTATCATGTTATTCATGCCCTTGAATGTATGGGCTGAACCATTGGACTTTTCAGGCGGTGTCCATAATGAGTATGAGTATTCAGAAGTAGTATTTTTATCAGGTGAGCCAATTAAGTTTATTGGTGAGTATAAGGTGAGCGTAAGAGAAAGAGACGATGAAAAAACTACAAAATATGATTTTGATTTGGAGCCAGAAGACAAGGATATAGAAGGAAGATTGGTTAGAAGATATACCCTTATCACAACCTATGATAAAAGAGATGATAAGGGACAGACCATAGCAAATACAGAGATAGATGATAATTATAGAGAAACCATAACTATTAACGATGAAGAATTTGTTCTAGAGGATTTTCAGTTTTCTAAATCAAATATCATTGATAATAGACCCGCTTCAGACTTTTACTCAGGTAATCTAAAGGGAAGAAAATACTATAAATATTACTATGATAATGATGAAATGGGTAAGGTAATGGTTGATATCTCTGGAGGAGATGTGGGATATCAAAACTTTTGGGGAGGAACAGATACCCAACTACTAAACTATATAATTGACTTTGAAGGAACAGTTGTAGAAATAGATGAAGATGACGAAGAGGATATTGATGAGACAGAAGTAGAGTGGCAAGGTACAGTAAGCGCACAGGTTTCAGATAGTACTATAAAGACTCTGAGGTATTCTGAAAATGAAGCTAATTTTTCTAGCTTTAATGGAGGACATCTACGTACAACTAATCGTGAAGTAGTTTCAGAATACGATTATGATATGCCTTACCTAAGGGATGGTGTACCTAGGAGTAATATAAGAGACCAATATGCCATAAACTTATCTAGGGAAATGAACCCCAATATCGAAAGATTAATTATTCCTAAATTCAAGGATGTATCAGGACATTGGGCACAGGACTATATCGAGAAGCTATACTCTTTAGATGTATTTGAAGGAAGCTCAACTTTTTTCTTACCTGATACCCCTATGACTAGAAAGGATTTTATAAAGGCTATTATCAAAGCCTGTAATATAAGAACTAACATAGAAGATAATACAAGAAGAGTAGTTAGAAGAAGAAATGAAGAGCCAGAGGTTTCCTACTTCAGTGATGTTTCCGTAGAGGATGAGGATTATTCTGATATAAAGGAAGCAGTAGATAAGGGTGTAATACAAGGGTCAAGCAACGGAGAATTTAACCCTGATGAGCCCCTAATAAAGGCCCAAGCAATTACGATCTTAATAAGAGCCCTAGGATTTGAATCCAAGGCACCTACACCGGGCTATTACACATCCTTCAGTGATGATCAAGATATCCCCTATTGGGCTAAGGACCATATATATGTAGCACAAGAAATAGGACTTATAAATGGGGATACAAATAATCGTATAAACCCTAATAAGTCCATGACTAGAGCCGAAGCTTCAGCCATGCTTGTAAGATTTCTAGAATTTTTACAAAATGACCTTCAAAAAGACTATAGAGAAAATATAATTAATTTTAGGTAGAGAAGTTGGGTCATTCCTTTATAAAATTAAAGGAATGACCCAATAGTTTTTGAACTTATCAATAATTGAATTAGACAATTAGGTATAGGTCTTGTAAAATATAGTTATGACTTTCAAAAGGAATATTGTGGTAATGGAATAATAAAATTAGGGGGTACATTATGACCATTAATAAACTTAGAAAAATATCGACATCAGTAGCACTCATATTAGCAATAATTCTATCACTATCCAGCTTTACATTCGCAGCCCAGCCCAATAACGAATACACAACCACAGAAGAAAAACTCATATACATAAAATCATTAATGGACTTTATAAAGGATAACTATAAAGAAGATGTATCTGAAGATCAACTCATGGATGGTGCCTTAAACGGAATTTTCGAGGTTCTGGATATGCATAGCACATATTATAGCGCCGATGAACTGGAAAGCTTCGATGTAGATGCCCTTGGACAATTTGGAGGAGTAGGTATTTCCGTAGGAGCGCAAGATAATTACATAGAAGTCATAGCACCTATAGAAGGAACACCGGCCTATAAAGCAGGAATAAAAGCTGGAGACATTATTAAATATGTAGATGATACAGATGTCACAGGATTTGAACTAGAAGATATAGTAGATCTTATGAGGGGTGAACCAGGAACTAAGGTTAGGATAGGAGTTATTAGAGGAGATAGTACTGAAGCTAAATACTTTAACATAACTAGAGATATCATAAAAATTAATCCAGTAAATTATACAACGATAAATGATAATATGGGATACATAAGAATTGCACAGTTTAATGAAAACACCGATGAAAATGTAAAAGTTGCACTTCAAGAGTTAAACAAACAAAATGTAAATGGGATAATAGTGGATTTAAGAGACAATCCAGGAGGTATATTAACAGAAGTAGTTAAAGTTGCAGATTTATTTTTAGATAAAAACCTACCAATAGTACATATAGATTATAGATCCTATGAAGATATATCATACGAATCAGAATCAAACCCTATTACAAACAAACCCTTAGCAGTTTTAGTAAATGGAGGCAGCGCCAGTGCATCGGAGATATTCGCAGGAGCCATAAAGGATAATCATAGGGGAGTCATAGTTGGAACTAAAACCTATGGGAAGGGAACAGTCCAAAGTGTTACACCCTTAATCAATGGAGATGGTATAAAACTTACAATAGCCGAATACTTAACCGCCAATAAAATTAAAATAGATGGTATAGGAATAACACCAGATATAATAGTTGAAAATATAGACAATGGTGACCTAGATAAAATCCTAAGCTTTGCACCAATGACAGAAGAAAAAACATATAAACGTGAAGATATTGGACTTAATATCTATGGAGCACAGCAAAGATTACAATACTTTGGATATGACCTATTCATAACAGGAACCCTTGACAATAAAACCGAAGAAGCAATCAAAAAATTCCAACAGTCCCATGACCTAAACCCAAATGGAATCCTAGATCTCATGACAAGAGATAAAATAAACGAAGAAACAGCTTACATATACAACAACGGTTGGGAAGACCTCCAACTCAAAAAAGCCATAGAAGAAATAAATAAAGATGTTGAATAAATAAGTAAATTTATGGTATATTATAAATAGATACAACACTTTCGTGTTGAAGGACAATTATAGTCAATATCATTGAGAGGCAATGGTATTCAAAAAGAAAAAGCAGGTGTATGTGGCACCTGCTTTTTCTCTGAGTTACTTTACTGCTGTTACTAGTGTAGCCAAAGCTGAAAAAAAACTCCTTGACTAAGCCCAAGATGCAATATATACTAATATAGTTATTAAAATAATTGATAAGAAAAAACAGTGGAAACGAGCACTCGAAATGGGTGCCCTGCCATATATAAAAACGTACGGACTAAGGTAGGTCACTCAATAGGGGGTGACTTCTCCTCTTTTTTGATAAAAGTTCCAAGTTGCATGTTCCATGTTCCACGAAAAACAAATAGAAGGGGACTTTTTAAAAATGAGTGATTATAAGGATTTGAGAGTATGGAATAAAGCTCATGAAATGACCCTAGATATTTATAAACTTACAAATGGATTTCCATCGAGAGAAATGTATGGTTTAGTATCTCAAATAAGAAGAGCATCATCATCTATACCGACTAATATAGCAGAAGGCTGTGGAACACTTCACAAAAAAGAGTTTGTTAGATATTTAGGAATAGCAAGAGGATCATGTAACGAAGTAGAGTATCAACTTATACTTAGCAAAGATTTAGGATATATAAATGAAGAGGTTTATGCAAAAACTACTATACAAATAAAAGATATACAAAGAATGATAAATGGACTAATAAAATCGTTACAAAAAAGACTTTAAAGAATTGACCCTAATACGTGCAACGTGGAACATGGAACGTGCAACAGATGATTACCATCATAAATAATCAGATTAATTCTAACTAGGAGGTACTTATAAATGTCAACAAAATACATTTTCATAACCGGAGGGGTAGTTTCCTCCTTAGGCAAAGGAATAACAGCAGCTTCACTAGGACAACTATTAAAGGCTAGGGGCCTTAAAGTAACAATACAAAAATTCGACCCCTACATAAACATCGACCCAGGAACCATGAGCCCCTATCAGCATGGAGAAGTATTTGTTACAGAGGACGGAGCAGAAACAGATTTAGACCTAGGACACTATGAAAGATTCATAGACGTGAACCTCACTAAATATAATAACGTAACCACAGGGAAGATATACGGCTCCGTTATTAGAAAAGAAAGAAGAGGAGATTATCTAGGTGGAACCGTTCAAGTAATTCCTCACATAACAAACGAGATTAAAGAAAGAGTATTTATGGTTAGTAGAGATAGTAACCCCGATGTAGTCATAACAGAAATCGGAGGAACAGTAGGCGATATCGAGAGTCTACCCTTCATGGAAGCCATTAGACAAATAAAATATGACGCAGGCAAAGAAAATGTAATGTACATTCACGTTACATTAATCCCATATCTAGGTAAAGCAGGAGAGCTTAAAACAAAACCTACTCAACATAGCGTAAAGCAGCTTAGGGAAATAGGTATCCAACCAGATGTTATAGTCTGTAGAACAGAGCAGCCTATCACAAATGAAATAAAGGATAAGATAGGATTATTCTGCAACCTAGACCCAGGCAATGTATTCCAAAACATGGACTGTGACTCCTTATATGAGGTACCGTTACTCCTAGAAAAGGAAGGGTTACCTCAAACCGTATGCAACAGATTAAACCTAGAATGTGCTGAACCAGTTTTAGATGAATGGACAGAAATAGTTGAAAGAGACAAAAACCCTAAGCATGAAGTAACCATAGCCCTAGTAGGTAAATACGTAGAGCTTAAGGATGCATACCTGTCAGTGGCAGAATCTTTAAAGCATGCAGGTATAGCCAATGAAGCTAAAGTTAATATAGATTGGGTACATTCCGAAGATTTAAATCAAGATAATGCCCACGAAATGCTAGGATTAGCCGATGGAATCCTTGTACCCGGTGGATTTGGAGATAGGGGAGTAGAAGGCAAAATTGCCGCTTCAAGATATGCAAGGGAGAATAAAGTTCCCTTCCTAGGAATATGTCTAGGAATGCAGTTGGCAGTAGTAGAGTTTGCAAGAAATGTAGTGGGCCTTAAGGATGCCCATAGTTCAGAGCTAGACCCAGAAACAACCAACCCAGTAATAGACCTCATGCCAGACCAACAAGATATAGAAGACATGGGAGGTACAATGAGATTAGGTCTATATCCATGTAAAATATACGAAGGAACCAAGGCTCACGAAGCCTACGGAGACGATCTAATATACGAAAGACACAGACATAGATACGAGTTCAACAATCACTACAGAGACATATTAGCAGAAGACGGATTAATCATAAGTGGAATATCCCCAGATGAAAGACTAGTAGAAATAATAGAACTAAAGGACCACCCATGGTTCGTAGCAGGCCAATTCCACCCAGAATTCAAATCAAGACCAACCAAAGCCCACCCATTATTTAGAGAATTAGTAAAAGCAGCCCTAAATAATGCAGGTAACAGATAAAGACGAATCACGGGTAATCGGCGAACTCAAACAAAAAAACAAAACTTAAGAAAGAATAATCTAAATAAATATGATAAAATTATAAAGGATACTAACATAGCGTAGTATCCTTTAATTAGTTTTTGACCCAAAAGCTTTGATACTATGGGGAAGTTCCTTGACGAAGGAAAGGTGCGTCCCCATTGTATCAGACCCTAATAGTTCCTAAAAAGCTTTTGCTATCAGCCATTTTTCAACCCAAAAGAATTGACCCTAAAACTTAACTCTTAACTCGTAACTAAATTACCCCAGGAGGATAACATATGACCATATCAAAAAACATACTAAAAAGTATAAACAAACTATTCCCCTTACCCGCCCACCCCTTCAACCTACAAAACGAAGGCAAACAAACCTACGCCCAGTGGCAATTCGAAAGGGGGCTTGAAACCATAAAATTCTACCTACCCTACACCACAGTAGAAGAAATGTTCAAAGACAAAGTAGTCCTAGACGTAGGCTGTGGAGCAGCAGGCAAATCCCTCTTCTATGCTAATCAAGGAGCCAAAACAGTCTACGGCATAGACCCAGTAGCTAGCTATAAAGAAGAAGCAGAAACCTTAGCAAAAGAAAAGGGATTAGAAGATAATTTTAAGTTCATAATAGGCGATGCAGGAAACTTACCCTTTGAAGACAATTTCTTTGATACCATTATATTAAACGATGCCATGGAACACGTGGACGAACCTGAGAAGGTATTAGAGGAATGTTATAGAACATTAAAAAAAGGAGGAAGAGTATACATCAACTTCCCACCATATAACCACCCCTACGGAGCCCACCTATCCGATGCCATAGGCATGCCCTGGGTCCACCTATTCTTTTCAGACGCTACATTAATAGAAACTTATAAGGATTTAGTTAAGGATTTACCCGACGGAGAAAAAAGAATCAACTTCAGAATAGGTAAGGACGGAAGCGGAAAAGAATACTTCTCCTATATAAATAAAATGACCATAAAGAGATTCAATAATATAATAGAAAAAACAAAGTTTAAGCCACAATACTACAACGAAGCCCCCCTAAGAAACGTTGTAGCTACATTATCTAAGCTACCTATATTAAAAGAATACTTTGTTAAAATGGCAGTGTTCATAGGAGAAAAATAAAGACAAGCCACGGGGAAGGGCAAATCATGGGGACGTTACGAATGGTTTCGCCTTTTAAACCAGACGAAATGTCCCCGTGGTTTGCCCGTAAAACTCTCGCCAGTAGCCAGGATACAATGGGGAAGTTCCTTGACGAAGGAAAGGTGCGTCCCCATTGTATCAGACCCTAGTTTCCTTAAATCTCTACCCAGCAACCATTAGCCTTCTTTCAAAGTAAGATTAAAAAGTTCCTATCATTATTTTGCCTCCCATTGAATAATATATATAATATCTTGTCCATAATTATATTGGGGTTTTACTATAACCTGTCACCCGGCACCTGTGACCTGTTCTTCTGTAACCCTCACGTAATCAATTGTAACATTCCTGTAATGGTAATCATGGAAACTCTATAGTATAATAAGTTATGTGATTGAGAGAGGCGACCAAAGAAGCTTGTAACAAAGCACAGTGTAATATTACAGTTTTATTACATTCCGCCTCGATTCATTGACTAGACCCCTTAGTCAATGCTATAATCTAGTCTAGAATGTGAAGTTGTATTGCTTTAAAGCAAATCTTCACTTCTATAGAAATTCTGTCTTTCACTTAAAGAAAGGGTAAGTGATAAGACAAACTATTAATCCCTTTCAAAAAAATAAAAAATTATAAAAATCAAAAGGAGGAAATTTTAACTATGAAGAAGATTTTATCTATGGTACTAGTTTTAACATTAGTACTAGGAAGCTTCAGCATGGCATTTGCCTCAACATCAAATGATGTTAGTAGAGTGCCAAAGGTAAGTGATGATAAAGAATTTAGTGAATCAGATGCACCTGTATTAAGAATTGAAGAAGATACAATAGGTGACTTTGAGCATGAAGACATTTTCAGATTAACATTAGACGGTGCTGGTGCAGAATGGAACTATGACGATAAGACAACTGTTATAGGTGGGGTATATGAAGGATCCACTACTTCCAATCAAATTGGTACTGTGGTACTTTCAAGCTTAGTGACTGATGAAATAATTAATGCACAAATTCTTTTCAACGATGCTAATAAAGATGCAAGAGCTGCTGCTGATGCTGATGATGAAGCAATGATAAGAATTGCTATGGATGTAACTCTTGATGGAAGCGGAGATGCAAAGGTAATCATTGATTCTAGAGGTACAGGTGTATCAAGTGGAACTTATACCTATGCAGTTGCAAGTGGTGGAGAAACTGTTGTTACTGTGGCTAGTTCAAAATCTATTGAAGACGGCAGTAATAGATTAGGTGCAAATATAGTAATAGATGAAACAAATGTTGGGGCTTTAAATGATACAGGAACACAAAAATTCAGATTAAAGCTTCCAAGCGATTTTGAATGGGGAAGCAAGAATGATGAGACTACAGTATCTTCTTCCGATCCAGATAGTATAAAGATCACAAAAGTTACTCCAAATGGAAGAAACTTAGATATTGAATTCACAGCAACTGGTGGAGATAAATTACGTTCAATAACTATTACACCATACATTGATGTAACAAGAGATGCTGATTATGGTGATGTTGTAGTTACTATCGATGGACAAAATAGTAATGTTTCAGACGAAGACGATTTATTAATAGCAGAGTATAAAGAGTATGATGCAACAGTAACTATAGAAGAGGTTAAAGAATTCTTTGCTGGTAGATTAAATGATGATGATGATCTTTATACTGCTAAAATAACAATTAAAGAAAATCTTGAAGGTTCATTATTACCAGGTCGTAAAATTGAGTTTACATTACCAGATTGGGTTAAAATAGTGGATGAAAATGCTGATGGTGAATTAAATGATATTAAGATAGGTAATGAAGGTGGAGACAAGTTAAACCAAACTGCTATCAAAGTAGACGACAATGGATACGAGTTTGACATTACAGTTCCTGAGGATGAGAAGAGTGGCAAAACTGAATGGACACTTGAACTTCCAATTACTGCAAAAGCAAATCAAACTGGAGATGTTGAGTTAACAGTTGATGGTGCAGGAATGGAAGAAACTGAATTAGTTATAGCTGAAGTTATAGCACCAATAGAAGCTGAAATAGAAGTAGCTGATGTTAAAATAGGTGTTCAAGGACAAAACGCTCCTGACATCATAATTAAAGAAACTAAAAAAGGTGCAATAAGAGAAGATGCAGACTTGCTAGTGTGGTTCAAAGATGAATTTGGATTCTCCTTTGAAGATGCAGATTTCGAAGTAATTGATGGAGACTTAGAAATAGATGAAGATGATGCTAAAGTTACAGGTGACGGAGACAGATCTTTAATAATACCAATAGATTCTCAGTCTTCAAAGCCTTCTACAATTAAAATCTCAAATATCGAGCTTACTCTTGATAGAACTGTACCAGAAGGACCTTTCAAAGTAAGAATAGGTGGAGATGCAGTAGTAGAAAACTATTTTGAAAAAGATGGAGACTTCTTTAAAGCAGATGTAGATTACGATGAAGATTATTACACAGATGACTTTGTTTCTAGAGTAATTGAAGCTGATTTTGCTAACGTAGTTACAAAAGCTGAAGGAACAGTAGCTTCTACTTCTAAGTTTGTAATCGATAGCGATAGCTACACTGTAATCGAAGGACAAAAAGAAGTTCAAAAGACTATGGATGTTGCTCCATTTATCCAAGATGGTAGAACATTATTACCAGTAAGATATGTTGCAGAATCACTTGGTGCAAATGTTCTTTGGGACGATGCTACAAGAACTGTAACAATCCTTAAAGACGGTAAAGTAGTTCAAGTTGTAATTGATTCCAACATGTTAAGTGTAAACGGTGTTTCAATTCCAATGGATACTACAGCTACAATAAGTAACGCAAGAACATTCTTACCAGTAAGATTTGTTGCTGAAGCTTTAGGAGCAGAAATTGCTTGGGATGAAGCTACAAGAACTGTAACAATTGAACAATAATAAGTAAGTAGTATAAAAAATAAAGTAACAAACAAAAGAGAACTCTTACGAGAGTTCTCTTTTCTTATATACTCTTCTAAAATATAAGGTTATATTATATAATTAAGGTACAAAATCATTTTAAAGGTGGAGGGTACGTAATGAATAAAAGGAATAACAAGTTTTTAGTATTAGGAATTTTAATTGGTCTTCTGAGTTCTATATCGATCCAAGTTTTTGCCAATACAAATGATATTGTTCAGGCTTATTTAAGAAATGATATTAAATTTAAATTTGACGGTAATGAAGAAAAATTAGATGAGGGTTATGCAGTACTGAACTATGATAGTAGAACTTATGTACCGGCTAGATTTATTGCTGAAAAACTCAGGGCAGAGGTTAATTGGGTAGAAGAAACTAGTACAATAGAAATAAATTCTTCAAGATTATTAAATGGGGAAAGCCAAGAAGAAAAGAATTCTGAAATTGAAGATGATATCAATGATATATATGAAGAAGAAAATATGCAGGATGTAAATAAAGAAGAAACAAAAATCTATAGTGGTGTACCTGTATCTAAAGACTTACATGACAAATTAATCAGTGTTACAGATATATCCTATGATAATGGACATTGGCGAGTATATCTAAAGGTTGAAAATAAAGGTGATACACCAATACAACTATTGCAAAGAGAAACTAAAGTAGTAGTAGATGATAAAAATTACACTACGAAATATCTGCCAATACACCTTTTAGATAATAAGTGGTATAATGATATAAAGAAAAGGGATAAGGATAGCGATGATGATGTTATGAAAGGATTTATAACATTACCTGAAATTCACAAAAATCCTGAGAAATTTGATTTGACATTTTATATATTACAAAATGATGGGAAACAGGAAAAACAAGAAATAAAATTCAATGTAAAAATTAAGTCAGAATAACTAGAGGAGAGATATATATGAAAAGCATAAGAAAAAAAGTCATTACTCTATCATTGATAATAGCCGCCTTATCAGCTAATCCTATGGGTGGATATGCTGTAGAAGCAGAGTCTGTGAATATTATTATTGATGGAGAGAATCAAATCTACGATGTAGAACCTGTAATTGTTAATGGTAGAACAATGGTTCCCATGAGAGGGATATTTGAAACTCTAGGAGCCAGTTTAGAATGGAACTCTGAAAGCAGGACAGCAAAGGCTATAAAGGATACAGTACAAGTTTCAGTTGAGATAGGTTCAAGTATTGCAACAAAAAATGATATTGTATTAGGAGAACAGTTTATTAGATTAGATGCAGAACCGATTATAGAAGAAGGGAGAACTCTAGTGCCTTTAAGATTTATCAGTGAATCCTTTGGAGCTAATGTTGACTGGTTAGACGACACTAGAACTGTTGTAATTAACACTCCTGGCTATCAAAATAAACAAGACCAAATTCAAATTAATAATAAAGAATCTAATAGAACTGTACTGACCTATGATGGAGCTCTTGAATTAGCTTTGAAAAATAGCTATGACCTTAAAGACCTAGAGCTACAACTGGAAAAAGCAGAAGATCAATACGACAATACTTATTTAACGCCTGGAACCTATAATCCTAATACTATAAAGTCAAAGAAATCACTAGAAGTAAGTAAAGAATGGGTAGAAAAACAATTAGAAATAAAAAAGGAATCAATAGAGTTTGAAATTGAAAACGCAATCAATGACCTTGCTATTCTAAAGAAAGAGTTAGAAGTAACAAACTTTCAGATAGAAAATAATGAGGAAAATTTACGTATAGCAAAGCTTAAAGCAGAAAATGGAATGCAGAGCGATTACGATTTATCAGTAGAATTAGATAATCAAGATCAATTACTTAAGGAAAAAAAATCACTTGAAATATCTATTGATAACGCATACTTAAACCTTAATAAGCTTTTAGGAAAAGAAGAGAATGAGAGATATGAAGTAGAAGCTAATATCACATATAGTCCCTTAGATAGTCTAGATATAGATGATCGTGTAAGAAAAGAGTTAAGTACTAATCCTAATATTTGGTACTTAGAAAAGCAAATTTATCTTGCTGATTTAGACTTAAAGCTATATGAATATAATTCAGGTGGTTCATCCTATAGAGTTACAGAGATTAATGTTGCATCAACTAAAAATAGCTTGAAACAAACAAAAGAAAGTTTAGAAAACTCTCTTAGATCGATGTATAATCAAGTAAAACAATTGGAAGAGAATTATGATAAATTAAATATTCAATTAGATACTGCTAACAAGACCCTTAATGTAACCCGTAAACAATTAGAAGTAGGAATGGCAATAAATCTAGATGTAAAGAAAGCAGAACTTGCCGTAGAACAACTTGAATATAATATAGATAATGTTAAAGTACAGCATGAACAACTTGTAAAAACACTTTACAAACCATACATTGGTTCAGCTTCAAGCAGTCAAAAATAAAGTGGTGAATAAGTATTAAGCACCTAAATTAGGTGCTTGTTTTTTTTATGAAATATTTGAGATGGGCCTTTTGTTTGAAACATTTGGGACGGACATTTTTGTTTTATCACTCTTAAAGTATCAAGTCATAATTAAAATTTCTAAAGCTGAAAATATTAAGTCTCAATAATGTAATTTTAAAATAATGTTAAAAAAACATCTAAAAATAAAGGAATTACGACATTTATATAGAATATATACTAATTGTAAACCTAAAGAAAAAGGAGGAATAATAAATGAAAAGGATTAACAAAACATCAGTCATAGCAATTCTATTGATAGGAATTTTAGCAGTAAGCAGCATAATATCCTTTGCAGCACCAAGTTTTACAGATGTCCCTGAAGACCATTGGGCCTATGAATACGTTGAGAAAATGAAAGATAAGGGGATTGTATCTGGATACTTTGACGCTACCTTTAGACCTTCTCAAAATGTAACCAAGGTTGAAACACTAATTATGATATATAATATGTTAGATAAATTAGATAAAATTGATACAAGTGGAATAGATGATTTAGTTGCATACTATAAAGATACATTAACAGAAAATAATATACCAGATTGGGCAAATAAACAAATTGCGTATGCTCTATATAGAGATATAGTAAAAGAAGATGAACTAAGATCCTTTGTAGATGATAGTAATCACTCCAATGCAGATAGAGCAGAAGTAGCTACGTTTCTAGGAAGAACTTTAAACAAATATTTAAAGACAGACTTAGATAACAAAATACTTTTACTTGGTTTCAATGATGAAAATGAAATACCAGACGATGCTCGCAAATATGTATATTTATTAAAGGCAGAGGGGATAGTGCAGGGAGACTCAATAAACAAATTTAATCCAAACGATCCAATAGTAAGGGCAGCAGCTGCTACAATGTTATCAAAAACATATGACTATTTATTAGACTTAAACCAAGATCAAGATAATTCATCAGATAATGAAATAGAAGAAGATGAAGATATAGACAATGACATAGCTAATACAGATATTGATGATGATTGGTCTGAATATGCTGATCTAAGATATAGGGAAGTTACAATAAAATACATAATCCAAAATACAGAATCAATACTTGCAGAGGATAATTACGAAAATCAAACCCTATATAAATTTAGTAATGCAAAAATTGTGATAAATGGTATTATAGCGGATTTTGAAGATTTAGAAATTAATGATAAAGTAAGATTATATTTTGATGATGACGATGATTTAGTGAGAGTAGTAAAATCAGATAATTCTAATATAATAGAAGGAGAAGTTGATGAGGTTGTTAGCATAGCTGATAATTATTTAATATCTATATATAGAAATAGTGATGGTATTAGAAAAACCTATGGGATCGAAGATGGTGTAAACATTGTCTTAGATGGAAACAGAGGAGATATAGATGACATAGAATCAGGTGATAGCGTAATATTGGAGATAAGTGAACAAAAAGTTGAAAAAATTATAGCTGAGTCAACTAGAAGAACCTATGATGGAGTACTAATGACTAATCCAACTTTAGATGATTACTATAAAATAAAATTTGAGACCTTTGATGGAAAAATTTATGAATTTGAGCTTCATGAAGATGCAGATATTGAAAAGAATGGTAAGGATACTCATATAAGGAATTTGTTTGCAGGAGATATAGTGACAGTAACAACTAGACAAAAAAAAGTTATAAAAATAGATTCCATAAGTGTAGAGGACGAAGTTGAAGGAACTATAGTATCGATAAGTATTGGAAGTGAAACAAAAATCACAATAGAAGATGACGATGGAATAGAGAGAACCTACACAGTTTCCTCCAATGTAGATATTGAAATAGATGATGATGATGCATCCTTATATGACCTAAAATTGAATTATTATGTTGAATTAGAGTTAGAAGGGAATTTAGTAACAAAAATAGAAGCTGAAGAAGTTGAAAGTGGTGATAAAATCACTGGAAAAATAACTAAGATATATAAAGATGAAGAAGCTATAAGGATAAGAGTAGGAACTGGAGATGACGCTAAATATTATATAGTAAAAGCTGATGATGCCACGATTATAGACGAGGATTTAGATACCACGAGATTTAGTTCTCTAGAGGAAGACTTTGAAGTGTTGGTATATGGGAGTGAAAGCAATGGAATATTTGACCTTATAGCAGATAGAATACTAATCATAAGAATAAAGTAGAGAAAATAATATAACAACGGAAATATCTGTGACAGACCTTTTTTGTTTCACTTGATGTCTAGAAAACATATAGAATAGCTTAGGAAAATTTTCCTAAGCTAAATTATTATAAAGAATTATTAGGAGGTAATGGCTATAGAGTTTTCTATTTCACTTTATGCAAAATATGCCGGAAAAGTCTACCTAAATATACAAGGGGAATTCTGGAGATTAACAAATTTTGAATACTGTAAAAGACCTAAATACTTAAGTATGCAAATGTTTTTAGTTTTTCAGACAAGTAATAAGCAGATAAAACTAACTAATTAGTAGCAGACTATAAAGGTCTGACTCTATAGAAAATAAGGAGGATGAAAAAATGAAAGGAAAATTAGCGTTAGTTGTTATTTTGACACTTTTTATTAGTACTATGTATCCAGTATTTGCAGCAAACGACCAAATAAATGTGAGCGTTGATGGAGAAAAACTACAGTTTGATGTACAGCCTCAAATTATAGAGGGGAGGACCCTAGTACCTTTAAGGGAGATATTTGAAGCTTTAGGATCAACGGTTAATTGGGATGCTGAAACTAAGACTGCCATAGGACTAAGAGGAGATATAAAAATTAGCTTGCCAATAGGAAAAAATACTGCATTGAAGAATGGTAAAATTATTGAATTAGATGTTCCGGCACAAATAATTGATGGTAGAACCTTAGTCCCTGTTCGATTCATAGCGGAAAGCCTTGGTGCAGAAGTTGACTGGGATGGAAATACAAGCACAGTTATTATTAATGATATAGGAATGGGAAAAAGACAATATGTAGAAGATAAGACCATGGAAGTAGGTGGAGAATTAGGATCTTATACAGGATACATACAAAATGACCAACCAAATGGAGAAGGAATTATTAAATTTAATTCTGGCAATAGCTTTAAAGCTAAGGAATATGATGGCGAATTTAGATCAGGAAAAATTCATGGTGAAGGAAACATGATCTATACAGACGGCTCTAAGTATGAAGGAGAGTTTAAAGATAATAAAAAGCATGGTACGGGTACGATGCTTTATAGAAATGGAGATAAATACGAAGGTCAATGGTTAGAAGATGAGATAAGTGGAAGTGGCATGATGGTTTGGGATAACGGAGATATTTACGTAGGTGAGTGGGAAAATGGAAAAATGAATGGTCAAGGAACAATGACCTATACAAATGGAGATAAATATGAAGGTCAATGGGCAGATGGTAAAAAGAATGGTGAAGGAACAATGACCTATGCAAATGGAGATAAATATGTGGGTCAGTGGAAGGATAACTTCCAAGACGGCGAAGGAACAATGACTTATTCAAATGGTGATAAGTACGAAGGAGACTGGAGATATGGCGATAGAGATGGCCAAGGCAAACTAACAACTGCCGATGGCAAAGTAACAGGAGGAATATGGCAAAGTGATAAATTAATAAAAGAAGATATAACCGTCAATTAGATATATAGTATGTAATTGTTATACAATATGCAAAAGCCTAGGATATTTCCTAGGCTAAGCTTTTGCTCTGAAACACTGGGGACGGACCTTTTTGTTTCATAAGGATTATCAGCAAATTTTAACCGATAATCCTTATTTTTATTTCTTAAAAATAATTTATTAAGCATGAAATTCATGGTAAAATATAGTAAAAAACTGGATGTGATAATATGCCAAGACAACCTAGACTTAAGGGTGAAAATCTAACTTATCATATCGTACAAAGAGGAAATGGACGAAAAAATATTTTTGTGGATGATGAAGACAAAAGGAGATACTTATATACTTTAAAGAAAAAAACAGAAAAGGATCACTTCCAAGTATATGCATATTGCTTGATGGATAATCATGTTCATATTTTAGCAAAAGTATCTGACTCTGATATATCAGAAATAATGAAAAAGGTAAACGTAAGTTATGTAATGTATTTCAATAAAAAACATAAAAAATATGGACATCTATTTCAGAATAGATTCTTAAGTGAAATTGTTAACACCAATAGATATCTATTACAAGCCAGTAAATATATCCATAGAAATCCAGTAAAGGCCTGCATGGTGGATAATCCTGAGGATTATATTTGGAGCAGCTATAGAATATATATTGGCATTGAGAAAGACCGTTTTGATATAATGAATACAGATACAATATTAGAAACTATATCTTTTAATAAAAAAGATGCCATTAATAGATATAAAGAATTTGTTGGATATGAAGATATAATGGATAATGAACATAACAAATTCATGGACATGGAATCTAAGGATGAGAGAAAGAAATTTGATAACGAGCTAGCTAATAAAATAATTAATGAAAAAGCTTTAAGCAAAGAACAGTTAGTAATAGACATAAGAAATAGAACCAAACTAACAACGAGAGAAATAGGAAAAAAACTAAACATATCAGCTGCTACAGTATCAAGAATACTAAATATTAATTAAATAAAAGAGGAGAGGAACTGGCTTTGAAAAATCAGCAGGAAAACTTAGATAAAATGAATAACAACTATGGATTAAGTAAGACAATTTTATATACAATAATAAATGTATTTAAAAATTATTCTAATATAATAGAAAAAGTTCTTATCTTTGGATCTAGAGCTAGAGGAGACTATAAGAAAACTTCCGATATAGATTTAGCTATAAAATTTAGAAGTAATAATGAAAAAATATATAATATAATAGGAGATATTGAAAACAAAAAAATAATATATACTCTTGATGTTATTGATTATGACAAAATTTCAAATGAAAAATTGAAAAAATATATTGATAACGAGGGAAAGATAATCTTTTTAACCGATGAAAAGGGAGGTGTTAAGATGAACCTGAATAAAGTAAAAGATAAGTTAGAAGATCTAAATAAAGCTTTTCTAAAGCTTCAAGAAAGCGCAAGTAGGAATCCAGATAATGATGATATAATTATCGATGCAACTATTCAAAGATTTGAATTCACCTATGAATTATCATGGAAACTAATGAAAGCATATCTAGAGTACAATGGAAACTTAGAAGCTACTAGTCCGAGAAAAGCAATCAAAGAAGCCTTTAAATCAAAATTAATAGATGACGGGGAAATATGGCTCGAAATGCTAGACGATAGAAATAGGACATCCCATACATACGATGAAAACTGTGCAAAAGAGATATTTGATAATATAAATAATAACTACATAGAATCTTTCCAAACCTTTATAAATAACATATCAAAAGAAATCTGAAACACTGGGGACGGACCTTTTTGTTTCATAGAGACTATAGAACAGAAAATAACTGATAATGCTATTTTACCTAATAAAAATGATAGCAAAATAGTAAAATATTAATAAAAGAGGTTGAGAAAAGCATGAAAAGAGAATTAAAATCTGCTAATGAAATTAGGGCGATAACAGAAGATGTTAGGAATAAAGAAATTGACATAGATAAAAGAGTTCAAGAAAATATGGAAAGAATTTCTAAGTATATTTATAATACAGCTAAAAGAGGAGAATCAAGTACTAGTGTTTTTGTGTTGGGAGAAAAAAATCATATAAAAGAGATTACTAATATAGTCTTACAGAAACTTCATACTAAAGGCTATAATGCAAAAGCATCAATTGACGATTGGAGTTCTATAAAGATAACTTGGTAAAGTAAGTCTTGAGGAGTGATAAAATGGAAAAGCTAGCTATAACCAACAATAAAAAAATATATAATTACAGGGACTACCTAAGCTTTCTCAAAGAAGAAAAAATTGAAATTATAAATGGTGAAATATATTATATGACTCCTGCACCTTCAAGAATGCATCAGAAAATATCCATGGAACTTTCTAGACAAATATCAAACTATTTATTAGATAAAAATTGTGAAGTATATGCAGCGCCCTTTGATGTTAGATTTTATGATGAATCAGATAAAGATGAAGACATAAACACTATAGTACAGCCAGACATAACAATAATATGTGACAAAAACAAGCTTGATGAAAGAGGTTGTAAAGGATCTCCAGACTTTATAATAGAGATAATGTCACCATCAAGTGTAGGAATAGATAGCATAAAAAAATTTACATTATATGAAAAATATAAAGTTAAAGAGTACTGGACCATTCACCCTATAGATGGAATTGCAAGAACATATTATTTAAATAATGAAAACAAGTATATTCAAGACCAAATTTGCCTAATTGATGAAAATAAGATACATTCAAAGCTGTTCGATGGTTTAGAAATAGATTTAAGCAATATTTGAAACACTGGGGACGGACCTTTTTGTTTCAAAAAATGTGTAATATAAATGATGTAAGATTATTCACATTAAGTTAAACATATGTTCGCAAGCAAGCAAAAAATCTGATATAATATATACAAGAATATAAAAACGGATGAAATAATATTTAGATGATATATTAAGAAAGGAGGGAATTATCTTGGAAGATAAAACCTTTAAACTTCTTGAAAAAATGTACTCAGAATTCTTAGGGTTCAAAGAAGATATGACAGATTTCAAAGAAGACATGACAGGTTTCAAAGATGATATGGTAGGTTTCAAAGATGATATGACAGGTTTCAAAGATGATATGACAGGTTTCAAAGATGATATGTTAAGTTTCAAAGATGATATGACAGATTTCAAAAAAAATATGATAGGTTTCAAAGAAGAGGTCAGAGATAAGTTTGAAAAAGCAGAGAAAAGATTGACAAAAATAGAAATGGGTCAAGAAGAAATAAACGATAAAGCAGCAGAAGCACTTGAAGCATTTGATGCTCTTTCAGAAACTAACAAAAGCCAGCATGAAGAAATTATGAGGGAGCTAAAGGGAGATATTGGAATCGTTCAGCTTGCAGTAAAAAGGACGGCTAAATAAAATTATAAATTTTAACAATGTTAAAAGCCTAGGAAAATTTTCCTAGGCTAAGCTTTTGTCTTTAAAATGACCTAAAAGAATAGACTCAAATACAACTAACTACCAACTACTAGCTACTAACTGAAAAGTTCACAAGATACTTTTCACTACTTTACCGGATACTTCTCCCTAGTAACCTCAAGTGCCTCACCAATAGCATTTAGTGCATTTGCAAGATCCTCATCAGTATGTCTATAGCAAATATAACCATGATGATAGGGCTGGATAAATAGTCCTCTTCTAATAGTCTCAGTATAGAAGCATGTTCTTCGGTCCTTATAGTCATCATCCACCTTATCAAAGGTTATATATGGCATAGGAGGTATACCTGAAACCGTAGCAGGCACCTTAGAGTCCTTAACTAACTTTTCAGCTTTAGCCAAGAAATCTGCACCTCTAGTCCATATATCCTCAATAACCTTATCCCTCTCAAGTATTTCTATACACTTAAGGGCAGCGACCATTTCCAGACTATTTGGGAAGAAGGTTGAGCTAATAAAGACCTTTTCCTCCATCATTTTCATAATTTCTTTTTTTCCCACACAAGCACTTATGGGATAACCATTAGCCATGGCCTTACCGAAGACAGATAAATCAGGAGTCACACCATAGCGCTCTTGGGCTCCCCCCATAGCTACTCTAAAACCAGTTCTTATTTCATCAAATATTAATACAACACCGTACTTATCAGCTAGCTGTCGTACCCCTTCAAGATATCCCTTAGGAGGTGCAACAACGGGCTTAGCTAATGGATGACCCACAGGGGTAATGATTATACATGCAACTTCACCCTTATTTTCCTCTAGTTTTTGCTCAAGTGAATCTAAATCTCCATATTTAAATCCAATAGTAAGCTCTTGAATCTGTTTTGGGACTCCCCCAGGAACTTCAACACACCAATCATGCCAACCATGATAACCTGAGCGTAAAATTTTAGGCTTATCTGTATATCCCCTAGCTAAACGCACTGCAACACTTGTTGCATCGGACCCTGTCTTTACCAATACAGCCATTTCAGCGGAAGGTATAAGTTCAATTAACTTTTTTTGTAGATCATTTTGAACCTCTTGAACTAAAGAAAAGCAAAATCCCTTTTCCATCTGCTCAATAACCGCATTATTGATTTCTGGCTCATTATACCCTAAAATAATAGGACCATAGGCACAAAGCATATCAATATAATCATTACCATCAACATCAATGATATGTCCTCCATATCCCCTTTCAATGTAAATAGGATACTCTCCAGGCACAAAATTATAGGGACGACGAATACCCATTACTCCACCCGGAGAAAGTCTTTTACCTTCCTCAAATAATTCCAACGATTTTTTTACATTTAATTTTGGTTTACTTTCCATTATAATACCCCCAATAATCAAAATAAAATGTGATTTATACTTATTATATCATTATCTCAAAACAAAATTCCAATTATTACAATAATTTTCGATGAAGCACCGTGGATAACCCCATTTATTCCATGACATATTAGAAAGACCCTAAAACGTAGAACATGGAACGTGTAACTTGGAACTAACAAAAGTGTCCTCCAGATACTTTTGTTTAAGGAAATAAAGGGATATACTTTTTAACATAGAATATTATTAATAAAGAGAATGCTTAATTTAGAAAGGAGTACGGTGTATCAAATGAAAAAATTAATAATAACAGCTGCCCTTACTGGAGCAGAGGTAACCAAGGATGAGCAATCCAATCTACCAGTAACACCCGATGAAATCGCCAATGCAGCCTACGAATGCTATCAAGCAGGAGCTTCAATAATTCATGTCCATGCACGGGACGAGGAAGGAAATCCAACCCAAGACATTAAAATATATAGAGAAATAAAAGAAAAAATAGAAGCTAAGTGCGATGTTATAGTCCAGCCTTCAACTGGGGGAGCCACATGGCATACTCCAGAAGAAAGATTACAACCCGTAGAGCTTAGGCCTGAGATGGCAACCCTTAGCTGTGGTACCTGTAACTTTGGACCCGGTGTATTTATGAACTCCCAAGAGTATATAGAGAAATTTGCCCTAAGAATGAAAGAACTAGACGTTAAACCAGAAATAGAGGTATTCGAGAGGGGTATGATAAATAATGCCCTAAGACTTGTGAAAAAAGGAATCCTTCAAAGTCCTCTACACTTCGACTTCGTCCTTGGAGTTCCCGGTGCATGCCCGGGTACAGTCGAAGACTTAATGTATATGATAAAAAGTATACCCGGAGACTCCACATGGACAGTGGCGGGAATAGGTAAATCTGAGCTACCTCTAGCAGTTATGGCAATAGTTCTAGGAGGAAATGTGAGAGTGGGATTCGAGGATAATATATATTATGACAAGGGAGTCCTAGCAAAGTCAAATGCGCAATTGGTTGAGCGAATAGTAAGGATATCAAAGGAAATAGGCAGAGAAGTAGCTACCCCTGAAGATACAAGAAAAATATTAGGTTTAAAACAAGGGAATTAATCCTAAACGGAGAATATACTTAGTAGGAGGTGCTTATTTATGATCGTTAAAAGCACTATGTATATTGCCCTTTATTGTCCTTACTGTGAAGAATATGAAAAAATACAAATCAGTTATTTTAAGTTAAAAAAGGGTAAAGAATATATAGTAAAAAGTGAATGTAACGATAGTTTTATATCGGTAATGACCTATGATTATAAGACAATATATTTTTCTGTATCCTGCACATTATGTAACACAAGACATAGATTTATATATACTTTAGATAGTTTACTTAAGGATGAAAATAAAATATTTAAATGCAAATTAGCACAAATGGATATACTACATATTGGGGATAAAGAATATATAGATAATATAGTAGAAGCATCAGTAAATCAGTTAAGACAGAATATGGATAAACACGGTTTTGACGACTATATAACTAATCCTCATATCATGATGAAGGTATTAGACAAAATACATGAAATATCGAAAAATAGAAGTCTCTTTTGTGATTGTGGTAGTGATATTATAGATATAAATCTATTCTCAGATAGGATAGAACTAACATGCATGAAATGTAATAGCATAAATATAATATACGCCGAAAACTACTCCGATTATGAAATAATATCAAAAAGAAACCTAATAGTACTCCACGAGAGATCCTTCACATGCCTAGATTCAATACATTATTCAGGAAAAATATAAACAGGACCTAAAAGGTCTGACCCAAATGCATTTAATCTTTCCCCAGCACCCAGCAGCCAGTACCCAGTAGCAGACCTAAAAGGTCCGACCCAATAGACAAAAAGGAGGTTTTTAAAATGAAATTATTCATTGATACTGCCAATATTGAAGAAATAAGAGAAATAAGCAAATGGGGAGTGTTATCTGGAGTAACAACGAACCCATCCCTTATAGCTAAAGAAGGAAGAGATTTTGAAGGTGTTATAAAAGAAATAGTTCAAATCGTTAATGGTCCAATCAGTGCTGAAGTAGTTGCTGAAAAAGCAGAAGATATGGTTAAGGATGCAGAAGAACTTGCTAAAATCCACGAAAATATTGTTATAAAGGTTCCAATGACCGATGAAGGACTTAAGGCAATCAAGGTACTAAGTGACAAAAATATAAAAACAAACTGCACCTTGATTTTCTCAGCGAATCAAGCCTTACTTGCGGCTAGAGCAGGAGCTACCTTCGTTAGTCCATTCCTAGGACGGTTAGACGATATAGGAAGTGAGGGCATGAACCTCATTGAAGAAGTGGCAAGTATATTTGATATCCATGGGCTAGATACAGAAATAATATCTGCCAGCATAAGACACCCTATCCATGTAACCCAAGCAGCACTGGCAGGCTCCCACATAGCCACAATACCCTACAAGGTACTAAAAATGATGCTAAACCACCCCTTGACCGATAAAGGAATAGAAAAATTCAATAAAGACTGGGAAGGCATAAAATAACCGAGGTCAAAGACCTCGGTTATAGTTTGTATTTAATGCTTCTAATCTTTTCCCAGCACCCAGCAGCCAGTACCGATACTCCATAGTCACGACCCCAACTTTAGTACGGTAAATACTCAACCTCACCATCAAACTTACTTAAATAACTAGCTTTATTAGGACCAAAGAATCCTATATCAAATTCCTTGACATATTCTCCAGTCTCATCATTCATATATCCCGATGCCCAGGTAGGGTCTACGATTTGCCACTTGCCATTTATTTGGACTTCATTCCAAGCATGAAACTCACCCTCACTACTTGATGCTACTATTTTAGCTGGAATATCTGATGCCCTTAGTAAGGCAGCATAGAGATATGATATTTCATCACAGTCTCCCTTTTTATCTAAATAGGTTTGCTTTGCGTTTCTAGGGGGAGAATCATCTGTACTTAAGTCATAATCAATATTATTAGATATCCACTTTAATATCTCAAAGGCCTTGGCATATTCACTATAAAAGCCTTTAGTAGTTTCCTGAGCAAGAGAGATAATTTCCTTATCATCACTATTAACTAATCTACTTGGAATAAGATACCTTAAATATTCATCCCTTGTATTTACAACGCTAAATTGAAGTATGTAATTAGTAAGATTATTCTTATCAATAGGAGTCCCTATTATAATATCATGCTTACCTAAACCAAAGGGAGTAGGTATATTGTAATCAAATTTCTTATCTTTTACAGGAATTTGAAGCTCAATTTTTTCATTGCCTTTACCAACTTGAACAAAGAGATAGGCAAGGTTCTCCTTAAGAGAACCTTTGAATTTAATACTATTTTTAGCTTCCATATTTGAGTAAATTTCAGACTCTAAAACAAAACCCTTTTTAAAGAACTGATCATATTCCATGTAGTGTTCAGTATTGGTATCTACCATCTTCTCAGTTTTCATAAATGTATGCATTATATCTCTAAATATCTCTTGAAGCTGACTATCATTTGAATTAGAGACATATGAAAAGGTCACAATAAAACCAGTACCTTCAGTTATAAAGTAATACTTAACCTGATTGATTGATGAATCTAAGGAAGTAAACTTTAAGTATTCAACATGCATATCAATATCATTTATGGTTACATCATTATTACCAGTGAAGACAACACTATTCTTATATTGTCCATATATAGCTAATTTATCATCTTCAGTGAACTTCTTCAAAGTAACGTTTTGATCCAAATCTATCATTGAAATATCTAATTGAACATCATTTTCCTTATCTACATATTCAAACTCATAATTTTTAGAATCAACAACAGTCCAATCGGCGGGAATAAGAAACTCTAGATTATAATCCTTAATTTTTATTAATAATGACTCAGTATCTAGATCATAGGTAATAGTATTATCATCATCTTGATTACTATCCTTTAAGACAACTGTTCTAGTTTTATTATCCCATCCAACTTCGACACCTAAACTTTCACCAATAAATCTTACGGGAACCAAGGTTCTGCCATCAATAATAGTTGGAGATACATCTAACTTGAATTCTTTACCATTTTTATAAGCAGTCTTACTATCAATGACTAGCTTTATGTAGTCATTATCCTTATGGGCCCTAACAGTTCTAGTTTCCCCATACCATTCAACAGTAGCTCCAAAATATTCAAATATCGCCCTCATAGGAACCATAGTCCTAGAATCAATGATAGTAGGCTGCACATCAAATTTTAAAGTTTTTCCATTTAAACTAACCTTTACAGGTGGTAACTCCTTTATTTCTGGACCAACAGCATAAGTATTTATATTAAAGGCAGAAAATAAAAATAATAATGCCATAAAAATTAAAAATATTCTTCTCACAACCAACACCTCCTAATATATATTTTAAATCTAACGAAGCCGTAGCAAAGCCTGTGTTTATAGCTTCTTACATTTAATATATCATATTTATTATTAATAATACCTATAAAGGATATAATTTAAAACAAATGTATAATATGTGTAACATAAATGTAATAATTATAAACAAAGCAAATTAATTTTTCAAAAGACCTATCAGACTAGACCCTAAAAACGTGGAACTTGGAACAATAAAAGCGTCTTTGGGCGATTTTATTCAGAACAATATCATTAAATAAGTATAAATATTACTCAATATGTTATAGTATTAAAAGAATTATGTTATAATTATGTATGATAATTGATAATACTCAATCGAGGAAATATCATTACTAAGTAGTTAAAATGATTTTTTGCAAGATTAATACTGAGTCGCGCATTGTGAAGCTACTTTCAACCTATATAGTAATAAAGAAAGTAGCTGAGCATTAAGCAGGGAAGGATTAAGCTTGTAAAAAATCCAATGAATAATTTCCTCAAGTAAATGTCTATGAATTGACCTTGGATTGCGTTAAAAATCAAAGGTGTCAATTGCAAAATACAAATAATTATCTAGTGGGGGGAAAATAATGGATAGAAACTTAGCCATAGATCTTGTTAGAGTAACAGAAGCAGCAGCCCTAGGCGGAGCTAAGTACATGGGAAGAGGCGATAAAAACCTAGCTGACCAGGCCGCTGTAGATAGAATGAGAAACATGTTTGATACCATGAATATCGATGGTACAGTAGTAATAGGTGAAGGAGAGTTAGATGAAGCACCTATGCTATATATAGGTGAAAGAGTAGGAATGTGCGGGCTAGATTCACAAAAAGTTGACATAGCTGTGGATCCTTTGGATGGAACCATTTCGGTAGCTAAGGGTTTACCAAATGCTATTGCTGTTATAGCAATGGCACCGGAGGGTTGTTTACTTAAGGCACCAGATACATATATGGATAAAATAGCAGTAGGACCTAAAGCAAAGGGCGTAATCGATCTTAATGCTCCCGTTGAAGATAATCTTAGAAACGTTGCTAAAGCCCTTAATAAAGATATAACTGACCTTACTGTCACAATGCTTGATAGAGAAAGACATAGTTATATTATTAATGAATGTAGAAGACTAGGGACAAGGATTAAATTATTTAGAGATGGAGACGTTGCTGCGGCAATTGCCACTTGCTTTGATTACACAGGGGTGGACATTCTTTTAGGTAAGGGTGGAGCTCCAGAGGGAGTAATAGCTGCTGCAGCTTTAAAATGTTTAGGTGGAGAAATGCAAGGAAAACTTGCTCCTTTCACTGAGGAGCAGAAAGAAAGATGTAAGAAAATGGGTACATCACTGGATAAGGTATTTCTTTTAGATGATCTTGTTAGAGGAGATGAAGCCTACTTTGCAGCTACAGGGGTTTCCGATGGGGACCTACTTAAAGGAGTAACCTTTCTGGCCAATAATGTGGCAAAAACCCATTCAGTAGTTATGAGATCCACCACGGGTACAATAAGATTTGTCGAGGCAATTCATAAATTAGACAAAAAACCGTCATATGCGAAATAGAAAAAGCAGGTAACGGGTTACAGGAGAAACTAGGTGACAGGTGACGGGTTACAGGTAACAGGTGTGAGGGAAAAGCCATAGGGTCTTAGAGACCCAAAAGCATTAACCCAAATCCTGTCACCTGTCACCTGTCACCTATAACCTGCTTTTCTGTTACCTGTCACCTAAAATCTCGGAGGTGCAAATTTGGATTCGATACAATTAGAAAAAAAGAAACTCTCTGAATTAAGGGAGATAGCAAAGGTTTTAGAAATAAAGGGATATACTAAGTATAAAAAGAATGAATTGATTCAGCTCATAATGAATAACAAAGAAGAAAATGAAGATTCAAAGATAGACGATGGGATATCAAGGGAGAATTTACCCGATAAGATTAACGATGAAATAGAAAGAAACAATGAAGCAGACCTTGTAGAAGGTGTTCTTGAAATAATGCCCGATGGATTTGGCTTCATGAGATTTCACAACTTCCTATCTAGTGAGTTAGATGTCTATGTTTCACCATCCCAAATACGAAAATTCAACTTAAAAACAGGAGATAAAATACAAGGTATTACTAGACCTGCTAAAAGCAGTGAGAAATTTAGAGCCTTATTATATGTTCAAAAAGTAAATGGAGACCATCCAGAAATTGCTTCAAAAAGACCTAACTTTGAAAATCTTACCCCTATTTATCCCAATAAAAGATTTACTTTAGAAATAAACTCAGCAGATTTATCCATGAGACTTATTGATTTCATAGCCCCAATTGGTAAGGGACAAAGGGGTATCATAGTAGCCCCACCTAAGGCAGGTAAAACTATACTCCTTCAAAAGATTGCTAAAAGCATTTCTCAGAATTATCCCGAGGTAGAAATCATAGTTCTTCTAATAGATGAAAGACCAGAAGAAGTAACGGATATGAAGCGTTCCATAGATGCAGAGGTAATATACTCTACCTTTGATGAACTTCCAAATCACCACATAAAAGTGGCTGAGATGGTATTAAATAGAGCACAAAGATTAGTAGAGCAAAAAAAGGATGTAGTAATTCTACTTGATAGTCTTACACGATTAGCTAGGGCATATAACTTAACAGTACCTGCCACAGGTAGAACATTATCCGGTGGATTAGATCCAGCCGCCCTACACAAACCTAAAAGATTCTTTGGAGCCGCTAGAAACATTGAGGAAGGTGGAAGCCTTACAATCCTTGCCACTGCCCTAATAGAAACTGGAAGCAGAATGGACGACGTCATATACGAAGAATTCAAGGGTACAGGTAACATGGAGCTTCACCTAGATAGAAAGCTTTCAGAAAAGAGAATCTTCCCAGCCGTAGATATCAATAAATCAGGTACAAGAAGAGAAGAGCTACTCCTAAGTCAAAAAGAACTTGAAACCGTTTGGAACATAAGAAGAGCCATGAGCAACAACCCAACCCACGAAGTAACCGAAGCAATAATCAACCAACTAATGTCAACAAAAACAAACTACGAATTCCTAGACAAAATGAGGCGAAATATATTTTAAATAGAACATATTTATAGATTAAAGAGTATAATTAATATTTAGTTTAGAAAATTCGAGATATCCTTCAATAATCAGCTGAAGCGACTTTGAAGAGCTGTTTTTTCCTTCAAAACTTTAAATTAAAACAGGTCTTCTATGGAGACTGAAGATGATTATTGAAGGATATCGATATACAACGAGCATAACATATTAGTTTTAACTATAGAATATATAACTCTAAAACAAAAAATATTAATATTGAATAGAAAATATCATTATGTTATAATATAATGGTTGACAAGAAAAAGTATCTTTATTAATATATATAAAAGAAATACTATGAAAGAGGTGAAACATATGAAAGCGGATATACATCCAAAATACGATAAAACAGTAGTTAAATGTGCCTGCGGGAATACATTTGAAACAAAATCAACTAAAGAAGAAATCAAAATTGAGATTTGCGCCGAATGTCATCCATTCTACACAGGAAACCAAAAAACTGTAGAACGTGGTGGTAGAGCAGACAAATTCAAACAGAAATACGGCATTAAGTAATAGACCATCTAAAACACTTAATCAGGTTAGAGAAGAGATTTCTCTAGCCTTATTTTATTTTGAAAACCGGAGGAGTCCCCATGGCCAAACTATATTTTAGATATGGAGCAATGAACAGCGGAAAAACCACGAACCTAATGCAGGTGGCTTTTAACTACAAAGAAAGAGGCATGGAGGCTATCGTCATAAAACCACTAACTGATATTAAAGGTGGGAAGATGGTAATATCTAGGCTTGGCGTTTCACAAGAAGTAGACTTATTATTAGATAAAGAAAAAAATATATATGAAGAAGTTAAAACTTGGATAAAATCAAATGGAGACCTACATTGTGTATTAGTAGATGAAGTGCAGTTCTTCAAAAAAGAACAAATTGATCAAATGTTTGAAATAGCAGTAAAACTGAACATACCAGTAATCTGCTACGGTCTCAGAACCGACTTTAAAATGAATGGCTTTGAAGGCAGTCAGAGACTTCTACTCATAGCCCATAGTATAGAAGAACTTAAAACCATATGCACCTGTGGAAAGAAAGCCATACTGAATGGAAGAAAAATAAATGATAAATTTGTCTTTGAAGGAGACCAAGTAGCCATAGATAATGTGGATCACGTCACATACCAATCCCTATGTCCGCAGTGCTACTATAAATACATGAAAGAATCTAAAGAATAGAAAACACCACTATATCTATGATATAATTACATAAGTGGGCAAGAGAAAACACTCTTGTCCACTTAATAATATAAAAATATTATGCTATAAATATATAAATAAATATCTTTGAGATTTTTTAGAGTCCTACTAGAATGACCCTAAAACGTGCAACATGGAACGTGTAACATGGAACTTAAAATAGAAAGTCGGTGAACATATTGAGCAAACTAAGCGTAGGCGGTCAAGCCTTAATCGAAGGGGTAATGATGAAAAGCCCCAGCGGCATATCCATGGCTGTACGAAAAACCGATGGCGAAATAGTAATAAAAAATGAACCCCTAGGAAAAATATCAAAATCAAAACTCGTAAAAATACCTATAGTTAGGGGAATAATTGCCCTTATAGACTCAATGGTTACAGGAGTAAAATCATTAACCTACTCAGCCCAATTCTTTGAAGAGGGATATGAAGAAGAAAGCAAAGGGAGATTTGAACAGTGGATTGAAAGAAAATTTGGAGATAAAGCCGATGAAATCATGACTTATCTATCGGTAGTCATAGCCATTGCAATGGCCATAGTCATATTTATGTTTATCCCAACCTTTGTAATTAACTTCTTGAAAACCAAAGTAAGCAGCCCCATAGCATTAAGTGGGTTAGAGGGCGTATTAAAAATAGCTATGTTCCTTGTATATATATTACTTATATCTAGACTAAAGGATATCCAGAGAGTCTTTCAATACCACGGAGCCGAGCATAAAGTCATTCACTGCTATGAGAGCGATAAGCCCCTTACAGCCAAGAATGCCATGGAATTTTCTAGACTACATCCAAGATGTGGAACTAGCTTTCTACTAATTGTCATGACCATAAGCATATTAATATTTTCATTTTTAGGCTGGAATAACCCATTCTTAAGGGTATTTCTTAAACTTATATTTCTTCCAATAGTAGCTGGAATATCCTATGAAATCATAAAATTCTCAGCCAAAAGCAAATCAAAGCTAGTATGTGTAATTAGCTATCCGGGACTAATGCTTCAAAGATTAACCACAAAGGAGCCCGATGAAAAACAACTGGAAGTAGCCATTGCAGCCCTACAAAATGCAATAAAGTCAGATGAGGATAATAAAGTATGGTAACTATACAATCAGCCTTAGAGGATGCGATAAAAAAGCTTACGGCCTCAAGGACTCCTCTATTAGATGCACAAATAATCCTTGCCCATATATTAAACAAGGATAGGTTATATATTTTAGTAAATAAAGACAAAATATTAACTGAAGAAGAATATACTGAGTATAATAAAATGATAGAGAAAAGACTTCTAGGTGTGCCAGTTCAATATATAGTAAAGAATCAAGAATTTATGGGACTGGACTTTTATATTGATGAAGGAGTCCTCATTCCAAGACCAGACACCGAAATACTTATTGAAAAGGTTTTGAGCCATATAGACGAAAATGAAGAATATACTATAATAGATATAGGCACAGGTAGCGGAGCAATAACTGTTAGTCTAGCAAAATATATAAATTATTCAAAAATATATTCAGTGGATATATCAGATACTGCAATAGGAATAGCAAAGAGAAACGCTAAGACCCATGATGTATTAGATAAAATAGAATTCTTAAAGGGTAGCTTATTCGACCCCTTAGAAAATAGGAATATTAAAGGTAATATAGATATAATTGTATCAAATCCACCATATATACCGACAAAAAATATAGAAAACCTTCAAATAGAAGTATCAAAACATGAACCCAAGATAGCATTAGATGGTGGAGAAGATGGACTATTTTTCTATAGAAAGATAATAGAATATTCAAAGGAATATCTAAAAAAGGGTGGCTTAATAGCCCTAGAAGTAGGCCATGACCAAGCAAAATCAGTAGCAGACATAATAAAAAATCATAAAGCCTACAAAAACATAGAAACAACAAAGGACCTAGCAGGAATAGAAAGAGTAGTAAGCGCAAAAAAACAGTTCTAAGTTCCATGTTCCACGTGTTAGAGTAAGCTGATTGGTCAAAATATTAAAGACCCAAAAGAATGACTGAGATACGTGCAACATGGAACGTGCAACATGTAACTATTAATTATGAGGTGATTCAATGTTCGATAAACTGAAATTTATTGAAGAAAAATATCAAGATCTGAGCAGTAAAATTGCGGACCCAGAGATTATTAATGATCAACCCACATGGCAAAAATACATTAAAGAGCACGCTTCATTAAAGCCCATAGTTGACAAATATAAGGAATACAAGGAAGTAATTGAGGGGATTAAAGAGGCAAAGGAAATATTAAATGAAAGCAAAGACAGTGAACTTAAGGAAATGGCAAAAATGGAGCTTGATGAACTAGAAGACCAAGTAGAGCCCCTTGAGGAAGAACTAAAAATTCTTTTAATACCAAAGGACCCTAACGATGAGAAAAACGTTATAGTAGAAATTAGAGCTGGTGCCGGTGGAGATGAGGCAGGACTATTTGCTGCAGAGCTTTTAAGACTATACAGTAGATATGCAGAGAGAAAAGGCTGGAAGACAGAAATGATGAGCTTAAATGAAACAGGCGTAGGTGGAATCAAAGAAGTTATATTCATGATCAAGGGTAATGGAGCCTACTCTAGACTAAAGTATGAAAGTGGAGTTCATAGAGTTCAGAGAATACCTTCCACAGAATCTGGTGGTAGAATCCATACGTCCACAGCCACAGTTGCCGTACTTCCAGAGGTGGATGATGTGGAAATAGAAATAAACCAAAATGACCTTAGGATTGACGTATTTAGATCCTCTGGAAATGGAGGACAAAGTGTTAATACCACCGACTCAGCAGTAAGGATAACCCATTTACCAACTGGAATGGTGGTTAGCTGTCAGGATGAGAAATCTCAACATAAAAATAAGGATAAGGCCCTTAAAGTTCTTAAGGCCAGATTGTATGAACAAAGCATGGCAGAGCAAAATGCAGAAATTGCAGATGCTAGAAAAAGTCAGGTGGGTACAGGAGACAGAAGTGAAAAAATTAGAACCTATAACTACCCACAGAGCCGTGTAACAGACCATAGAATCAACCTAACACTCCATAGACTAGGTCAATTCTTAGACGGTGAGATAGAGGAAGTAGTAGATGCTCTAATAACAACGGATCAAACAGAAAAACTAAAGAAATTAAGCTAAAATAAAGGGAAGAACATAAATATTTGTGTTCTTCCTTTTTTAATCTTTAATTCTACATTACAAATCTCTACAAATAATGCAACACTAAACCAATATATGATAAAATATAAAATATCTAGAGAAAAACCGGTTAGGAGAGATAGTGTTGTTTAAAAACAAGAATAATATATTAAAGTTTGCAACAATTACGTTTCTAGTTATAATTTTAATTCATTCAATATTAGGCACTTTATCCTTTAAAGATTTCTTAAACCTTAAGGCCTTAGAAATAATAATTGCAGGGATATTAATATCAGTAATCATTAGTTATTCCTTTGATACCTTAGTGTTTTCTGTAAATGTAATACGAGACAGCTTTAGTACGGAGATTGATTATGAAACCGATATATATACCTTGTACGAATTTGCAAAGGATATGAAAAGACAGGGGCCACTGAAGCTCCAATCGAAAATATCCGAGGTGGACAATGATTTTATGAGGAATTCATTGAATTTAATATGTGATTGTGAAGGCATAGAAACCATAAGGGAAGTACTCCAAAAAGACATCGAATCAAGACGAATTAAACTCCTAAGAGCATATAATGTATTGAGAATGGTTTCCCAAGTGGCACCAGCCTTTGGACTTATTGGAACTTTACTGGGTATGATAGGCCTATTATCAAATATGGACAATCCTCAGCTAATAGTAGCTAATATGTCTTCGGCATTAGTTAGTACTTTATATGGAGCCTTGATAGCTAACTTCATAGCTATCCCGTTGATGGGTAGAGTGAATGAGTTAATAAACAAAAAAACGTTGCAATACAATATGATAGCCGAAGGAATAATTCTCATTGCCAAAAAGGATACAGTAAGAAATGTATTTGATAAAATGAATGTAATGCTTCCAGATAATATGAGACTTGAATACCCAAGAAAAACAACAATAGGGAAAGGGATTGAAGCTCTAAATGAATACAAAATATGAAAATGATACAGATCTTGGTCATGATATATCCAGTACTTGGATGATAATATATAGCGATATGATAACTATTATAATGTGCTTTTTCATAATATTTTTCACATTAACGACCGAGGAAAACACGTTGCTTTCAGATTTAAAAAGCTCCTTGGAAAATAAATTAGATACACTAAATACAGAGGTAGATGTGCTAAATAGTGAAAATCAAAAACTAAAGGCAGAAACTACAACCCTATCCCAACAGCTATTTAATGTGACAAATATAGAAAAAGACATAAAAACAACCGATGAAGATTTCATATCTTTTTTAAGGGAAAACAATCTTTTACAGGATGTCACCATTAGCCAAGATGAAAATCAACTAGTCATACGATTCAAAGATAGTGTACTTTTCAGTAGTGGTGAAGCTGAGATAACCGACGGTGGCTATGATGTATTAGGCCAAATTGCCGATAAGCTTAAGACGATAGATAATGATTTTATGGTAGAAGGATATACCGATAATATACCCATAAGTACCGAAAGGTACCCCTCCAACTGGGAACTTTCTTCCGATAGGGCAATCAACGTAGTAAAATTTTTCATAAACAAAAAGAAAATAAATGAAGACCGAATATCCTTTAGTGGGTGGGGTGAACGTAAACCCATAGCGACAAACTCCACCGAAGAAGGTCGAGCCCAAAATAGAAGAATAGAAATAAAAATAATAAACTAATGAAACATTGGGGACTGTCCCCAATGTTTCATACACTTTTTAATTCTTAATTGCTTTTGGGTTTCATATAATTAAATAGCTTGACAAATTCAAAAGCAAGGTGTGAGATTTGATGGATAAGATAGTGACTATTACACTAATTGGACTTGGTGTAGGGATATTGGGAACTGGAATGGGAGGAATAATAGCACTAATAATAAATAAACCCAGTGATAGAGTACTGAGCTTTATACTAGGGTTTTCTGCTGGTATAATGTTAACTATTGTCTGCTTTGACCTTATTCCAGAGGCCTTTAAAATGGGAGATTTTATAGTCGCCATTATGGGTATAATAGCAGGAGTAATAATGATTATATTGATAGACGATAAAGTACATATTCATAACGATAAACCAATGACTTCTAAGGAAAACTTTATAAAAATGGGATTTTTAATAGCCCTCGGTGTAGCACTACATAACTTTCCAGAGGGATTAGCAATCGGATCAGGATTTATGGCAACAAAGGAACTGGGTATAGGAATATCAATAGTAATAGCCCTCCATAATATACCCGAGGGAATATCCATGGCTGCACCCATGAGGGTAGGAGGACTATCGGGAGTGAAGGCCTTCTTGTATACAATACTAGCAGGCATACCCATGGGAATAGGAGCCTATATTGGAGCAGTACTAGGAGAAATATCCGATACATTCATAGCCTTCTGTCTAGCCTTTGCCGGAGGAACTATGCTATACATAACCTGTGCAGAATTAATCCCAAGCTCAAATAAGCTACATAGAGGTAAAAGTACAAATATAGGACTAATAACAGGCTTTGTAGTGGGATTATTCATAACAAAATAATCGATGAAACATTGGGGACAGTCCCCAGTGTTTCAAAGTCGTTCTTTAAGGTCTTTGCCATTAGCTATTAGCCATCAGCCATTAGCGAAATATTTTTAATAGCCTCGACCCATAAGACAACCTATTATCTTCGAAAGGTTTTGATGAAATTGAAAGATACAAAAATACTTAAAATAGATCCCAATAACATCGAGATACCCGAGCTCCATGAAGCTGCAAATATTTTAAGTAATGGTGGAACAGTAGTTTTCCCAACGGAAACAGTATATGGTCTAGGAGCTAATGCCTTAGATGAAGTAGCCATTACCAAGATATACGAAGCCAAGGGAAGACCTTCAGATAATCCATTGATTGTACATATATCAAGTATTGAAGCAATTGATAAAATAGCCCAGAATATATCCGATAAGGCTAAAATGCTAATGGATAAATTTTGGCCAGGACCACTAACTTTAATTTTTAAAAAATCAGATAGAATTCCCCAAAATGTAACCGGTGGTTTAGATACTGTGGCAATTAGGATGCCATCCCATCCCATAGCCAAAAAGCTTATTGAACTATCTCAAATTCCCGTTGCTGCCCCCAGTGCAAATTTATCAGGAAAGCCAAGCCCAACAAGGGAAGAACATGTATTACAGGATTTAGAAGGTAGAGTAGATGTGATAATATGTGGAGGCTCCTCCGAGGTGGGTGTGGAATCCACGGTTATAGATATGACAACAGATATACCTATGATATTACGCCCCGGTGGAGTCACTAAAGAAGAAATTGAAGAGGTCATTGGAAAAGTTCAAATAGACCCAGGAATACTTATGGACCAAAGGAATAACATCAAGCCAAAATCTCCAGGGATGAAATACACCCATTATTCCCCAGAGGCAGAGGTTATAATGGTAAATGGTGAATTAAATAATATAATAGAGAAAATAGAAGACATAAGAAAAGAGAAGGAATTAAGTGGATATAAAATTGGCATAATGGCAACAGAAGAAACAAAGAGTAAATACCATGGGGGAACTATTATATCTGTAGGAAGTAGAATGGAGCTTAAAACAGTGGCATCCAACCTGTTTAAAACCCTAAGGGAGTTTGATGAAAAAAAGGTAGATCTAATAATAGCTGAGGGCTTCCAAGATTCAGGAATGGGACAAGCAATAATGAATAGATTAACAAAGGCAGCGGGGTACAATATAGTAGAAGCGTAGGAGAAAGGCAAAAAATAGTTCGTAGAGGGGTTCTTAGTTCTTGGTGTTTGGTGATTGTTTTAGGTCTTTTAGCTGTTAGCCATAAGCTATGAGCCATTAGCCATTTTCCCTAAAGATATGACCCCAAAGAATCGGGAGGTGATTTTCCATGAAGATATTATTAGTATGTACAGGGAATACCTGTAGAAGCAGTATGGCGGAAGGAATATTTAATAAATTAATAAAGGACCTAGGTGATAAAGCCAAGGATATTGAAGTACAGTCCGCAGGAACTTGGGCTTTAGATGGAAGCAAACCATCTAGAAATGCCATAATAGCCATGAAAGAAAGGGGTATAGATATCGCACAACAAAAATCTACTCCTTTAACAAATACATTAGTAGAAAAATCCGACTTGATATTGACAATGACACAAAATCACAAAAAACAAATAATAGATTCATTATCAGAAGTAAACAGTAAAGTCTTTACCCTAAAAGAATATATTGGCAATAATAATGATGATCTAGACATAATAGACCCCTACGGAGGTTCTCTAGATATATATAAGGCCTGTGCCAATGAAATCGAAAAAGCACTAAAAAAGGTGATAGAAAAGATCGGTTCTTAAAATATTTTGAAAAAAATAGAGGAATATTAAAATAAATGTAGAATGTATAATAGGTTTGTCTTTAATTAGATATTCTAATCCTATATTTCGTAGTCTTTCTGTTTTACTGGGTTTATCTTTTTAATGACCCAATAGAAGGTCTGAGAAACTGAGAACTGAGAACTGACAACTGATAACTAAAAAGCATCTTTGATGCTTTTTACAGGAGGTGTACTTATGAAGATAGCAATAGGAAGTGACCATGGTGGTTACAATCTTAAAGATGAGATAAAGAAACATTTAGAAGAAAAGGGAATAGAATATAATGACTTTGGAACAAACTCAACAGAATCCGTTGATTATCCTGAATTTGGAATGAAGGTGGCTGAGGCCATTATATCAGGTGAATATGATAGAGGAATAGTTTGCTGTGGAACGGGAATAGGAATATCAATTTCAGCAAATAAAGTATCTGGTATAAGATGTGCCGTTGTAACAGATACCTACTCAGCAGCTATGTCAAGGGCCCACAACAATGCCAACGTTTTAGCTCTAGGAGAAAGGGTAGTTGGAGTAGGACTAGCCCTAGAAATAGTAGACACATGGCTAGAAACAGAGTTTGAAGGTGGAAGACATGAAAGAAGAGTAGATAAGATCACAGATATAGAGAGGAAGTGTTTAAAATGAAAAAAGTATTTGTAATGGACCATCCCTTGATACAACACAAACTAACTCTTATTAGAGATAAGGATACAGGATCTAAGGAATTTAGAGAACTTGTTAAGGAAGTTTCCATGCTAATGGCATATGAAGTAACGAGAGATATTGCCTTAGAGGAAATTGAAATAGAGACCCCTGTTTGTAGAACAAAATCAAAAATGATTTCCGGAAGAAAGGTAGGTATAGTTCCTATCCTTAGGGCAGGACTTGGAATGGTCGATGGATTTTTAAGTCTACTTCCAGCAGCGAAGGTGGGGCATATAGGCCTCTATAGGGACCCAGAAACCCTAGAGCCTGTAGAATACTATTGTAAGCTACCAACGGATATAAATGAGAGAGAGCTTATAGTAGTTGACCCAATGCTTGCCACAGGAGGATCAGCCAAAGCTGCCATTAGATTCCTTAAAGAAAGAGGAGCAGAAAACATTAAGCTGGCCTGCCTTATAGCTGCTCCAGAGGGAATAGAAGCAGTTCAGAGTGCGCACCCCGATATAGATATATATGCCGCTGCAGTTGACGAAAAACTAAACGACCACGCCTATATAGTACCAGGCCTAGGCGACGCAGGCGACCGACTCTTCGGAACAAAATAAAAATAGGAACGGCATAGCCGTTCCTGTTTTAAATTCTACAATCTACATCTAATAGACCTATTTAAAAGACCCGAAAACATGGAACGTGGAACGTGGAACTTGGACAACAAGGCGTCATTGACGCCTATGTTTCCAAAAATTGGTACTGCCATAACTGTCCAAATTCGATATATTTTGAAGGATTAATGAATAGAATGTAGAAGATATAGTATAAAGAAAATAATATTAAAAGAATATTAAATACTGTAATAAACAATGTACATATGAAAAAAAATAAGATATAATATTTTCCAGCATCAATAATTATGAATTAACAACTATCCAAGGAGTGTTAATATGATAAAGTATATTTTATCTATACTTGTGGCAGTAATTATTAGCTTTGCTTTAACTCCTTTAGTCAAAAAGCTTGCCCATAAAGTGGGTGCCATAGATATACCAAAGGATGACCGAAGAGTACATAAAGACCCTATGCCACGGCTAGGTGGTTTGGCAATGTATATAGGATTTATCGTTAGTACCATGCTATTTACTGATTTAAGCAAAAGTATAATAGGGATGATATTAGGTGCAACCATAATTGTGATAATGGGAGTTGTTGATGATATAAAACCCCTCCCAGCTAAACTAAAGCTAGGCATTCAAATACTAGCAGCTCTAGTTCTTGTTGCATTTGATATTCAAATCGAATATGTTACTAATTTCTTTAAACCCGATGAACTAATTTTCTTTAAACCAATAATAAGCATACCCTTAACAATATTTTGGGTTGTAGGCATAACAAATACAGTTAACCTAATAGATGGTTTAGATGGATTAGCGGCAGGCATATCAGCTATAGCGGCAATAACCCTAGCCTATGTTGCCCATATTTTAGGTCAAGGAACATTTGTTATATTAACCTTGGCTGTGGCGGGATCATGTATAGGATTTTTGCCATATAACTTTAATCCAGCTAAAATATTCATGGGAGACACAGGATCTTTGTTCTTAGGATTTATCCTGGCATCCATATCCGTTGAAGGAGCATTGAAGGGTCCTGCAACACTAGCCATAGTTGTCCCCGTATTGGCTCTAGGACTTCCAATATTTGATACCACCTTTGCTATTTTAAGAAGAATATGCAACGGAAGACCAATAATGGAAGCTGATAAAGGACACCTGCACCACAGACTCCTTTCCCTAGGATTATGCCAAAAAAGGGCAGTTTTAGTGCTATATTTAATTAGTTCAATGCTTGGAGTTAGTGCAATTTTTGTACTAAATCAAAAATACTTTGATAGCGCTATTATGCTCATAATAACAGCAGCAATAGTAGCCGTGCCAGTAAACCACAGCTGGATACAAAAACAAAAAAGTACAAATAAAGAATAAAAAAAGCCAGGGGACACCTGGCTTTTAATTATTAAGGAGGAGAACCATGACAAACAACTCTACCATCAAAGTTCTATCAATTTTCGGAACACGACCAGAAGCAATTAAAATGGCTCCAGTTGTAAAAAAACTAGAAGAAACGGAAAGAATACAAAGTATAGTTTGTGTTACCGCTCAACATAGAGAAATGCTGGACCAAGTACTTAATTTATTTGATATTACTCCAGATTATGACTTAAATATAATGAAGGCTGGACAAAGCCTTGGTGAAATTACCTGTAGAGCCCTTTCAGGTCTTGAAAAGGTAATTAAAGAAGTGAATCCTCATATAATATTAGTTCATGGAGACACTACCACAACCTTTGTGGGAGCCCTTGCAGCCTTTTATAACAAAATAAAAATAGGCCATGTGGAAGCAGGACTTAGAAGCGGCAATATGTATTCTCCTTATCCTGAAGAAATGAATAGAAGCCTTACAGGAAGATTGGCCCATCTACATTTTGCACCAACGGAGGGTAATAGGAAAAACTTACATGGTGAAGGTATAGATGATGGGGGTATTATAATAACTGGTAACACAGTGATAGATGCATTAATAAGTGTAGTAGATGATAATTATAAATTCCAAATAGATAAGCTTAATAAGATAGATTATAAAAATAAAAAAACAATTCTCTTAACATCCCATAGAAGAGAAAATCTTGGTGAGCCCATGGAAAATATTTTTACAGCCGTAAGAGAAGTGGTAGAGAAAAATAAAAACGTGGAAGTCGTTTTCCCTGTTCATCTAAATCCAAAGGTAAGGGATATAGCCTTCAGTATATTAAATGGTCTCGATAGAGTTCACCTAGTAGAGCCTCTAGACTACGAACCCTTTGCCAACTTAATTAATAAATGTGATATTATACTTACAGATTCTGGAGGTATTCAAGAGGAAGCCCCTGCCCTTGGAAAACCAGTACTGGTATTAAGAGCTGAAACAGAGAGACCAGAAGCCGTAGAAGCCGGTACAGTTAAAATAGCAGGCATAGATAAGGACAATATATTTAAATTAACAGATGAACTTATAAATAACGAAGAAGAATACAAAAAAATGGCCAATGCCGTGAACCCCTATGGAGATGGGAAAGCATCGGAGAGGATAGTGAAGGCGATTGATGAATATTTCAAAAAATAAAAAGGAAAAACCGTTCCTACAAAATAAGTAAAGGGGGACTAAAACATATTTTGTAGTTACTGTTTTTCCTTCTTAATAAATTATTAACACTATTAAGATTTTTATACCCAAATATTTTAAATTTTTTTAAAATCAAAGAAGGAATATGACAAAAAATTGTCGAACTATATTCTATTGCAAAAAAATAAAGTATTTCAAATTGACTTGCACAGCCACTAACAACTAACCACTATCTACTAACTCTTTTGCTCAACATTATCCGAATAGTAAAACAATTAAAAAGATTTACATAAAAAATGCTTTTGTACTTGTCTAATTATTTGAAATAATATAAAATTTTATATGTAATCAAATTTGGGAGATAATATATTATGAGTAATAAATTTAAAGTTTATGAAAACCTTGCCTTTTTGACACATTTAGGAGTAATGATGGTAATTCCAATATTTGCTGGTCTATACATAGGAAAGTTTCTAGATGAGAAATTTGGAACTGGAAGCCTATTTTTATTCATATTTATAGGCGTTGGTGTAGTTACAGCCTTTTTAAATCTATACAAAATAACAATGAAAAGAATTGACAAAGGGAAGTGAAGATATTGGGTGCTACCCGACAGCTTCAAATTAAATTAATTAAATGGGTCATTATTGTTGATATTATATTAATGATTACTGCAATGATGTTTTTTGAAAATCCCAAGGCTTGGGTTCTAGGTCTAGTATTTGGAGGAGCCATAGGGATACTTAATTTCATTGAATTGGGAAAAACATTAGAGACCGCAGTGACCCTGAGCCCTAGTAGAGCTCAGATATATACAGCCTCTAAATATTTTCTGAGATATATAATTACAGGAATAGTCATATTTATATCCTTAAAGGCAAATTATATTAATGCATTAGGTACAATTATAGGTCTTGTTTTAGTTAAGCTTATAATTATATCAACCAACTTATTTAATGATATAGAGTACTTCAAAAACATATTTAAGAGAAAGGAGGAATAATATGGATGGAGGTTTTGGTCCTAATATTGTATTTACACTACCAGGTGGCATACCAGTAACAGAAACTGTAACAGTAACATGGTTTATCATGCTAGCACTAGCTGTATTTTGTTATTTTGCCACAAGAAATCTCAGAAAAGTTCCAAATAAGTTTCAAAGCGTAGTTGAACTCCTTGTTGAATCAGTTTATAACTTAACAAAGCAAACCATGGGCGAAGACAAATTAAGCTTTGCACCATATATGGGAACACTATTAATATTTTTAGCAATTGCAAATATAGCAGGTCTATTTGGTCTTAGACCACCGACGGCAGATGTTAATACAACCTTGGGTTTAGCCATGATTACTTTTGCAATGATACACTATAATGGTATAAAATCAAAGGGTGTAGGAGGATATCTAAAGGGATTTACTGAACCATTCTTTGCACTACTTCCCCTTAACATTATAGGTGAATTAGCTACACCGATATCCCTTGGATTTCGTTTGTTTGGTAACATAGTTGGTGGTTTAATTATAATGAATTTGCTATATGGAGCATTAGGATCATTAAGTGGCAGCTTAGGAATAAATATTCCAGTACTAATGACAGCTATTCCTGCACCGCTACATATCTATTTTGATTTATTTGCAGGAGTATTACAGTCTTTTATATTTACAATGCTGACCATGGTATTTGTAGCAATGGCTATGGATTAGCCCATACTTTAGGATGGGGGTGAATACATGGAATCAACTAATTTTATAATGCGTTTCTTAAACTGGCTCATGACCTTTGATAGGAAAGCGCTAATCCTAGCTGCATCAGCCATAGGAGCTGGACTGGCAATGATAGCAGGCATAGGTCCTGGTGTAGGACAAGGATATGCAGCAGGTAAGGGTGCAGAGGCAGTTGGAATAAACCCTAAGAGTAGTAAACAAACAACTATGGTAATGCTTTTAGGAGCAGCAGTAGCAGAGACATCAGGTATACTTGCGCTGGTTGTGGCGCTGATTATGCTCTTTGGAAATCCTTTAGTTACCACCGAGGGAGCCACCATAGTAATTGCGGCTTCTGCAATAGGTGCTGGATTTTCAATGATAGCAGGCATAGGACCTGGTATAGGACAAGGCTACGCGGCAGGTAAGGGTACTGAAGCCGTTGGTAGAAGACCAAGACATCAATCGAGCATAGTAAGAGCAATGTTCCTAGGTCAGGCAGTAGCTCAGACCACAGGAATATATGCCCTAATAATCTCACTGGTACTAATGTTTGCAAATCCATTACTTAGATTACTATAAAAATCTAAGATTGGAGGTTAACTATTGGGTATTGAAGGTTTTAAATGACCTAAAATGGCTGACTAAAGCCTAGTAGCCAGTGCCCAGTAGCTAGTAGCCATTAAATAGTTTATTTTTAAAATTTAAAATGTATATTTAATGAAAATAAGGAGGAGTATTCAATGGAGCCAATCACAGGTAAAGCATTAATATTAGCTTGTTCAGCAATAGGTGCAGGTTTAGCAATGATAGCAGGTATAGGACCTGGTATAGGTCAGGGATATGCAGCAGGTAAAGGTGCAGAGGGTGTAGGAAGACAGCCTGAAGCTCAAGGGGACATAGTTAGAACCATGCTTCTTGGTGCAGCGGTTGCCGAGACAACTGGTATCTACGGTTTAATCATAGCCCTAATCCTATTATTTGCTAACCCGCTAGTTGGATTGTTATAAGATATAGCTGGAGATGGCAAAACCATCTCCAAATTTTCGGATTTTTGCTTGAAAAGGAGGCATGCAAATGCAGATGCTTAAGGCTGGATTAGTGGAACCGGGATGGACCTTTGTATTCCAGATTATTAATACATTTATACTTTACTTAATTCTTAAAAAGCTATTATTTAAGCCAGTTACTGAGTTCGTAGAATCTAGGGAAACTGAGATAACAAGCTCCTTAGAGGAAGCTAAGGTTAAGAATGAAGAAGCTGATAAAGTTAAGGAAGAGTATTTAGCAAAGATAAAGGGATCAGAGGAAGAAGGCAGACAAATAGTTAAGGATGCGGCTAAAAGAGCTGAAGATAGAGCCAATGAAATATTGAAATCGGCAGAAAAAGAAGCCGACCAAATCAAAGACAGAGCCACTCAAGATATAGAAAGAGAAAAGGAAAAGGCTATAAACACCTTAAAGGATGAAATCACCTCTATTGCCATGCTAGCAGCTTCTAAAGTCATTGAGAAGGACCTTGATGAAAAAAGTCATAGAACCCTTGTAAAGGACTTTATAGATAAGGTAGGGGATACAAAATGGCAAAATTAGTATCCAAAACCTATTCCGAGGCTTTGTTTGAAGTGGCATTAGAAGAAGAAAAGGTAGAGTTATTTCTAAAGGAACTAGAATTTATCGTAGATAGCTTAAAAACATATCCAGAGTTTTTTGTATTATTAAAAAGCCCTAGGATAAATGTTGATGAAAAAAAGAAAATGATAGCAGAAGTATTTTCTGATAAATTAAGTGAGGAAATGAATAATTTCCTTAAAATTATATTGGATAAAAGAAGAAGCGGTTATATGGAACAAATCAAAGACGAATATGAAAAGTTAGTGAACGAGCATATGGGTATTGTCAAGACAGTTGCAACTACTGCAGTACCTCTAAGTGAAGCAGAACAGAATAACCTAGTGGAAAAACTAGAAAAAGTAACCGGTAAAAAAATAAAGCTTACCAATAGTGTAGACAAAGACCTATTGGGCGGCGTATTAGTAAAAATCGGTGATAAAGTAATAGACGGAACAGTAAAATCTAGACTTAATGACCTAAGGGAAGACCTAGCGAAGATTATAGTATAAATAGTACTTGTATTTAATTCTTAATATTACAATTACGGATAGGGGTGAGTAGACCATGAATCTAAGACCTGAAGAAATAAGTTCTGTGATAAAAGCACAGATTAAAAGATATGAAAATAAGCTTGATGTAGAAGATGTAGGTACAGTTATTCAGGTTGGGGATGGTATTGCCAGAATCCATGGACTTGAAAAATGTATGGCTGGAGAACTTTTAGAGTTTCCAGGAGAAGTTTATGGAATGGTATTAAACCTAGAGGAAGATAACGTAGGTGCCGTGCTCTTAGGCTCTGATACTAACATAACTGAGGGAGACGTGGTTAAGCGTACAAAGAGGATCGTAGAAGTTCCCGTTGGGGATGCAATGATTGGTCGTGTAGTTAACTCTTTAGGACAGCCAATAGATGGTAAAGGACCTATTAAGACTGACAAATACAGACCAATTGAATCCGATGCTCCCGGTGTTATAGAAAGAAAATCAGTTCATCAGCCACTACAAACTGGTATCAAAGCTATTGACTCAATGATACCTATAGGTAGAGGGCAGAGAGAGCTTATAATAGGCGATAGACAAACTGGTAAAACAGCAGTTGGTATCGATGCAATCCTTAATCAGAAAGAAGAAAATGTTATATGTATATATGTAGCCATTGGACAAAAGAAATCTACGGTTGCACAATTAGTTAAGACTTTGGAAGACCATGGGGCTATGGACTATACGATCATAGTTTCAGCTTCAGCCAGCGAACCAGCTCCACTGCAATATATAGCACCCTATGCAGGATGTACCATGGGAGAAGAGTTTATGTTTGCAGGCAAGGACGTGCTAGTTATATATGATGACTTATCTAAGCATGCCGTTGCATATCGTGCCATGTCATTATTACTTCGTCGTCCACCGGGACGTGAAGCATATCCTGGAGATGTATTCTACTTACATAGTAGATTGCTTGAGAGAGCAGCAAAGCTTAATGAAGATAATGGTGGTGGATCATTAACTGCCCTACCAGTTATTGAAACTCAAGCCGGTGACGTTTCAGCGTATATTCCAACAAACGTTATATCCATTACCGATGGACAGATATATCTTGAATCGGAATTGTTCTTCTCTGGACAAAGACCGGCGGTTAATGCTGGTATTTCAGTATCCCGTGTTGGTGGGGATGCCCAAATTAAGGCTATGAAAAAAGTTGCAGGAAAAATTAAGCTTGAGCTTGCACAGTATAGAGAGCTTGCATCCTTTGCCCAGTTCGGATCAGAACTAGACAAAGATACTCAAGAAAGACTTGCTCAAGGTCAGAGACTTATGGAGATATTAAAGCAGCCTCAATATAGTCCGATGAAAGTTGAAGACCAAGTTATGATTATCTATGCAGCGGTTAATAAGTACCTAACAGAAATCGAGCTTGATGATATAAATAAATACGAAAAAGAATTCCTAGAATATATGAAAAACAACCACCCAGAGGTTGGCTCAGAAATAAAACAATCTGGAAAACTAGAAGAAGAAACAGAAAACAAACTAAAAGCAGCAATAGAAGAATTCAATAAACTATTTAAAGAAAAACTAGAAAAAGAATAATAACTTGGTTTTGGGTTTAAGTATTTTGACCTCAAAGGTCTGACCAAAGCCCAGCACCCAGCACCTAGTAGCTAGTAGCCCAGTAGCTATTAGCCATTAGCCATTAGCGATGGTGCTTTTAGCACCAGTCAGGAGGTGAAGCATTATGGCAGGAATGGGTATGCGTGATATAAAGCGTAAGATAAAAAGTATAAATAGTACCAAGCAGATAACAAAGGCCATGGAGCTAGTATCTACTGCCAAGCTTAAAAAAGCTAGGGATAGACTAGATTCTACAAAGCCATACTTTGAAACAGTAAAGCAAACCATCTGGGATATTTTTGAGAACTCAAAGGATGTTAAACATGAATATCTAGAGGTTCGTGATGTTAAAAAGACATTATATATAGTAATTACCGGAGATAGGGGACTTTGTGGTGGATACAATATAAATGCCATAAAGATGGCCCTTGAGGATATTAAAGGTAAAGATAAAGCAACCCTAATACCTATAGGGTTAAAGGCTAGAGATTATTTTCAAAAGAGAGATTATGAATTAGCCGGAGAATACACCCATATCTCTGAAAATCCAGATTTCAAACATGCTAGAGAAATAGGCAAAATAGCCTTGGATTTATATTCTGAACAGGAAATTGATGAAGTTAAATTAGTTTATACTGAGTTTGTAAGCACAATATCTCAACAACCTCGCATAGTTAAGCTTTTGCCGGTGGTGAATGAAAAACAAGAAACAGAAGACCTTGCAGAAGATACAGAGGATGAATTTAAATATGTATCCTATGAACCTTCACCAGAGGCAGTACTTGGATATCTTATACCAAAGTATATTGCAAGCACTATCTATGGAGGACTTGTGGAGTCTTCAGCTTCAGAGCAGGCGGCAAGAAGGGTTGCCATGGAAAGTGCAACGGATAATGCGGAAGATATGATAGACGACCTGACATTATCCTTTAACCAGGCCCGTCAAGCAGCGATAACCCAAGAAATATCAGAAATAGTTGGTGGTGCGGAAGCGCTAAAATAAAGTTCCAAGTTCCATGTTACAAGTTCCAAGTAAAAGATGAAAAACTTAAAAGAAGGACTCGTATACGTGGAACGTGGAACGTGAAACTTACAACTGTCAGCCAAGGGCTGACATGAAAGGATGTGAAATCAGCATGAGTCAAAATGTAGGGAAGGTAGTACAGGTTATAGGTCCAGTTATTGACGTTAGATTTGAGACCGAAGACCTTCCAGAAATACTAAATGCTATTAAAATAGAACATGATAATAAAACTCTTATCGTAGAAGTTGCTCAGCATATAGGAGATAATACAGTTAGATGTATAGCCATGTCTTCAACAAGTGGTTTGATTCGAGGCATAGAGGCAGTAGATACTGGAGCTCCAATCTCTGTGCCAGTTGGTAAACCTACTTTAGGACGTATGTTTAATGTTTTAGGAGAACCTATAGATCTAAAAGAAACTCCAGCGGGTGCAGAAAGTTGGCCAATCCATAGAGAGGCTCCACCCTTTGATGAGCAAGAAACATCTACAGAAATCCTTGAAACAGGTATCAAGGTAGTTGACCTCATAGCACCCTATGCTAAGGGTGGTAAGATAGGACTTTTTGGAGGTGCTGGGGTTGGTAAGACAGTACTTATCCAAGAGCTTATCAACAATATAGCTAAAGAGCATGGTGGACTTTCAGTTTTTGCAGGTGTTGGAGAGAGAACTAGAGAAGGTAATGACCTTTACCATGAGATGACAGATTCAGGGGTTATTGAAAAAACCACAATGGTATTTGGTCAGATGAACGAACCACCAGGAGCGAGAATGCGTGTTGGTCTTACTGGACTTACAATGGCAGAGTACTTTAGAGATCAAGAGGGAATGGACGTACTTCTATTTATAGACAATATATTTAGATTTACTCAAGCAGGTTCAGAGGTTTCAGCATTACTTGGACGTATGCCGAGTGCCGTTGGTTATCAGCCAACATTGGCAACGGACATGGGTGCACTTCAAGAGAGAATCACATCAACCAAAAAGGGTTCAATCACATCGGTACAGGCTGTATACGTACCTGCCGATGACTTAACTGACCCTGCTCCTGCCACAACATTCAGTCACCTTGATGCGACTACAGTTTTATCAAGACAGATATCAGAGCTTGGTATATATCCTGCCGTTGATCCACTGGATTCTACATCAAGAATCTTGGCTCCAGAAGTAGTTGGCCAAGAGCATTATGAAGTAGCTCGTGAAGTACAGGAAATACTACAAAGATATAAAGAACTTCAAGATATAATCGCCATACTTGGTATGGATGAATTATCCGATGAAGATAAATTAGTGGTTTCTAGAGCAAGAAAGGTACAAAGATTCTTGTCTCAACCATTCCACGTTGCAGAGCAATTTACTGGATTCCCAGGAAAATACGTACCAATCAAAGAAACCGTAAGAGGATTCAAAGAAATCCTAGAAGGTAAGCACGATGACCTACCAGAATCAGCTTTCCTATATGTTGGTACAATAGAAGAAGCAGTCGAAAAAGGAAAGAAGTAATGGGTAACCGGAGGTGAACACATGGCTTCAACTTTTCAGCTTGAAATAGTTACTCCCGATAGAAAGTTCTTTGATGAAGAAGTTGAAATGACCATTGTAAGAACTAGCGAAGGAGACGTTGGTATACTTAGAGATCATATGCCAACCGTTGCCCCTCTAGATATAGGAGTAATAAAAATCAAGAAAGATGGACAACTAAAGGAGGCCACCTGTGCTGGAGGCTTTGTTAGCATAGACGAAGATAAAGCAACCATCATTACCGACGCTGCCGAGTGGCCAGAGGAAATAGACGTAGTAAGAGCAGAGTCGGCAGCAAAAAGGGCAGAAGAAAGATTAAAGAACAAAGAAAAAACAAACGTGTTAAGAGCACAAATAGCCTTAAACAAGGCTCTAAATAGACTAAGAGTAGCAGGCAAAGACCAATAAGAAAAACGAGGATTAACTTCCTCGTTTTTTTTATTGGTTTTTAAAAACTTAAATTCGAAACAAATTTTCACCCCAAATGTATATAAAAAAAATCATAGGGCAATACTTTAATTACAGAGGAATCAGAAAAAGCCTTTAAATATGATTTAAGTCCCCCTTTGCATATTTAAAACCAAGCTTTTTCTATTCCTTTAATTATTTAAAGCAAATTTGGAGGCGGTGAAAATATTGTTTAAAAGAAAGAGCACTTATATATTACTATTAATTATTATCTCATCAATTATACTAGGCTTTACAGCCTTTGGCACAGAAGAAAAAATAATAAAACCGGCAGAAGCCATTGAGACAGTTTATAAAACATCTAAAGCAGAGTTAGAAGAAATAAATATAAATAGTTATGTAATATTAGAAAATCAATTTATAGAAATTGACAAATGGGAAGAAATATGTAATGATATTACAGATAAGTTGAAAATTAACGTTTTAGACGTATCAAAACAGTCCGATAATGGCTTTAGACAAATTATCTATAAGGGTAAAACATCAGATAATATAGACATAGTACTTATTAGTCAGAGTACCCAATACGAAGGCTTTAAAGAAAGTAGCATAGTACTAGATATAATCATGACTAAAGACGAGTATCAATTATCTAAAATATGTGATAATATTAGGGAAGTATTAGAAGCCTATGGACAAACTAAACTAAATATAACATTAACAGGACACTTTAAGGGGAAGGTTGATAATCAAGAGCTGAAAAACAGGCTTGAAGAGATGCTAGAATCAGTAGGAGCAAAAGAAATTGAAGGGATAAGAGAATCCGATATTATTAGTCTTACAGGATATACAGGCAATATCAAGGAGAATATTTCATATTCAGGAAAAAAAGCTAATATAAATATAGCAGCAAGATATAACTCATACGAAAACAAAACAAATATATGGATTGGTACACCTTTGATTTCCATTGGATATTAAGTTCTAGTTTTTGGAAACATTTTTTTGCGATTTTATGAAGGAAATTTAAAAACTTTTGTAGAACCTTATATATTGTGCGTTTTTTCACAATACTATAATTATGAACTAATAATTCGTTTTATAAGATATAATAAGAAAGTTGATAAAGGAGGATCTTAATTGCCAAAAATAGTCGTTAGAAGAAGCAACCCTCTAAAGGGATCAGTAAAGATAAGTGGGGCAAAAAACTCCGTATTACCAATAATGGCAGCATCTCTCTTGGCTGAAGAAAAGTGTATTTTAGAAGATATTCCAGGTCTAAGAGATGTAGAAGTAATGCAAGAAGTACTGGCTTCATTGGGTTCCGATGTTAAACCAAATCCCGATGGGATAATTGAAATAAATTCCGCGAAATTAGATAATTTTGAAGCACCCTATGATTTGATTAAAAAAATGAGAGCTTCATTTCTTGTGATAGGACCACTTCTCGCAAGGATGGGAAGGGCTAGAGTATCACTGCCTGGAGGCTGTGCAATAGGTGCTAGACCCATAGATCTACATCTAAAGGGACTAAGTGCAATGGGAGCTAAGATTAATTTAGGTCATGGATATGTAGAAGCTCAAGCTGATAGACTAATTGGAGATAAGATATATCTAGACTTCCCAAGTGTAGGAGCTACAGAAAATATAATGATGGCGGCAACCCTGGCAGAGGGTCAAACAATAATACAAAATGCTGCTGAAGAACCAGAGATAGTTGACCTAGCAAATTTCCTAAACAATATAGGTGCAAGCATAAAGGGTGCTGGAACTGACACCATTAAGATTCAAGGAGTAAAACAGCTTGGAGGTAGTAGGCACACCGTGATACCCGATAGAATTGAAACAGGTACATACATGGTTGCTGCTGCAATAACAGGCGGAGACATTACAATAAACAACGCACTACCTGACCATCTAAAACCAATGATAGCAAAGCTAAAGGAATGTGGCGTAGAGATAATAGAAAACGGTGACCATTTAAGGGTCATAGCCAAGAATAGATTGAAGGCTTCCGATGTAAAAACTTTACCCTATCCTGGATTTCCAACAGATATGCAATCACAATTCATGGCTATGCTAAGCGTAGCAGAAGGTACAAGCGTTCTAATTGAAACAGTATTTGAAAATAGATTTATGCATGTATGTGAACTAAATAGAATGGGTGCCAATATCAAGATAGAAGGTCATAGTGCTATAGTACAGGGAGTGGAAGCTCTTCAAGGAGCTCAAGTAAAAGCAACGGATTTAAGAGCAGGAGCAGCCCTCATATTAGCAGGACTAGTTGCCGACGGAGTAACAGAAATATCAGACATTCATCATATTGATAGAGGATATATAGAAATAGAACAAAAACTAAAAAAACTAGGAGCAAACATAGAAAGAGTAGAGTAACATACAGCAATTATAAATATTTTATACATTGCAATCATATATCGTAATAACATAAAAAACTGTGTCGAGATATCAAATTAATCTCGACACAGTTTTATTATTTCCCCGGAAATATAACAACATTAGTATTTTTCAATTTCCACTCCCTGATAATAATGCTTCAATATATCCTCAAAATGATACCCCTCTTTTGCCATCCCATCGGCTCCATACTGACTCATACCTACTCCATGCCCATAGCCTCTAGTGGTAAAAACAACATTATTTCCTGAAAAAGATATGTCAAAATCTGCTGATTCCAAGGCGAATAATTCTCTAACCTTTCTTCCGTTCACCACCTTGTTACCTACCTTGATTTCAGCTATACTACCCCCATCATTTCTTTTTAGTATTTGTATTGATTTTATATTGTTTCTATTAAGCCCACTATCGTTATATGTATTATTAAATTTTGATATGAAACTATCCATACCTATTGCCTTCTTTACTTGCAAATGATTTGAATGGCTTTCATAGGGACTTTCTACACTTCTAAGGTAGGGTGCCATAGCTGCAAAAACATCCTCGGAGTTTTCAGTTTTACCTCCGCTGGTTGAATGATAAAGCGGATCGATCATATTACCATCATAAGTTAATACTAGCCCTGCTGTTTCATCAACCGCCTTCACTATTTTAGGCCAATAATTCTCCATCCATTCCTTAGATTTAACTTCCTCAAGTTCCTTTGGACTTCTATAGACCTGGCAATGCACATCATTACATACCTCAGCGCCTGGATGATTTGGATGGCCCTTACTACCATATTGAGATTTATTATATAAAACCTTTGTCCTCGCCGCTACAGCTTGAGCCTTTAAAGCATCTATCTCAAAGGCAGCAGGCATTTCACTAGATACAACCCCTTTAACATAATCCTCTAAGTCTATCTCTTTAACTGTTTTTGTTTGATGCATGTACACCCTTACTTTTAAGCTATCCAATACTTCCTGTTCAATCTCCACCTCAGGCTCAGAAATATCACAGCTAAATATAAGAACCATAGGCATCACGATAACTACTAAGAATATAGCTGCTACTAAATATAATATCCCCCTCAATCTTCTCGTTCCCCCTTTTTCATCATAGGTACTTTGTATATCCTATGAGTGAATGAGGAAAAATATGAAAGAAAATGGTTCCTAATACCCTAAAGCTCTGACCCAAACATCTTTTCCCAGTCCCCGGCAGCCAAATATTTTTTTATTTTCTCTGTATCCATCTCAAATATTTGGGCAATACTATTGACAGGAGGTGGCCTAAATGAAAAAATTTAGAAAACTATTTTCGAGCAATAATAATAGTAATAACAATTTAAAAAGTAAAGGCTTCAAAAAAATATTAGATAAAGAGGGATTCTACATAATTATGTTCCTATGTGTTTGTATTTTGGGAACAACAGCGGTGTGGGTAGCTAAATCGAATGTGGATAGATTAGCAGAGGATGAAATAAGAAGTAATGAAGAGATAGCCATAGATGATTCCAACCTATATGATATTGGAGAAAAGGAAATAGAAGATCAAGCTGCAGAAATAATAGTAATCAATGAAGACGAAGAAGCTGAAACATCCACTAATGAAGATGCAGTAGTAACCACAGAAGAAGAAAACAAAATAGAAGAAAAGCAAGAAGAGCCAACAACCAAAAAAGGAAAGCAATTAGTTGAGAGTCCAGAACCCACACCAGAGTTAGAAGTTGCTGAAATATCTATGGATGAAAAAGAAGATCCAGTAAAGATCATAGAGACATCTACCCCAGAGCATGTACTAATGCAGTGGCCAGTTAAGGGTGACCTAGGTATGGGATACGCAGTAGAAACCCTCACATATTCTAAGACACTTGAGCACTTCACAACCCACCATGGAATAGATATAATGGCAGAAGAAAATACACCAGTTAAAGCCGCCATGGCTGGAGAAATAATAGAAGTTCTAACAGATTCAAGACTAGGAATAACCATATCCATAGAACATGAGGATGGGTTAATCACAAGATATAGTAATTTATGCACAGATAAAATGATAAAACTAGGTGATAAAGTTACAGATGGACAAACAATCAGCGGAGTAGGAACATCATCAGTATTCGAATCCGCAGAAGAACCCCATCTGCATTTTGAAGTACTAAAAGATGGAACAAACGTAGACCCGTTAGAATATATGGCATTTGAATAGATTCAGGTGATGGGTATCAGGTATCAGGTGACGGGTTAGATAATTTTAAAAGCAAAATTAAGAGGGTTTTTAAACAAGATGAGATGCTAATAAACAAAAGCATCTCTTTTCATGTTTTTGACCAATAAGTATGTCCCTAACCCAATACCCAATACCCGATACCCAATACCCAACATCCATAAGTCATGCCCCCAGCACCCAGTAGCCTATCCCCCATAGTCTTACCCCAAGCTCTCCCCCGTCCTTTTTCTCTTTTAAGTTCTACACCTCCCCCCTTTTGCATATTATGTAACAAGTTCAATATTAAAGGGGGTACATCAGTGAAGGACTATATAGAAGAGAGGGCAGTAGAAATTGCTGAGCATATAATCAATAAAAGGAGCACCGTTAGACAAGCAGCAAAGGTGTTCGGAGTAAGTAAAAGTACAGTACATAAAGACGTTACAGAAAGACTCCCCAAGATAAACCCTCTTTTAGCGAACAAGGTAAAAAAAATATTAGATAAAAATAAAGCTGAAAGACATATAAGAGGCGGCAAAGCAACGAAAATGAAATACAAAAGTATGGTAAAATAGTATAGAGCAACAAAAAGATAAGTGCAGGGTTGGCCCCTGCTTTAATATATTTTTTCTTAAGACAAACTTAAAAGAAAATATATTTAAAACAACAAAAAAATTAGAGGAATTTGTAGAATTGTATAGAATACTTATAAGGTTGTAGTTATAAAAAAATAATTAAATTTTAAAATAAATCACATACCACTAACATATTAGGATGAAAGGCGGGAGAAGATGTTTGGTTTTGGGGCAGAAATAGGTATTGACTTAGGGACAGCAAATGTTTTAGTTTACATTAAAGGGAAGGGTATAGTAATGCAGGAACCTTCCGTTGTGGCCATCGACAAGAATACAGATGAAATATTATCAGTTGGATCTGAAGCAAGAAAGATGCTTGGAAGAACACCAGGGAACATTGTGGCCATTAGACCTCTTAAAGATGGAGTTATTTCGGATTATGAAGTTACTGAGAGAATGTTACGGTATTTTATTGATAAAACCTGTGGTAGGAGTAAGTTTTTTAAACCTAAAATTATCGTATGTGTACCAAGTGGAGTTACAGAAGTAGAAAAAAGAGCAGTTAGAGAAGCCACCACAGAAGCAGGTGGAGGTAAAACCTTTCTCATAGAAGAACCCATTGCTGCGGCTATAGGAGCAGGTCTAGACATAACTAAACCTGACGGAAACATGATAGTAGATATAGGTGGGGGAACTGCAGATATAGCAGTAATATCCTTAGGTGGAATAGTAGAAAGTGAATCAATTAAAGTAGCTGGTGACAAGTTTGATGATGCCATAATTAAGCATATGCGAAAGACCTACAATATGCTTATTGGTGAAAGAACTGCAGAAGACCTAAAAATGAATATTGGTTCAGCCTTTCCTAGCAAAATCTCAAAACAGATGGATTGTAGAGGTAGAGACCTTATAACAGGTCTACCTAAGACACTCACAATAACCACAGAGGATATGCTTGAAGCTCTACAAGAACCAGTAGCTGCAATTGCAGATGCAGTTCATTCCGTATTAGAAAAAACACCACCGGAGTTAGCATCTGATATAAGCACAAAGGGCATAGTGATGACCGGTGGGGGTGCATTGCTTGGTGGATTGGACAAGCTTATAGAAAAGAGGACAGGCATCCCAGTATATGTAGCAGAAGACGCCGTTTCCTGCGTAGCCATAGGAACAGGAATGTCCCTAAATCATCTAGATATACTAGAAAGAAACTGGGAAGCAAAAAATAGAAGAAGAAAATCAAGAAGATAGGAACTTGCCTTGCAAGTTCAGTTGGTAGTTAGTAGATCGTAGTTAGTAGAAAAGATAAAGAAATAATGATATGGAACGGATATAACCGTTCCTATTTGTTATTCCAAAGAATAAATAAAAAACTAACATAATATTCTCCTAAAGATAATACCCTTTTTAACCGATAACAATATTTAGAGAATGAATATTATAATTATTGTAACAGACAAAATAGTTTATTATAAATGGTGTGAAGGGTTTTAGCCCTAAAGATACGACCCCGGTGCTGTTAGCCATTAGCCATTAGCTATCAGCCATTAGCAGATCTCAAAGGTCTGACCCCAAAGAAAGAGGTGTTTTCCAAAATGTTCCGAGGACTATACACGGCAGCATCTGGTGCAAATATAAACCAACATCGAATAGACGTTGTAAGCAATAATATATCTAATATGCAGACAAATGGATTCAAAAAAGATGTTGTAATCGTTGAATCCTTTGAAGATGCACTCATAAGCAAACAAAATGGATCACTAAACTTAGACGGACTATCTAACAATATTGAAATGAATATGGAAAACAGAGATGGATACTATTACGGAGAATTAAACAAAGGATACTTTAAAATAGAAACCCCCACAGGAGCAAGCTATCACAACAAAGCGAATTTCATAGTAGCTGAAGATGGATACCTTAAAACGTTTAATAGGAACCAAGAAGGTAACCCCGATGGTTACTATGGATATAACCTCCTAGGAAGCAATGGGCCTATATATGTAGGTGATGGAGAATTAAATATAGATGAGACTGGTAATGTCCTTGTGGATGGAGAACTGGTTGATAATCTAGTAACAAAACCACACCACTCAGTTATCGGAACCATGAACTCGGGGGTAAAACTAAAAAGAATAGACACTAATTTCGAACAAGGACAGTTCCAAAGAACAGAAAATCCGTTAGACTTTGCCATAAGAGGAGAAGGCTTCTTTGTAGTAGAAACCGACGAAGGAACAAGGTACACAAGGGATGGCTCCTTTAAACTAAATGATTATGACGAACTAGTAACAAGTGAAGGCTATAGAGTACAAGGCCAATATGGAGATATAATAATAGATGGCGAAGAAATGGCAGTAGACAGTCAAGGCAATATCCTAATAGACGGTGAAGTAGAAGATGCCTTTGAAATATTAAATATAGAGAATATCAGAGACCTCAGAAAAGAAGGAGACAGTCTTTTCAGAATAGAAGAAAATATAGAACCCATTATAAACGACTTCACAGGACAAGTTCTCCAAGGCAACCTAGAACTCTCCAACGTAGACCCAATAAAAGAAATGGTAGAAATGATGACCCTATACCGAGGCTACGAATCAAGTCAAAAGGTCATAAAAGCCTACGACGAAACAATCGGCAAAGCAGTAACTGAAGTAGGGAAAGTGTAGAAGTAGTTAGTAGTTAGTGGTTAGTAGTAAGTAGTAAAAGATTTTAAAGTTTTAAGGTTTTGCCATAAGCTATTAGCCATCAGCTATAGGCCAAGTATTAAAGAAATTTATAAAATAAGAACAAAATTAAGTTTAGTATATATTACTAGGAGGTATAAACAATGCGCGCACTCTGGACCGCAGCATCAGGAATGAAAGCTCAGCAACTTAACATAGATACAATATCAAACAACCTTTCCAACGTAAACACAACAGGATTTAAAAAGCATAGAGTAGAATTTAAGGATCTAATGTATGAGCAACTAAGAAAAACAGATTTTAACGACGGTGAAGGAAAACCCGTAAATCTTGAAGTCGGTCACGGTGTTATGCCTACTGCAACCGTACGTTCCTTTTCACAAGGAAGCTTTGAGCAAACCAATAATGACCTAGACCTAGCAATAGATGGTCAAGGATTCTTTGTAGTTAGAGATGCAGAGGACAACCTATTTTTCACAAAGGACGGTAGCTTTAAACTAAGCATAGAGGACGATGAAGCTAGCTTAACAACATCCGATGGATACTATGTTCAAAGTGATATAGGTGACATGGAACTTGGCTCAGACATAGCCGATATATTTGTTAGTCCAGAAGGAGTTGTAAGCGTACAAAGAACTGGTGAAGATGAAATAGAAGAGATCGGGAACCTAATGCTAGTAAGATTCCCTAACCCTGCGGGTCTTGAAAGCATAGGCAAAAACCTATACGGCCAAACAACAGCCTCGGGAGAATACGCAGAAGCCTTCGAGGGCGACGCCGGCGAAGTTCTCCAAGGATTCCTAGAAACATCCAACGTACAAATAGTAGAAGAAATGATAAAAATGATAACAGCCCAAAGAGCCTACGAAATAAACTCCAAATCCATCCAAACCTCCGACGAAATGCTCCAAATGGCAAACAACTTAAGAAGATAGATAAGTTAATGAGTGGATAGAGACGAAAAAGATGAAACGATGGGGAAGTTCCTTGACGAAGGAAAGGCGCGTCCCCATTGTTTCATCTTTGAACTATAAAACAGCTAGTTAAATTTAGAAAGGATGGTATTGATGAAAATTAATCCTTTAAATAGTATAAGTTTACAACAACAAACCGAAACTAAAAAAGTTGATCAAGAATCCACAGGTTTCCAAAAAGCCTTAGAAAAAGCCCAAAAATCCGGCGACCCCAAAGCCCTACAATCCGCCTGCAAACAATTCGAATCCGTCTTCGCAAATATGCTCCTAAAAAACATGCGAAACACAATAACCGATGGCGGCCTAACAGAAAAAAGCCACGCCAGAGAAATGTTCGAAGGAATGCTAGACGAAAAAATAGCCGAAGAAGTAGCAAAGGGCGAAGGTATGGGACTAGCAAAAATGATGTACGAACAGTTATCAAAAAACTTTAATTCAGAGAACAAAGACTCAGATAAATAAATATAGAGTGATACAATAGGTTAGAGTTTAAAAAACATCTAGCCTATTTTTTTGTTAACATATTATTACAAATTCCTTAATAAGTTGAATAAATATGATAAATGATTTACAATATAATGTGAAGTATTATGCAATTAGAAAAGGAGAGAATTCAAATGTTAAACAATATAGATATTCAAAAAATTATTCCTCATCGATATCCTTTTTTGCTTGTCGATAAAATCATAGAAATGGAGCCAGGTCAAAAAGCCGTAGGAATCAAAAACGTAACCATAAACGAACCCTTCTTCCAAGGTCACTTTCCAGGCAACCCGATAATGCCAGGAGTGCTTCAAGTAGAAGCCCTAGCCCAAGTAGGAACAGCAGCAGTACTTTCCATGGAAGAAAATAAATACAAGTTAGTGGTGTTCGGAGGAATAGATAAACTAAGATTCAAAAGACAAGTAGTCCCTGGAGACACCCTAAGACTAGAAGTAGAAATCATATCCATGAGAAGAAACATAGGCAAAGGCGAAGCAGTAGCCTACGTAGGTGACGAAGTTGCTTGCAAAGGAACTATCATGTTTGCACTAGTTGACCAAGCAGAGTAAAAATATTAAGATTAACTAATAGCTGATCTTTATAGTGTCAGATGTATTTTAAATTTTCATTACAATTTTCAACATATATTGAATAAACTTGTAGAACACTTTACAATTAGAATGAGAACTTTAAAAAATAATAAATTTAACCTTATATCAAAAAGTTTTTTGAAGACTTGAAAGATATGAGTAGTTAGTGCTACTAACCACTAACTACTATCAACTAACAAATTGGGACTGGAGGAAAATATATGGATCAACAATATACAGAATACGATGAAATTAGCCTTCGTGAATTAATAGAGGCACTGCTAAAACATAAAGGACTTATAATAGGTATAACTGCTATTTGCATACTAGTATCTGGCATAGTGAGCTTTTTTATAATGGACCCAGTATATGAAGCTAAAACAGTATTAATGGCGTCTCAGACAACAGAAAAAGTCGGTACAACTGAACAAGAAGGCGGTATAGAAGGAATATTAAACACTATTTCTGAATATCCAGTAATGACCTTAGAAACCTATAAACAACAATTAAAAAATCCAACAGTATTACAAGAAACAATAGATGAATTAGATTTAGCAAAACATGAAATCACAAGAACCAGTTTGTCAGATATGATAGAATTAGAAACAATCCAAGATACAAATCTAATATCTATAAAAGTAAAAAATACAGATAAAGCCTTAGCAACTGAGATCGCCAATAAGCTATCAGAAAAATTTACAAAATTTGTTTCAGATAAAGTTAAAGAGCAGGTTGCTAAATCATCGGGCTTTATTAATACTCAACTCGAAGTGGAAAAGCAAAAACTTGATGAGGCCTTAGTAGAATATAAAGAATTCTTATCACAACCTAGGGGAACCCAAGAACTTTCTCAAGAAATCAATTCTAAAATAAGCCTACTAACAACATATAAAACTGACTTGACAAATGAAAGAGTAAATGAAGAACAATTACAAGCAAAGATTAGTCAAGCCCAAGCAGAGTTAAACAAGACACCAGATAAAATAGAACTTAACAAATCCTTATCCGATGAACCTTACATGTCTCAAGTAGTTAATGAAAATACAGAGGGAAACAGTAAGGATTTATTTAATGTGTCTATAAAAGTTGAAGAAAAGAACGGCAATCATTACTCTTTAGAAAATACAATATCAAATTTTAAAATCGCTTTAGCTGAAAGCACATCAAAACAGAAAAATCTAGCAAAGGAAATTACTAACGCTCAAAAAGAACTAGAAAAGCTTCAAAGTGAACTAGCAGAAAAGCAACATGAAGAAAGACTAATCAATAGAAGGATAGGATTAGCAGAATCAACCTACGATGCCTTTACAAAAAAGCTTGAAGAATCACGCATAGCACAATCTTCAGCCATAGGAGAATCAAGCATAATAATAATATCCCCAGCAGTAGAGCCATTAAAACCAGTAGGTCCGAGAAAAGCCCTTAACTTAGCCATAGCAGCAGTACTAGGTATAATGATCGGAGTATTTATAGCCTTCTTTATAGAATACTGGAAGAATTCAGCTAGTTCTCAGCTCCCAGCTTCTAGTTCTAAGTAAGGAAGAAGGATATTCCATGGAAAGTAGTTTTGAGAATTTAAAGGTGTGGCAAAAATCTCATGCCTTGACTATAAAAATATATAAGTTAAGTAACTCTTTTCCAATTGAAGAAAAGTATAGGCTTACAGACCAATTATGTAGGTCTGCTAGTTCAATACCAGCTAATATAGCTGAGGGCAAAGGACGATATCATAAAAAGGAATTTAGACACTTTTTATACATTGCCCGCGGATCATTAGAAGAAACAAAATACCATTTAATATTAGCTAGAGATTTGGACTATATAAGTCACACCAAATATAACGAACTGCTTACTCTAATAAAAGAAATTGGAAAAATGCTCAATGGCCTAATAAAGACCCTATAATTTAGTTTTTTAGACCTTATAGCACGACCCAAATCCTGAGAGCTGAGAGCTGTACTTGTCTTTATCCTGAGAGCTAAGAGTTGAGAACTAACAAACACGGAGGTTACACAATGTCCAAAAAAACCCATACAACAAAAAACAAAAGCCTACTCGAAAGCCTAATATTCGCATCCCTCTGCATCCTATTATTCTATCCTCCCTTTTTCAGAGGACTATTCTTTGAGAAGGAACTTCTACCTACACATATATTTTCATTCATAATAGGTGTTTTGTGGATGATATCAAAATTTAAAGACAGAGATTATAAATTATTTAAATCATATACAGACTTATTAGCAGCAGGTATTGTAGCGATATACCTTATATCAACAATTTATGCTGTCAACAAACAACTCGCAATTCTAGAAGCATTTAAGTATGCTAACTACTTTATTATATATATATTATCAAGGGATCTATTACAGGACACTAAGCGTAGAAATATCATATTAAATATTTTAGTTATTGCAGGTGGATTAGTATCCATAGTAGGACTAGGATCTGCTATAGGGACATGGAGCTATAACGGAGCATATGTTGGTGGTAGGATAAACTCCACATTCCAGTACCCAAATACATTAGCCTCATATTTAGCTGCATTGATCATATTGATTACAGGACTATTAACAACAAATGAAAATAAATTGATCAAAGGCTTATATGCATCCCTATCGAGTATAATGTTCATGACATTTATACTTACCTACTCTAGGGGTATGTGGCTTATATTCCCCTTTGTAATATTAGCCTTCATAATTTTAGTGCCAAGCAAAATAAAGATGCAGACGTTATTATATACGATAATAAATATAGTCATATCTACACCAGGAGCCCTACTATTTGGACAACATATAGAAAATGGAGGGGCAGCAACCCTATGGGCTATAGTTATATTAACAGCAGCAGGAGCAGGAATTACAACATATTTATTAAGCCTTATAGAAAACAAATTAATAAAACTAGACAATAAAAGATTATTAATTGCTTTAGGTATACTTGCTATATTAGGAGGACTTGTTGTAGGCGTCGCCCTTAATCAAACGACTTCACTGACAATGGAGAATGATACAAACGAGGTAAAATATACCTCCCTAGTAAGAGAAATTGGAGAAATTGAACCGTTAAAAGACTACTTTCTTGAAGTAGACTATGACGGACAAGGAACCGAAGAAGCTAATTTCTTTGGCAGAATATATATCCAATCCATAGATGAAGATAGCAAAGTATCCACAATAAAGACAGTAGACATAAACGAGTCTGAAAATAATGAATTAAATATAGATTTCACAACACCAGAAACAATAAACTCTCTAAGATTAGTCCTGCGTAACCAATACCCAGAGACTAAGATTACATTTAATGAAGTAAATATATTAGATGAAAACAATCAGCCTATTAAATCAATACCATTAAAGTATAAATATATACCTGAACAAATAGTAAGCAGAATAAGCAGTATAAGCTTAGATGAAAACAGTGCAGGAGCAAGATTTAGCTTCTATAAAGATGCATTTAAGATAATTAAAGACTATCCAATATTTGGTGCCGGTGGAGGCGGATGGGTAGCCTTATATAAAATGTATCAATCCTATCAGTATCATAGTACCCAAGCCCATAACTACTTTATGCAGCTTTGGATTGAGGTTGGAACTATAGGTCTGATATTATTTACAGCTTTTATACTACTATTTTTATATAAGGCTTATAGAAGCTATAGAAATAGCGATGAGATTAATGTGAAACTTATAATTTCAGCATTAACCGTATCCGTGATATCTATACTACTTCACGCGGTTATAGATTTTGACCTATCCCTTGCCGCAATAACCTTCGTCCTATGGGCTATAATGGGAATGCTAGCAGGGTTTGATAAACAAGAGAATTTAGGTCAAATAAAAGGTACACATAATAAACTTAATGGGAAATTAGGTAGAGTGGTATTTATTTCAATTATGGCAATACTCTTATTAACTGCATCATCCTTTAGCATAGGAAATAGCTATGCAAGAAAAGCTATTGGGGCATTCAATGCAAAGGAATATTCAAATTCCTTAAACTATTTCCAGCAATCTATCAAACACTACCCAGTAAAACCAGAATATAAGATGGATCTTTCTAACTTCTATATAAGTAATTATAAAAATAGCAACAATCAAGAATATTTGGAAAGAGCAATTGGATTACTAGACGATTCCCAAAAGCTAGTGAAATATAATGCCCAGTTACAACTAAAGCTAGCAAACACATACATGAGTGTAGGTCAGTTTGATAAAGGATTAAACCTACTAGATGAAGCTGTAAAGGTAGAACCTTTAAGAATAGAAAATTATCTTGCCAAAACTCAAGGGTATATTGCAGTGGCTGACTATTATCTAAAAAATAAAGATATTGAAAAAGCTAAACCCCTAGTAGAAGAAATAATAAAAGTAAAAGAAGATATTAATAATGTAAATGGTAGAGCCTTTAAATCCTTGAAGTTTAATAATGACCTATTAGAAAACCTTGGATATATAAAGTATTTACAGGAAGATCTTAATGGGAACAATTATGACCATGGGGATAACTATACTTTTAAATACGCTTATTATTTTGATATAGACATGGATAATAACGATAGACTGGATAATACAACCCTATGGAATAACGCCGAAGATGGAAATATAACAGAAGAAAGACAAGATAGTTTTATAAAACTTACAAACGATGGTAGTAAATTAGGTATGCTTAGACTACACAAAGTAGATCTAAAATCAAATACTAATTATAAACTTTTTGTAAAAGCAAAGGGAAACTATCAAGAAAAGAATTTTAGAGTACAAATTCTTAATGGAAAATCAGAGAAACAAAGTCAAACAATAAAGAACGTAAAGTTAAATGAAGACCAATGGGGTATTGAAGCCATTGAGTTTAAGACTGAAGCTGATATAGATGGTACCTCTGAGATTAGATTTAGACTTGAGGGTAATGATGAAGGGTATGTTGATTTAGAAGAGATTGTTTTGTTTGAGAGATAAAGAAGTTTTCTTTAGGGGGAAGATTGGAAAATATATAAAATAGAATGTATATAGCAACTTTGTTATAATAAAATTGAAGCATTCCATTTTGTGATACAGTTAATGATTGAATGAATAGTACAGTAATTGATGATATTCCGGCATTATCACATCAAGAAGAGAAGGTTGTTGAATATCTAAAAGCAATACTAGGGATCATTGCAGCCGTAACTGTTCCAAGATTAAGCGGGATTAGAGAATTGGTTGAAAAAAGATTCTGTGAGATTAATATGATGCAAGAATGATTTAAAAGATGAAAGTTATATCTTGTGGAGAACGGGCGTTCAGATACAATATAATATATAAATCTTATCCTTACATATACATGTCGACGTGAGTAGGATGAAAGGACTAAAACCACAAGATGTAGCATAAGAGTTGTAAAAAAACAAGTGCGTTATGCAAGATGTAGATTTAGGCAACTACTCGAAAATTTCGATGAGTTGGAGTCTTTGAAATAATTTGTATAATATATAATCGAAAGCTGACGGAAGGGGTGAAGTGATGAACTCAAGAATAATCATGTATCAGACAGACGATGGTTTAACAAAAATAGAAACAAATTTTGACGGAGATACCGTATGGCTTTCAATAGATCAAATGGCAGAACTATTTCAGCGTGACAAGTCTACAATCTCTCGACATATAAAAAATATCTTTACTGAGGGCGAACTTGAGCGTCATTCAGTTGTTGCAAATTTTGCAACAACTGCGACTGATGGGAAAACCTATCAAGTTGACTATTATAACCTCGATGTGATCATATCCGTTGGTTACCGGGTAAAGTCATTACGCGGTACACAATTTCGTATTTGGGCAAATAAGATCTTAAAAGAGTATCTTAAAAAAGGATTTGCTATGAATGATGACCTTCTTAAGAACGCAGGAGGAGGCAACTATTTTCAAGAACTCCTTGAACGTATTAGAGATATTCGATCAAGTGAGAAAGTTTTTTACAGGCAAATACTTGATATCTATGCAACAAGTATAGACTATGATCCAAGAGCGTCTGAATCTATAAAGTTTTTCAAGATAGTACAGAACAAGATGCACTTTGCAGCCCATGGTCACACAGCCGCAGAAATTGTCTACTTAAGAGCTGACGCAGATAAAGACTTTATGGGAATGATATCTTTTGATGGAGAAAGTTTAAGAAAAGCTGATGCTTCTATTGCAAAGAATTACTTAAACGAAGATGAGATTAAGATTTTAAATAGATTAGTCACTGCATATCTAGAATTTGCTGAACTCCAAGCAATCAGACAAAGGCCAATGTATATGAAGGATTGGATAGGGAAATTAGATGATTTCATCAAAATGAGTGGAAGTGAGTTGCTGGACAATGCAGGAAAAATCAGTCATGAAGAGGCTAAAATCAAAGCAGAATTAGAGTATGAGAAGTACAAAGATCGAAGCAAAGATCAATTAACAAGAGTAGAGAGAGATTTTATTGAACATGTGAAGACCGCGCAGAAGCAGCTTGAACAAGGCAAAGGTAAAAATGGTGGGAGATAAAAAACAACTACCACCGATGAAAACCAGTAATATCAGTGGTTTGCTAGAAAAGTGGTCGAAGTGGTCGATAAAAACGTAAACTTTATGATTGGATGCATATATCGACGTGAGTATGGTGAAAGGATAAACAATAGTTAAACGATGGCTAAACGGTAGTTCAACGATTGCTCAACGATTGTTTAACAATGGTTCAACTATCGTTAAAGGAGGCACAAAATGTTTGGTTTTCAGAAACTGCAAATATATCAATTGGCAAAAGAAGTAGTTAAATACAACTATAAATTGACTAAGAATTTTCCAAGTGAAGAAAAGTTTGCTCTAGTACAGCAGATGAATAGAGCAGCGGTTTCTGTGCCGAGTAATATTGCTGAAGGAACGAGTAGAAGAAGTAATAAAGATAAGGCTCATTTTATTAATATAGCTTATGGATCATTGATGGAGTTAGTTTGTCAGATGGAGATAGCGTTGGAATTGGAATATATAGAGCAGATAGAATATGAAGAGTTCATTACAATGGTAAAGAATTTATCTGTAAAGATGAGTAATTTTCTGAAAACAATAGTTTAACGATGGTTTAACAATTGTTCAGCAATGGTTTAACTATTGTTATAAAAAAGGAAAGGAAGAGCTTTGTAACGATTGTTCAACAATTGTTTAACAACTGCTCAACGGTGATAAATTATGTATATAAAATATTTCAAACGATTAATTGACATAGTATTATCTTTAACAGCGCTGATCTTGCTGTCACCGCTCCTACTATTGTTAGTACTCGCAATCAAGATTGACTCCCCTGGACCTGTTCTCTTTAAACAGAAGAGAGTCGGGATACATAAGAGTCATTTTCATATACTGAAGTTTAGAACCATGCGTATTGATACGCCAAAGGACACTCCAACACATCTATTGGATAATCCAGATCAGTGGATTACAAAGGTAGGAAAGTTCTTAAGAAGAACATCTCTAGATGAATTGCCGCAGATTATCAATATTTTTAAGGGTGAAATGAGTATCATCGGCCCAAGGCCAGCGCTTTGGAATCAGTACGATCTGATTGAAGAAAGAGACAAGTATGGTGCTAATGATGTGCCGGTTGGGTTAACAGGCTGGGCGCAGATTAATGGTAGAGATGAGCTTGAGATCGATGTAAAGGCTAGACTTGATGGAGAGTATGCTGAGAAGATTGGGTTCATGATGGATGTCAGATGCTTCTTTGGGACGATATTTAGTGTTCTAAGAAGTGATGGTGTTGTTGAAGGTGGGACTGGGACGAGAAAAGCTGATAAAGAGTCAGTTAAACAATAGTTAAACTATGGTTAAACAATTGTTCAACAACAGTTTAACAGTGGAATTGGAGCGAAGAGTAAATGAAACGTATACTAATCACTGGTAAAAACAGTTACATAGGTACATCTCTAGAGAATTGGCTCATGAGAGAACCTGATAAATATAAAGTAGATACGGTTGATATGAAGGATGGGTCATGGAAAGAGAAGGATTTCTCTCAGTATGACGTTGTATTTCATGTGGCTGGAATAGCGCATATCAAAGAAACAAGTGATAACCAGGACCTTTACTATAAAGTGAATAGGGATTTGGCTTATGAAACCGCTCAAAAAGCAAAAGAAGATGGAGTAGAGCATTTTATTTTTCTGAGTTCAATGAGTGTATATGGCATTGAGAATGGCGTAATTGATAAGAATACAATCCTCAAGCCAAACAGTGCTTATGGCAAGTCAAAGATTGAAGCAGAAGAATTAATCAATAAGCTTCAAGAAAATTCGTTCACAGTTGCAAAGTTAAGACCGCCTATGGTATATGGCAAGGGCTGCAGAGGGAACTATCCGAGGTTAGTAGGACTAGCTCTCAAGACGCCGATCTTTCCAAAGGTAGACAATAAGCGAAGCATGATCTACATAGATAACTTATCAGAGTTCGTAAAGCAGCTCATTGATAACAGAAGTGGAGGATTATTCTTTCCACAGAATGCGGAGTATGTTAATACCAGCGAGATGGTGAGGCTAATTGCTGAGGCTCATGGTAAGCGAATGGTAATGACTAAGTTGTTTAATCCCTTATTAAGGCTACTGAATGTAAGTACGGTAAATAAGGTATTTGGTGACTTGGTGTATGACATGAGTATGTCTGAGTATAAAAATGATTATAGAGTTTGTGGATTTGGAGAGTCAATTAATAAAACTGAAATGTAGGAAGGGCGATTAAATGAGTGGAAAAATAAAAGATAAAAACATTTGGGTATTTCATCATTATGCAACCCCTCCTACTATGAACGGTTTTACACGTCCATATAACTTTGGGGTTAATTTAAATAAAGTAGGATATAAGATGAAGGTTTTCGCAGCATCATATCTTCATTTTTCTGATGTTAATTTGATTGAAAATAATGATTTATATATGACCAATGATGAAACTGAGATTCCATTTGTATTTGTAAAAACACCGTCTTCATCCGGCAATGGAGTAGGACGGGTTTTAAATATGATTTCGTACTATAGAAATCTATTTAAAGTAACCAAAGAATTTATTAAAAAAAATGATAGACCAGATTTAATTATTGCTTCTTCACCACATCCCTTAGCAATGGTAGCAGGAATTAGAATTGCGAAGAAATTAGGGGTTCCATGTATAAGTGAAGTGCGAGATTTTTGGCCCGAGGTATTCTTTATGGGCGGAAGACTTAATGAGAACAGTATTATTGGGAAGTTGCTGATTAAGGGAGAACACTGGATTTACAAGAATTCAGATGCCTTAATCTTTCTTAAAGAAGGCGATTACACTTATATCACGGACAAGAAATGGGATGTGTCTCAGGGTGGTGTGATCGATTTAGATAGATGTTACTACATAAACAATGGTGTCAACATTGATGATTTTAACCATCAAGTTAGAAATGAAATACTCGAAGATGAAGATTTAACCAAGGGCAAGTTCAATGTTGTATATGCAGGTGCTATTCGACCGGTAAATAATGTGGGCAATATTTTAGATGCAGCTAAATTACTAAAAGAGAATAAGAACATCCAATTCTTAGTATACGGTGATGGCAATCAACTTGAGTCACTTCGAAATCGTGTTATTGATGAAGAGATTATAAATGTGAAAATGAAGGGTTATGTAGATAAAAAGTACATGCCTTATGTTTTAAGTAAATCATCCATAAATATATTGAATTATTCACAAAGCAAATACAACTGGTCAAGAGGAAACAGTTCTAATAAATTGTTTGAGTATATGGCATCAGGAAAACCAATAATTTCTACTGTAAAAATGGGCTACTCACCAATAGAAAAGTATGATTGTGGAGTCTCACTTGAGGAAGATACTCCAGAAGCATTAGCAGAGGCTGTTTTAAGAATCTATAATATGTCGCCAGATAGATTTAATGAAATCAGTGAGAATGCTAAGAATGGTGCTAAAGATTTTGATTATAAAGAACTTACTAAAAAACTAATTTCAGTTATGGAGAGTCAATTATAATGATTAATATAATAAAATCTGTACTAACTGAATATGGAGTGGGATGGACATTTAATAGAGGTTTGTATTCATTCAAGTTAAAAATGATGACAAAGATTCCAGCTACCGAAAAACTCTTTGAAAAGAATATTGACATCAAAAACGTCGATATCTTTGAATTTGATTTAGATGAAATCAAAGTATTCCTTACAAATCTAAGCGAGGAAAATCAAGAAGAGATTATTGACGTTGCTGATAAGGCAATTAGTGGTGTGATAACGGGGTTTTCATCAATAGAATTAGATTATGGCAATCCAATTAATTGGCATCTGAATCCATCAACCGGATATGAAAATAGAAAAGATATAAAATGGTATAGGATTCCTGATTTTGATAAGAAGGTTGGAGATATCAAGGTAATTTGGGAAGCGTCAAGACTAACGCACTTTTTGTATTTTGTGAGGGCCTACCTTATTACTAATGATGTTAAATATTATAAAGCTTTCTCAGAGCAGCTGAAGAGTTGGTTAAAAGAAAATCCATACTCATACGGATCAAATTATAAATGTGGTCAAGAGGCAACTCTACGCATGACTAATGGACTGATTGCATATTCAGTCTTTAAAGATTTTAGATTAATTACTGAGGAAGATAAAAGCAATATCTTTAAGCTTGTTGAAGGAAGTTATAAAAAAGTATTATCGAACTTCTTTTATGCTCATAAGTGTATAAAGAACAATCATACTTTTACAGAAATACTAGGTTTAATAATAGGTGCTTGGTGTAGTGACGATAATACTAAGTTGATAAAAGCATACAAGCTAATGGACCAAGAAATTCTGAATCAATTCCTACCTGATGGTGGATTCACGCAGTATTCCTTTAATTATCATAGATTTACTCTACAAATACTTGAAGCGTTAATTAAGATAAGTGAAAAGACGGGTTTAAATATAAAAGAAACTGAGAGAGTTAAAGATAGT
>SWCA01001664.1_pt1 | contig 173888 bp, 171 predicted proteins | sample 4692961 | NCBI WGS metagenome assembly SWCA01 (sample SAMN10267275, study PRJNA491770) | bioreactor metagenome | isolation source: DHS bioreactor inoculated with | place: Japan: off Shimokita Peninsula | reverse complement strand
ATTACATCGTCAACGAATCCTCTTTCTGCTGCCTTATATGGAGTTGCGAATTCAGCTGTATATTCGTCTATTTTCTTTTGTCTCATTGCCGCTGGATCATCGGCTCCGCTTATTTCTTTTCTGAATATTATGTTAGCTGCTCCCTTTGGTCCCATTACTGCGATCTCTGCCGATGGCCATGCAAGTACCATATCTGCTCCTAAGTCCTTAGAGCACATAGCTAGGTATGATCCACCATAGGCCTTTCTTACGATTAGTGATACTTTTGGTACTGTAGCTTCGCTATATGCATAAAGCATTTTAGCTCCATGTCTTATTATTCCACCATATTCTTGGTTTGTTCCTGGTAGGAATCCTGGTACATCTATTATGTTAAGTAATGGAATATTAAAGGCATCACATGTTCTTATGAACTTAGATGATTTATCTGATGCATTAATATCAAGACATCCTGCTAATACTTTAGGTTGGTTAGCTATTATACCTACTGTGCTTCCATTTATTCTTGCAAAGCATGTTACAATATTTTGTGCATAGAATGGTTGATATTCAAAGAAATCACCATCGTCTACTATTAGAGAAATTACATCCTTTATATCATAGGGCTTATTAGGATTGTCAGGAATAATTGTATCAAGTTCAGGTACTATTTTATTAATGTCGTCTTCAGTTGCAAATACCGGAGCAGTTTCCATATTGTTTGATGGCAAGAAGCTAAGTAATCTTCTTATTTGAGCGATACAATCCTCATCGTTTTGAGCAACAAATTGAGCAACACCACTTGTGCTATTATGAGTCATTGCACCACCTAGAGCCTCAGCTGAAACTTCTTCTCCAGTTACAGATTTTATAACCTGTGGTCCCGTTATGAACATCTGACTTGTCTTATCCACCATGAAGATGAAGTCAGTTAAGGCTGGTGAGTAAACTGCACCACCGGCACAAGGTCCCATGATTGCTGAAATCTGTGGTATAACACCTGATGCTATAGTGTTTTTGTAAAATATTTTACCATATCCAGATAATGCATCTACTGCTTCTTGTATTCTAGCTCCACCGGAGTCATTAAGTCCAACTACTGGTGCACCTACTTTAAGGGCATTGTCTAATACCTTGCATATCTTAGCTGCATGCATCTCCCCAAGAGATCCACCAACAACAGTAAAATCTTGAGCAAAGGCATATACTAACCTTCCATCAACCATGCCATAGCCAGTAACTACACCTTCACCGGGTGCATCTACCTTTTCCATACCAAAGTTTACACATCTGTGCTTAACAAAGGCATCAAGCTCAACAAATGTTCCTTCATCAAATAAAAGGTTTACTCTTTCTCTTGCTGTTAATTTACCCTTTTCATGCTGTTTTGTTATTCTCTTTTCTCCACCGCCTGCTTCTATCTTTTGGCGACGGTTACGTAAATCATCTAGTTTATTGATAGACATATCTCACTATACCTCCTACTGCATAAATTTAATCTATGCTTTTATTAAGCTGCCTTTAGATAAAGGCAGCAATAAACTATTCTCTTTCGCTAAGTTCAACTAAAACTCTATGACTGCTCTTTGGATGCATAAATGCTATTTTAGCTCCGCCTGCACCATATCTTGGTTTTTCATCAATCATTTTGAATCCTTTTTCTTGCATTTCTTTAATTGCTTCTTCAATATTTTCAACTTTGAAAGCTAAATGTTGTATTCCTTCTCCCTTTTTCTCAATAAACTTTGCTATCGGTCCATCAGGATCAGTTGATTCTAATAGCTCTACTTCTGTGTCTCCAACTGGCAAAAAAGCAACTTTAACTTTTTGCTCTTCAACAGTTTCTGTTCCTTGTAGCTCTAAACCTAGTGCTTCAGTATAAAACTTTAATGTTTCATCTAAATTTTTAACAGCTATACCAATATGATCTAATTTTAAAACTTTCATTATTATTCCTCCTTTATAATTAATATTTATATCTAAATTACAAGCCTTCATCGGTCACCTGCAGGGGTCAGTTGCCTCAAGCGTAATTGCTTAGTCCATTTTAAATTCTTCAAATAATTCTTCGCTAGCTGTATAGGGATCTGTGTCTCTTTCCGCTATGTCTTTAGCTAGTTTATCAATAAGTTCTTCTTTAGTTGATTTATCTAGTAAAACCTTCATAGTTTTTTGGTGAATTAAGTCAAGCAACTCTAGTTTACTATTATTAATCTTTCTATTCAAGTTTTCTCCTGAATCTTCTAGGTATTTTTGGTGTTTTTCAATATGCTCTATTAATTTATCTATACCTTCATTTTTTATTGCTATTACTAACTCTACTGGCGGCCTCCACTCAGCATGGTTAAAATCAAGCATCGTATTTATTTCTCTAGCTGCCCTCTTAGCTCCATCTCTATCTGCCTTGTTTACTGCAAACACATCGCCTATTTCCATAATTCCTGCCTTTATGGCCTGTATATCGTCTCCAAGACCAGGTACCATAACCATGAGGGTAGTATCACAGGTTTTAACTATATCAACTTCTGATTGCCCAACTCCAACTGTTTCAATAAATATATAATCTGCTCCATAAATATCTAAAACTCTTACAGCTCCTAGGGTTGCTTCAGATAAGCCCCCAAGGTGTCCTCTAGTTCCCATGCTTCTGATAAATGCATTTGGATCAGTGCCAAGGTCGGACATCCTTATTCTATCACCAAGGATTGAGCCGCCTGTGAAGGGACTTGTAGGATCAACTGCTATTACAGCAACTTTGTTACCTTTATCAATTAGTGCCTTTGCAAGCTTATCAGTTAATGTGCTTTTACCAGCCCCTGGAGGACCAGTAATACCTATAACATAGGCATTACCTGTTTTTGGATAAAGCCTTTTTAAAATATCAAAGGCTTCCTTATCCTTATTTTCTATCATAGATATCAATCTTGCTGCTGCTCTCTTTTCACCACTTAGAAGTCTTTCAGAAAGGTCCATATTATATACACCACCTAATAAACACTGCACATCATGTGCTTTACTTTCCAAATATTCCAATATTGTATATTAAAGTCAAGGGCACAAATAATTGCGCCCACTTTATTGATAATTGCCTTACTATTTTCTTTTAATATTTGCTTTTATATACTCTATAGTCTCAGTAGTTGGTGTACCAGGAGTAAACACTTCAGCTATACCCTTTTCCTTCAGCTGCGGAATATCGTCCTTTGGTATAACTCCTCCACCGATTACTAGTACATCGTCTACGTTTTCTTTTTTAAGTAACTCTGCTACCTTAGGTAATAATGTGCTATGTGCTCCTGATAATATACTCATTGCAACACAATCAACATCTTCTTGAATAGCAGCACTTACTATTTGCTGTGGAGTTTGTCTAAGTCCTGTGTATATAACTTCCATTCCAGCATCTCTTAATGCTCTAGCTATAACCTTAGCACCTCTATCATGACCATCTAAGCCTGGCTTAGCAACTAATACTCTAATAGGTCTATCCATTGAATTTTCCTCCTTTAAACCAAGATTTAATTTGTTTGCTTTATTTTATAAATTAACTGATTGTTGATATTCTCCAAATACTTCTCTCATAACTCCACAGATTTCTCCTAGAGTCGCATATTCCTTAACTGCTTCTACTATATAAGGCATTACGTTATCTTCGCCTTCACATGCTTTTCTTAAAGCTTCAAGCTTAGTATTAACAACATCGTTATCTCTCTTAGCTCTTAATTCTTCAAGCTTTTTCTTTTGCATTTCACCAACCGATGGATCAACTCTAAGTAGTCCCTTTGGTGCTTCTTCTTCTACTTGGAATTTATTCATACCAACAACAATTCTCTTGTTAGTTTCAATTTCTTTTTGATAATCGTAGGCAGCATCCATAATTTCTTGTTGGATATATCCCTTATCTATTGCAGAAGGCGCTCCACCTAGCTCATCAATTTTAGTAATGTATTCCATAGCTTTATCTTCAATTTCTTTAGTTTTTGCTTCAACTAAGAATGAACCTGCTAATGGATCAACTGAATTTGTTACACCACTCTCATGGGCAACTATTTGTTGTGTTCTTAAAGCGATTCTTACTGATTCTTCTGTTGGAAGAGCTAATGCTTCATCCCTAGAGTTAGTGTGTAATGACTGAGTTCCACCAAGTACTGCAGCAAGGGTTTGTATCGCAACACGAACTATGTTGTTATCTGGCTGCTGAGCTGTTAATGTAGATCCACCTGTTTGTGTATGGAACTTAAGTCTCCATGACTTAGGATCTTTAGCACCAAATCTTTCTTTCATTATTTTAGCCCATAATCTTCTTGCAGCTCTAAACTTAGATACTTCCTCTAATAAGTCATTATGTGAGTTAAAGAAGAATGAAAGTCTTGGAGCAAAGGAATCTACATCTAGTCCTGCTTTGATAGCTGCATCTACATATGCAATACCATCTGCTATGGTAAACCCAACTTCCTGTGCAGCAGTTGAACCCGCCTCTCTTATGTGGTAACCAGAAATACTTATAGTATTCCATTTTGGAACATTTTCAGAGCAGTATTCAAATATATTAGTAATAAGTCTCATTGAAGGCTCCGTTGGGAATATGTAAGTTCCACGGGCTATATATTCTTTTAAAATGTCATTTTGTATAGTTCCTCTTAGTTTATCTGCTGGAACACCTTGCTTTTCGCCTACCGCTATATACATAGCTAATAGTACAGATGCAGGTGCATTTATAGTCATTGAAGTACTTACTTTGTCAAGTGGTATACCATCAAATAATATTTCCATATCTGCTAATGAATCTATAGCAACACCAACTTTACCAACTTCTCCCTCAGCCAATTGATGATCTGAGTCATATCCTATTTGTGTTGGAAGGTCAAATGCTACTGAAAGTCCCATAGAACCTTGCTCTATAAGGTATTTATATCTCTTGTTTGACTCTTCTGCTGTAGCAAATCCAGCATACATTCTCATAGTCCAGAATCTACCTCTATACATAGTAGGTTGAGCACCACGAGTGAAGGGGTATTTCCCTGGCATTCCTAAATCCTGTTCATAATCTAAATCTTGAATATCTAGAGGTGTGTAAAGTCTTTTAACTTCTTCACCTGAGCCAGTATAAAATTCTTCTTGTCTTTCTGGTCTTTTTTCTAAAGATTTCTTTGTCTTTGAATCAAAGGCTTCAAAACTTTCTTTAATTCCAGCTAATTTTTCTTTATCAAACATCTTTTTTCCTCCTTTTCGATATTTATTTATTGACACATGATTATATCACATACACCCTTTTAAAGAATAACATACCTCATATCATTTTGTAATATTTTATCCTAATTTTCTGAAAGTATAAGTGTATACTTTTCTCACAGTGTATGTGATATATCTTATGGTTAACTATTTGATTTTCATACTACCTGTTTTTAGGAATCTATCATGCCATGAAAGGGCTTCTCCTATTAAATGAGGCTCATGCTTGAATTTGCCACTTGAAGCTCTTTCAAAGTAATCATTTAACATATCCTTATAATCAGGATGAGCACATTTTTCTATGATTAATTTTGCTCTTTGCTTAGGTGAAGTTCCTCTTAAGTCTGCTAATCCTTGTTCTGTCACTACTACTTCAATATCATGTTCTGTATGATCTACATGGGAAACCATAGGTACTATTGAAGAAATGTCCCCATTTTTAGCACTTGATACTGTAGTAAATATTGACATGTATCCATTCCTAGTAAAGTCTCCTGATCCACCAAGACCATTCATCATTCTAGAACCCATTATATTTGTGGAATTAACATGTCCATATATATCTACTTCAATGGCAGTATTCATAGCTATTACACCAAGTCTTCTGGCTACCTCTGGATGATTACTTATTTCCATTGGTCTAAGAATACAGTGCTTCGCATAATGCTCTGTATTACCTAATAACCTTTTTAATCCTTCTTCAGAAGGTGTAAAGGAAGTTCCTGATGCAACCGTCACCTTACCAGCATCTATAAGGTCAAACATAGAATCCTGGATAACCTCTGTATAACAAGTTAAGTTCTCAAATTTAGAATCAACAAGACCACCTAACACTGCATTAGCAACTGAACCAACACCTGATTGAAGTGGTAATAAGTTTTCAGGCAATCTACCCATTTTTACTTCATGCTCTAAAAACTCAATTATATGTCCAGAAATTTTCTTTGAATCTTCATCCAATGGAGCTAATGGTCTAACCTTATCAGATATATCTGTTTCAACTATAGCAACTATTTTAGTAGGATCACATGGTACATAAGGAGTTCCTATTCTATCTCCAGAATTAATAATTGGAATAGGTGTTCTTCTTGGTGGCTTAGATGTCATATAGATATCATGTACACCTTCTAATTCCATTGGCTGGCTTGTATTTATCTCTACGATAACCTTTTCCGCGTTCTTTATAGCTTGAGGGTAAAGTCCAACTGAAGTAGTAGGAATAATTCCGCCTTCCTTAGTTATCGCCAATGCCTCCACTACTGCAACATCTATTTTACCAAGGTATCCATAGTCTACAAATTGTGCTGCATGGCTAAGATGCATATCTTGATATTCTATACTTCCATCATTTATGGCATTTCTTGAATATTTATTGGTTTGATAAGGAAATCTTCTTTTCATAACTCCAGCTCTAGTTAATGCGCCATCAAGCTCATCACCAACGGATGCACCAGTGATGACAGTTATCTCAACCTTATCACCATTTTCTGCTCTTTTTGCCAGTGCTAGAGGAACAGCCTTAGGATATCCAGATGGTGTGAATCCACTGGTTGCTATGGTCATACCATCTTTAATAAACATAGCAGCATCCTCAGCTGACATTATTTTGCCCTTAAGGTCATCTCTTCTTAATCTAGTACTATCAATCATTACAATTCCTCCTTTTATAATATTCTTCTTATCACTAATGATAAATATTATGTTGTTATAAAACAAAAAAGTTAGATAGACTGATCTTTACTTTAGGTAAAGGCACAGTTATCTAACTTCGGCTCATTTATTGGCAGAACAAAAGGACATTTTGCTCTCATAAATAATAAAGTTTTAGAACAATATTTATTTTGGAATTTCTAGATTTATTATTGGAACTAATTATACTATATTATTTAATCATGTCGATTATCCACGTCGGGATCTTCAATTAATATTTGTTTGAATTTTTCGTGGCTTGTTTTCATTGCAGATATCAATGCCTTTTTTGCAGAGCCGTAATAATAGTGCTTAAAAGCGTCGTGTATTTCATCGTAATCATTAATATTCATACCAACAACTAATTCCTTAAAAAACCTCTTTGCAACACTAGTTACTAAAGAGCAATCTGCATCTAGTATCACACCATTGTTTTTATCTATTATAAGTCCAACGGCTACAACCTTGTAAAGTTCTGTAGCTGTTATACCCTGTGGAAGCTTGGCATAACCTGTTACAAATATTTCATATGGCTCCACAATACTCCACCTCTTAACTAATAGATTCAAGACAGAAATCTACAGATTTCGCCATAGATTTCTGACTTTATTAATATTTTAACATTATATTAGCATTTTGTGAAGTGGATAATACCTTTTATACTTATTTAGTTTTTTATTACATTGGAAGATTATGAAGTATAATTGTAAAGATAACCATACCTAGTAAGGCAAAGGGGTAAGTTGCACCGTATCCTGCTGCCGGGTCATCACTACCTACAGCATCAACTGCCGCACCAAGACCTGGAGTTGAAGTCATACCACCACATATTGCACCAGATAACATTACCCAGTTTATCTTGAATACATATCTTCCTATAACAAAACCTATCATCATGGCAACTACACCAACTACTAATGACACTAATGCAAGATATGCACCTGAACCTAATAATGCATCAAATACTTTAAATCCATACCTTAATCCCACTATGGCTAAGAAGAATGCCAATGAAAGTTGTCTAACTACTCCTAATATTTTGTTGTTCATTCTAAAGTTGATGTTACCTATCTTACCTATATATCCTAGTACCAGTGATCCAACTAGTACTCCACCTGTTGAACCCAGTGAGAAATACCCTAATGGTCCAAGGTTTATTTTAATTAAGCCTATTGTATACCCAAAGAAACATGCTAATGCAAATGCGATTAAATCGAAACTTGTTTCTTCAATTTCTTTTCCACCGGAAGCAGCCCTTGCTTCAGCCAATTCTTTAGTTAATTGTTCTTGTTCTTTTTTTACATCCATACCAAATATCCTTGGGAAGAAGTTTACTGCTATTATAACTATAACAACTCCAAAGGGATATCCTATGGCATGACCAACACCTATACCTGCTTCAGCATTGGCAACAAATTGAGTTTTTTGTTCATCAGTTAGTTCCGTAGTATTTTCAGCATTAACCTCACCTGAAGGATCAAGTATTTTAAAGAACTTCTCTTTTTCTGTGGCACTTGCATTGTCAAAGTTTTGAATCCGCTTAGTCGCATGGCCTCTAGCCGTTTCTATAGCTGCAGCAAGTCCTGGAGAACTTGTTAATGCTCCAGTATATACACCTGATATTTCATAAGGATTGCCCCCTGGGCTAAGTAATGTCATTCCGTAGGTAGCACTTGCTCCTAAAAAGGTTATAATAAATCCTAATGCAACGAATTTAAGACCGTATTTCTTAATAACTGTAGCAATATCCTTTGACGCTAATAGCCCTACAGCTGCAACAAATAGGATTAAGAATAAACTAAAAAAGTCCTTAGGAATAACTTGGGCTTTAATAAGCTTAGTCGCAGCAGCATTAGTATCTCCGAAACCTTTAGCATAGCCATAAATCCACCAACCGATAATCAAACCTGTAAACAAGGTACCTGAAACACCAAAGTTAAATTTACCGAATTTAATTTTACCAAATAGCATACCTGTAAATACTGCAAGAAACATAAGAATAAATGGATTTGTTAAAAATGCAATAACATCAAATTTCATATTTCATCCTCCTCTTCTAAAATTAGTATCTAAACTCTAGTATCACTTTCTTAGCCTCTTTTCATCCCCCCCTTATTACAAAACGATAGTATTAGGATAAATGCTTAACGTATAAAAAATGTAATTTTTATAGGTAATAGCTATAAATTATAGCTATATTCTATTAAGATTAGTATTGCTTTTTTTCCAATGGTTATATTTGTTCTATCTAATTAAGAATACTTCTCTTGTTTATATATACTGCTAATAATCGTTTTCCTAGTCTTTAAAAAAATATAAGTATATAAAAAACGGCATAGATATATTTATTTTCTTATACAAAATAAATATATCTATGCCGTTTAATCTCTACGATGAAAGTAATTGGTGAATTACTGAAATAGAAATTTGGCAAAAGGTATATTGAATTTATGAATTTAATAATATATTACCAAACCGAAATTAACAATTTTTATCTTCTTACTATACATTATATATAATTTTCTTTTTGTATTCAAGTATTCTTGAATTATTTTTAAAAATATTTGCAATTATTTGTCATAATTTATATTTTTAAATCATTTTTTCTTTGCGGCTTCTATAAATTGGGGTGCATTTATAATGTATCTGCTATGGAAACCCTCACCTATTTTTTCCTTTTCATCAAAGGCTTCAACCTTAAATTTTAGTTTTTTACCCTCTATTTTAACAAGCTCAGCCTTTGCTTTAACTTGCATCCCCACAGGAGTTGCAGCGGTATGCTTAACATCAAGATGTATTCCTACTGTTGCAAAATCCTTTGGCAAGTGACTATCTACAGCCTTAAGTGCAGCATTTTCCATAATTCCTATCATCATTGGAGTAGCAAAAACTAACACCTCACCACTACCAAAAGCAGCTGCAGTATCATTGTCTGTCACAACCTTTTCTACTTCTCCTATCATACCTTCTTTTAAATTAAATTCCATTTATCTTCACTCCTTGATTTTGTTAAACAATATACAATCTCAATTATATCAAATTTTGTACCAATATAAAAGTTAATTTTCATAAATTCATTCAATAAGTCTTGTTTTCATAAAATAAAAACCCCAACACTAAATTTTTCATAATATAGTATTGGGGTAAATAAACTAATTTATTATTGAAATTTCATCTATAAATTATCATCATTGTCTTCTGTATCTATGTCTTCATCTTCCATAATATCTGCCAAATCTCCTGGTATAGGATCTGTACCTGAATCTTCGCCCTTATCTAGCTCTTTATTTTCTTCAGCTTTCTTAAGGACTTCAATGCCTTCTTCAAAAATAATTTTATACTCTTCGGCATTTAAAGTTTCTCTTTCTAATAAAGCATTGGCAATTTCATGGAGTTTATCCATATTATCATTTAAGAGTGTCTCAGCATTTTCATAGGCCCTATCAACTATACCTCTAAGCTCTCTATCAATTTGAGCAGCAACTTCTTCTGAGTAATCTTTTTTAGATGTTAAATCTTTACCTAAAAACACCTCTTCCCCAGACCCATAGGTCATAGGTCCAAGATTCTTGCTCATACCGTATTTAGTCACCATATTTCTTGCTACCTCTGTAACTCTTTGTAAATCATTTTGGGCACCAGTACTTATCTCACTTAGCACCAAGGCTTCAGCTACCCTACCACCAAGCAAATGAACTATTCTTTCTTCCATCTCAGTTTTAGTCATATAGTATTTATCTTCCTTGGGAAGTATCATGGTAAAACCACCAGCTCTTCCCCTTGGAATTATGGTTACTTGATGGACAGGATCAGTATTAGGCAATAGCGTTGCAACCACCGCATGACCTGCTTCATGATATGCAGTTAATTTTCTATCCTTCTCACTTATAACTCTACTTCTCTTTTCAGGTCCTGCTATCACCTTAGTAATAGCCTCCTCTAAAGTTTCCATATGGATTCTTTTTTCATTCTTTCTAGCAGTAAGTAGAGCTGCTTCATTAAGTAGGTTCTCAAGGTCAGCCGGGGTAAAACCTGGAGTCCTTCTAGCTAGAACCTTTAGGTCAACATCATCGGCTAAGGGTTTGTTTTTGCAATGAACCTTTAATATCTCTTCCCTTCCCTTTACATCAGGCACTCCAACCACAACCTGTCTGTCGAATCTACCAGGACGAAGTAGGGCAGGGTCTAAAATATCGGGTCTATTTGTTGCTGCAATTATTATAATACCTTCATTTATCCCAAAACCGTCCATCTCAACTAAAAGCTGATTAAGGGTTTGTTCCCTTTCATCATGGCCACCACCAAGTCCAGCTCCTCTTTTTCTACCTACAGCATCAATTTCATCTATAAAAACAATACATGGTGAGTTTTTCTTAGCCTGTTCAAATAAATCACGTACTCTAGATGCACCAACTCCCACAAACATCTCAACAAAATCAGAACCACTTATGCTAAAGAATGGTACTCCCGCTTCTCCAGCAACGGCCTTTGAAAGATAGGTTTTACCTGTACCTGGGGGACCTATCATTAATATACCCTTTGGAATCCTTGCACCAAGTTCAATATACTTTCTTGGATTCTTAAGAAAATCTACTAGTTCCTTTAGTTCTTCCTTCTCTTCGTCTAAACCTGCAACATCGTTAAAGGTAATTTTTTTCTTTTCATCTTCCTTATGAAGCTTTGCTTTACTTTTACCAAAGGACATAACACGATTGCCACCACCCTGGGACTGTTGCATAAAAACGAACCAAAATACAACAAATATTAAAACCATAAATATGGATGGTAATATGTCTATAAACCATGGTGTACCTGCAGGTGGTTCCCCAGTAAGCTTAAGGGTTCCTTCCTCAATGGATGGAAAGATATATTTTGCAAAGAAGGTGTCCGTTGCAATCACCCTTGGTATATAGGCCTCAAAGACCTTATCATCACTTCTTAAGGTACCTTCAACTCTATTATCAATAAAGTGAATATCCTTAACATTCTTATTATTCAATTCACTTATAAGCTGAGTTATATCAAGTTGTAGCTTCTCTTCTGGCGGTCTTGTATAAAAGTTTACTATTAATACAATTATTATGAATATTAGTATGTAAAAGCTTGCTCCTCTAAAAAATTTTCTCAAAAATTCTCCTCCTTCCTCACCAAAAATTAGGTCTCTTAATTGTATCATATTTTATTTTTCTATACAACCATTGTAATAGGTTATTTTATAAGTTCTACTAGTATTCCCATCTATCTTATATAATTCACTCATTCTGTATCCAATTAACCAAATTATATTAGAGTCATCACATAGGATAGGCACTGCACTTCTTAATTCCTTTGGCACTTTAAGGTTGATAAAATAATCCTTGACCTTTTTACTCCCCTTCATACCCAAGGGCGAAAATCTATCTCCCCTTCTTCTATTTCTAATATATAGCTTTCCTTTGACCTTATGGGCATCTACATAAATAGTATTTTTGTCTTTATTATTATAATCAATATCTTTTCTTGATATTATAGAAACTTCTAGCGTACTATCTATTTCTTTTAAATATATTTTTCTATCTAATTCAATATGATATATATAATCTCCTATTATTTTATTATGTTCTAAAATCTTATTTTTAATATCTATATTATTATACCCTAGCTTTATGATGATATCCCCAGATATATTAAGCTTCGCACCTACATTTGAATTATTTGCTAAATCTATAATATCATCTATATTAGTTAATGCAATATTTTTCAAATCACCTTTTATTTTTTTGATAGCACCTCTAATGATTCTTCTCTTTATCGCAATATGATTTTCTTTGAATTTATTTATATCTATAGAAACTACGTTTTCTTTTATCTTGGATATATTAACAAATATTTCATAGGCCTTCTTATTTAAGTAATCACTGTCTTCACGAAAAATATCTGAATTCCTAGCCAATGTTTCAATTATATTAGGATTAAAATTCTCCTGCATATAGGGTATGAGCTCTAGTCTGATTTTATTTCTAGTATATATGGACTCAAAATTCGTTTTATCTATTCTAGGATTTAGACCATTTTCTTCACAATACTTTTCTATCTCCTCCCTAGATATATTTAATATGGGCCTTATTATTTTATCGTCCCTCATATAATCAATTGCTGAAAGTCCTTCTATACCAGATCCTCTCATCAATCTCATTAAAACAGTTTCAGCTTGATCATTTAGATTTTGAGCTACGGCTATTTTAGAAGAACCTGTCCTTTCAGCTATTTCATCAAAAAGTTTATATCTCCATTCCCTACCTGCCTCTTCAAAAGTTATACCCTTATTCTTAGCATAGAAATCAATGTTCTCTGAAAAAATAAATGATTCTATATTAAGTTCCTTACAAAAATCTTTTACATACAATGCATCTTTTCTTGCCTCTTCGCCTCTAAATTGATGATTTAAATGAACTCCGTATAATTTGAGACTATATTCATCCCTTATTCTCCACAACAAATGAAGGAGACATATGGAATCAGGTCCCCCTGATACTCCTATTACTACTCCTTCACCTTTCTGTATCAATTTATAAGTTTTTATTGTATTTAAAAATTTTTCAATTGCCATATTCACTGCCCCTAAGTTCTCTTATCCAAAGAAGATTATTGTAAGCATAATTATAAAACATATAATTGAGCCACAAAAAAAACTATTAATAAAATAATCAGCACTATTTCCCAGTATTTTATGTTCATCATAGTCATCATATATGGTCTTTAGTGTTTCAATAAAATAATTAAATTTAATTCTTTTTTGTAAAAGACCCTTTTCTAATAGATATAATAGCCTTTTATCTATTTTCTTATTTTTTAACTCCATAATTATTTCATTAATATTCATATTTAATATACTCTTGTTCTTTAGAAGAAAATTTGTAATTAGCATACATAGTGCAAACAAATCATAACCCGTATCTGCACAACGCATTCCTACGTTCCATTTAGCCCTATCATAAATAGGAGTAAATTCCTTTAAGCTATCACCTATTTTGCAAACGCCACCCAAATCAATTATTTTTATCCTTCCGTGTTCTTTATCCACCATTATATTTTCTGGCTTTAGGTCTCCATATATGTATCCTACTCTGTGCAACTGTCTAATTGATTCTCCAATTATAATTGTAATGGCAAGAAGTTCTTTTATACTTATTCTACATCTTTTTATATATTCCTTTAGATTTATACCATTAATGTATTCTAAAACTATAAAATAGTAACTATCTCCCATCTCTTCATAATCATCGATTTCTATTATTTGGGGAATAGAGTTTAGAGCTTTAAACCGTTCTAACATATTAGCTTCTTTTGAAATACTGTTTAAATCCTGACTAATCTTTAATGCATAATAGCTTTTTTTCTCTTTCTGATAAACCCTGTAAACTTCACCCACACCGCCTAAACCAATTAGATTGATTATTTCATAATGGTTTTTGTTCCACTTTCCCTTTATAAATTTACCCTTTATATTCATTTTCTCCCCATTAAATATATTAAGCGACTAACCATAGTCGCTTAATATTAAACAATATTATCCTCAAATAGAGGAGTTTCCTCTTCAATTATCTCTTCTGGTTTTTGAGCATTATTATCAAATAACCTTATGGCCTTATAAATCGCTGGAGCTGTAGGTGTGGTTCCATTGGCCTTAATATCCTTAAGACTTTTATTTATCCTATGAATTTCATTGGTAAACCCTTGAATAGTTTCATTCATCTGTCCATTTTTCCCCGGAAAGACGATTATTGCAATTTCACTTTTTCCTTTTCTAGATTTAATGGTATGCATCAAATCCAAAATACTTTCCTTTGCTACACCAAGCTTTGATTTCATACTTCCGCTACTATCTAAAAGTATACAACATCTTAATTTGATTTCATCACTTAGATTTTCTATGTATTCAATAAATTTATTTCTTTGGTTTGGCCTTATTTCATCAAGCTCTGATCCAATTATTTCTTTTAATTGTTCATTTACTACTGTACTAATGGTTTTATTCATTGTTTTTTGAGTTACCATTTGAAGGGTCAACCTTAAATCTTCAATATAAGTGAGCTGACATTCACCTTTTCCATTGTTTGCGATGTTTTGTATTTCTTCTATACAACCTTCATCCCTTATGTCCTTTTCTATAATTCCTATGGTGCTAATAGATATATTGTTTCTCTTGGCCTCATTGGCTGCCATGACTGGGTCTCCACCTACATTAGACTTTCCATCGGTTATCACTACTATCTGTTTCATTTCCATCTTTTCCATATAACAATTCATCCCCCAAACTTTGTAATTTGTTATATGGGATTATTGACCTATCATAGCTTTAATATACATTTTTGTCATTTGTATATGGAGTTTTATTGTCCATATATCGGATAAGTTTTTACGAATTATATCTCTTCCAAATTTTTGTTACTATAACAGTCATATCATCATCAATATTATTTTTACTTCTCTCCAATGCCTTATCGAGCATTTCATCGGCAATGGTCTGGGGATTTCGGCTATCAATATTCTTAATAGCTTCAACCATCCAATTTGTCTTATTAATAAAATTCTTATCGGCATCTAAAACTCCATCGGACATCATTATTACATAATCTCCATCATTTAATTTTATACTTTTACTATCTAAAGCTATGTCATTTAGTATTCCTGCAGGTAAAGATGATGCTTCAATTACCTCAACATCTCCATTTGACCTTTTTATAAAGGATGGTATTGCTCCAATCTTGATAAATTCACCCCTACCACTATATAAATCAATTATAGTTAAATCGATTGTAGAGAATGCTTCGTCCAAGGACTTTGACATTAGAACGGAATTTATTGTCTTTATAGTGATATTTTTATTAAAACCTGCCTCCATTAGATTTTCCAACAATGTTATGGTAGCCATACTTTCCCTAGCAGCCCTTTCTCCGGATCCCATTCCATCACTTAATGCAATCATATATTTATTATCTTTGAAATCCATAAAAGTATAGTTATCTCCACTAATATAACCGTTACCCTTAGATGCTTTTGACACACACGTATTTGCCTTGAATTTTTGTGCTTCCACAAGCTGAATAGTGCATTTATCATCATCATTGATTCTACACTCCCTCGTCCTATTAACAAGTTCTAGTCCTATAATCTTTGAAACTATAAGTATTATACTCTTCTCACATGCTCTTCTACTATAACAGTTATTCCTTTCTATATCTATCTGAAACTTCCCTTCACTATTTTCCATAACAGTAACATTATCAACAAGAATCTTCTCTTTATCAAAGGCCACATAAAGTTCATCTTCGACATCCTTTTTAAAATCTATATTAGAAGATATCTTATTATTTAAATCCTTTATTATATCGGATATACCCTCAAATTGTTCAGAGACTAGTTGTCTCATTTCTAACATCTTTTTATTCCATCTATAGTTCACCTTATATATTTCAAAGGATGAGTTAATTATATTTATGAGATCCGTTGTTCTAATACATCTTTTCTGTAAATAGGATGGCAAGTTCTTTTCATCTAGCGTTCCCTGGGTTTCTAATATGGTTATAGCATCTATTATGGAATTATAGGTGCTATAAAAGTTATTCTTCCAACAATTTCTTCTAAGTCCACAATTTGAGCAGATAGAATTAGCGATTTTATCAACTATTTCTGTTATCTCCCTTTGTTCAACTATTTTTTCTTTATCTGCAATTTGAGAATATGTTTCTGATAGTTCGAAAAAAGCATTTGAATATTCATCAAGTTGTCTAATCATTATCCTTTTTACTCTTTCACTATATACCTTATCGAATTTATCCATACTTGCTTTCGAGTTAATAAACTTAGATAAATCCTCCGTAATTCCCTTTGGTAGTAATAAAAATATGACAAGAGCTATTAACACCTCTTCAAATTGTATTATTGTTTCGCTAAAGCCATTAATATAAAAAGTTAATATAGAATTTCCTAAAATAAGTCCAATTGCAGATGCTATTTTCCCAATGTCACTAAACAGACCTGCCAGAAGTCCTGAAAAGGAATATATGCCTACTAATGTTGGTGTTCCTATTGTAGACATACTTACTATTACTCCAACGGTTACTCCTACTCCGGCTCCAATAGAAGCTCCTCCATTATGGGCAAATAATAGTATGGTAAGTAATGCTACAGTATTTTTTAATGAGTACCCATATAGGTTTATATCCGTCAATCCCAATATTGCTACAGCTGCCACTATTGAAATGCATATGGTTTCTTCGTTGGAAAGAATCCTCCTACCTGTTTTTACGTTAAGTACTGGCAGTGAATAGGAAACTATGTATACAAAGACAAAGACTACCATCGATTCAAATACTACCATAAACAAATCATATAGATAGAAATCTTTGATAATTAAATAAATTGATCCAACCGATAGATTTATTATAGCTGAAATAAAGGATACTCTGAATATATTAAATTTATTAGATCTTACAAAGTATCTAAATGTAAAAAAGGCTGCCAACACACCTAATAGATATCTATACTTATCCGGCCCAACAGTCGTCATGATACCAACAACCACAAAAAAAGATATAAAAATATTCTTTTTATCATTTGCTATGAGACTTGAAAAAAATGCTATTCCAAATGGCATTAATCCATCTAATATAGAAGCTCGTCCTAATAAAATAGAAAACACGCATAGTAACATAGTGTTGCTATTAATTAAATTAACTGCTTGTCCATATTTACTTTGATTCTCCTTAACTGTACTTAAGTTTAATTTCTCCATAGTAAAAAAACACCTCCTAATACAAAAATTATATCAGTAGATGTTTGAAATATTTGTCAACATGACTGTATACAAACTAAAACTTTATGACATTTGAATACATATTTTGATAGTAGCTTTTATTTTTTTATTGATCTTTACACTATCTACATTATTTCTAAAAAAATATATCCTTCTAAATTATCATATTCACTAATCATAATGTTTTTTGCTTCGATTTCATTTATTATTTCATAGAGAATTAGACTTCCAGCTAAAATTATGTCAGCTCTTTTAGGTTCTAATCCCTTAACTTTTTTTCTCTCTTCATTATCCATAGTTTTAAAATTATCTATAAGGGTGTTTATATTATCTATATTCAAAACATAATTATGTATTTTATCTCTATTATATCGTTCAAGATTTTGGTCTACTGCCCCTAGGGTTGTAATGGTGCCACCAATCCCTATAACTTTAGTGATATTATGTTTCTTTATCTTCTCTATTTCATCTTTAATTATATATCTAATATCTTTAAGCAGGTTTTCAATATCCTCTTGATTAATAGGGTCTGACTCTATGTGTTTATCGGTCATTCTAACTGCCCCAACATTTAAACTCTCTTGATATTTTAATCCACGCCTATTACCTATTATTAACTCTGTACTACCTCCACCTATATCAATTACAAGGATGTCATCATCATCAATGTCGTGGATACCATTAATAACTCCTTGAAAGCCTAGTAATGCTTCCTTTTTCCCGCTTATGACCTCTATATCTAAACCGACTTCGTCCTTTACCCTTTTTATAAATACATCCCTATTATTAGCATCCCTTACTGCACTGGTAGCTATTGCTTTAATAAGGTCTACATCCTCGTTCAAAGCCATTTCTTTAAAATCTTTAAGTGCCTTAACACTTCTATCAATAGCATCATCAGCGATCATCTTAGTTTCATTTACACCCTTACCTATTCTAGTCATTTCTAGGTGCTTTTTACTATTAAGAATAATTCCTTCTTCTGTCTCAGCAATTAACAACCTTATGGAATTCGTCCCAATATCTATCACAGCATATCTATCCATATTTTCCTCCAAATATAAAACCGGGATATAGGTCCCGGTATAATCATCTATTTAAAATTCTTTTCTATTAAATCCATTTCCTCTTCTTTTATTAATGTTTTTCTTCATATCCTTTAATTTATCATCACTATCCTTGAGGAATTGTGATAGCATATCTTCAAAATCGCCCTTGGGCTTAGTAGATTTGAATCCAGTATTTACAGGCTTTGGCCTAACCTCTACATTGGCTGGTTTCCTTTCTGGTTTCCTTTCTAACTTCTTTTCTGGTTTTGTTTCTGGATTTTCATTGGCCTTCCTTATTGAAAGACTTACTTTTCCTTTTCCGTTTACCTCAATTATTTTTACCTTGACTGTTTGTTTCTCTTCTAGGTAATCTTTTACATTCTTTACATATTCGTCTGCTATCTCTGAGATATGACATAAACCTGTCTTTCCATCTGGCAGTTGAATAAACGCACCAAAATTTGTTATACCTGTAACTGTACCATCAACTACCTTCCCAATTTCAACGGACATTAAAAATCCTTCCTCCTTAATTTTATTACGATATTTATTCCTAATTTATTATATTTTATAAGGTCTTTTATGTCAATATAACATCTTAGATTTAGCAATGTTTAAATTACTGTTTTTCCTGAATTTTGTATATAATTTCATTCTTCTTTACCATTTTAAGCTTTTCCCTAGCAGTTTTTTCAATAAAATCTAGCCCTTCACTTTCTTCTATCTTCTGCTGAAGGTCGCTTGATTCCTTTTTTAATTCCTCTAGTTTATTTATCACATTATTTTCCTCCTTAAGCAAACTATTTAGCTTTATCTCTTGCTTGATTATAGTTATGGACAAGGAGAGGAAAAGAAAACAAATTAAGATTATTGTTATTCTATGTCTCTTCAAAAAATTTTTCCTTGCTTTCTTATTAGTTTTCTTTAAACCCATAAAACAACACTCCAAAGTATTTTTTAGTTTTAAAAATCTCATTTGTTTTATTCAAAGAATCTTTTAAAATATAGTTCTATACATTATTCTTTTTATCCTTTATTTTTTTGCTAAAAATAGTTTTGACATATTTCACTACCCTAGAGTTTGTTTTCTTGGGTATATTCAAAAGCTTTTCAAACCATTTAGTTATGGGTTTTAAAAATAGTGCGATCTTTATAAATGGAAATCTAACAAGTCTATAAATAGCAGTAGTTATCCACGATAATTTTCTCTTGGCAGATCTATATATTTTAAAGATGGTAGCAATAAACTTTTTCAGAACACGTTCTATTAAAGTACTTAAAAAAACATTGTACATGAAAATACCTAGTATAAAACCTAAAAAAGAGTACCACCTTAAAATCCCACTATTACTATAAAACAAAACCGCTAGAGCTACTATATTAATGGTAGTCCAAAATATGATATCTTGAATAATCTTAGCTGCTTTATTCATTTTAATACTATTTCTAAATACCCTATATGTATCATATAATAATCCAATTATTATTCCTCCATAGCATGCAGCTAGGACAACATAAATTTGATAATAGATAAATGTAGACATCAAATCACCACACCTTGTGAAATCTGAAATAAAGATTTTTACTGTTTAGAAAAAAATTCTCCATCTTATTAATGGAGAGTCTATTTAAACATTTTACCAAGGAATCCCATCCCTTTAGATCCTACATCGCTTTTATCGGTGTATGTAATAGAGTTAATATACCCCTCTATAGATAGGTTTCCATCGTCTAGATTTAATTTTTTTATATCTAACTCTTCTCCCTTTATAATCATATTCCCTTGGACAGTTACAAGTATTATTAAAGACTCATTAAAGCTATTTACATGCTCCACTCCTGAAACACTCATTTTTTCTCTGTTTTCCAATATTAAATTTTGTGACCTATTTGTATTCACTCGTTTATCTTCCAAAAAGACACCCCCTCCATACAATCCTATGCGTTACTATTTTTATATATTACTTTTCTTAAATTTCACCAAATAAAAAATACCCACAAAGCTTTTTATGCTTTATGAGTATTTATATAAATGTATCTTTATTCTATTTGCCTATACATTTCCTTTGCCATATCCTTTGTAACATGATCCTTTATATCTAAAACCTCTACTTTTATCGTCCTGGTTCCAAACTCTAAGGTAAGTATATCTCCTAGTGCCACTTCAGCCCCTGGTTTAACAGTCTTATCATTTATTTTGATTCTTCCCTGTTCACAGGCTTCCTTAGCAATAGACCTTCTTTTTATTAGTCTAGAGTTTTTTAGGAATTTGTCTATTCGCATACTCTGCCTCCGTTATTAGTTCTTAGTAACAACTATCCACTATTTTAAAGCGGTCTTTAAATTTTTCTAAAAATATATAATAAAAAAAAGCAGCAGTGCTGCTTTTTCTTTCCAAATATGTACTTATTCGTTAACAATATCCTTTAATGCTTTTCCTGCCTTAAATACAGGAGCTTTAGATGCTGGTATTTCTATAATTTGCTCTGGATTTCTTGGGTTTCTACCTTGTCTAGCCTTTCTTTCTCTTACATCAAATGTTCCAAACCCAACTAATTGAACCTTTTCTTCTTTAACAAGTGATTCCTCAACGCTTTTAATAAAAGCATTTAAAGCAGCCTCTGCATCCTTTTTTGTTAGGCCAGATTTTTCAGCCATGCTTGTAACTAATTCTGACTTGTTCATAATATTACCTCCTTATAATATTCGTAAATAACAATTTTTAGTACGTATATGCATATTCTATGTTTTATTGTAAAATCCTTCTTTTAAAATAGGATTTTTTTAACTTTAGTGCTTTTTATCTATTTTTTTTGCTTTTTCCCACAATTTGTCCATTTCTGTCAAAGACATATCCTTTAGATCCTGTCCATTTTCCTTTGCTGACATCTCTATAAACTTAAATCTTCTTATAAACTTATCAACAGTTTTATTTAAAGCTAACTCTGGTCGTACTTTAAGAAATCTCGCCATATTAACTACTGCAAACAAAAGGTCTCCTACTTCTTCCCATATTTCTTCTTTTTGATCTGTTTTATATACATCCATCAGTTCTTGTAATTCTTCCCTAACCTTATCTACTGCACCTTCCACATCGTCCCAATCAAATCCTACCTCAGCTGCCTTGCCTTGAATTTTATAACTTTTCATCAAAGCAGGCATTCCTTTAGGAATTCTTTCCAGGGATTCAGTATAGCTTTTTTCAGACTTCTCATCTCTTTTTATCTCTTCCCAGTTCTTTAAAACTTCCTCTGATGAACTTACAATAGTCTCAGCAAATACATGGGGATGCCTATTGATTAGCTTTGTACATATGCCAGTAATAACATCTGTCAAGTTAAAGTAACCCTGTTCCTTAGTTAGCTGGCTATGGAAAACTATTTGAAGAAGGAGATCTCCCAATTCTTCTTCTAAAAGCCCCATGTCTCCACTATCTAGTGCCTCTATCACCTCATAACATTCCTCTATAAGGTAAGGTCTTAGACTTTCATGAGTCTGTTTTCTATCCCATGGGCACCCATCTTTACCTCTAAGTCTCTCCATTATATCTAACAAATCATCAATTTCATATTTTATTTTATTATTATTAACAATTTTAGGTATGAATATACTGGTTAAATGGTCTAAACTGTTGGTTCTATCTAGTTCATACAATGGTATAGAAGTTATTTCTTCTTCTCCCTCAATACCAGCAGCCCTGATAATCATTATTTCATGCTCATCGTCATAATAATTCATAAGTCGCAGCTTAACTTCCGATGCAACTAGTTGATTATATACTTGGGTAATAATAATGTCAACATCTGTATCAGGTTTTTGCTTATTTATTTGTAATCCATCCATTATTTTCAAACCATTTACAGGATCTATTCTTATGGTATTAAGTATCGCATCAATAAAGCTTGTCCCTGGAATGAACTCCAATATCACATCATTCTTATTGCTTATATCAATAAGCTCTTGGACTGTCCTTTCCGCTACAAAGGGACTACCAGGCACAGCATATAGTATATCCTCAGTCTTAGATAATTGCAAAAGCTCCTTTACTATATTACCATAGACATCATCAAAGTTTTCATGTTGGTCATACATATAATCAAAACTATTTATTTTTACCCCATGTGATTCTATGTAATCAACAATTGGATGTTTCTTAGTTCTTAGGTATATGATATCAAACTCTTTTATTTTATCAAGGGCCTTTACAGTTAAATATTCCTTCCCGCCAGGACCTAGTCCTACAATGGTTATCAATGATCACACCTCCCTCTCTATTTTATCTTCTATAGAAGATTCTTACCAATCTATAAAGCTTATCTCCACCTGGCATTATTTCGAAATCATCTTCCGTTATTGTTTTCGTAATTAATAGCATTAGTCCATATACAATTGCTCCAGTTATTACTGATATCAAGGTAGAAATATTATTTCCTAAACTATTATTTAATACTCCATATAAGTATTTTACTGTTCCGCCCATAACAGCCACAGATATAACTGGTTTTATAAATACATCTATAACACTTAGTCGCATATTGGTATAGTTTTTTATATAAATTACATTTAGCACTGCAGCTATTCCATATCCGATTACTGTAGCTATGGCAGCTCCCTTTACGTTAATCTCTGGTATGCCAATAAGTATATAACTTAAAATCAATTTAACTGCTGCACCAAAAAAGAGATTTCTCACTGGTATAAAGGCTTTACCAAGTCCTTGTAAAATCCCTGTTAGGGTTTGAAATAAGGAAAGGAATATAACCCCATATCCTAGAATAGATAATATCTTACTAGCACTTAAAGCACTTTCCACTTGAAGGGGATATAATAGCGCCATAATAGGCTGTGCCAGTATTACCAGCCCCGTTGCAGCTGGAAGTCCAATTAGTAGCGCTATCCTCATACCAGCCTCTATTGTTTCGTAAAGGCCTTTAGTATCCCTTTTAGTTACCAAGTGGGATACAGCAGGAACTAAGCTAATCTGTAGGGCTGCAGTAATTACCTGCGGCAGATTTATCAATGGGTTTGCCATTCCCGTTAATTGCCCATATAGACTATTGGATTGTTTAGCACTATATCCAATAGCTTGAAGTCTTCTCATAACTATACCTGCGTCAATAAAATTCATTATCGGAAGTACCGCTGCACCAATAGTAATAGGAATAGCTATAGTTAAAAGTTTTTTTACTATTAGTCCTGTCCCCTCTACTTCCTTTGATATCTCTCTACCAGGCTTTATATTTCTTTTGTATAGAAAATAGATATATGTTGTCAGTATCGCCCCAAAGAATGCCCCTGCCGTTGCTCCAAAGGTTGCTCCCGCAGCTGCAATTTCAAGACCCCTATCAAGTAACACAAAAGCCAAACCTAGCCCCAATAGCACCCTACCTAATTGCTCTATAATCTGTGATATTGCTGTGGGCTTCATATTTTGAAGACCTTGGAAATATCCCCTAAAGGCAGACATTATTGGTACAAAAAATAAAGCTGGAGCTATTGCCAAAGTAGAATAGTAAGCATTGGGATTCTTTATTAATGTTTCAGTATATATTTTAGCTCCAAAGAATAATACTGATGAGCTTAATATTCCAACGCCAAACAATACTATAAATGCCACCCTAAATATCTTTTCAGCACCATACCTATCGCCCATGGCCATTTTCTCCGATACCAATTTTGCTATGGCAGTAGGAAACCCAGCTGTAGAAATAACTAATAGGATCAAGTATATTGGATAGGCACTTTGATAATATCCCATTCCATCGTCCCCAATTATATTTGCTAAGGGTATTCTAAAAAAAGCTCCTAAAATCTTTACTACTATTCCCGCTGCACCTAATATAACAGCACCCTTCAAAAAGGAGTTTTCCCTTCTCATATACTTCCTCCCAACAATAAAGTTACGCTTATTTCATTACAAGTTAGATTGATAATCTTTTATATATAAATATCCAAACTTTGGTTTAAATATTATAATTTATTATATATCATTAATCAATAAATGACTAAAGTTTCAATCTCTATTCCTTTGGTTACTAAGTATACCTACAAATCAAAGCAAGTTAATTATATCAAAATATATACTATAAATCATGTATTATTCTAAAAGTTCTTATTAAAATATACTAAAAGTTTTTATGAAAACAAAAACAAAAAGTAGCAACCTTTAGTCACTACTTATAGTTATATTAATACCTATTATAATTTATTAGTGCTCCATTTGTTTACCTAAAAATCCAGCTGCTGTTTCCGCAAGCTTAAGCTCTAGCTCTCCCATAACTCTCTCCGTATCCTTAGAGATAAGTATAACGGAACCTATTGGGTCACCATGGGTTGCTATTGGAACAACGATTTGTGAAGAATACTTTCTCATATCACTTTCTTCTATACTAATAGGCACTATGTTTTCTATCTCATTTATAATTTTTCCTTCTCTTTGCTCCATAACTGATTCTAATTCTTTACTTACTCTCTTTTCTAGATATTCTTTTTTAGATCCTCCTGCTACAGCTACTATATTATCTCTATCAGTAATTATTGCAATAGCATTTATAGACTCATTTAGGGATTCTGCATACTCTGTCGCAAATTCATTTAGCTCACCAATTGGAGAATACTTCTTTAATATTACTTCTCCTTCTCTATCAGTAAATATCTCTAAAGGATCTCCTTCTCTTATTCTTAAGGTTCTTCTTATTTCTTTGGGAATAACCACTCTACCTAAGTCGTCAATTCTCCTTACAATGCCAGTCGCTTTCAATTAATTTCCCTCCTAATAAAAAATATGTACTTGAACCTTTTTACTTGATATGAAATTATTATTTGTTCATATATATTTTTTATACATATATGGGAAATATATTTTTATGTAGCATTGTAACCATTTGTTGGTTCAAAGTGGCACGTTCCATGTTACACGTTTTGGGCCTTTCTAAAGGGTCATAAAATAAATAAACAAAACCTATGGCATTCTCTGCCATAGGTTTTATTATTTATTCTATATTTTCCTCATAGGTCTCGATATCAGCGTCTTCCCTTAATTCTTCAATTTTTTCAGCAAATTTATTTTCCTGCATACTTTGAATAACTTCCTGTTTGCTCACTTCATACTCTTCCTCACTTAATTCATTCTTAAGATCAGTTAAAGTCTTAACTCCTTCTTTCTTGATTATGTGATATCCAAATTGAGTTTGTACTGGTTCACTTATTTCTCCAACCTCTAATGAGAAAACCGTATTTTCAAATTCTGGAACCATAACTCCCCTTTTGAAATATCCTAAATCCCCACCGTTTTGCTCTGCACTTGGGTCCTTTGAATATTCTTTAGCTAATTCATTAAAATCCTCACCGGATTCAATTTTTTCTAATACTTCAGCAGCCGTTTCTTCATCTTCAACTAATATATGACTCGCCTTCACTTCAACTGGGTAGTCAGCAATAATATCATTTAGCTTTGCTTCATCATCTAAACCTTCTTTACTAACTATTTCATCTCTATATTGATTTACATACATTTCCATCTTTATTTGCTCTTTAATAAACTCTTCGTCTAAGTTGTTTTCTTCGTAGAACTTTTTATATTGTTCATCACTTTCAAGCTGTGTATTAACATCGCCATATAATTCATTAACCTTTTCTTCATCTATTTCCATGCCTAATTCTTTAGCTTCTTGGCTAATTAATTTTTCAATTATTAATTTATCCAATACTTGTTCTTTAACTATTTGTACAAGGGTTTTTCCTTCTATTTCTTGGCTCCAAATTTGTTCACCATACCATTCATTATATCGCTTCTCAACAAGCTTAAAATGCTTATTATATGCTTCTTTATCGATTGTTTCTCCATTTACCTGCGCAACTATATTTTCATCTACTTCTTTTTTCACTTCACCTTGTTTACATCCACTTAGTAAACTTATTGTTAATATTATTATCATAAATACTAATAAAGAATTTTTCTTTATCTTAATCAACAAAATCCTCTCCTTGTCTTTAGTACACTCTTTTCTAATTATATATCATATTACTTTTAATTAAAACCTTTAATTTTTTCTAACATATTTTCTATTTCCTTAAGCTCATCTATTTGCCTATTGGTCTTTTTCATAATCTTGTATACAAAATATGGTTTATTACCACAGTTAAAGTTTACTCTTCTACCGAACTCTTCATTAGCTTTAACAATGACCATTGGATCTAGGTTTATGTTATCATCAAATTGAAATTTGTAGCCATCTTTAACTTGAGTAATAGAGCTCACCTTTATCCTTTGGGCAAGTACTTTAATATAGGCTATAGAAATCAAATTATAAACTGGATTAGGCAATGTTCCAAATCTATCTTCAATTTCCTCTTCAATATCATAAGCATCTTGCTTATCTCTAATAGATGCAATCTTCTTATATATCTCTAATTTATGTTTTTCGTTTGTAATATATTTATCAGAAATATATGCATCAACATTAATGTCTATATTTGTCTCTATGGTCTCCTCAATATCTTCTCCCTTTAATCCTCTAATCGTATCTTCTAATAATTTGCAATAAAGATCGTATCCTATGGATGCCATATGACCATGTTGTTGGGATCCTAAAAGGTTCCCTGCACCCCTTATTTCTAAATCCTTCATAGCTATTTTAAAGCCTGAACCTAGTTCCGTAAATTCTTTTATAGCTTTTAATCTCTTTTCAGCTACTTCTGATAGTATCTTATCTTTTTGATAAGTAAGATAACAGTAGGCCATCCTATTACTTCTCCCCACCCTACCCCTTAGCTGGTAAAGTTGTGAAAGGCCCATTTTATCTGCATCATATATTATTATAGTGTTAACATTCCCTATATCTAATCCAGTTTCTATTATTGTTGTACAAACTAATACATCTATCTCTTTATTTAGAAAGTCTATCATTATGTTCTCTAGTTTCTTTTCACCCATTTGTCCGTGGGCATAGGCAATCCTTGCATCTGGAACTAATCTTTTAAGCTTGGCCGTTACCTTCTCGATATCTTGTACCCTATTATAAACAAAGTATACTTGGCCTTCTCTTTCCAGTTCCTTAATAATAGCCTCCCCAATCATATCATCATTATATGAGGCTACATAGGTTTGAACTGGATACCTATCCTCAGGAGGATCTTCTATAACACTCATATCCCTTAGTCCTATCAATGACATATGAAGGGTTCTAGGTATAGGAGTAGCAGTTAATGTAAGTACATCAATATTCCTTTTAAACTGCTTTAATGCTTCCTTATGCTTTACCCCAAATCTCTGTTCTTCATCTACTATTAAAAATCCTATGTCTTTAAACTTAATATCCTTCGAAAGCAATCTATGGGTGCCTACTACAATATCCACCATGCCAGTTCTAATATCTTCTATAATTTTTTTCTGTTCTGCTGCACTTCTAAATCTACTTAGCATTTCTACCCTTACTGGAAATTTAGATAACCTTTCCTTAAGGGTATTAAAGTGTTGTTGTGCTAATATAGTTGTGGGAACTAAAAAAGCAACTTGTTTTCCCTCCACCACTGCTTTAAACACCGCCCTAATTGCAACCTCTGTTTTGCCATAGCCAACATCGCCACAGAGCAGTCTATCCATGGGCATGTTTCGTTCCATATCATGTTTCACTTCTTCGATACATCGGAGTTGATCGGGAGTTTCTTCATAGGGAAACATATCTTCAAATTCTCTTTGCCACTGGGTATCCTCAGAAAAACTATATCCTTTAGCAGTTTCTCTAACAGCATAAAGTTTAAGTAGATCATTTGCCATATCTTCAATGGCGGTTTTAACCTTAGCCTTGGTTTTTCTCCATTCACTGCCCCCCAGTTTATTTAACTTAGGTCCCCTATCATCTCCTCCAATATATTTTTGTACTAAATCCATCTGATCAATTGGTACATAAAGATAATCTTCTCCAGAGTATTTTATTTTCAGATAATCCTTTTTAATGCCTTCAACCTTTAATTGATCTATCCCTATATACTTGCCAATTCCATGATTTTCATGAACAACATAATCTCCTATATTTAAATCCCTAAAGGATTTAATTTTCCGGCCATTTTTATGTTTGCTTCTTTTTCTTTTAGGCTTTTTTGACATGCCGTATATTTCTTTATCGCTTATAATAATAAATTTAAAGGTGCTATATATAACTCCATTATTTAATCTTCCCTTTGATATAAAAACCTGTCCTGAAGAAATACCTGTATTGAAGTCTTTAATATAGGAAACTTCCACATCCATGGACTTAAGCTCCTCTTCAAGCTTTTTGCCCCTGTCTTCCGTACCCGTAAGAATAATAATTTTAAAACCCTTATATTTCCAATTAATTAAATCTTCTTTCAATATGTCCAATTTACCATGATAGGTATTCATTTCTTGAATATTAAAGTTTATTATTTGCTCCGGGTTAAATCCTACAATTCTCTTTGGGAGACTACTTAAAATAATAGTTTCTCTATCCTCTAATTTCCTTAAAACAGCATCATATTTTTCAAGTATATAGCCTTGCCCTTGGAGCACCTCGCCCTTTTCAAGGGATATTTTAAATCTCTCTTTGAACTCATCGGTGTGAACCTTTACCCTTTGATTTAACCTTGAACTCTCATGGATAAATATAAGTCCATCTTGATCTAAGTAATCAAGCAAACTTCCTGGTTCATCGGTGAAATAGTCTATAAAATTATCTATTCCATCAAAATAAATATCATTTTTAAGGTTTGTAATTATCTCACCTAACTTATCTTCTAAGTTGTTTCTCTTGTCACCCTTTAATCTTTTTATTTGCCTTCCAAATTCTTCTTCTATTTTCACTATAGCCTTTTCTATTAACCCTCTATTTAATATCATTTCCCTTGAGGGTTTTATTTTTATCTCAGCAACCTTTTCTATGGATAACTGAGTTTCTAGATTAAATATTCTTATAGAGTCAATTTCATCATCAAATAGTTCTATTCTATAGGGATTCTCATTTATAATCGGGAAGACATCAATAATTCCACCCCGTATACTAAATTGACCCTTTCCTTGAACCATATCAACCCTTTCAAAGCCCATGTTTATTAAATCTTCTATTAAGCTATCTAAATTAATAGTCTTTCCTAGCCCAAGCTCTATCACATAACTCTTCCAAAGCTCCCTTGGCATTAGCTTTCTCAGAAGACTTTCCACTGTACAGACCACAATACATGGTTTTCCACTAATTATAGCATCAAGTGTCTTTAGTCTTTCTTCATCTATTTCATTACTATGGGCGTATACAGAGTAGAAAACTATCTCCTTTGAAGGAAAAAGATAGGCATTTTCTTCATCAAAGAACTTAAGGTCTTCATATATCTTCTTTGCCTCTATTTCATTATAGGTTACAATAAGGCTTTGCCTATTTTTTTTAAGTCCTATTGATGAAACTATATGGGCAATAGAAGTACCAGAGAAGCCATTCAATAAAATTGGCGATAGATTCTCCTTAATACCCCTTTCAAGCTCATTGTATTCCCTTGAGTTTTCTAGAATTTTAGTGAACAAATTCTCCAATTTAGTCACATTCCTTCCGCTTCATATGCAACACCTTAAGCCCGGGTTCCACAAACCCGGGCAATTTATCAATACAACCTAAAAAATTAATATATAATTCTATCATTTATTATATTGATTCATTGCTTTATCTATATTTTCTTTTATCGTACATTCCACTGCCTCTGCGGCAGATCTTATAGACAAAATTATATCTTCCTTTTCTTCCCCAGCAAATTTACTTAGTACATAGTTTGCTAGTACTTTACCCTTAGGCGATCCAATCCCAATTCTTATTCTCGGAAAGTTATCATCCTTAATATGATATATTATATTCTTCATTCCATTATGAGTTCCTGCACTTCCTTTTTTTCTTATCCTTAGTCTTCCCAATTCAATGTCAATATCATCATATATTACTACTAGTTTATTTGTATCTATATTATAGTATTCATAAATATCTCGCACACTCTCTCCACTTAAGTTCATAAAGGTTTGAGGTTTCACAATCATTACCTTCTTGCCTTCAATCGTCCCTTCACCAATAAGGGCTTTATGTTTTATCTTATTAATTTGTATGTTGTTTTTGAAAGCAAGGTAATCTACTGCTTCAAAGCCAACATTATGTCTAGTTCCTTCATATTTTTTCCCTGGATTCCCAAGACCTACTATAACAAACATTTTATCACCTCGTATAGCAAACTATTTATAGTATAGCATAAGAATAAAAGCGTCTGACGACGCTTTTATTCTTATGCATGAATATTTATATATATGATAACCCTAGACTCATCTATTTAATCAAATAAAACGCTTACGGATTCGTTACCATATATTCTTCTTATGGCTTCACTAAAGATGGATGCTACAGAGAGCATTTTTATATTAGAAAACTTCTTTTCCTCTGGTAGTAATATACTATCTAAAACTACCGTTTCCTTTATTACAGAATTTTTTAACCTATCCATGGCTGGTCCCGATAAAACTGGATGCGTACAGCAAGCATAAACATCTTTAGCACCTAAGTCCTTTAGTGCCTTTGCTCCTTGAGTTATTGTCCCAGCGGTGTCAATCATATCATCAATAAGTATTGCATTCTTCCCTTCAACATCACCTATTAAATTCATCACCTCTGATACATTGGCCTTAGGTCTTCTCTTATCTATTATTGCTAGGGAAGCATCTAAATGATCTGCAAATTTTCTAGCTCTAGTAACACTCCCAAGATCAGGTGATACTACAACCGTATTTTTTAAATCAAGTCCTTTAAAATAATTAGCAAGTATCGGTAATCCAAGTAAGTGATCTACAGGTATATCAAAATATCCTTGTATCTGTGCCGCATGTAAGTCCATAGTAAGAATTCTATCTGCCCCAGCTGTGGTAATAAGATTTGCTACTAATTTAGCTGATATTGGATCTCTAGCCTTAGCCTTTCTATCCTGTCTTGCGTATCCATAATAGGGGATAACAGCTGTAATCCTTCTAGCCGAAGCTCTTTTTAATGCATCAATCATAATTAATAACTCCATTAGATATCTATTCACTAATGGGGGACTTGTGGATTGTATAACATAAACATCGGCTCCCCTAACGGATTCATCAATATTAACTGTTATTTCTCCATCACTAAAAGAGTCCACCTGTGCATTCCCAAGGGGTAATGATAAATTATTACAAATGTCCTTAGCCAATTCCTTGTTTGAATTTCCAGCAAAAATTTTAATTTTTCTTCCTTCGTAATTCATTATATTTCCTCCCATAAGATCATCTTTATTCCTTTATTAGTCCTTTTCTTCTAACCCAGTCCTTTATATTACTTTGCTTAGGTCTGGCAACGGCCAAGGCTCCTTCAGGAACCTCCTTAGTCACAGTTGAACCAGCAGCGACATAGGCATTCTTTTTAACCCTTACAGGTGCAACTAAATTTACATTACATCCAATAAATGCATTATCTTCAATAATAGTTTTATGTTTTTCACTACCATTATAGTTAACAAAAACTACCCCACAACCAATATTTACATTTTCACCCACTTCACCATCTCCAATATATGAAAGATGGGATGCTTTAGAGTTATCTCCGATGATAGAATTTTTTACCTCAACAAAATCACCTATTTTAACATTCTTCCCTATTTTACTATTTGGTCTTAGATAGGCATAGGGACCTATTTTTGTATTTGAATCAATAACACTTTTTATAATAGTAGAGTTATTTACCTCAACACCATTCTGTATTACAGAGTCCTCTATTTTAGCATTTGGTCCTATTATACAATCCTCACCTATTTCAGTTTTGCCTGATATAATAGCACCCGGATAGATAATAGTATCTTGTTTGATTTTTACAGTCTTATCCACATAGGTATTATTAGGGTCAATTATAGTTACTCCATCATCCATCAGCTTATTAAGGATTCTTTTTTTCATTATCCCTTCAGCCTCAGCAAGTTGAACCCTAGAATTTACACCCATTATTTCTGTAGAGTCAGATAATATAAATGCGCCCACTTTTTTAGATTCTTGTTTAAGTATACCAATTACATCGGTCAAATAATATTCACCTTGACTATTATTATTCTCTAATTTTGGAAGAGAATCCTTTAAATCCTTTGCTTTGAAGCAATATATTCCAGAATTTATTTCTTTTATTTCCCTCTGCTCTTCATTAGCATCCTTTTCTTCAACTATCCCCATCACTTCATTCATATCATTTCTTATTATTCGTCCATATCCAGTAGGGTCAGATACTTCTGTGGTCAAAATAGAGGCCGAATAATCATTTGATATATGGTCTTTTATAAAACTTTCTATGGACTCTTTTCTTATTAATGGGGTATCTCCATATAGTACTATTACATTGCCATCTTCAGTTAATAGATCTTTAGCTTGCATAACCGCATGACCAGTACCTAATCGCTTCTCTTGTAACACAAACTCTATATTACTACGTTTTATTTCTGACTTAACTTCTTTGGCTCCATGTCCTATAACTATCGCATTCTTTGTGCAATCAACTTCTTCTACAACATCTATAACATGCTCTAGCATAGAAATTCCAGCAACCTTATGCAATACCTTTGGAGTCTTTGATTTCATTCTAGTACCGGCACCTGCCGCTAAAACAATAGACATAAGCATAATGAAAAAGCACTCCTTATATATATTAATAGAATCCATTCTTTTCGCGATATATTATATCATTTTTTGAAAAAAAAAACAAAAGCTTATTAAGCTTTTGTTATGCGCCACTTGCAATTGAAGCAAGAGCCTTTTCATATTCAACAAAGATTGTATCCTGCAGTTTATTCCTAGTTTCAGAATTAATAGGGTGGGCTATATCTCTGTAATCCCCTTCAGCTATCTTTCTACTAGGCATGGCAATAAATAGCCCATTCTGACCTTCGATTATTTTGATGTCATGTACCACAAATTCATCATCAAAGGTTACTGATACCACCGCTTTCATTTTACCCTCTTCGTTGATCTTCCTAATCCTAACATCTGTAACATTCATTAAGCCTTTCCCACCTTTCAAGTACAAGCGAATAATTTCTATTTCAATAAATTCTCCATATATTACTAATATCCTTTAAAAAATGTAAATTTTTTTAAAAAATTATATTTTTTTTTCATATAAAGTGTTATTTTTTAAGAATATTTAAATTTGGGATTAGATTTATACCATCCTCCCTATTTGATTTATCCAAAATAATTAGTGGCACATATTCGTCTACCAACTTTTCTTCGGGCTCTTTAGTAGCTATCATTACACCTATCCCTTGGGGTTTTGCATCAAATTCCTTCATTAAATCAACCATTCCCTTAGCAGTACCTCCAGCCTTCATAAAGTCATCAATTATCAGAACCTTAGCCCCTAATTTGATACTCCTCTTAGATACATACATGGTTTGGATCTTTCCTGTGGAACCGGACACATAGTTCATGCTAACAGTGGCTCCCTCAGTTACCTTATTATCACTTCTAGTTATTACTAAGGGGACATTTAAAAAGTTTGCTGTCATAAAAGCCAATGGAATCCCCTTAGTTTCTGCTGTTACAACATAATCAATTTCCTTATCAATATATTTATAGGCAAAAATTTGACCCATTTTTCTAACATAATTAGGATTATATATTATATCCGACATAAATAAAAAGCTCCCAGGTATTATCCTACTTTTGTCATTAAGTTTATTACAAATGCTACTTAGTAGGTCCATTAAATCCTTTTCACTTATTGTTGGAATATACTTCACTCCACCGGAGGCTCCAGCTATTGTTTGTACTTTCCCAAAATCTAGTCTAATCATAAGTTCCTTTATTATAAATATATCTTCACTAATTGTTGATTTAGCCGCATTAAATATATCTGTAAAATAATTAAGTGTAAAGACTTTATTTGGATTATCATTTAATATCTTTATTATCGCACCAATTCTTTCATTTCTTTTAAACTTTGCCATCTTTTCTCTCCAATCCGAATATTATTTTTATTATATACCATTTTATTCGTTTTTTATTTGTCATTCAATAGTTTTTATGTAATTTCTTATTAAATAAACCCTTTTGTTTAATAACCTTTGAAAATATGATATAATTTTTATCATCCAAAGCTTAAAAAATACATCATTTGAATTTGTTATATCTATTCTAGATTAAATATACTTTATATTGTAATCTAGAATTTACTTAAGATTATACAACTTTCAAATCATGGCTATAATACATATAATAGATATGGATACATATTTAGAATAATATCAAGGAGAGTGCAATATGACTGGTTCAATAAATTTAAAGAATATAAAAAAAATTCATTTTATTGGAATTGGCGGGATAGGTATGAGTGCCATAGCTGAAATAATGATGAATCAAGGATTCTCCATATCTGGTTCGGATCTTAAAATTTCTAATATAACTACTAAACTTGAAAATAAAGGGGCTAATATTTATATTGGTCATAGTGTAGACAATGTTAAGGATAGTGACTTAGTGGTATATACATCAGCCGTAGGACTTGATAATCCCGAGTTGTCTAGGGCTAAGGAAATTGGTATATCTATACTTGATAGGGCTGAAATGCTAGGGTTACTTATGAAAAACTATAAAAATAGTATCGCCATCTCGGGAGCCCATGGCAAAACTACAACTACTTCAATGTCATCCCTTATCTTTAATGATGCCGATTTGAATCCAACAATTTTGGTTGGTGGAGAATTAAAGCAAATAGGAGGAAATGTAAAGATTGGTAGCAATGACTTTTTAATAACTGAAGCATGCGAGTATAAGGAAAACTTTTTAAAATTCAGACCTACTACGTCAGTTATTTTAAATATTGATGAAGACCATTTAGATTATTTCGAGGACCTAAACCATATTATTTCCACCTTTAATAAATTTGCAAATCTCATACCCAAAAAAGGATATCTTTTCTTAAATTATGATGATTATAATGTAAGAAGATTAGCTAGTCATGTGGATTGTAATGTTGTATCCTTTGGAATGAATGTTGAAAGTTCATTTATGGCAAAGAATTTAACCTTTGACGGGAATGGTTATCCCAACTTTGAAGTATTTCATAACGAGAAGAAGATTGGAAGCTTTAAATTAAATTTACCCGGACAACATAATGTCTACAATGCCTTAGGCGCTATTGCCTTAGCCTACACCTTTGGTATCCCTGCTGACAGTATTAAATCTACCCTTGAAGACTTTAAGGGTACAAATAGACGTTTTGATATATTAGGTAAGAAGGATGATATTATAATTATTGACGATTATGCCCATCATCCTACGGAAATAAAGGCCACCTTAGATGCAGTTAAAAAATATCCCCATAACAGAGTCTGGAGTATATTCCAACCCCATACCTATACTAGAACGAAAAGTCTACTTTTAGAATTCGCTGCGTCCTTTAAGGATGCAGATAAAGTTATAATTACTGATATCTATGCTGCACGGGAGAAGGATAACGGGGATATTCATTCTAGAGATTTGGTTGAACTCATTGAAAAAGAAGGTAAGGATGTAGTTTATATTGACTCTTTTGATAGTATTGTGGGTTATCTAAAGAATAATGCCCACCCTCGTGATGTGGTGTTAACTATGGGTGCTGGCAATATATACGAAATAGGAAAAATGTTTTTAGAGGCCTAAGTCCAATGACTTAAGCCTTTATTTTTTCCTTAATATTAATCTTTTTGAGGTTCTAAAGATATATCTTCCTCTATATAATCATTATCTGAGTCATTCTCAAAGGGAAGTTTTCTATAGATATATTCCCAAGCTCCTCCAGTATATCTACAATACAAATGCACTATAGGCGTATCTATAATCATTGTATCTTTATTTATAAACTTAAATCGATATTTATATTCTCTTCTATCAATCTCAATCTCATAATTAGGATATGGTGATGATACTTCAGATATTTCTTCTTTGCCTATTATTGATAATATTTTTAGGCTTTTAATAAATTCCCTTGATTCTCTTTTATTCATAACGTATGTAGTATTTTCATCCTTGGCGTTTAAATATATATGATCTGGGATAGGATATAGTATTTGATTGATTTGATTATCTAAATACTTTTTTTCAATTATTTGTAAAAAACTATTTAAATTTTCACTTTCACTTTTGTAAAATTCCTGGAAATCCTTTAAACTTGACTCTATATAAAAAAAATCTTTATTCTTATATAACATTATACTAATATCATTTTTAGGTATATTAATTCTAAAATCATACTCTGCAAAATCTTTTAACTCAATTCTATGCTGGCTTTTATCAATCCTTTTCTTATCTAACCCCTTAAAGTTAGCAGCTATAAAGCCTCTATCCACTCCGCTTATCTCTATGGCATTAGTAAAATTAATTGAATCATTTATATATATTTCACCGGATCCATCAAAAACACTATTTGGATTGAATTCTACAGCACTATTATTTGTTACAGATTCAGAGTTTTTTTTAATTTGATTTTCATTTGCAATATTTGTTTTTTTAAAGATTTTATTATTAACTATCATGAATGTTGCAAATCCACTGGAGACAAATAAAAATGCTAACAAAATAGCTATCATCTTTAGTTTTTTATCCACGGACACCACCTCGAGTTTGTTATATTAATACATTATAACCTATATTTAAGGACGACTTGTTAAGTCGCCCTTAAGTATTAGTATTATTGTCTTTGATAAATTTCCATTAATAATTTCTTTGTCTCTTCTTCGTCATGTATGAAATAGCTTAGTTGTTGAGTACTACTTCTACCTGGTATTCTATAGGTTTTAATATCTTCCCTAGTTATTCCCATTGCATTTTTTGCATAATACAGTATATCCTCTAGCTCCATACTAGTCTTTACATATTTGAAGGCAGTATTGGCTACTACAGGCAGTTTAAAGCCCAATGCTTTATCGGCCGCTGCCTGCAAAAATTGTTGTTGCGCTTTTATTCTACCAAGGTCCCCATCACCGTAACCAGTTCCATTATTATTCTTTCTAAATCTAAGATACTTTATAGCTTCTTTTCCATTGAGTACTTGGGTTCCTTTTTTGAAATGTATATGCAGAGGTGGGTGATCATAGGGATCATCATAATCCATATTAAAGGGTATGTTAACCTGTACTCCACCTAGAACATCTACTATATTTTCAACGCCATCATAGGATACCTTTACATATTCGTGTACTGGTATTCCTTCTAATATATAGGAAACCACCTTCATTGTTCCCTTTACTCCGCTACGTCCATATACAGCATTTATCTTTTTTTGGTCGGCTCTATCATAACCCTGAGAATGGAAGAAAGTATCCCTTGGGATAGATATTAAGTCTAAGTTTTTGTTTTCAGGATCAAAGCTGGCTAATATAAGGGTATCAGTCCTGGTATCCTCCATCCCTAACAAGACAACATTTACTCTTTTACTTTCCGATACTAAGGCTAATAGCTCATCTTCAGGTTCTGCAGGTTCAATTGGTTCTTCTATATCAGAAGCAATTATCCCATCTTCATCACTTGTAACAGGACCAACTTCCTCTCCCTTAATGCTAAATTTTATATAGGCATATACACCTCCGCCTATTAGTAACGTGAAACATAATAAGGATATTACAAAGGTCTTAAAAAAAGTTTTCATGATAAACTCCTTCCTGATAACTACCATATTGTGGTCATATTTTGTGCTATAATCTATTATTATGTATATAGTTGATAGCGACTTTTGTATATAATTCTATCATACTTTTTATTTATTTTAACAATTAAATTTTTATTACAAAATATTACATACATAAAAAAACAATAGAGCTTTTATAGAAGCCCTATTGTCTATTCTCTGTAATATTATTTTTTACAAATCAAAGGTCTTGGCAACAGCAATAACCGCCTTATCCTTATCCTTAGTATCTATTGTATAAGAAATTCTTATCTCTGAAGTAGTTACTTGCTTGAATTCAATTTCATTTTCTGCAAACACACTAAACATTTTAGCAGCTACACCGGACTGGCTTTTCATTCCAATACCTACAACTGAAAGCTTAGTTATATCAGTTTCTATCTCTATTTCTATTTCATTTCCTAATTCTGTCTTTATTTCATCTAAAACATCTTCTACTATATCTCTATCATCCTTAGCCACGGTGAATGATATATTTATGTACCCACGGGAAGGTGCAGTTTGGCTAATCATGTCAATGTTTACATCTCTAAGAGCTAATTTTTCAAATATTATAGATACATTTTTAACATTGTAGTCCACACGATTCAGGGTAATCATAATATCATCATCACTAACGGATAAACCTGTAATAACTTTACTTTCCATAGTCCTATCATACTCCTTTATATATGTTCCCGGCCAGTCTTCACTGCTTAATGCAACATAAATGGGAACACTAAATTTTTGTGCTATTTCAATAGATCTCGTTTCCATTACCCCTGCTCCAAGGCTTGCCATTTCCACCATTTCATCATAGCTTATATAATCAAGCTTTTTAGCAGTAGGAAAAATCCTAGGATCAACTGTATATATGCCATCCACATCGGTGTATATTTCACAGTCACACTTCAGCTTAGCCGCTAATGCAACAGCCGAAGTATCAGAACCGCCCCTGCCTAAGGTAGTTATATCTCCATCTCCATTTATACCTTGGAAACCAGCTACTACTACTATTTTATCTTCCTCTACATACTTTTTAACTTTTTCAATTTCAATATCTGTAATTCTAGCCTTTGTATGAAATCCTTGGGTTTGTATCCCCGCCTGAAATCCTGTTAATGATACAGACTCAAAACCCATTTCCTTCAAAGCTATAGATAGAAGTGATATGGAAACTTGTTCTCCCGTCGACATCAACATATCCATTTCTCTTCTACATGGTTTCTTAGAAATCTGATGAGCCATATCAATTAACATATCAGTGGTTTTCCCCATTGCAGAAACCACAACTACTACATTATCACCCTTTTTCTTTCTTTCTGATACCCTCCTAGCAACATTTTTAATTTTTTCGATCGTTCCCACTGAACTTCCACCATATTTTTGTACTACTACCGACATTCAATTCACCTGCCTATTTTTTATGAAAATAAAAAACAACCATGAGCAAAAGGTAGCCATGATTGTTTTATAAAACAAACCCTTCACCCTCCGTAAATCAGCACACCATCAGAAGATTGGGCTATCAACTGTGGACAGTACTATATTTATTAAATATAGTCCCAACATATTACATTAGGGGATATAATATGCTTCGGCGATCACACCTTTCCCATAGACTTAAAACTCCCTTAATCTATTCTATGGTACTATTTATAACCGCAGCCTCTAGATTTACAACAGTATATTTTTCATTTTTATGTATGATAACACTTAAATTGTTATTTGTCAATATATTTGCAACCTATGATTTCTTAACTTTAAATCAAAATAAAACAGCTGGAATACATATATCCCAGCCATCAAGTATAATTATTTTCTATTGTGTTAAAATAGTCCGTGGGTTAATGCACCCCAAAATAGAAATAATCCGCCTATTCCAATTAATATATTCAACAATCCGGCAACCTTCATCATCTGAGGCATAATTCCATGTAGCGCCAATACGAAGGCTACCATAAGAACAATTATTAAAGCCAGCACTGTTCCTAATGGCCAAATTAATCCTAGTTTGAAAGCTACAATTGTTAAAAAACAAGTCATTATTCCTACAGCACCACAGAAATTTCCTAGCATCTTATTGTCTCCACCATGTCTAAAATGATTGGAGGCAACTAACCAAAAAAATCCGTATAAACCAAACACTGTCCCTACAAAGGTGGACGTAGGTCCTACAAAACCAAAAGTATAAATATAAATAGCAGTTAATACTTGTGTTACTCCACCAAACCAGAAAGCTACGTATGATACCTCTTTACTTATTTCTTTATGATCTCCACCCTTAGTTCCTATTCCTAACTGTTCAAGACCAAAAACGAAAACCGTAATTACTAAGCCCATTACACCTAAGGCTTCTGGATTAAATGCATTCAACATCTTTTCATCTCCCTTCATATATTTTTTATTTAATGGTATATATAAATCAGAATGTCATACACTATATGAATATATGATATTTCTGATTTAACACAAATGATAATTACAAAAACAAAAATAAGCACGACAACTCCTTATCAAAATTAAGATAAGATTTTTGTCGTGCTATTCCTACTTATTTAATAGAAGGCCATTCTATAATTATAGAAATATGACTATTGAGTTAATATAGAAAACGTTTTTTTGTATGCAATTATATTACTCTTGCCTTTTCATTATACAATTATTCAACAAGAAATGTCAAAGTTTTTTTGAATATAACAAAAATCTACATAGTTTAAGTAATTGTTAGTCATTGGATTTAATAGGAAAATATATTATAATTAACCTAGAGTAATCTATTATACGAGGAGTGATAGGATGAAAATTAAATATCTAGGACATGCAGCCTTTTACTTTGAAAATAGTGATTTCAGAGCTGTTCTTGACCCGTTCTTATCTGGCAACGCCCAGGCTAAAACTTCACCCGATGATTTGAGTAAAATAGACTATATCTTCGTAACCCATGGACATGGAGATCACCTTGGAGATACGATAGAGATAGCTAAAAAAAATAATTCAACGGTTATTACAAATGCTGAAATTGCTTCTTATTTAAGAAAACAAGGTCTAAATACCCATCCCATGCATATTGGTGGTAGAACAAAATTCGATTTTGGAATAGTAAAAATGACTCCAGCTCTACATGGTTCAGGAATTGATACTCCCGAAGGAATGGTTTATGGGGGTAGTCCCTGTGGTTTCGTATTAGATATCGATGGCAAAAAAATATATCATGCAGGGGATACAGGTCTGACTATGGATATGAAGCTTTTAGAGATAGAAAATATTGATTTAGCTATCCTTCCCATAGGTGGTAACTTTACTATGGATGTAGAGGATGCAGTTAGGGCAGTGGAGTTTATAAAACCTAAGAAGGTTATCCCAATACATTATGATACTTTCCCAGTAATAAAGGCTTCTCCTTGGGATTTTAAGGATATGGTTAAATCAACTGAAGTGATTATTCTAGATATAGAAGATACGTATCAACTTTAGAAACCGAAAATTCGGTTTCTTTTTTATTTAGTGAGCTATATATTTTCTTGCATAGTATTTTAAAAAAGATATAATCATAGTTATAACGATTTGAATAATATACTATATGTGAGGTGGTCTAGATGAAGCAATTATCTAAAGGAATTATCTTTATACTGTTGTCATCATTCTTCTTTGCCTTAATGGCAGCTCTCGTTAAGTCAGTACCTAATGTTCCATTGGCTCAAAAGATTTTCTTTAGGAACATTATGGGTGTTATAATAATGGGCTTTATTATAAAGAAAAAAAATAAGAGTTTTTTTGGTTCAAATATAAAACTATTGGTATTGAGGGCTTCCTTTGGTCTTTTAGGTGTTATGGCTTATTTTTATTCATTATCAAAGCTTCCATTGTCCGATGCAGTGCTGTTAAATAAGATGTCTCCCTTCTTTGTTTTAATACTCTCAGTTATATTTTTAAAGGAAAAGATACATAAGTTACAGATATATGCTTTAATAGTGGCTGTTATTGGGACTGTATTTATTATTAAGCCTCAATTTGATATTACAATAATTCCATATATTATAGGATTATCAGCCAGTGTTTTTGCAGGTAGCGCCTATGTTATAATTAGAGAACTTAGGAACTATGCTTCTCCAGAAACAATTGTATTCTTTTTTTGTTTGTTTTCCTCGGTTATATCTAGTCCCTTTATGTTGGCAGGCCATTATACCCCTATGGATATCACAACTTTAATCATTTTGCTTTTACTGGGTCTTTCTGCTACTACTGCTCAATTCTTGATGACCTATGCTTATAAATTTGCTCCAGCATCTAAGCTAACTATATATAGTTATGCAAATATTATATTTTCAACTATATTTGGAATAATATTATGGAAGGAATACCCAGATGTTTTCAGTGTTTTCGGAGGAATCCTAATTGTTTTAGGTGGTTATTTAAACTACCTATCAAATAATTTAAACTCTCAGGAAGAAAACTAATATCTTTTTACTAAAAAAGCTGCCTAATCAAGCAGCTTTTTTGCTCTATACTCTTTTACTCTATCTATATCTCTACACCCTTAAATATAACACCGTAGGATAAAATTATTGCTCCTATGACGATAAAAGAATCAGCTAGGTTAAAAACAGGATAATTAATTAATCTGAAATCCAGAAAATCAATTACGTAGTTTAATCTTATTCTATCTATAAGGTTTCCTATTGCACCGCCAATAATAAGGGCAAGGGGTAATTTCAATAAAACTAAATTTTGCACATTAATAATTCTAATTAAATACCATATTAACACAACAACCACTATTGATGTAATTATAATTAGAAAGGTCTGCTTATCTCTCAATATACTAAAGGCAGCTCCTGTATTTTTTCTAAAGGTAAGATGAAATACGTTTTCTACTAGAGGATAAGTATCTATAGCCTTTAATTGAGCCACTGCCAAATACTTTGTAAATTGGTCTAATATTACTATAACGCCTATTATAAATATATAAATCATATATTTTCCTCCAAACTTAGTAAAATCCACTTATATATTCTAGCATATATTCTAGTATTTGACTATGTTTATGATTTAATAACTTAACTCTATAATAATGGTGATAATAATCTTCCTAAGGATTCTAGGAACTTTTCGTAGTTCCTTCTATTCATATGATCCTCTATCTCGACCTCCTTACTATTGTCTAAATCATTCTCAAAATCCTTTTCAAGTCTTTCTATTACCTCTTCATCATATATAAAAGCATTTACTTCAAAATTTATTTCCAGACTTCTCATATCTAGATTAGCTGTGCCTATGGAAGCTCCTATACCATCAACCAGCAAAATCTTGCTATGTATAAAACCCTTTTCATATGTATAAATTTTAACCCCAGCTCTAAGCAGCGCCTCTATATTTGATCTAGATGCCCAATACACTATGAAGTGGTCTGGTCTGCTCGGAATAATAATACGCACATCAACTCCAGTTAAGGCCGCTACTTTTAAAGCTCTCATTATACTTTCGTCGGGAACCAAATAGGGTGTAGTTATCCATACTCTTTTCTCCGCAGTGGATATCATGGTAAAATAGGCCTGAAGTATTGACTGCCACTTAGAATCGGGACCGCATTCAGTTATTTGAATAAGTTGTTCTCCGTAGTAATCTAATTTAGGATAGTAATCCATGCTAGTAATGCTTTGATTAGAAACAAAGGTCCAATCCTTGAGAAATATATTTTGTAGTATATATATGGATTCCCCTTCTATTTTCAAATGGGTGTCTCTCCAAAATCCTAACCTGCTATTCTTTCCAAGATATTCATCTCCTATATTGAGTCCCCCAACAAATCCAGTCTTACCATCTATGACTATTATCTTTCTATGATTTCTGTAATTTAGTTCTCTACTTAACACTGGAAACAGCACTGGAAAAAATGGATATACCATTACACCGGCATTTTTTAAGTCATTGATATATTCTTTACCTAATTTCCAGCATCCCACACTATCATAAATAACCCTAACTTCTAGGCCATCCTTAGCCTTTGAAATCAGAATGTCCTTAATTCTATTCCCCAAGTCATCATTTCTTATTATAAAATACTCCATATGTATATGGTGTTTTGCCTTCTTTAATTCTTGTATTATTGAGCCAAAGGTCTCTTCCCCATTGGTTAGTACCTGTGTTCTATTATTAATGGTAAAAGGAGCATTTGAATTTCTTAGTAACAATTTTATAAGTCTTGATTTAACAAGACTATAATCATTATCAAAAAGTTCTATATGGCTTAATATATATTTCTGATTTTGAACTATTTCATCAATGATTTGGGTATCTATATTCTCTTTTCCCTTAAATTTCTTTTTCTTTCTTAGATTTTGCCCCAATAATATATATAGAACGAAACCTACAACAGGCACTAAGAATAAAACTAGAAGCCAAGCTATTGTTTTAGAAGGGTCCTTATTCTCTAGAAAAATTACTATTGCAATAAAAAAGGAATATATTGTAAACAACATGCCGAAAAGCTTGCTTACCCGACTTAAATTTGTGCCAATTATAGGATTAGTTGATATTTCATAAATAGCTAATAGTATAAAAACAATTATAATTAAGGCAAATATGGTTGAAGAAATAGTTCTTTTTGAAAAATTCATCATATTATTCACCACTATTTCAATTATTTAGTTTGCTGATATTATTAAATCATAGGTCTATTATTATATACTTATTCAAAAAATACCCCTAATTGCCATATTAAAATCATTAATATTAAAATAATTGGAATGCCTATAGAAAAAATAGCTCACCATAATGGTGAGCTTAAATTTTAGCTAAACAGTTTTAGTATATGCTTATTTATTATTTTCTATTTTAACAGTCCCTTTTATTTCTTCAATACTCTTATAACCTTTTTCTTCCATATACTTTTCAATACCTTCTAATACTTGGGTTGACGCCCACGGGTTAATTAAATTCGCAGTTCCAATTGAGATGGCGCTAGATCCTGCTATAAAGAATTCCATGGCATCTTTATAATTCATTATTCCTCCCATTCCTATAATTGGAATGGACACCGTTTTAAAAACTTCATATACCATTCTTACAGCCACCGGTTTTATTGCAGGTCCTGAAAGCCCACCTATTCCATTTGCTAGAATTGTAGACCCAGTTTCAATATCTATGGCCATACCTATTAGAGTATTAATAAGCGATACTGCTTCAGCTCCAGCTTTTTCACAGGCCATTGCTATTTCTTTAATATCCTTTACATTTGGACTTAATTTTACAATTAAATATTTATCAGTATTTCCTCTAATCTTTTCTGTAACTTTATATGCCATTTCTGGGTCATTACCAAAGGCTACTCCACCCTTTTTTACGTTTGGACAGGATATATTTAGCTCTAGGGCATCCACCGATGTATTTGATAAAGTATCAGCTATCTTACAGTATTCATCGATGGTGTTTCCATTAATGTTTGCTATTACCTTTGTATCATATTGCTTAAGAAAAGGAAGCTCCTCTTTAATAAAATATTTTACCCCAGGATTCTGTAGACCTACACTATTAAGCATCCCCATGGGAGTTTCAGCAACTCTTGTTCCTAAATTCCCTTTTCTTTCCTCTAAAGTTAGACCCTTTACCATTATCCCACCAATTTTATTTAAATCAATATATTCAGTAAACTCCCTTCCAAATCCAAAGGTTCCGGAAGCGACTGTAATTGGATTCTTCAAAGTTAATCTTCCTAAATTTACACTCAGATCTACCTTACTCATCAAACATCACCTCTTCCCCATTGAATACAGGTCCTTCCTTACATGCCCTTACATGGGTCCAATCATTTTCGCCCCTCTTAACTTTACAGTTGCATACTAAACATGCACCTATACCACAGGCCATTCTTTCCTCCATAAGTAATCGAGATGGTATGTTTGATTCTTGGGCTATTTCTTTAACTATACGAAGCATTGGCTCCGGCCCACAGGTAAATATATTTTTATATTCTTTACTCTTTACTTCATCCTTTACTAAATCCGTTATATAACCCCTATGGTCTATACTATTATTACTATTACTCTCGGAAGCCACAACTACACTCTCTGTAAATCTCTTGAAGTCCTCTATTAAGTAGGGTTCATCCCTAAAGCCTAGCATTACTTTGATGGATAAATCCTCTTTTTTGCTTAGCTCTTTAACTAACTCTAATAGTGGTGCAACTCCTATCCCTCCACCAACTATTAGTACATTTCCGCTATCAATATCTAAATCGAAACCATTACCCAGGGGGCCCAATATATCTAAATCGGTATCTTTTTCCTTTTTGCATAAAAGCTCTGTTCCTTCTCCAACTTTTCTTACATAAAAGGTTAACGTATCATTTTCGCAAATTCCCACACTTATAGGTCTTCTTAAAAGAGGGAAATCTCCTTCTCCACATTTTATATTAAAGAATTGTCCTGGTTTTATTTTATCTAAGTCTTTAGGATATTCTATTTTAATTTTATAAATATCTTTAATTATTTCTGTGTTCTCTAAGATTTTACAGGAATAACTTTTCTTCATTTTCCTACCCCCTACCAATATCTTTTGTTTGCCTTTTCTAAGGCATTATTTATGGCATCCTTCATTTCCATTGATGCCTTTCTAGCAGCTTGTCCATAATTGTCGGCATTTTCTTTATCATTTTTATATGCATAGATAATTCCCCTGGAGGAATTCACTATAGCTCCAAGTCCATCTTCATTAAAGCTATCTACCACATCCTCTGCTGTACCTCCCTGAGCTCCGTAACCAGGCACTAGAAAGTATGCCCTTGCCATTAGTTTTCTTAATTCCTTCATCTCCTCAGGATAGGTTGCACCAACAACAGCTCCGACGGAGGAATATCCATGACTCCCTATACTATCTTCACACCATTTATCAACCATTTCTGCTACAATCTCATAATTCTTTTTGTTGATTTTAGTTTCTATATCCTGTAATTGTTTAGAGCTAGGGTTAGAGGTTTTAACTAGTACAAATATTCCTTTTTCATATTTTTTTACAGCCTCCATAAATTCCTTTATACAGTCATCTCCTAGATACGGATTAATTGTAATTACGTCAGAAGGAAATGCTTCAAAATATTCTCCATCTATTTCTGTTTTTCCTATATGGGCAGTTGAGTATGCCTGTGAAGTGGAGCCTATATCTCCCCTCTTGATATCCCCAACTACAACCAAACCTTTACTAGCTGCATATTCGCAGGTATTTATATATGCCATTAATCCTTCTATTCCATATTTCTCATAAAAGGCAATCTGTGGCTTTACCGCTGGCACTATATCATAGACATTATCTATTATTTCTTTATTAAATTCCTCAATGGCTTTTCCAGCAGCCCTAAATCCTTTACCAAACTGTTCAATATATTTATTCTTAACTGATTCAGGTATCATTTCTAGCCTTGGATCTAAACCCACTACCACAGGACTCTTCTTTTCTTGAATACTAGTAATTAACTTATCTATAAACATGTTATTTACCTCCTCCATAGACTATTTTTCCATTTACTATTGTATAGACAGGTTTACCCTTTACCTGCATACCATCAAAGGGAGTATTTTTACCCTTTGAATAGAATCGATTTGAGTCAATAGCATATTTCTTATTTAGATCTAATATGGCTATATCAGCGATAGCCCCTTCCTTTAAACTACCCCTATTAAGCTTTAATAGGTTAGCAGGCTTAATTGTAAGCATCTCTATTAACCTCTCTAACGGTAAGTTTCTTTTTAAGACTAGTTCTGTATATGCAATGGAAAAACAGGTTTCTATCCCGCTTATTCCAAATGAAGCCTTACTATATTCCGTTCTTTTACTTTTTTCATCGTGGGGAGCATGGTCTGTAGCAATCATGTCAATTGTTCCATCAAAAATACCTTCTATGATTGCTTCAACATCGGACTCACTTCTGATAGGGGGATTAACCTTTGTATAAGTATTTTCTTCACTTATAAGATCATCGGTAAGGGAAAAATGATGGGGTGCAACCTCACAGGTCACATTAATTCCCCTAGCCTTTGCTTGTCTAATAATCTCAACGGATTCCTTAGTGCTTACATGGGCAATGTGAATCTTTGCTGAGCTTTTATCTGCAAGCTCTATGTCTCTCTTTACTATAATATATTCTGCCTCTGAGGGTATTCCTTTAATCTTAGTTCTTTCGCTGGCCTTTCCATGATTTATACTTCCTCCAAAGGAAATATTATGTTCTTCACAATGGGATATTACTGGGATATCATATTTATTTGCTTTATCTAAGGCTTTAAGCATGATATCCACATCCATAGGTGTTTTTCCATCGTCAGATATTCCCAAAATTCCAGCTTCTATCATGTCATCGATATCAGAAAGCTCTTTACCATCAAGATTTTTTGATATGCTGCCTATTATTTCTACATTTACACAGCCTTCTTTTTGAGCTTTCTCCTTTACCCACTCCACTACTTCTTTTGAATGAATTGTGGGGTTTGTATTAGGCATACAGGCTACAGAGGTAAAACCACCTGCTGCACAGGCCATAGTCCCTGTTAACATACTTTCCTTATGACTAAATCCAGGTTCTCTCAAATGAACATGGGGATCAATAAATCCATGACTTACTATTAAACCCTTAGCATCTAAAACCTGGTCACAGTCTTCGAGTATTTCTTTGCTAATTTTTACAATAATATTATTTTCAACAAGAATATCTAACTTTTCTTTAATATTATTCTCTGTACTAATTACCAATCCATTTTTTATTAATAATTTCATCATGACACCTCCATTATTAAAAGTATCTTAAAAACATATTACATACAAAAATAAATACCTTCTACACAGAGGGTAGAAGGTATGATTTCCTTAGTTATGGGCATGGCTATCCCATTTAATATTGTTTACCTTAATAGCCTCTCTGGACCAATTTAAAGGTTATATTTATTTATTTCAATGAATGTTATCACATAAATTCAAATATGTCAAATAGTAAAATATATTCTTTAGTAAACTCTACATTGACATAAAATATGTTGTATGTTACTCTTTATCTAAACAATTTAATAAAAGTCCTTTAAATTGACCCTGTGAGGTTAAAAAGATGATACTATTAGTTAATAGGGGGATTTATGTATTATTTCACCTATATATCTAATAATAATTTAGTTTATAATTCCTTCTTTCCCTTAGGGCAAAGAAGGTTTTTTATTTATATTTTATATACTAGCAACCTTTAATTTGGCCCTGTGAGGTCATCAAGGAGGAATTAAAATGGATAAAAATGTTAGACATCTCATTGGTTTAAGCGACTATACCACCGATGAAATAATGGATTTAATTACTTTAGGATCTAAAATCTATCAATCACCTAAGGAGTACTCTGAAAAATGTAGAGGGAATATTTTAGCATCTTTATTTTATGAACCCAGCACAAGAACAAAGTTTAGCTTTGAGTCAGCGATGCTTAGACTCGGAGGAAATATTATAGGATTTAGCGATGCAAATAGCAGCTCAGTTTCAAAGGGAGAAAGTGTAGCAGATACCATTAGAGTTATTTCCCACTATGCTGATATAGCTGTTATGAGACATCCTAAGGAAGGCGCTCCAAAGCTAGCTTCAGAGTTCTCAAAAATACCTATCATTAATGCAGGGGATGGTGGCCACCTTCATCCAACCCAAACCCTTACTGACCTTTTAACTATATATAACTATAAGAAAACCTTAGAAAATCATGTTATAGGTCTATGTGGTGATCTAAAATATGGTAGAACTGTCCATTCATTAATTAAAACCATGGCCAGATTTAATACAAAGAAATTTGTACTAATATCACCTAAAGAATTATCACTACCTTCCTCAATAATTAAATATTTAAATAATAATTTTGACGTGGAAATAATAGAGGATCAATACCTAGAAAATGTCATTGATGAATTAGATGTCTTATATATGACAAGGATTCAAAAAGAGCGTTTCTTCAACGAAGAGGATTATCTTAAATTAAAGGATAGTTATATTCTAACACAGGATAAAATAGAAAATTCCAAGGATAATATGATTATAATGCACCCACTACCAAGGGTAAATGAAATATCCTATGAAATAGACAATGACAAAAGAGCAGTTTATTTCGAACAGGCCAACTTGGGACTTTATGTAAGGATGGCATTAATTTCAAAACTTTTGGGGGTGTGCTAAATGTTAGAGGTTAAACAAATAAAAAGTGGTGTAGTTATAGATCATATTTCAGCGGGAAATGGTTTGAAAATATTTAATAAGCTTAAGCTTAATAAAACTGACAATTCTGTGGTACTGTTAATGAATGTTGAAAGTAAATTATTAGGCAAAAAAGATATTATCAAGATAGAAAACACCCACGACCTCGATGTTGATCTTTTAGGTTTAATTGATGACAATATAACAATAACATATATTGAAAATAGTGAAGTTGTAAGAAAAAGAAAGGTCTTTATACCTAAAAAGGTAAAGGGACTTATTAAGTGTACAAATCCACGGTGTATAACTAACTCAGATAGTTATATTGAGCCTAGCTTTACCCTTTTATCAGAAAAGTCCCTTGAATATAATTGTAGCTACTGTGATGAAATAACAAAATATAAGTTGTAAGACTTAACAACAAAAGCGTCTGTGGACGCTTTTGTTGTTTTTATTTCTTTTCTTTGAAATCCTTGTAAAGCATGCTGGTCTGTATACCCTCATTATTTTGGTATTTGCCACTTTTATATTTTTCATAATCACCTTTAATGGTATGATAATATATTTGACAGATTTCTATATCTGGATAAATTTTAATGGGATGAACACAGTGTATCTCCAAGGTCCAATATCCACTAAATCCTACGTCTCCAAATCCTGCAGTTACATGTATATATAAACCTAGTCTACCTATGGAAGACCTGCCTTCTAACATCGGCACATAATTTTCTGTTCTCGTATACTCCACAGTCCTACCTAGGTATAATTTACCCGGCTCAAGTACAAGTCCATCTTCAGGAATTATAATCTTTTTTGCTTTATTTTCCTTCTTCATATCTAATGTATTTTCTTCATATACTAGTAATTCATTGGCAAGTCTTAAATTATAACTATTTGGATTTAATTGAGCTTCATTAAATGGTTCAATAAATATATCTTTTTCCAGTCTCTCAGCTATTTCTTTTCCTGATAAAATCATAATATCTCTCCTCATATTAATTTATAATATATAAGTTCATTTAAAAGCTCATTGACACATATCTCTTTATATGTTACCATAAGTTGAACAAACTTAATAGTAGCCTTTAAATTAACCCTGTGAGGTTAAGAAGGACTTATAATATGGAGCATAGATGTGCTATGACAAAATTTCTGTGCTAAGATTTGGTATATAAACCTTTTTTATCCTCTGGGTAAAAAAGGTTTTTTTGTTTTGTGTAACGGTTTACTTTAATTTGATCCCGAGAGATCAAAAAGGAGGTTTGATTAAAAAATTTCGGCACTACTATAATTTTTTTAGACATTTAATAATAATCTCAACCCGAAAGGAGAATTATAATGATTAAGAGTGAAAATATTTCATTAAAAGGTGACAGTACTGTGAACTTAAATAATTTGGACTCATATAAAAAATTAATATTAGGACTGCAGCATACATTTACAATGTTCGGTTCTACGGTTTTAGTTCCTTTGATAACTGGGTTAAATATTTCTGTATCTCTTTTTATGGCAGGCGTAGGTACATTATTATTCCATCTAATTACCAAGGGCAAGATTCCAGCTTTTCTTGGTTCCTCCTTTGCCTTTATAGCACCAATATTAGCAGTGGCAGAGATATCTGATTTACAATACGCTCAAGGTGGACTAGTTGTCGCAGGTATAATTTATTTAATGATGGCGGGGCTAATAAGCATATTCGGTGTAGAAAAGATTATAAGCTTCTTCCCTCCAATAGTTACGGGACCAATAATCATGGTAATAGGGTTAAAGCTTGCACCTACTGCTGTACAGGATATGGCATCCACAAACTGGCTCCTCGCAATTGTAAGCTTTGGAATAGTAACAGCTGTTAGTATTTATGCTAGAGGATTCTTAAAGGTTCTTCCTGTATTAGTAGGTTTAATAGGTGGGTATACCGTAGCAGTTTTTACTGGTAATGTTGACTTCACACCAATTATAGAGGCAAAATGGTTTGGTCTACCTGAATTCAAAATGGCTAAATTTTCAGCAGAAACGGTTATGATGATAGCACCAGTTGCTATAGCTACAATGATAGAACATATAGGTGATGTATTGGCAATAGGAACTACAGTAGAGAAGGATTTTGTTAAAGACCCGGGTCTTCAAAGAACTTTAATTGGAGATGGTTTAGCTACTTCTTTATCTGCAATGTTTGGTGGACCTGCTAATACAACATATTCAGAAAACACAGGGGTTTTAGCCCTTACTAAGGTTCACAATCCAGCGATTGTAAGAATAGCTGCTGTATTTGCAATTACCCTTGGACTAATGCCTAAGCTTGGAGCTGTAATAAACACAATACCAATGTCTGTTGTAGGTGGTATTTCAATAATACTATTTGGTATGATAGCAGGTGTAGGAGCAAGAACTTTAGTAGAAAATAAGATAGACTTTGCGAAATCTAGAAATCTTATTATAGTAGCTTCCATCCTTGTATTAGGATTAGGAGGAGCATCACTACCAATAAAAATTAGTCTAGTAAACTTTACTATAGAAGGTATGGCTTTAGCTGCAATAGTAGGAATAATATTAAATAAAATATTACCTAGTAATTAATAGTTATATATAAAAAAACCCCGATATCGGGGTTTTTTTATATATATACCTTATTTACATTTTATTCTGTAAACATTCGCGGATTCTTATTCCATTGTCCTAAAAGTTCAAGCTCATCCTTGTTTAAATATCCCTTTTCTACTGCAACAGATAGTAATATATCATAGTCGGTCAATGTTCTATATGGGATTCCTTCCTCAGCAAAGCTATCTTCCAACTGTTTAAACTTATAACTAAATATAGCTACTACCCCTAATACTTCACATCCAAATTCCTGTAGGGCTTTAACAGCCTTCATAGAGCTGCCTCCTGTAGAGAACAAATCCTCTATAAGAACCACCTTATCTCCCTTTGAAATTTTCCCCTCTATTACATTTTGTTTTCCATGACCCTTAGCTGAGCTTCTAACATATACCATAGGCAATTCCATCTTCTGTGATACCCATGCACTATGGGGTATGCCTGCAGTGGCGGTTCCTGCAATAACTTGTACTTCTTGGAACTCCTTCTGTATTATCTCTTTAAAGGATTCTGCAATAAAATCCCTTACCTTCGGATATCCCATGGTAAGTCTATTATCGCAATATATGGGGGATTTAATCCCCGATGCCCATGTAAATAGATCATTTGTGCCCTTAATTGCTACAGCTTTGATATCTAGTAACATTTCTGCCATTTGTTTTTGTTTGTTCATTTTCATCCTCCTTCTTGGTCTCTCTGAACCATCATTAAAGGTAACATGCTACAATATATAGCTTACCATTTTATATATTTATTGTCTAGATGCAGAAAAAAGATCTGGGAATCCCAGACCTTTTTTGTTATTTTACTCCACCTTCTGAATACCTGTTACCAGGATTCCAAAGAAGGTATTCTTTTATCCCGTTATCTTCTAAGGCCTTTATTTGGCTTCTTACTTCATTATCTCCATATCTTATATGTCCCTTAACCCATGTTGCTGTAAAGTCTTGAATCCAAGGTCTTATTATTGCTGGTGTTTCTACATTTGCATTTCTGAGGTTTGCATCCCTCGCTCCAATATCTATAGTTTCATAGGGTTGTGCATCGGGAACTGATAGTCCATATACTCCGCTACCATAGTGACTTGGATACATCATAGGAGATACATAGTCAACCACATTACTTACGGCCTCCCAATACTGTCCTATGCCCATATCATCTGCCACAGAACCAACTAGTCCATATATATCTGCTGATATATACACGCCTAGAGGTGAAAGCTCTTCCCTAGCGTATTTAAGATATCTTTGGATTGCTACTGGTTTTGATTCATTTTTATCATTTCTGTAATCTAAATAGGGATCCATCTTACCCCCATTTGATGCAGGGAATCTTACATAGTCAAATTGTATTTCATTGAATCCTACCTTAGCAGCTTCCTTTGAAATTTCTATATTATACTTCCATGTATCCCTATTATGGGGTGAAAGCCATACTATACCATCTCTATTCGTAAAGGGTTTGCCATTATTTCTATATACAATCGCCCTTTCTGGATATTTATCTGCAAGCTTAGGGTCCTTAAAGGATACTATTCTAGCAATTGTATATATATTGTTATCCTTTAGCTTTTTCATAAAAGCTTCTATATCTTTTATTGGAACCTTTTTATTTGCTTCAGGATTCTCCTTAGCAGCTGTTTCGGTTTCAAATAGAAGATTTCCATTATCATCCTTCACGTCAATTACAAAGGTATTAATATCCGTTTCCTTTGCTAGCCTTATAAGGTTATCTAATCTTTTTCCACCCGCTGAATGAATAGTTACATATACACCCTTTACTTCAACCCTTGGATTCCCAGGATATTCTTCTGGCTTGTCCACAGGAGAAAGGTCAAGCTCTTTATAGTCTTCTCCTAAAAGGTCCATTTTATCTTCAACTGTATATTCAGCAGCAATCCATCCTTCACTGTTTCCACTACCATTATTAAATTCTACTTTATACCAAGTAGCTTCCCCAGCTTCATTAGTTACTTCATCTAAAATCTTTACCGCGGCTCCCTTTATAGCAGAGCCAACTTTACTCCCATTGGTACTACCTTCCGACCTAACATTCAATTTGCTTGCACTTACGAAAACAATATTATCTTTTTCTTCACTTTCTTTAGATACATTATTTTCTTCGGTTTCCTCATTATTTAAGTCAGTGTCCTTATCTTGCTCTTTATTACTGTCTACAACCTGTACTTCATCCTTTTCTTTTTCTTCTGATACAGCCGTCTGATTACATCCAGCTAAAAAGATGCTTAAAATCATCATTACTGCCAATACAAGTATTGTCCCTCTTTTAAACATTAGTCCACCTCTTTCTAATCCGCATATGTCTTAATTATAACATTTAGCACCTTAGCTTTACAGTATTTATTATCATGTAATTTTTACTATAATAAATTAGATTGAGATTAGGACTAAGCTAGGCCCTACCTAATTAGTCCTAAAGACCTAGAAGAATAGCCCCTAACCCCAGTAGCTAGTAACCCATCATTCATAGCTTTACTCTATAACTATAATTGCACTTTTGCCTATATCTATCCAATTATATAAAAACTCTGCATGACTTGTATAATTTCTAACACATTTATGGGATCTTGGATCTGTTCCTATGGTAAAGAGGTACTCCCTCATTCCAGGGTCTACTTTTCTTCCTTCAACTATTTTAAATTCTACTGGTACACCATGTATATATGCTCCTCCATTAAAACGAATAGCATAGGGAGCATAGCCTGATATTTCCCTAGTAACATCATCCAGATATAAGAATCTATCCCTTGTCTGTATTGCCATATAATATCCTAACTCAGTAGGTTGTTTATATTTACTATTTGCCCCCGTTGTTGCAAGGACATAGGAAATTAGATTCCATTTACCCTCTCTAAACTCAAAAACTCCTTGATTCTGATTTTTCCTGTCAATAACCACTACCTTATTTAATTCATTTATTGAGCTGTAATAGGATATATATTTATTCGGTATCCAATATTCTCCTTCGAAGTTTAAGGTTTGTATCTTTGTATAATTTTCAGCCTTTTCTAATACTGTAATTAAAGTTCCATCTGCAATGTATCTGAATTCCGAATTAGGATTAGGCTCAATATAGGCCGGTGCTGCCTGATATCTTTTGATGCCATATTTATCTTCATCTTTACCATTATAAAGGGGTGCTCTACCGCTTCTATTCTTATAATTAGATATATATGCTGTTTCATTATTATCAGCTTCTGCTTTTAGCTTATTAATAGACTCTATCATTTTATCAAATTGATAGGATCTTGGCTCCCCAAGAGAACTTAGAATATACCCAGATTTAATATTTTCTCCATCCTTTAAAAGAACCTTGTACCATTGATCGGTTGAATATTTATTAATATATTGCCCCTTAACAACCTGCTCAAGATTGATTTTTTCATATAGTGTTGCATTTCCTACAATCGGTGCATCAGTAAGAGGTTTTTCTCGTATATTTGCAGCCCCTACAGTTATAAGCAAATAATCATAGCTAGTTGAATACTTATCATACTTTATATCTAGATTTATTATGGATGGTAATTCTGTATTATAATTCTTAACTATTTCAAACCCATCATCATTTTTTTGCGATTCTTCTTCTAAAGGTACTACTTCACCTTCAGAATCAGTTGGTTGCTCTTCTTCATGTATTTGCTCTTGTTCTTCTTGGATTTGCTCTATTTCCTCCTGGGGAACTAAAGTATCTTCCTCAGTTTTATGCTCTTCCTCAGCTTTTTCTGTTAGGGCTTCATCCTTTTCCAAGTCCACGGCATTTACATCGGCCTCGATATCTCCATCGGTACATTCAAGCTTTTCTTCATTACTTTGTCCAGTTTCCAAGTACTCTTCTTCATCGCTAGGTTCATTGACTTCTAGAGCATTATTGACATATACTGTCTCTTGACTCTCACATCCAATAATCATAAGACTAAATAATATAATTAAAAGTATTATTTTTTTCATTTATTCTTCTCTCCCCCACTATAATAATCCCTAGTTATAATATATATCCAATTATTATAATTTTCATTAACAATAATTACATTATATGCTAAACTTTTGGGAAAATGAGTTGTTTTTAAATCAAAACTATTCGTTTTCTAAAAATTAAAGCTATGGCAAAGGCCATAGCTTACTTTTATATGGTATAATACCCAGATATAAAATAATCCTCAGGTATCTTGTAATCATTCTCCAATTTCTCTAAATGCCATTCACCGGGCAATCCCATTTCATGTACCATTAACTCAAAATATAACATTGCAATTCCTGCTTCAATTTTTGAGGTCTTTGTACTAGCTAAATCTTCATCATCCTTTACAGCCAGTACTACCTTTGATCCATCTATTATGAATTTCCACGGCTGCCTATTTCCCCAGGATGGTGCTAATCTCATATAGTAAAATACCTCAGCCATGCCTCTATCCTCAAGGTCATCTACAGTTGCTCTTTTTCCCCATTCCTTAAGATATACTATATCTTCAATTGAAAGTCTTCCACTCAAGGGCTTCTCAGTAAATTCTATATCCATATTTGGATATCCAAAATCTGTTAATGGTAACAAACTGTCTTTTTTAGTTGTATCATTCATTTTTAAAACCTTGGCTTCAGTCTTAGGATAGCCGATGGCCAATAATGCAATTAGCATTCCTTCTTGTTTAATCTCTAAGCTTTCCTTTATCATGTCATCATAATTAGAAATCTCAATCCAGCAGGTACCTAATCCAAGCTTAGTTGCCATAAGAACTAATCTTTCTGTAAGATATCCTGCACTTTCCAAATAGCCTTCCTTTTCATCGGCAATTATGCATATATAATGGGGTGCTTTTATTACCTTTCCAAAATATCCAGCAAGTCCATCTATCCTGTTATAGGTTTCAGTCCCATCATTTATAAAGTAATAATCTATATCTATGTCTTCCTCTAGTCTTCTTTTGTTTTTTAAATTTTCAAATAAGTCATCTATAATAGCTCTTTCAACTTTTTTGTCTTTATATTCTCGTACGGATCTTCTGTCTTCAAATACCTTTTTCATATTCATAGGCAAACCCTCCTCTATTTAGTGGCTATGTATTATTTATACTCAAAAAAATCCGTAATAATCAAACTATTTTTCTATAGTATTAGTTAATATACCAATATTTTCTATATAACATTCAATTGTATCTCCAGGCTTCAAAAAATTAGGAGGTCTAAATCCAAGCCCTACCCCTGCTGGTGTGCCAGTTATTATTATATCTCCTGCCTGTAGCTTCATTCCTTGGGACAATTCATTTATTACATAGGGTATATTAAAAATAAGATTATTTGTATTTGAATTTTGTCTAATTTCTCCATTTACCTTACAAGAAATATCTACTTCAATGGGAAACTGCATAATACTTTTATGTGTAATATATGGGCCCATAGGACAAAATGTATCTAAACTTTTACCCCTAAACCACTGACCATGCTTTCTTTGGATATTTCTAGCAGAAACGTCATTTATAATAGTATAACCAAATATGTAATCCTCTGCATCTTCTTTGCTTATGTTCTCTCCATCCTTACCAATTATTATAGCTAGCTCAACTTCATAATCTATCATTTCTGTAATATTTGAATGCTTTTTAATGATATCTCCATCTCCAATTGCAGGGTTAGCTGCCTTCGTAAAATATATTGGAAACTTTGGTATTTCCTCAGTTCCACCTGGAAGTCCCATGGTTTCCTTTGCATGATCTAAATAGTTTTTGCCTAAGCATATTATATTTCGTTTTGGATATGGTATAGGAGCACAAAGCTTTACTTCTTCTTGGTGTATTTCTTTATATTCATTTTTTTCAACCAATCCACTAATCTCTTTAATTAGTGCATCACTGGACATCGCAATAAAATCATTCATAGTACTAGGACACTCTTTATCCAAATCTTTAAATATCTCCTTCATAGAGATTATGGTTTTTTCTTCTTTTTTTACTACTCCTATTTCCTCTAATCCATCATACTTATAGTTTGCAAAATACATAGTTCATCTCTCCCTTGACTCTTTTTATACTATACTTTCTACATACATTTACTTTCTACATATATTTAAAAATCCCTTTTATTATATGAAAGCATGTTATATTTATTATTTTTTTAACAATCCCTTTACTATATAGTATTCTCATATGATAAAATATTATTGTGATTTGTTGGAGGTGATGTCATGAATGATTTAGATGAATCTATTGGTAAATGGATTTCGATGCTATATAGATTTACTAAGACCTATCTCGAAAGGGAACTTTCCGAATATGGGATAGGCAGTAGTCAATTTGTTTGTCTAATTAATCTCCTAGCCAAGGATGGTATTCATCAAGAGGAGCTTTCTAGTATAGAAAAAATTGATAAGGGAACCATTACTAGATCCTTGCAAAAATTAGAAAAGCTGGGTTACGTATCAAGGATAAGGGATACAAATGATAGAAGAGCTTATAGGATATATCTTACGGATAAGGGTCTAAATATGAAAGATAAAATCTTTGAAGTATCTGATAAATGGACAACTGTTTTATCCAAAAACCTAACTTCAGAAGAAAAAGAAATAGCCATCATATTATTAAGACAGATGGCCGAAAACGCAGTTAATTATTCAACTCAAGAAGACTCTACTACATAATCCAAACCTTAAGTTTGGAAAATAGTCAAAAATGTCTATATTTCTAAACCTTGACAGATTATCATTTCTTTATCTTTTTCAATATTTGACCCTATGGTGGTCAAGTAATTTCCTACTAGGGCTGCATTTACTCCCGCCTTAAATCCTATGTCCTGTTTATCCTCTAAGGCTGCACGCCCCCCTGCATAACGGATATAAGAATCAGGTATTATATATCTAAAAACAGCCATTGTCTTTAATATTTCCATTGGAGTTAGTGTATTTAAACCTTGAAGTGGAGTTCCTTTAACAGGATTTAAAACATTTAGTGGCACTGACTTGATACCTAATTCTTTAATCTCATAGGCCATTTTTATTCTTTCCTGTAGGTCTTCTCCCATTCCTAGTATTCCACCACAGCAAATCTCCATATCTGCTCTATTAAGATTCTTTATCGTCTCCAGTCTCTCCTCATAGGTGTGGGTTGTACATATTTCCTCATAATAATTTTTACTTGACTCCACATTATGATGGTACATACTTACTCCCGCATCCTTTAATTTCATGGCCATCTCATATGTAATTAGTCCATGGGATGCACACAGCTTTAGATTTGTATCCTTGCTTAATCTCCTATATATCTCTACAACTTTATGGAAGTCATCGACATTTAATCCCTTCCCACTGGTTACCAGTGAGAATCGATGGGCTCCAGCAGCTTCCATCTCCTTGGCTCTATTTAATATTTCATCGTAATCTAATAATTGATACTCCCCAATTCCTGTACTATAATGGACTGATTGGGCACAAAATTTACAATCTTCTGAACATTTACCTGACTTCGCATTCATTATAGTACATAGATCAACGTTTTTACCCATATACCGTTCTCTTATCCTATTAGCTCCTTCAAAAAGCATATCTAACGCTTCGTTATCATCATTGTCAATACTTATCAACTCAAGAGCTACTTCGTAGTCTATTTCTCTGCCGTTTAGTATATTATTAATTATTTTAGGTATCTTGTTCTTTATATCCATATATTTTCCTCCATCATTAGTTATTAATTTTAATAAATATATGGTATATTAAATATTTATGTTTGTCAACCTAAGTGTATGGTTTAGTTTACAAATTAAAATAAAACCTAAAATCAAAATTTTAGGTTTTATTTTAATAAATCTAATTGTTACTTTATATATGGTCTTATGGGATACCTTGCATCAATCACTGGAGAATATAAGGTATGATATGTAGCAGTCCCCTATCCACATATATTTGATAAACTTTTACAATCAATATTTATGACTAATTCTTATTTGTATTTTTTATATATCATTGGAATATATGACAAGAATGCTGGATTCATCACTTGGGGATTATAATCCATTGTATATATAACTCTTTGATTCGGCTTAACGCCCAACTTTGGTTTACTTCTATATCCCGAAGCCTTTGCCAACTTTAATTCTTTATTAAATACTTGTTTACTAGATATTTCATGATCATTTAATTCCATTTTTTGAATAAAGTTTGTATTTTCATGGACCATTTGCTTCTTAGAAAGAAATATATCATAACTTCCATCGACTACTTTATTTCCATATAGTTTTAAGCTCCAAAGTCCTTCTTCCACAGTTTCCTTATTTGGGATAATTAATATAAATATCTGTTGTTCTCCAAAATATTTAATTGGCTCCTTAAAATATACATAGCATTCTAAATCTTCAATTATAAACTTACTAAATTCTTTACTGTCAATTATTCTACTGGTCTTTATACCCGAAGGCATAATAACCTCCATCTCTATGTCATCATAAAAACTCTTCCAAAGTTCTAGGGTTACCACCCTCTCTCCACAACCAACTTCAAATCCAATTTCTTCTTTCTCTTTTTCTTTTATTATCCCTTTTCTATAGTGGCTACTTTCTGTTTCAATTTCTTCACTAAAAGTTTTAATATTATTTTCCTCTAATATTCTATTTTCTATTTCATTAAATAGAGATATATCATAATTTCTATTTTCTTTTTTCAATGTACTAGCTATAATTAATTTCTTGTTATAAAGTTTCGCATTGTCAATTAGATACTTTAGTGCCCTAAGATATTCTGTAGTGCTTGATACTCCGTCCTCACCTCTTGATTTAAGTTTTACCACAATAAATTCAAAATTTCTATTGTTATTTTCGTTATTCCTATATAAATTATAGGTGAAATTATTTCTAGTACTTAAATAGACACTATTTATTTCATCCCTATTGAGTTCTTTACCAAAACCATATTTTTTAGAGACATTTTCATCCCTAATATTTTGATCCCAACATTTTAATATTTTCGTTGTACCATCATTATTTAGTAGCCTAATGTCCTCAAAATCGATATCGATATCTATTATACCTATTACCGAGTCTTTATGATTTATCTTACTAGCAATCTCATTTCTCTGAGTAGATTTTGTGCCTATTAATCTTTTTGACTTTTCAATATACTCTATTTCTCTATGACTAGAAAATTCTTTTATTTTATCTTTTTCAATTACTATTATTGAATAATTTCGATTTAAATTTTCCAATTTAGCATCATATATTTTGCAGATGTTTTGAATTTGTCCAGTATGCTTAACTATAAGCTCCAATTCATCATTGAAGTCCATTACCCCTTCCTCTAAATATCTATTATGATATTCTAATTCCTTAGGTAAATTTATTATGGATTCTAATACTTTATCTAATTTATTATTCCCTTTCATTTTAATCCTCCTCCCCTTTAAGTTTACGCGTTAGTTTATAATATTCTTCAAGTGTTTATATAGTGTATAAAAAAATCAGCACAGCTGCTTTCGCTATGAAACCTTAGGTTTCCTTCGACGACCTCACGGTCTGAGCACCTTCCTGAATACAGCGTAGAAATCCCCCTGCACCCCCGTTTTTTATTGCATAGGTCTTTTGAAAAAAGTTTGAGTTCCTATGCAATAAAAAATATATATCCCTAAATCTAGAGATATATATTTTAATTACTCTTAATATTACTTATTGCTTTTAGTCTTTGATTTATTCTTGTTTTTGTTAGTACTTCCTTTATTATCATTATCATTTCTTTTATTTTTTTCACTTGTATCTTGCTTATTTTCTAGTTTTTCTTCTTTCTCATCCCTGTCATTTTCAAATTTTTCTTTGTCTTTGTTTCCTTCCTTGTCTTCTTTTTCTTCTGTATCTTCTTTATCTTTTCTTTCTTCTTTTTCGTATACTTCATCTTGTTTCATATCTATTTCTTTCTTACTTTCCTTTGATTTATCCTCTATTTTGTTTGTTTTTTCTTCCGTTATCTTTTCAACCCCTACATTAGTTGGGATATTATCTTTTTTTGACTTTTCTCATTGGATTTAACTTTTGATTCATCATCGTTTTTTTTATTATCATTTTTTTTATTATCATTTTTTTTATTATCATTTTTTTTATTATCATTCTTTTTGTTTTTACTATTTTTATTTTCTTCTTTTTCTTTTCTAATTAAATTTTCTTTTTTAGAGTTTGTATTATCAATGATCTCCTTAATTTCTTTTTTCTTCTCTTCCACTTTTTTTAGCTCTTTTATTTTTATCTTTTCTTCTTTCATTAGACTGACATTTTCTTTAACTATTTCACTTACCTTACTTTCCTTTACTTCATCAATTGATATATTCTTATTATTCTGTGATAAAGTTTTATATACCTCATATTTACCAACTGTTATTTTATTCTTATTAGCTTCCTTTAGAGTCTCCTTATTAGATTCTATATATAATATTGATATCTCTCTATCTTGTATTGCCTTGTCTTTCTCCATTTCTTCTATAATTTCCTCTTGAATATTTATACCCACTTCATTATCGGTTTTTTTACTATCATCTTTATTTTGTAGATATACATTTGATATCAGAATTATATTATTTTCTTCAGTGATATATCTCTTATCTATGGCATTATCAATACAAAGTCTTATTACATCTTGAATATCCTTATTTATCATAGTATCGTCAATTATATCTTTCCCATCTTCATTTAATACCTCTATACTTTTAACCCTTTTATTTGAATCTATTCTAAACTCTAAGCTAGGATTTATATCTAAACTAATTACCGCATAGGCATTAGTGTTTTCAAAAATATTAGTTCCAATTTGACTAAATAAAATTGATATTAATAGTATAACTGCCGCCGCAATTGTTCCTACTCTTTTATAGTAATTGTTTTTCTCTTTAATAATATCATCTTCAATAAAGATTATTTCTTTACCAATCTTAACGTCTCTTTTTTTCTTTAGCCTATTATATTTACAGTCATTAGTAAATACCACTATATAATTTTCTTTTACCTCAACAACGGCCCCTTTATATACCAATTTTCTCCCTCCCTTCAATATCTTCTACATATTTCTTAAGTATATCTAAATCACTATCCAGTATTAATGCAGTTGCTATTATAAATTTTCTACTTCCCTTCAACACTTTCCTACTTACTCCTAATTCTTCCATAATCTTGCTGGCCGGCAAAGTCTTTTTCCTATAAAAATCTTCCTTTATGTCACTCACATCAATTATAGTTCTTGCTATTTCTATTGCATTTAATCTAGTATCTATATGCTTAGGAGACTCTTTAGTTAGTTCTTCTATAGTTACATTAAACGTATTTAATCTCTCTTTAAATCTTTCTAATTGATCCTTAGTATCTATTTTCTCCGTAAAATCTCTATTCTGAGCAACAATTGTTTCTCCATTTCTTATGTTTTCATCATTATCTATAGATATAGACTTATCCGTAGACTTATTTTTCCTCATATAATCATAGATTCTACTTCTAGTTACTGTTTCAGCAAACTTCAGGAAGCTTCCTTTACTAAATTCATATCTATCCAAGGCCTCATTAAAGGCATTAAGTCCTATGCTATATTCATCATCATTTTCTGTTTCAATATATCTATTTGTAACCTTAGTTATGGTTTTTATAATAAAGGGTGTATAATCAGAAATGAAGTTTTCTAGTTCATTTCTATCTCCTTTTTTAATTTTTTCTATTCTATCTTCAATTGAAGTACTTTTCTTTTTAAATATTTTTAAAAGCGGGCCCAAGCTTTCACCACCTTGTCATTATAGTAATACGTAAGCTTCATATATTTTCGGTCTATAGTCTAATTATAAATTTTTTTTAGAAATAGTAAAAGCACTGGAATTTTCCAGTGCTTTTACAGTATTTAATCATTAACTATTATTTTAGAAGTTATTATTTCTATTATAACATCTTGATATAAATTGTATATATTATATTTCGTTCCATTTTTTATAACAATTTGATTTTTTATTTCATCTATATCTACTATTTTTCCGAATATCAAATCTTCTAAATCACTATCTACCTCTGTATCTTCTATATCTTTATTAATATCGTTATATTTTTAGCACTGTCTGGAGGCAGCCCTTCTTTTTTGTAAGACTTGGTAGTACAAATCTATAGTATAGTAATTAAAATAGCTTTCATATTAACAAATTCTTGGTAGCATATTTCCCTCTAATGATCCTATGATTCTTTTTCCCCCAATATATGTTTCCATAAATACCATAGATTGAGCTTCACTATTAACAAAACTTCCTATTATTGCAGCATCTTCACAACCTTCACACTCTCTAATTTCTTTTAATATATTTTTAGATTCCTTTTGATCAACCACTAATATCATACGTCCTTCACAGGCTAGATAAAGAGGGTCTAGTCCAATGAGCTGATTAACAGAAAGAACTTCTTTTTTTATCGGTATCTGTTCCTCTAGCAAATGAATTCCCATACAAGCAAATTCCCCAACTTCATTTAATGCCGTTGCCAGACCTCCCCTTGTTGGGTCTTTCATTAATTTGATATTAGTTGCATATTTTTCAAGTTTTTCAAGAACCTTATTTAATGGCATACAGTCACTCTTGAGGTCTCCTTTGACTTTCATTTCGTATCGTTGGATGGCTATGGTTGTACCATGCTCCCCGATACCTCCAGTGACAATAACTCTATCTCCTTCTTTAATTGGCTTTTGTTCATAACATCCATTTATTACTCCGATTCCAGAAGTATTAATAAATACCCCATCTATTGCTCCCTTTTCTACTACCTTTGTATCTCCAGTAATAATCTTCACTCCAGTTTTTTTACATATTTCATCCATCGATTGAGCAATCTTTTCTAGCAAGTCAATACTAAACCCCTCTTCAATAATAAAACCACAACTAAGATAAAGGGGCTTGGCTCCAGATACAACTAGGTCATTTATAGTTCCACAAACCGCTAATTTACCAATGTCTCCCCCTGAAAAAAATAAAGGCTTTACTACAAATGAGTCAGTTGTAAAAGCCAATTTACCTTGATCCACTTCAAACATAGCAGCATCTAAGGAATTTATTAATAGGTCATTATTAAAATGTTTATGAAAAATTGCCTTAATTAGTAGACTTGTATCCTTGCCACCATCACCATGTATTAATTTAATATTATTACCCATTCTATAATTCCTCCCTATATTGATAAGCGATAGCACAGGCTCCTTCTGTAGATACCATACAAGGTCCATGGGGATTTAAGGGATTACACATCTTATTAAAAAGTTGACATTCTCTTGGTGTTTTGTTTCCTAACAAAATATCTCTACATGCACATTGAGTAGTATGGTTTTGACTTTCAATTTTTACTATAAAGTTTCTTTCTGCATCAAGATTTTCATACTCTTTATTAATTGTTAAAGATGAGTTGTTCACTTTTCCAATTCCTCTCCACTGTCCATGGGAAACTTTAAACACCTCTTCTATCAATTGATTAGCCATAGGATTTCCCATAGGTTTAACACATCTTTTATACAAATTTCTTAAGTGTCTCTTTTCATTATTACTAATTTGCTTAACTAAATAATGAAGCCCTCCTAAGATATCCAACGCTTCAAATCCACATACTGCTGCTGGAATATTATAATCATCTACTATAAATTCAAAGTAGCTGGAACCTTTTATAGAAGCTACATGTCCTGGACAAATCAATCCTTGAATCTGACTATTTGGTTGTTGTAATATGTAATGTAAAATTGGACTCATTAGCTTTATGGATGTAAGAAAGAATAAATTATTAAGCCTTTTCTCAAAAGCAGTTCTAATAGCTAAGGCAATAATTGGTGCCGTAGTCTCGAATCCTACCCCAAGGAATATAATTTTTCTCTCTTTATCATCTTCTGCCATTTCAATTAAATCTAAGGGTGAGTAAATGATACTCACATCCTTTCCCTTGCTTTTTTCATCTAGCAAAGAATTTTTTGTTCCTTTAACTCTTAATAAGTCTCCAAAGGTAGCAATAGTAACATCATAATTATTTAACATTTCAATTGCTGTATCAATATATTTCTCATCTGTTACACATACTGGACACCCAGGTCCTGACAATAGTTTTATTTTAGGAGACAATACTGATCTAATCCCTAGCTTAGATATCATTTGTGTATGGGTACCACATACCTCCATGATTCTAATTTCTTTCTCTGACATATTGTTAATTTCCTTAATTAAATACTTAATTAATTCTTTCTTCATCTCTTTATTCATCCTTATCTAAAATATCTTTAAAAATATTAGATAAATCATTAAAGTATGCTTGGTCCACCTTCTCAATAGCACAGCCTGCATGCACCAAAACATAATCTCCAATCCTCGGATCATCAATCAATTGTATGTTAACAATTGTTTTCACATCCATTATATTTACTGTGGCCTCTCTATTAGAAATAGCTACAATTTGACCAGGAACTGCTATACACATTCTACCTCCTCCCTTCTATTGCATCTGCTATGGCTAATTGTCCCACTGAAATACCACTGTCATTAGTGGGAATTTGATGATTATAATGAACAACTAAACCTCTTTCCTTCAGTTTCTTTGATACATATAATAATAAATAGTTGTTCTGAAAAACTCCTCCACTTAAAACCACTCCTTTTATGTCATATTCTTTACTTATTTTACAAACTAAATCTACCGTTGCATTACCAATTGTGTTATGAAATTTAGCTGAAATAATATCAATGGGGATTTTTTCTTCCCTATCGCTTAGAACTCCCAGTATAATGCTGTCATAATCAATTTGATATATACTACCTTTTTCTATAATAGAATACTCATAATTTTCTTTAATAGAAGAATTTAATATATTCTCTAATTCCATGGCTCCCTGAGCATCATAGGTAATTCGATGACATATGTTTAGTAGGGATGAAACGCAATCAAAAAGTCTTCCCATGCTTGATGTTTTAAAACAGTTCATATTTTTTTCTAAAGCCTGTCTAACCACATGAATTTCTTCTTTATCTACCCCTTTAAAAACTTTATTTACATCATAGTTAATTGAATGTAAATAGCTTAGAGCAGCTCTCCATGGTTCTTTTATTGCTTGGTCTCCCCCTTGAATTGTTATGTATTTAAGATGTCCTACCCTCTCAAAACTCTCCCTTGTGCCAACTAGAAATTCGCCACCCCATATGGTTCCATCTGTACCTAAACCTGTCCCATCAAAGATTACTCCGATTACAGGATTAAAGAGTTTATGCTCTACCATACAACTCACCATGTGGGCATGATGATGCTGTACAGCAATTCTCCTCTTCAATTGATACTTAGAATATTTTAAACATTGCAGTTTTGAATGCAAATCAAATGCTATTATGTTTGGCGTAACTTCTAACAGCTTCGTTAAGTTATCTATTGCTTTTTCATAGGTGTTATAAGCATCAAAGTCCTTTAAGTCTCCTAAATATTGGCTCAAATATCCATAGCCATTTTTAGAAAGACAAAAGGTGTTTTTCTGTTCTGACCCAAAGGCTATTATTTCATTATCTACCTTCATATTAATAGCATAGGGCACATATCCTCTAGCCCTTCTTACAACAACTTCCTTATCATCTATAACTTTTACTACGGAATCTTCCACAGGGATATTAATTTCTCGATTATGTACTAAAAAGTAATCAGCAACATTGCTTAAATAGTCTATGGCGTTATCATTCTCGTATTGGATTGGACTGCCACTCACATTCCCACTAGTCATTACAAGAAAGGAAATACCCTGCCTAAATAATAAATAATGTAAAGGGGTATAAGGGAGCATAATACCTATTTTCTTCATATTAGGAGCAATAGTATCAGGTAATATATTAGATTCTTTTTTATTTAGAATTATAATCGGTCTTTTATTACTTAATAATACCTGCTCCTCTTTTTTACTAATATAAGCTAGTTTTTTTGCAGTTGCTATATTCTTCACCATTATAGCAAAGGGTTTATGAGGTCTATTTTTTCTCCTTCTCAAGATGTCTATAGTTTCTCTACTCTCTGCATTACAAGCTAGATGGAAACCTCCTACCCCTTTAATAGCAACTATTTTCTCCTGCTTAATAAAAGCAATTGTGTCTCTAATTGGATCTTCGCTTGATAGATTTTTGCCTTTTGAAGTTAGTAATCTCAAAATAGGACCACAATTTGGACAACAATTAGGTTGAGCATGGAATCTTCTATTCGTTGGATCAAGATATTCTTTTTCACACATTGGACACATTTCAAAAGCCTTCATAGTTGTATTTACCCTATCATAAGGTAACCCTTTAATAATAGAGTAACGGGGTCCACAGGATGTACAGTTTGTAAAAGCATACTGATATCTTGGATTTGATGGATCAAGAACATCGCTAAGACATTCAGAACAGGTGGCAACATCTCCAGCAATAAACTTTACTTCATTTTCACCTGAAGAGCTGTTTATAATACTAAACTCTTTATAACCAGTAAGTTTTTTAGGTGCTGCTTGAACCTTTTCTATATTAGCAAGTTTCGGAGGTTCTTTTATTATTTTTTTCAAAAACTCTTTTATGTTATTTCTCCCTCCCTCTAAATCTAACACTAAAGCGCTACCTTGATTACTTACCCATCCCTTAACATTAAAAAGAGTCGCTTGATTATATACATAGGGTCTATACCCTACCCCTTGGACTACTCCCTGGATTTTAAGAAAATATCTTCTTTTATTAGATTTATGCCTATGCTCCAAAAGCTTCACCCTGAATGCTTTTAATAATTGCTGTCTGTTTCTCTATATCTTTCCTTTCTATTTCAATTTTGAGTTCATTCGATATTATATCTGAATTATGAAATTTTAAATGCTCTAGCAAATTCCCTTCATTTATATGGCTATCATGATTTACCACTAACGTAAATTGTTCAATTCTATTCATTTTATTTTCATTACATATTTCTTTTAGTGAATGAGAAATCTTACTCAATAAAAACGTATCATGCATACTAAATCCCCCTCGTATTGTTTGATTTATAAATTTATGTATTTCTTCACATATACTAAAAAAGTTTTTCCTAAGTGTTTCACTTAAATCTAAACTAAAGTGTATTTGTTCTACTTCAATTCCTACAATATGTCCTGTAACTGATTTCTTATATGTTTTTAGTAAGTTAATTAAATTTGGTTGGTGTTGGGAGTAAATTTGCCTATGCGACATCATAATTGCTTTCTCAATGCTAGTAAAGGTTACCGTGCCAGGCTCTATATTAAAATAAGTAGAATCTATAATAAACAATAGATCTCCATCATCTATTTTATTTAAAGCATAGTCAATGTCTGTCTCTCCAAATATAACTTCTATTTTTTCTTTTTCTAATTCTTGTGAAAGATTCTCTAAAACCTTAATCCCTATGCTGTCATCCCCCATTATTCTATTTCCTATGGCAATACATTTAATCTTCATATTAAACAATCCTAGTCTCAACAAGGGAATATCCATCACCAAATACATGGGTAGCACAGGAGACACATGGATCAAAGGATCTAACTATCCTCCCAATTTCCACTGGATTTTTTATATCTCTAATTGTTGTACCTATTAATGCCTTTTCCACAACTCCTTTAATTCCTCTGGAGTCTCCTGGTGAAAGGTTCCATGTGGTAGGCGTAATAATTCCATAATTTCTAATTTCTTTACTGCCAGTGGACACCCAGTGACCCAATCCACCCCTTGTGGTATCTATTAATCCTTTTCCCCGTGCATTTTGAGGAAATTCATATCTCTCTTGCTCTGTTGGCTTTAATGTTACTCTCTCCAGTAACCCTTCCAAAATTTCTATAATTCTTTTTACTTCTAAAACTCTAGCAATGGTCCTATCCATTGTTGAAATACCCCTCATATACCTACCACTTAAATACATTCTAGCCAGTGGTCCAACCTCCATAGGATATCCTTCATATCTTGGCGCTTTTATCCAGCTATATGCTTCTTCTTTATATACATTTTCATCTACCGTTGGATCAAAGGGTCTTTGTTCTAACATGTTGGCCTCGTACCAAGCTCGATATATATTTTCTGTTATTTTATCAGAATCAAATTCTTGTTTTTGATCGTTAATCAATATCTGCGGCGCTATATAGAAAAGCTCTTTTTCTAGATAGGTATCAAATACACCATAGGACATCAAATTTTTATATCCTTCTCCATTATGGAAATAGTCTCGATAATACTCTGCTATGATATAAACATCGGGAATCATTCTATTAATTACAAATTCTTTTATCCCGCTTAGAATAGATTTAACTTTGATAAACTTTGAAGCATCTAAATTTACCGTTACTCCCCCTACAAATACCCCATGATTATGGGGAGCTTTCCCTCCAAGAACAGCTAACATTTCATGGGCTAAACGACTGTATTTAATAGATTCAATATAATGCTTAGATAATTTTATGTTCAAATTTTCCGGTAGCCTATAATCTTCGTGGGTTATCCCATACAAAGGCTGAATTTCAGGACCTTGAACATAGTCTGGAAGGGTATATTGATAAAAATGTCTTAAATGATTCTGTATAAATTCACATCCATGCATAAAGTCCCTAATCATTTTGTCATTTTCATTGGGATTAATATTTAATATATCTTCTAAAGCTAATGTAGATGCCATGGAGTGTGCTGTAGAGCATATCCCACAGATTCTCTCTGTAAAATATATAGCATCTATAGGATGCCTACCCTTTAACATTTTTTCAAATCCCCTAAAGAGCATGCCACTACTTTTAGCATCTATAATTTCATTATTTTCCACTTCTACTTGTATTTCTAGAAATCCACTTATACGTGTAATCGGATTAATTGTAATTTTATTTCCCATAGTTTCCTCCAAAAAATTAATATCGCACAAAGGGCTCCATTCCATCAGGAAATCTTTCCTGAGCACATCCTATACAAGGGGTATTATCTTCTATAGGCCAATTGACATAGCCATTCCACTGTCTTACAGGACAATCAGTCTTTGTCACGGGTCCTCTACAGCCTAGCTTGAACATACACTCCTTATCTCCTAGTTTAGTAGCAAAACTCCCTTTCTCAAAATAGGATCTTCTAGTACATCTATCATGAATGGTTATGCCATAAAAGATAATAGGTCTATTTTTTACATCTAGAATAGGTTTGCCAAAAGCAACAATACTTGCTATAGTTCCAATAGCCCAATCAGGATGACTAGGACATCCCGGGACTCTGATCACTTCTTTCTCTAAAAACTGGCTTACACTTACACTTTCTGATGGATTTGGTTTCGCAGCAGAAGGTCCTCCATAGGAGGCACAGGTTCCTACCGCCACAATATATTTAGCCTTCTCGCCAGCCATTCGTACTGCCTCCATAGCTGTAATTCTTTTTCCATTATAATTAGCAATGATAGTATAAAGACCATTATCCTTAGTGGAAACTGCTCCCTCCACCACAAGGATGAACTCTGTATCTAAAGTATCTAAAAATTGTCTAAAGGCTTCCTCTCCTTCTGCTGCCATAAGACTATTGTTATATTTTAATGTCACAATTTCTTGTAGTAAGTAAATAATATCGGGGTTTTCTGCATTTAAGAGAGATATGATATTACCAGAACATCCGGTAGCTTCTAACCAGATCATATTCAATTTTTGGGGTTCTGAATCCCTTACCTTTTTTATTGCTAGATCAATAATTTTTTTAGCTGTCATATCTTTTGAATCCATGATTGGACATTTGATAGATGTCTTATTCAAATTTTCATCTCCCTATTTATTCCTGCAGCACACCAACTTGAGGTAAATTTTTTAACACCTCAAGCCTGCCACCATGGCACCCGTTAAATTGGGCAGTCAAATCTTTTCCAGCATATAAACTAAAATGGGTTCCACCTCCCCATGTTGCCTCTAAACTTACATCATAAACGATACCGTTTACAGCTACATAGGCAGGTTTTCCATTTGATCCATCATACTGTGATAATTCCTCAACTGTAAACATTCTTTCTTCAGGCAAGTTTCGTTGACTTGGCTGTGATCTTTGATTTAGCTGATTTTCCCAATTATCTATATGATGATAGTAGTAATTTTTCCAACAATTAAGACGCATTCTTTCGTTATAAAGCTGGCCTTCATAAAATGTTCTTTGATATGGGTTACTACTTGATACAATCATATCTTCGTAGTATTTTATATTTCTATATATTGGGACCAATAGGCAATGATAACAATTTTTATTATTCATTTAATTCCCTCCAATATGCAATTCTCTACATTATATGCTAATAAATAATTCTTTATTATAAGAATCTAAGGAGATATAAAATTAAAAATACGCCAATCAAGATAGTGCCCAACTGCACCCTTAATCAGCGTATCCTTGTTACTTTTATATATTTACTCTAAACTAGAGATATTCTATGCCTACAGATATGTAATACCATGTTATTATTCCGACTACTTATTATAAAATAAAAGGGGTCCGAGCATAAATGCTCGACCCCCTTATTAATTAATTTTACTTTTCAGCTAAGCTCTTATATTTTTCATATCTTTCCTTAGCATCTTCTTCTGCTGCTTCAAATAAAGTCGCTGCAACTTCTGGGAATCCATTTTGAAGAGCTGTATATCTAACTTCTCCTAATATGAATTCTTTAAAGTCTGCCTTTGGCTCCTTAGAATCTAGAATAAATGGATTCTTACCTTGTTCCTTAAGCTCTGGGTTAAATCTCCATAGGTGCCAGTATCCAGCATCTACAGCAAGCTTAGTTCTTTCTTGAGTTTTACCCATACCAGCTTTAATACCATGGGCTATACATGGAGCATAGCATATAACTAAAGATGGTCCTTTGTAGCTTTCTGCCTCAACTAGTGCCTTCATAAATTGGTTATTATCTGCACCCATACCCGTTTGAGCTACATATACATAACCGTATTGAGCAGCTATCATACCAAGGTCCTTCTTCTTAGTTCTCATACCTGCAGCAGCAAATTTAGCTGTAGCAGCTGTTGGAGTAGCCTTAGAAGCTTGACCACCTGTATTGGAGTAAACTTCTGTATCAAATACAAGAATATTTATGTCTTCGCCTGATGCAAGAACATGGTCAAGTCCACCGTAACCGATATCATATGCCCATCCGTCTCCACCAACAACCCAAACTGATTTCTTAACAAGGAAATCTTTCTTGTCTAATATTTCATCTACTATTTCCTTAGCTTTACCATCAAAGCTATTACCTTCTATAGCAGTAACTACTTTAGCTGAAGCTTCCTTAGATGCTTCACCTTCATTTATAACTTCAATCCAACCCTTGAATGCTTCTTTTACATCAGCTGGGATTTCAAGCTCAGAAGCTTCTTCCATTAATAATTGGATTTTTTCTCTTATCTTTTTAGAAGCTAATGCCATACCATAACCGTATTCTGCATTATCTTCGAATAATGAGTTAGCCCAAGCTGGTCCTTTTCCTTCGCAGTTCTTAGTATATGGCGTTGATGGCGCTGATCCACCCCAGATTGAAGAACAACCTGTAGCATTAGCGATCATCATTCTATCACCATATAACTGAGTAACAGCCTTCATGTATGGAGTTTCTCCACAACCAGCACAAGCTCCTGAGAATTCAAATAGAGGCTGAGCAAACTGGCTACCTTTAACGGTTGTCTTAGCCATTAAATCATCTTTATACGATACACTGTTAGAAGCGTAATCCCAATTAGCTATTTGCTCTTCTTGAGTTCCTAATAACTTCATAACTAATGCCTTACCCTTTGGAGCTGGACAAATGTCAGCACAGTTTCCACAACCTGTACAGTCTAAAGGAGATACTTGGATTCTATATTCTAATCCGTCCATACCTTTACCTATAGCCTTCTTAGCCTCAAAGCTCTCTGGTGCATTAGCTTTCTCTTCTTCATTTACTAAGAATGGTCTTATAGCAGCATGAGGACAAACATATGCACACTTATTACATTGGATACAAGTGTCAATTTGCCATTCTGGCACATTTACTGCTATACCTCTCTTCTCGTAAGCAGCTGAACCAGCTTCAAAGCTTCCATCTTCTATACCTGCGAATGTAGAAACTGGAAGATCATCACCTTTTTGTGCATTTATAGGCTTTAAGATATTCTTGATGAATGCTGGATCTTCAGTTGTAGCAGCAACTTCCTCAGAAGCTACACCTGACCAAGAAGCAGGAATATCTACTTTAACAAGGGCATCTCTTCCCTTATCAATAGCTTCTTGATTCATTTTAACAATCTTTTCACCTTTTTTACCATATGATTTAACAACTGCATCCTTTAGATATTCCATTGCATCTTCTACTGGAATAACATCAGCTAATGCAAAGAAGGCAGATTGCATTACCATATTAATTCTGTTTCCAAGTCCTACTTCATCAGCTATATCATAAGCATTTATAATATAGAATTTGATTTCATTATCAGCGATGTACTTCTTAAGGTCAGCTGGAAGTTTTTCGTCCAATTCTTCTGCAGTCCATTGAGTATTAAGTACAAAGGTTCCACCTTTTTTAAGTCCCTTTACTAGGTTATATTTATCTACATAAGATTGATTATGACAAGCAACATAGTCAGATTCATCTATTAAATAAGTAGATCTGATAGGCTTTTCACCAAATCTTAAGTGAGAAACTGTAACTCCACCGGATTTTTTAGAGTCGTATGAAAAATAACCCTGTGCATATAAATCAGTCTTATCACCTATGATTTTAATTGCACTCTTATTTGCCCCAACAGTTCCATCGGAACCAAGTCCCCAGAATTTACATCTTTTAGTTCCTACTGGCTCAGTAACTATACGATCTTCTAATGCTAATGAAGTATTAGTAACATCGTCATTAATACCTATTGTAAATCCATTCTTCGGAGCATCCTTCTTAAGTTCATCAAATAATCTCTTGATTTGTGAAGGAGTAGTGTCCTTAGATCCAAGACCGTAACGTCCACCAACTACTATTGGTGTATTTTCTTTATCATAGAATAATGTACGTACATCTTGATATAGTGGCTCTCCAAGGGAACCAGGTTCTTTAGTTCTATCAAGTACTGCTATTTTCTTAACTGTACTAGGTAATATATCAAAGAAATATTTTTCTGAGAAAGGTCTATATAAACGGACTTTAATTAAACCTACCTTTTCTCCCTTTTCTAATAAATAATCTATTGTTTCTTCAACAGTTTCAACTACAGAACCCATTGCAACTATTACATTTTCAGCATCTTCAGCTCCATAATAGTTAAAAGGCTTATAATCTCTACCAGTTATTTTGCTTATTTCATTCATGTAATCAACAACTACATCTGGTACTTCTTCATAGAATTTATTTGATGCTTCCTTCGCTTGGAAGAAGATATCTGGGTTTTGAGCAGTACCTCTAGTAACAGGATGCTCAGGATTTAAAGCATTTTTCCTGAAATCGTTTACAGCCTTCATATCAACTAGTCTAGCAAATTCATCGTAATCTATTACTTCGATTTTTTGTACTTCATGGGAAGTTCTAAATCCATCAAAGAAATGTAGGAATGGAACTCTTGTCTTAATTGATGCAAGATGTGCAATTCCTCCTAAGTCCATTACCTCTTGAACTGAACCAGCTGCAAGCATTGCAAATCCAGTTTGTCTAGTAGCCATAACATCTGAGTGATCTCCAAAAATTGATAGCGCATGGGTAGCAAGTGCTCTAGCACTAACATGGAATACACAAGGTAGTAATTCACCAGCTATTTTATACATATTTGGAACCATTAGTAATAACCCTTGGGAAGCTGTATATGTAGTGGTTAGAGCTCCACCTTGAAGTGAACCATGTACCGCTCCTGCTGCACCAGCCTCTGACTGCATTTCTGTTACTGAAACAGTTTGACCAAAGATGTTCTTTTTACCATGGGCTGCCCATTCATCAACAAATTCTGCCATATTTGATGAAGGTGTGATTGGGTAAATAGCTGCAACATCAGTAAATGCATATGATACATATGCAGCAGCTGTATTACCATCCATGGTTTTCATAACTTTGTTTGCCATAGATATTGCCCCCTTTATCTTTATTTAAATGATTATACATAATATCAATTTAAGTATAGTATACAATATACAAACTGTCAATGAGTATAATTCAAGTTATTTTGCAAGATTAATATTTTATTACATCTTTTATAGTTAATATTTTACCAAAATCAATTGACAAATAGACAAATATGAAATAGGCAAGGTTTTAGCCTGCAATATATCGCAAGACTTATATTTTTTACAAAGCAATATTTTATAAAATATGAAATCCTCTCTATAGTCTTATCTCACATCTTACAATAAAGAAACACAGCCTAAAAGCTGTGCATTTATATTTTGCTGGCTATATATTTTCCAGTGATTGGATATGAATAAGCTTCCCCATTTATTACTCTAACTGTTGCCACAAAAGGAAATATTAGAGCCATGATCCCTACTATTATGCCAGTTACGAATCCAATAAGTACTATTGCCAATAATGCTGAGGCTATGCCCGCCACTACTACCCCTAATTGAAAGGATAGTGCTTCCTTTGCTTGGTACTTAACAAAGTCATCCTTTGAAAGCAAAAGAATAATTATTGGTATCAGTACAGGTAAACCAGTTAACCATCCTAAATGAGAAGCTATAGCCAGTAGCTTTTGTTCAGTTGTTAGCATAATTATCACTCCAAGAATATTGTTTTCTACTAATATTAGTATATTCCATTATAGCATTTAATTATATAGTAAATTTATTATTATTTTATTAATTTTTCTATATGTCTACATATTTGTTTTATCCCATCTTGCAAACTCAGGATCTGAGTTTTTAGTCTTAACAGCCCTATTTTGTGAAGGTTCACTGACAAATTCAATAATATTTTCTAATATTATTTTATGTTTTTTCTCTTCTTGAACAAGCATTTCAAATATCTTCTTTTCATTTTCATCCTTTGCATTTTGTAATTGTTCATTATATAATTCAATACTTTTATCCTCTAGACCACAGGCATGTTTATATGCCTCAATATGCGATTTATCTTCTGTATAAAAATCTTTAGATTTAAGCATATTAGCAAATATATTGTTTGATTCTTTTAAAGTTTCTGATTTTAAAGCATCACTAAATTCTTTTCTTAGGTCTTTTACGATCCTATAATGTTCTTCTTCATCCTTTGCTAGCATCTTAAAAATATTTTTCAAACCCTTATTTTTAGTTTCCTCCATCAGTTCTTCATAGTATTTTTTTCCATCCAGTTCTAAATCCATTGCAAATTTAAATATCTCCATCTAATTATCCCTCCAAATTATTTATTCTAGTATGATAATTACCCGCCCTAGACTTGTACTAAACAAAGTTATATTAATATATTGAAAAAGGGCATAGCATCTAACGACGCTTTGCCCTTTTAATTCTTAATTGTTTTTTAAATTCTTTCCCTTTCCTCATAATGGGTATGAAGTAATCTATGGGCAGTTTCACTAAAGGGTTTTCCAAGATATTCTTCATATAATTTAATTATCTCTTTATTCTCATGGGATTTTCTAACAGGTTTTCTTCTATCTTCTTCATATATTGCCTGCTGACGTTTTCTAATAATTTCATCATTTCCATGGTGGAAGGGTTGTCCTCCTCCTCCAATACATCCGCCAGGACATGCCATTATCTCTATGATCTGATAATCCGATTGTCCTTCTCTAATTTCTTCAAGAAGTTTTCTTGCATTACCAAGACCACTGGCTATTCCTATATTTATGTCCTTATCTCCTATTTGTACCGTCGCCTTTCTTAATCCTGTTTCTCCCCTTAGCTGCTCAAATACAACATCTTCCCCTTGTAGCGCTTCCCCTGTTATCCATTCATAGGCAGTTCTAACCGCTGCTTCTGCAACTCCTCCAGTTGTACCGAAAATTACGGAAGCACCTGTAGTTTCCCCAAGGGGCTGATCGAATTCACTATCGGGAAGTCTATCAAATTCTATTCCAGCTTCCTTAATCATAGCACCTAACTCACGGGTTGTTATAACTACATCTACATTATTATGCTCATCCTTTGTGAGCTCTGGTCTTGCTGCCTCAGCCTTTTTAGCTATGCAGGGCATAATGGAAACCACAACTATATTATCAGGGTCTAATCCATTCTTTTCAGCATAATAGGTTTTAGCTATTGTTCCAAACATAATATGTGGTGATTTACAGGTTGAAGGTATCTTTAAAAGCTCAGGGAATTGATGTTCTATAAATTTAACCCATGCAGGGCAACAGCTGGTAAGCATAGGTAGAGTTTTGTTATTTTCTAAACGATAAATAAATTCCGATGCCTCTTCCATTATTGTAAGGTCTGCTCCAAAGTTCGTATCAAAAACAGCATCAAAGCCCATCCTTTTAAGGGCAGTTACCATCTTACCCGTTACTATTGTTCCTGCTTCCATCCCAAACAATTCTCCTAGGGCGACACGTATTGCAGGGGCTGTTTGTACTACAACATGCTTATCTGGGTCATTTATTGCCTCCCAAACCTTATCAGTATGATACATTTCAGTTAGAGCAGCCGTTGGACATACTTGTACACATTGTCCACAATAGGTACATGAAGTTTCTACCATTGGCATATTTCCAAAGGGTCCGACAAAGGAATCAAATCCCCTGCCAATACCAGATAGTATACCACAGGTTTGTATTTCATTGCAGGCAGTCTCACATCTTCTACAATATATACATTTATTTGAATCCTTTACTATGGCATCACTGGACATATCCTTAGGATAGTCCATTCTTTCTCCTTCCCATCTTATCTCTCTCACATTAAGCTCCTCCGCTAGGGATTGAAGCTCGCACTCTAAATTCTTTGGACATGTAAAACATTCATTTGGATGATTTGATAAAAGAAGTTCTACCGCTGTTCTTCTCGCAGTGATGGATCTAATGGTATCTGTTCTAATGGACATACCATCATATGCCCTTGTGACACAGGATGGAACAAGCTTATTTCTATTTTTATCCTTTGAGTCCTCTAGCTCTACCATACATACTCTACAAGAAGCAGTTTTGTTGTAAAGTTGTAGATCATGTAAGTCTAAATGGCATAGGGTTGGAATCTTTACCCCGGCTTCATGGGATGCCTCTAAAACTGTTATTCCCTCGGGTACAGTTAGATTTTGATCGTTTATCTTTATATTAATCTGTTTTGCATTATCATGTTTATTAGAATCTCCAGACATAGTTTCACCTCACTCTTTCTATGATTTTAACCCTATTTTATTTTTAACTTTATATTTTCCTTCGCCTTGAGGATGATCTTCATCTTTGATTAAATCCATATATTCATCCCAAAAATGCTTCAAAGTACTTATCACTGGATTTGGAGCTGTTTGACATAGACCACATAAAGAACCGTCCTTTACCATATAGCATAATTGTTTGAGTGCATCAATATCGGCCATAGTAGCCTTTCTACTGGTGATTTTATTAAGCATTTCATATATTCTCTTTGTCCCAATACGCCCAGGTGCACATCTCCCACAGGCTTCATCCATGGTGAACTCTAAATAGAACTTAGCTATATTAACCATATTATCATCCTCATCCATAACAATAAGTCCACCAGAACCCATCATAGATCCTTTCGCTAAAAGGCTATCGTAGTCTATGGGCGTATCTAAATCCTTCTCAGGGATAACACCTCCTGAAGGTCCTCCAGTCTGTACTCCTTTACATTTCTTGCCTTCAGGAATTCCTCCACCTATGTCAAATACTATTTCTCTAAGGGTAAGTCCCATGGGTACTTCTACAAGACCAACATTATTTATTTTACCTGCAAGGGCAAAAACCTTCGTACCTTTACTCTTTTCTGTTCCTATATTTGAAAACCATTTCGGTCCCTTTATAATTATTTGCGGTACATTGGCAAAGGTTTCAACATTATTAACACAACTTGGATGTCCCCAATATCCTTCTTGGGCGGGATAGGGTGGTTTAAAGTTAGGCTCTCCCCGTTTTCCTTCACAGGAATTTATAAGGGCCGTTTCTTCCCCACATACAAAAGCACCTGCACCAAGCTTTATATCTATATCAAAGCTAAAATCTGTATCAAATATATTTTCTCCAAGCATCCCTATTTCCCTTGCTTGGGATAGGGCAGTTTTTAACCTCTTTATTGCTAAAGGATATTCTGCTCTGATATATACTACTCCTTTATCTGCTCCTATGGCATAGGCTCCTATTGCCATGGCCTCTATTACGCTATGGGGATCTCCTTCTAAAATGCTCCTATCCATAAATGCACCAGGGTCTCCTTCATCAGCGTTACAAATGATAAACTTAATATCTCCCTCTTGCTGTTTCGTTATTTCCCATTTAAGTCCCGTTGGAAATCCTCCTCCACCACGACCTCTTAATCCTGAACTTTTTACAGTCTCAATTATTTCATCTCTACTCATGGCAGTGAGGGCTTTTCCCAGAGCTTCATATCCACCCATGGCAATATATTCATATATATCCTCGGGATTTATAAGTCCACAGTTTCTTAGGGCAACTCTAAGCTGCTTTTTATAAAAGGACATATCATGTTGCTGCTCAACCCTTTCATTACTATCGGGGTCCTTATATAAAAGTCGTTCTACCCTTCTTCCCTTAACAATATGTTCATCCACTATGTCCTTAGCATCCTTAGGTCCTACCCTTACATAAAAGATATTATCGGGTTCTATTTTTACAATGGGACCCTGCTCACAAAATCCAAAGCAGCCTGTTTTCACAATATTTACTTCTTCCGCATATCCTCTAGCCTTTACTATAAGCTCTAAATTTTTTATAACCTTTTCACTTTCACTGGCAATACAGCCTGTACCACTACAGACCATTACATTGGTACGTGTCTTAGCCATAAAATCCCTCCTATCTTTCACGCTCTTTTAATATCTATATCTATCACATACTTATCAATTGTTTCTCCATCCTTAATATGCTTATGTACTATCTCCCGTCCTTTTTGTTCATCTATCTTCCTATAGTATATTGGTTTTTCACCGGGAATATTGACCTGTACAAGGGGCTCCTCATTACAGTTTCCTAGACATCCCACGGGAATGACCTTAACATTTTCTAGTTTTTCCTTACTTACTTCATCTACCACAGCATTTAATGTCTCCCTAGCCCCAGCGGATATACCACAGGTTGACATTCCAATTAATATTTCGATCTTATCCTCCGTGGTCTCTCCATGCTCCCTTAGGTTTACTCTTTCTATGGATTCCTCTCTTATTTTCTTTAATTCATCTAAGGATTTAATTTTCAATTACTACACCTCCTGCTTCTCATACTTACTTATGATATCATCCACATCTTCAACCTTAACTCTCCCAAAAACTTTATCATTCACCATAACCACTGGGGCTAACCCGCATGCTCCAACACATCTAACATCCCTTAATGTAAATTGCCCATCTTCAGTTATTTCGTTTGATTCAATCTTTAGTTTTTCCTTAAATCTTTCTGTTACTTTATCGGCTCCCTTTACAAAACATGCTGTACCCATACATACACTAATTGTGTACTTACCCCTGGGCTTAGTTGTAAAGTATGAATAAAAGCTCACCACTCCAAAAACCTCTGCTCCAGGAATTCCTAGCTTTCTAGCTACATATAATTGAACATCCCTTGGAAGATAGCCAAAAATATGTTGTGCCTTATGGAGTATTTCAATTAATGCTCCCTTGGTTGTTTCCATACCATCAATGAACTCTTCTAATTCATCAAACTTTTCCTTAGGCAAATCTTCACTAACTGGTTTAGTTACGCTTATTGCTTGAGGTTTAGTCATAAATTCACCATCCCTATAGAATATTTTATTCTTATGTATATTGTTTAATAGTTTACTATCCATATCCCTTATATTATTTACAAATATTACTTTTTTTATTTAATTTGATATATATTTTGTTAAAGGTTTGTTTATTTGAGTTTAAATATTTGGAATACTTTTTGCTCTTAAAAATATATTTTAATAATTAGACTCATATGAATTGGGGGCTATTAAATTATGATGAGAAGAGTTGAGCCGTCGGTGTTACCATCGGAACCTGGGCTACCACCACCACAAATTGATAATCCCACAACAGCTCAGAGGCATACCCTAGTTAAGTATGCATTAGTAAAAGCTCGTAGGGGGGAAGATTTTAATAATATAATTGGACTATTAAACCCACCAAGGGATATAACAGAAATAGCTCCTCCTGGCTTCTTTAAAGGTAAGAAAGTAGGAATTATTGGAGGTGGAGTTGCCGGATTATCCGCGGCCTTTGAGTTAAAAAAACTAGGTTTTGATATTACTGTCTTTGATGCACTTAAGGATAGGATAGGTGGACGGGTCTACACCTATTATTTTGATGAGCATTCCTATGGCGAACTAGGTGCTATGCGTATTCCATCTAGTCACGAAACTGTATGGCATTATATAAATCTCTTTGGATTAAATACTAGACCTTTTATTCAAAATAATGAAAATGCCCTTATTTATGTTAGAAATACTAGGGTTAAAAATGATCGTTATGGAAAAAATGTAATGGAAAAAATCTATCCAAAGTTTCCACTAACTTCATGGGAAAGAAGAACCCCTTGGACAGAGTTAGTTGACTATGGATTAAGTACCCTTCTCCGTAGACTACATCCCTTTATAAGAAGAGAAATTTTGCAGTTCAAACCATTCTATTATCCACAAATTAATTTTTTAGATGCACTCTCCATTAGAAGAACTTTAGAAATAATGGGATTAAGTCAAGGTGCTATAAATCTTATTGGAAGTATCTCTCCTCTAGCTGGCTCATTTTTTTATAATAGCTATATTGAACTGCTTCAAGAGGATTATCCAGTAGATTTTACTTATCTCTATGAAATAGTTGGAGGATTAGTTAATCTTCCGTTAGCCTTTCATAGACATTTACTCTCAGAAGCTAATACCGGTTATAGAAATATTCCCCAAAACGCTTTAGGTAATGTTACATGGAAGGGTGGCACCTGGGTAACTGGTATTTATGGACTTAAGGAAGAAAATAAAGTAACTTTAAAATTCACCGATACAAATTTTGAAACCTATGAACATGAATCCTTTGATTACATAGTATGTGCTATACCCTTTTCTACCCTTAGAACGGTAGACATTGAACCCTTGTTTTATCCTCGTAAGATGCAAGCCATAAGAGAGGTAAATTATTCAACGGCTTTAAAGAGTATATTTTTATGTGATGAATCCTTTTGGTTAAAGGGTGGTAAGAATGAAAGGATATTAGGAGGAGGAAGCTACACCGATCTACCAATCTCTAGTATTTGGTATCCTTCCAATATAAAATCTAAGGTGCTTATGGCATCCTATAACTTTAATCAAGACTCTATTAGAATAGGAAATTTACCTATTGAACGAAGATTTGATGAAATTAAGCAGCAGGTGGCAGAGGTCCATGGATTTCCCAAGGAATATCTTGACTCCATTGTAAAGGATCATCATACAATTCATTGGAATACAGAGGAATCCTTTAGAGGGGCTTTCTGTTACTTTGCCCCTGAACAAAAAAGAGTTTTCTCCTATGCCATGAAGGTACCAGAGTATAATAATAGAATCTTTTTTGCGGGGGAACATATATCTCCAAAGCATGCCTGGATTCAAGGAGGGCTTCAAACGGGAATGGAGGCAGCTAATGATTTAGTTCTTTCGTGCTTAAGGAAGAGGCATTTATAGTGATAATCCCCTTATAATAGATAGTTTTATTATTTTAGCTCTCTATTACGAGGGGATTATATCGCTTGTTCTGTTCTATTTATATCTAAAAATTCAAATAAATGTATTTTCAAATTTTTTTATTCTTCTTTGCTTAAAAGATCTATATAATCATTAGCTTCTTTCAATCCAACACCAGTAGTCATCCTATATTTTTTAATAGCTTTAATTTTTTTTCCTTCTTTTATAAGATTCTTCAATTCAAACTCCATATCTTTTGTTACTATATCAGATACTCCTATTTCTTTAGAAATCTTATCTACCTTCTTTTCTATACGCAAAACATCTCTTCTTAGCTGGTTGATAACACTTCCTAAACTTATTATTAAACCCATAGCACCTAGTACTATTCCCATAAAAACAAATGTATTATCCACACAAATTCCCCCTGTTTAATCAAAGTTATTTTATAACAAATAATTATATCATTAATTTTTCATGGAATATAGAATACAAAATATATTTTATTCACAAAATGGTATTTTATATATTGATAGACCAATAAAAACTCTATGTGTGATACATAGAGTTTTTGAGGTTGTTGAAAAAACTTTGTGGTTTTTTATTTAAAGTCTTCCATGAACTTTTCAGCATCTTTAGGTGTCCATTTTCTATCTACTAGGGGTGGATTATCCTTGAGCTGAGGTATTCTTTCAATAAAGGTTGGTTTTTCTTCTTTATAGATAATACCTAGTGGTATTCCATCATCCCACTCTTGGGACTTTTCAAAGGCCTTTATTTTATCAGTAGGATCATAGTTATCATCTAACTTATAGGCATTTTTCTTATACCATTGATATGTGTTAACTTTATTGAAAGATACACAGGGCTGGAAGCAATCCACTAGGGCATATCCTTTATGGTTCATTGCTTCCTTCATTATATATGCAAAGTGATCCCTATCTCCCACAAAAGTTCTAGCCACAAAACTACATCCTAAACTTATGGCAAATGCCATAGGATTTAAAGGCTCTACATATACACCATCAAATTGCATATTGGTTTCCTGCCCCTTAGCTGTTGTCGGAGAACCTTGCCCCTTAGTCAATCCATATATTTGATTATCATAAACTAGATGTACTAGGTCCACATTTCTTCTTATGTTATGGAGTAGATGATTTCCACCTTCACCATAGGTGTCGCCATCACCGGAAGTAATAACTATTTTTAGGTCTTTATTTGCTATTTGGGCCCCTGTAGCCGGTGGTATGGCTCTACCATGAAGGCCATTGAATCCATTAGTATTTATATAATGGGGAGTTTTTGCTGCCTGACCTATACCTGAACATATAAGGATTTCATGGGGCTTTAATTCAAGCTCAGAAAAGGTCTGCTTTAATCCCTCTAGTATTCCAAAATCTCCACAACCAGGGCACCACGCTATCTCGTCATTTGATTTAAAAAGATTAATATCCGTAGCCATTATAATATCTCTCCCTTCATCCTTGTATATATTTCATAGGAATCTAATTGTCTTCCATCATATTTTAGTATGCTACTGTCACACTTGATTCCTGTCTCCTGTCTTATTAGTTTAGCTAATTGACCAGTATAGTTCTGCTCTACATTTACTATTTGTTTTGCATTTTCTGTGTATTTCCCTAAACTCTTAGTTGGCAGTGGATATATATCTCCGAATACTAAGGCTCCTACAGATATATTATCCTTTCTAAATAACTCTACCGCTTCTCTAAGGGGTCCGTACATTGAGCCCCATCCAATTAATACTATCTCTGGATTTTCTGGACCAAAGTATTCAGGTTCCATTAGTTCTTCTTTGATAAGCTCCATTCTTTTCATTCTTTTTTCCATCATAGCTATACGAACCTCTGAGGATTCTGTAATGTGTCCATGCTTATTATGCTCATCACTATCCACTAAAACTGTATATCCTTCATGTTTACCAGGTATAATTCTAGGTGATATCCCATTTTCAGTGGGTTCGTATCTTAGATACTCATCCCGTCCTTTGAGCATCTCTTCCCCCGATATGTATCTATCAATACTTAAACTCTCAAAGTCATAGGGCTTTATGGTCTCTGTACAATCGGCTAAATATTGGTCATTTAGGATAATAACAAGCATTTGATATTTATCGGCTATATTCAGTGCCCTTACGGTTTGATAAAAGGCATCCTCTGCATTTCTAACAGCCATAACCATCCTTGGAATTTCTCCATGGGATGCTGTTAATACAAAACTTAGATCGCTTTGCTCAGTTCTAGTTGGTAGTCCTGTAGCCGGTCCTGGTCTTTGAACATTTACTGCCACTAAGGGTGTCTCGGTAATACCCACTAAACCAAGGGTTTCAGTCATCAGTGAAAAGCCTCCCCCCGATGTACCCGTCATGGCCCTTATACCTGCATAGGAAGCTCCTAATGCCATATTGATGGCCGCTATTTCATCCTCGGCTTGCTCAACAACTATTCCAGCATCATCCTGCTTCATTGACAAATAGGTCATTATACTTGTGGATGGAGTCATGGGGTACGCAGAGTAGAAGCTTACTCCTCCTGCCAAGGCTCCTAAAGCAATGGCGCTATTGCTATTAATTAAAATACTATTGTCATTATTTCCTTCTTCTATATCAAATTGCTTTTCAGAAAGTTCATACCCACGTTTAAATGCCTCCAGATTTGCTTCCATCGTTTCCTTTTCGAACTTACCCTTAAATACATCCTCCACTTTATCAAAGGAAAGTCCAAAAAGCTTTAATACAGCACCCATGGCCACCGATCCAAACACCATTCTATTTCCTATCTCACCGGCAATTTCCTTCATAGGAATTTTCTCTGTTCTTTTATCTTCTAATTCAATTGAATCATCACACAAAATAATTCCAGAATCTTTCAGTCTTTCTTTGTGAAAGTCAACTGTATTTTTATCAAAGGCTATGATTAAATCCAGCTCCGGCCAATGAGAATAAATAGGCTCTGTGCCAAACCGTATTTGCATAAAATTATGCCCACCACGGACCCTTGACATATAATCCTTGGTTGAATAAATATGATATCCCTTGCGTTTTAAGATTTTCTCAAGCAATACACTAAAGGTGTCCATTCCTAGTCCTGCGGATCCACCAATTAAGATATTATAATTCATATATCTTCCTCCTGTAATATTTTACTTTTTTTGCTTTTACCCTGCACTTTACAATATATTCACTTTTATATTATTATTAATCTAATTAAAGTATTAGTAATAGTTTATTTAAAGAATCGAAGGGGATGAAAAAAATGATTGCCACTACCTATGACAAAAGGGTTTATTACTCTATTTTGAGTACTATACTGGGAGATCTTTTTATATCTTCTACAGAGAACGGGTTATGTACATTAGGATTTATGGAAGATGATCATGAAAAGCCTTTAAAAGAGTTAACTAAGTATTTCGATGAAAGCAATATTATAGAGGATAATGAATATAATAGTGATGTTATTTCCCAATTAAAGGGTTATTTTGATGGTAGGATACAAAGTTTCAATGTGAAATTTGATTTATATGGTACACCCTTTCAAAAAAAGGTATGGGCTATATTAACTGAAATTAATTATGGTCAGCTTTGGACCTATAGGGATGTAGCATTAAAGATGGGAGATGTAAAAAAATCTAGGGCCGTGGGTGGAGCTATAGGTAAAAATCCCATAGCCATAATAATTCCATGCCATAGGGTTATAGGAAGCAATGGTAAGCTTACTGGATTTTCTGCCCCTGGGGGAATAGAAACTAAGAAAAAACTATTGAATTTAGAAGGACAGCTCTTTTAATTAAGGTATTATGTGCTATATATTAGATATTGGATACTTCATATTAAAATATATTATTTAGTGAAATATAATTATTTATAATAAACTTTCTTCTTTATGTTAATTATATAAATAAATTCGTGATTAATAACGCAATGAATTTTCTACTTTCCTTGCTTAAGATAACTTTTTAAAAGATTAAGCTACCAACTACAAACCACTATCTACGAACTAATAAAGTATCGCAGATACTTTTCAATATAGGAGGTTATTATATGGATGATTTAAGTAAAAAAGTTGAAGAATTGAAAGATGATATTATTAAATCGACCCAGGAAATACTTCGATTCAAAAGTGTGGAGGAAGATCCAAGGGATGGTATGCCCTTTGGAGAAGGTGTTAATGATTGTTTGAAATATGCTTTGGATTTATCAGAGAAGCTTGGATTTGAACCTAAAAATTTTGATAACTATGCGGGTCATGCTGAATTTGGTGATGGAGATGAGATTGTAGGTATACTCGTCCACTTAGATGTGGTTCCCGAGGGCTCTGATTGGACCTATGACCCCTATGGTGGCGAAATTCACGACAATAAAATTTATGGCAGGGGAACTATAGATGATAAGGGGCCGGCAATTGCTTCCCTTTATGCCATGAAGGCCCTTAAGGATTCTGGTTTATCAATTAATAAAAAGGTCAGGATTATATTTGGTACCAATGAAGAAAGTGGATGGAAGGGAATAGATTATTATTTGAAACAGGTAGAAGCTCCTAATATTGCCTTTGTACCCGATGCAGATTTTCCAGCCATTCATGGAGAAAAGGGCATAATAATATTTGACTTTAATAAAAAATTTGATGCAAGGACTTTAGGTGATGGAGTAAAGGTACTAAGTATCAAGGGTGGTAACAGGGCAAATATGGTGCCTGACTATGCAGAGGCCCATGTTATATCTGATAACTCCATAGTGCAAAAACTACATAAATACACCCAAGATAATAATTTTAATATAAAAATAACCGATGCCGTTGATAAGTACATACTTGAATCCTATGGTGTATCTGCCCATGGGAGTTTACCTGGGTCAGGTCAAAATGCCATATCTCAGTTAATGATGTTTTTAGCATCCCTTGATTTAGCCGATGGCGATGTGGCTAATTTTATAAAGTTCTATAATAATAAGATAGGCATGGAATACAATGGTAAGTCAATAGGATGTGATTTTAAAGATGATGAATCAGGTCCGCTTGTTTTTAATGTAGGAGTCATCAACTTAGATAAAGAGTCTGTAAAACTAACTATAAATATTAGATATCCTATATCCTTAGAATTAGATGACCTTCTTACTACCCTTGAAAAGCAAATAATAGATTTTGATATAACCATGGATTTACATGAGCATAAGCCTCCACTATATGTGCCCAAGGATCATGAATTAGTGAGAAAGCTTATGAGAGTCTATAGGGAATTTACAGGAGATGACAGGGATGCCATTACTATAGGTGGTGGAACCTATGCTAGGGCCATGGACAATGCTGTAGCCTTCGGACCACTTTTTCCTGGTCAACCAGAGCTTGCCCATCAAAGGGATGAGTTTATTGGAGTAGAAGATTTGATTAAGATTACTAAGATATATGCCAATGCCCTTTATGAGTTGGCTAAGTGAAAAAGCGTCGAAAGACGCTTTTTTGTTACAAGTTCCATGTTCCAAGTAAAAGATTCTGGTCAATTCTATTAGGTCCTTTAAAAACTTATATGAAAATATCCATGGATACTTATTATTATATTTATTGTCATAAAATTGTGTTATAATCTTAGATGTTGTCTATCGACCTTAATAGGAGGTGTAATGATGAAAGGTACGAAATTTTTAGTACAAGCAGCGATTATAGCTGCAATTTATGTGGTTTTAACTATTAGCTTTGCTCCATTTAGCTATGGTGAGATACAGGTTAGAGTATCGGAGGCACTAACTATACTACCCTTTTTTACTCCTGCAGCTATCCCAGGGCTCTTTGTTGGATGTTTGATTGCTAATTTATTTAGTCCCGTGGGAATAATTGATATTATTTTCGGAAGTCTCGCCTCCCTTATTGCTGCTTTTCTTTCCTATAAGATGCCCAGGGCATCCCTTGTACCATTACCACCGGTTTTAGTAAATGCAGTTATAGTAGGACTAATACTTAAATATGCCTATGGAGTACCCCTGCCATTATATATGTTAATGATTTATGTTGGTATAGGCCAAACCATAGCATGCTATATTTTTGGGGGTATACTTTTACTTATTTTGAGAAAGTACAAGGATACGATATTTGAATAAATGCGCCTTTAGGTGCCTTTATTCTTTTTTGAGGTTTCTTGTTTTCCTCTTATATTTGCAGCGATAAATATGATTATTGGAAAAAATACTTGAAAAGGCAGGGCATAGTATTTCCATATATTCTTATTCCACTCTAGATATTCAACCATATTATCATGCATGAAATATGATAGATTAACTATTAATAGAGATATGGGAGTCACTAAAAATCTATAACCTTTGAATTCAAATATACTCTGTACTCCCTTACAAGTGGCTAGTAAATAAATACTAGTTTTTGCTATAGCTCCTATTGAAAAAAGCATAGATGCAGCAATCTCTAGTCCATGGATAAAATCCTTAATCTTTAATCTAGCAATTGATTCATAGGATGGATAGTAGCTTATTTTAGTTTCCCTTACTCCCAAAACTAGTATATTAGTAACTCCTATAGCTATTAAAAGTCCACTTCCTACAAGTAAACCTGTTAAATACGTTTTAAATGACCCCATTTTTCTTTTATTAATTGTAAAAATCATTGTAAAAACTATTAATTCACCTAGGGGAAATGAAAAAACTGTAAATGTCCCCCGTACGATTGGTTCTATACCATTTTCTAATACAGGTTTAATATTATCAAAATTCATTTCAGGAATAATTAAAATTGTGGTAATGCTTCCTAATCCCATGAGTAGTATTAAGAAAAATTTAGCTAGCCTGCCCATGACCTCTATACCTGTCTTTACAGCCCACCCACTTAGTATCATTACACTTATCATTATAATAATATTTGGGGTATTAGTTAGAGAAGTTATTGTAACAAATTGGAAATAGTTTCTCAATACCGATGCTCCTGCATAAAAAACATACCATATAAATAATATATTGATTATTTTACCAAGGGTTTTTCCAAAACTCATCTCAATAATTTCAAATAGGTTTTTCCCTTGAAATATATTATATAATCTTGAAAAAACATAGATAAGTGGTATCATCATTATTGTTGCTAAGATTATAGCTAACCATAGATCTTGTCCTGCCTCTAGACCCATACTTTGCAGCGTAGATGTTCCTAGGATAAAAAGAACTATTAGGGATAGGGTCTCCTTAGATGAATTTATTTCCTTATACATTTATACCTCTCCCTTTAATTTAGCAAATCTCTTTTTCTTTATTGAAGCCACAATAAAAATAGCTATGGGCAAAATGACTTCTATAGGGAGGGCATAATAATTCCATACTTCCTTATTCCACCTTAGAGCATCTATAATATCTTCATGGATAAAGATGCTTGTATTAAGCATTAGAAGACCTATAGGTATAACTAATACCCTACAATCTTTTACATTAAATAATTTTGTTACACCATTACATACCGCTAGAAGACATATGCTGGCCTTTATATACTTAGTAACAAATATTATAACAAGGGCTCCTACCTCTATCCGTTCTAACATTTCTCCGATACTTATTTTGCTAACTACGCTATAACTGGGTAGATAAGTGGCCTTAAATAGGTGTGGTCCTATTACTAGAACTTCCGCAAGGGTGGTTGCAAATACAACAAAACCTCCAAACAATAGACCCATGATATATATATTATAGGGACTTCTTTTGTTCTTTAGTGAGTTAAATACCATAAGGAATACAACTGATTCTGCAAAGGGGAAGGTAAATACCGATAGTGTTCCTTCAAATAAAGGTCTTATACCATCATAAAGAACTGGCCTTATATTGCTGATGTCCATCAACGGGATTAACATAGGTACCAATACAAAGGGTATAGTAATTATTAAAAAGAAAAAAAATTTTGAAAGCCTTCCAATGACCTCAATCCCTTCTTTAACAATCCATATACTTAAAAAACTGGCTATAATAACGGGCACAACCTTAGGTACCTCCGGAAGGGATACAGTTATCATAAATTCACCCATATCCCTAATTGTGTCTAATCCTACATGGAAGGCAAACCAAGTAAATATAAGACTGATAAGTTTTCCAAAAAAATTTCCAAATACACACTCTAAAATTTCAAAGAGATTTTTTGATGGAAATAGTTGCAAAAGCCTAGCATGCATTAATGCAATGGGAATGAAAATCACCATTGCTATAGGCACTGCCAGCCATGCATCACTTCCTGCTTCTACGCCCGTAGCTACTCCAAGAGTTCCACCTAATATAAAGAAAACAAACATTACTATTCCTTGTTTATCAGATATCAGTTCTTTATTCACTACTAATTCCTCCAATACTTTTTGTCTTACCTCTTCGTATCTCTGCTCCTATTAAAATAATAATAGGTAATATCACTTGGAATATTACCGCATAATAGGGCCAATACTTTCCAGAAAAAACCGATAGATCCATTATACTATTAAAGGAAAAATAGGCTAAGTTAGTCATTAATAACGTAAGAGGTACAACAAGAGGTCTATAGTCTTTTAAATCAAATACTTTAGCGACTCCTTTAGATGCACCTAACATACATACAGATGCCTTAACTAATCCTGCTGGCACAACAATAAAGTTTCCTATCATCTCAAATCTTTGAAATACATCTCCAATCCCAGCTCTCCTCACTACAGTGTATGGTGGAAAGTATAAGCTTTCATACATATCTATCCCTATTACTAATATGTGATTTAATTCTGTTATAAATATTATTGCGCCACCAGCCAATAACCCCCATACATATACCTTATATATGGACTCATTATTTCCTAGAGATGATAAAATCATTGTGAAAATAACTATCTCTCCAAAGGGAAAGGCAAAGGATGAAAATGCCCCCTTCATAATTGGGAAAAATCCATTTTCCATTATGGGTCTAATATTGTCTATATTGTACTTGGATATAAGAACTAGTATATATCCTAAGATTATTGCTATTACAATCATTATTGACTGAAGGCTAAATCTTCCCATAACCTCTATGCCTTCCTTAAGAACAAATATAACTACTATGCTGAAGAATGTTAAAATGACAGCCATTGGTGTATCTCCTATTATAATATCACCGAAAAACTCTCCAAAATCTCTCAGAACTAAGGATGCCAACTGAATAGCAAACCAAATATATAAAATACTAAATGCTCTCCCAACTATTTTCCCAAATATGGTGTCAAGTATATCGAATAAATCCTTACCAGGAAATACAGCTAGTATCCTTCCATACACTAAGGCCATTATAAAGGCAGGAACCATGGCTACAGCAATAGCTATCCATAAATCTCTTCCTGCCTCAACTGCAGTAGGAAATATTAACGCAGAATTTAATATGAAATATACTATTAAAGCTATGGACTCTTTACCCGATATAGACTCTTTACTCAAAACCTGTCCTCCTAAACTATTCCCTGATCTTTATAGTGCTATTACTCAAGGAACTTCCTATGACATTAAGCCTCACGTCCACTTCTATTGGTAGCTGAGCGAATCCTTCATTCCAATCTTTTCTTATTCTCCTCCACTCATTTGGATATTCATTTCGGATAGCTCTTCCAAATCCAAAAATGTCACTTTTATATTTCTTTTGAACCTTCTTTATGGTTTCTGCAATAGACTTCTTAATGTAGTCTTCTCCTTCTTGTGTTATAATGTCTAGACCTTTTTCATTTAGAACATTGGTAGTTCCATTTACTCCAGCTATATTCACTGAGGTTTCCTTTATATTTACTTTCATCACTAGCTTTCCATCTTTATAAATAGGTTCTAATTTTGTCTTATTCCCTATTATCTCCAATACTATTTCAATAGCCTCACCCTGTATTTCAGGCTTTATTATAATTCTTCCACCCTTCAATTCATTTATAACCCATAGCAAATGTCCCGATTCTTCCTTATCTAAAGTCCCAACCATTTTATCTTTATTAAAAACTGCCACCCCATAGGCATCAATTATTGTATTATCTCCACTTACAACTGTAGAAATAATAGGAAGCGTAGGTGATATGCCTTCAGCATTCAAATCTTTAAGGAATCTCCATATCTCTACGCTTCGGTATTGGGATATTCTACCCTTTAAGCTCATTAGCTCATCGATGTTAAAGGAGTTCAGTGTATGAATCTTATCGCCACCAGCCTTTAATATCTCTCCTGCTGTTTCCCCACCAGAAATACATAGCCACATCTCAGTTCTTGAAACAGCATCTCTATATATTATATCTAGAACAGGAATTATACCCCTTTGTGCTATTTCTTTACTAACAATGAATACCTGTGAATGACCTGTATAAAGTCTATTGCCACTTTCCATCATTGTATTTCTTATCCCATCCAAAAGGGTTTTACCTCTGCTGGTGAAAATCTTTTTAGCTGCCCCTTTCTTAAAACCTTGGGGATTCACAACTTCAAATGTCGATACATAGCTTTTATTTTGCTCATCATAATCTATAGCCCTACCCGCAACTTCTAATTTTTCCTCTACTTCCGTGTATCTCCAGCACCCAGCTAAAATCATCAAACCCATGGAAAGAACTAAAAAAATAGATACAATCCTTATCATTGTATACCCGTCACTGCCTTTACCAAATTTTCAATGGGTTTTGCTGGGCTGGGAATTTTAACTCCTAAACTCAGAAGCAGACTTAATATAAAGGACGATGAAAAAAGTATAGAATAAACCACTAGCTCTTTTTTTTGTTGTTTTTTTATAAGGGGCACTATTTCAATCACTCCAATAATTATATATCCTATTATCACAAATACTATAGCCATAAACTAATCACTCACCTTAATTGGTTCTGACCTCAAAGCACTTCCCCTAATATCAATCTTAACTGTAACATCAGTTCTGAGGTCCCTAAAATAATCTTCCTTTATTTGTTTCCACACCTCAGGCATTTCCCTATGTATCATACTTCCAAATCCAAAAATATCGCTTTTATACTGATTTTGTACTTTGTCTATAATGTCTTCTATTTCGCTTTTAACCTTCTTCTCTGCTGTCTCTTCAAGGGCTTTCATATTACCTTTGCTGATATAATCTACACTTCCTGTAATCTCTGCTATATCCACGGTTGTTTCAATATCTATTTTCATAATAATGTTATCCTCTCGATATACTGGTTCAACTTTAGTCTTGCTTTCAAATATTTCTAAAACTACATCAGCTGGTTTATCAGTTTCTGTATCCTCAACAACTATAAGACCACCTTCTATCTCATCAATTATCATCAAAAAGTTTAGAGTTTCATTTCCATTTAGCCATCCTATGGGCCCAGCTCCCTTAAACACCTGGGTGCCATAGGTCTTAGCATGGGTTTCCCCTTCACTACTTACTATGCTAATAGTTGGTAACGTTGGTGAAACTCCTTCTTCAGATAAATTATCTAGAAATTTCCACAACTCTATTGGATAATACTTGGGTACATTATTTTGAGATTTTAATATTTCCTCTATATAGAAGGAAGTTATATTCTGGACCTTAACATCCACCTTAGATAATATATCTTCCGCAGTATAATCCTTGGCTAATAAAAGAAATATATCATCCCTTGTTTCAGCATCCCTCTTTAAAACATCCAATACACCCACAAACTTATCTTTTTTTCTCACAAATTCTTCTCCAAATATACAAATTTTTGTATGGCTCCAAAGAATATCTCTACCTACCCTAGAAACTAAATTTCTTGCTGCATCAAACATATCCTCCCCTTCACTGATAACAATTTCCGAGTCTATCTCTGATTCCTCTCCAGTAGTAGCCTTTGGCGCAATTATCTCTGCGGTTAAGATTACTTTGTCACTTTCCTCATCATAATCCAATCCTATCCCTGCAATAATTGATCTATTATTTACCTCCGAATAGTTCCAACAGGCTGACAAAAAGTATATATTTAGGATAAGTATTAAAAAAAATATTATTTTTCTATTCATCTGTATTACCTCTTCTTAGGAAGCTCTGAGTTTTTCTTTCTCACAGGATTTTTCTGACCAATTAGTTTAGGCCTATAGTACATAAGCCACCAGGGTGCTCTTATAGCCGTATCTTTGATTTCCTGTCCACTAATTGTTCCTATACTTGTCATATATGGTATACCAAAGGACCTCATGGACATTAAGTGAATGAATAATCCAATGGCACCAAATATGTATCCATATAGACCTAAAAAAGCTGCCAGCAAAATTAATACTATTCTAGTCACTAATAATCCTCCTAGCATCTTGGGCATTAAAAAATTAGTTATACCTGTTAATGCTATTACAATAACTATAGGTGCACTTATAAGTTGGGCTTGAACTGCAGCTTGTCCTAATATTATAGCTCCAACAAACCCTAAGGCTGACCCTATTGGTGCTGGAATTCTTAGTCCTCCCTCCCGTAAAATCTCAAAGGCAAAAAGCATTAATAGAGCCTCAACTATGGTAGGAAAAGGTAGTCCCTGTCTTAGGGCCGATATACTCAGAAGCAGAGGTGTCGGAATCATTTCGTGATGATAAGTTACTAAGGCTAGATATATAGCTGGTAAACTCGTCGCCATAAAAAAGCTACTTACAGTAAGCATCCTATTAAAGCTTCCAAATATAAAGTTATCGTAATAATCCTCATTATATTGAAAGTACTCTACAAACAAAAAAGGCAGTGTTAATACAAAGGGCGTTCCATCTACTATTATGGCAACTCTACCCTCCAATAACTTTGCCGCTACCACATCGGGTCTTTCGGTATGACCAATGGTGCTAAAGGGAGATAGAGGAGAATCTTTAATAAGCTCCTCTATATATCCCGACTCTAATATTCCATCAATATCTATATCATCTAATCTCCTATTAACTTCCTCAACTATCTTGTTATGGGCTATATCTTTTATATAACATATACACACCTTAGTCATTGTCTGTCTGCCTATTTCCTTAAATTTAAATTTAAGTTTATGGGTCCTAATTTTTCTTCTAATTAATGTTAGGTTAGTTATTATTGATTCATTAAAGCCTTCTCTGGGCCCTCTTACCACCCTTTCTGATGAAGGTTCACTTATTGATCTAGTCTCCCATTTTTTAGTATCCACTGCTATGCCTTCATTTTGTCCTTCCACTAGTATTAAGGTTTCTCCATAGAGAATTCGACTTATAATGTCATAAGAATCCTTTAGCTTCTTTACACTGGATGTATCTATTAGATTGTTTAATATATTTTCAATCACCTTTGTATTTACTACTTGTTTAGATAAATCTGAATTCATCAATGGTCTTAGTATATTTTCATTTATCATCTCACTATCTACCATGCCATCTACATGTATAATGCAAAATTTTATTGGATTGCTTCCCTTTGTTTCAAATTCCCTATAGATTATCATTTCATCGTCTTCAAAAGCATCTTTAAAGATTTCCATATTTTTCCCAAGGGATTTGGATAGCTTTATATTTCTATTTTCATCTTCTGAATTTTTATTTCCTAATATCTTGTTCTTCATTATTCTGAACATAATAGCAACCCCTTTAAACATTAAAGGATTTCATGTTGTGTAATATCCTTTTGTAAGTACTATTATTTACATGTTTTCTATAAATAATGTAATATAGATGTTTTTTATTTATTTAAAAACAATAAAACCTATAGCACACTATGTGCTATAGGTTTCTTGGAAATCTTATGATAAAATGATTGCCTTCATCATCTACTATTAATTTCATATCCCCGTTATTCTTATTTGCAATTTTATTTACAATATAAAGTCCTAATCCATTTCCGTCTTCACCCTTAGTTGTAAAGCCCTTATTAAAAATCTTTTCCCTTATTTCCTCGGGAATAATTGGTACACTATTAACTACTTCGAATACATAATCATCTAAATCTTCATAGATTCTTATTTTAAGTCGTTTAGGTTCTTTATGAGTATTTTCTAAGGCATATATAGCATTTTTAATAAGATTTGTTAATGTTTTTGTTAAATCATATATGGGTATCGGTAATTTTTCAGGAAGTTTTATACAATCAATATCAACATCGATATCCCTTTCCCTTGCCTTAGATGTTGCTGTAAATATAGTTGATTCTATCTCTGGTATACCTATTTCATATTTATCTCTTATATCCATTCCTTCATTAGCGACATTCATAATATACTCCACTGCTCTTTTAGGATATTCAAGTTCAATAAGTCCCCTTACTATTTGAAAATGATTGAGCATATCATGCTTATACATGCGAAGCTTTTCATTCATTTTTTCACTTACAACTAATCTATAATGAGCCATTTCCTTTTCCGTGATAACTCTGGATAATATTATTATCTCAATAATTATCCATAATCCTAAAATAATAGTTATAAACGCAATGCTCCATAGGCTTTTCCTAAGATTATTCCTTACGCTATCAGTTAATTCTTTCCTCGGAACTATACCCTCTATATACCATCCCTTTGGGTTAAGCGGGGCTATTCCAAAGTAAAACTCCTTATCACCTATCAGTGTTCTCTCCATTTTATAGAAATCTCTATTCTCTAATAGGAGGCTATGATATTCATCTTCTATCCAATAATTGGTATCACTTAAAACCGGTGTTCTCAAATCATCATATACATTAATCTTTCCAGTGGTTTCAAAGGAAATGTCATTATGTAATGTCTTAAAATTTTCTTTATTAACAAAGGTTAATAAATATCCAACTACCTTTTCCTGATCAAATATAGATTCTATTCTATTAGCAACAATAAAAATCTTATCATTCTTTGAGTTCGTAAATATTGGTAGAGCCTTTTTATATAGCCAAATAATATCTTGATCGCCCGTTGTAAGATCTTTATATAATTCACTATTATAAAAACTATCTAGATCTACATCCAACTCCCCTCCATAAGAAATAATACTTCCTCCGGCAGTGATGCATAAAAACTGATCAATATAAGGATTAATTTCCTTGACCTCACCAAGCTTTCTTTCAGTAAAATCTAAAATCTTTTCTTGATATGAAGGCTCTAATTTTTCAAAGTCTTCAATACTTTTTTTAATACCATTTTGAGATACTATCTTGTATGTTCCTTCTTCTATACTCTTTAAGGTTAGATTAATGGTCTGTCTAGTTTTTTTTAAGATTTCTTCAGCTGCTTCAATCTTATCACTTTCAACAGCATCCAAAGTCTGCTTATAAACTATATATATATTTAGGGCCATGGGTATATAGATCAATATTAGAAAAATTACAAGAAATCGTATCCTCAATCCTCGGTTCTTACCTATAAATTTCAAGAGATTTTGCAATATCAACTCACTCCAACTATAATATATTAGTTATAATAACACATTATAGGGGTATAGTGTATAGTATTTAACTCATATTTTAAATATTCCCAACTATTCAGAATATTGATTATACTATTATTTCATCAATCACACCCCCACCTAAACAGATCTCCCCATCATAAAAAACCACAAATTGTCCCTTGGTAATAGCTTTTTGAGGCTCATCAAATATTACTTCCCACTTTTCTTTTGATTTTATATTAACAGTCACTCCTCTATCGGATTGTCTATATCTAAACTTAGCTGTGCATTTAAATGAATCCTCTGGATATGTCTTACTTATCCAATTGACATCACTGGCTATTAATCCCTTAGAGTATAGCAAAGGATTCTTAGATCCTTGAACTACATAGAGTATATTATTCTCTATATCTTTTTTAGCAACAAACCAAGGCTCTCCTGTACCCCTACCACCTATTCCTAATCCTTTTCTTTGCCCCATTGTATAGTGCATAAGTCCATTATGGGTGCCAAGTACTTTGCCCTCCATACTCTTTATTTCTCCCGATTGAGCAGGTAAATAATTACTTAGAAACTCATCAAAATCCCTTTCTCCAATAAAGCAGATCCCCGTACTATCTTTTTTATTGGCTGTCTCCAGCCCTGCCTCCCTAGCTAGTTCTCTAACTCTTTTTTTGTTTAGATTTCCTATTGGAAACATTGTCTTTGAAAGCTGATATTGATTAAGGGCACATAAAAAATATGTTTGGTCCTTACCAGGATCTAATCCTCTTAATAACTTATACTCCTCATCTATATAATCCACCCTGGCATAATGACCCGTAGCCAAGTAATCTGCTCCTAGCTTTATGGCATGGTCTAAAAAGGCTTTAAATTTAATTTCCTTGTTGCACAGAACATCAGGATTAGGCGTCCTGCCCCTCTTATACTCATCTAAGAAGTATGTAAATACTCTATCCCAATATTCCCTTTCAAAGTTCACTGTATAATAGGGAATTCCTATCTGATCACATACTCTCCTCACATCCTCATAGTCTTCTGTGGCACTACATACTCCAAACTCATCCTTCTCATCCCAGTTCTTCATAAAAATACCCACGACATCATAACCCTGCTCCTTAAGAAGCAAGGCCGCAACGGAAGAATCAACTCCCCCAGACATCCCTATGACTACTTTAGTATCTTTGGGGTTTTTATTCATATATATCAACCTTTCACATTTTGTAGTTATATACTTCAAAAACTCATAGTTAATACTCTAGCTAATTTATTGTAAGATTAATACTGAGTCGCGACTTATGAAGCTACTTTTCACTATAATTCAATAAAAAAAGTAGCTGAGTATGGAGTAGCGAAGGATTAATCTTACAATAAATTCAAACACATTATTTCCTTATTTAATATTATTTCACATATAAAAGAAAAAATCAGGTAAATTTATTACCTGATTAGTGTCTAGCTATCATACTATCTTCTTTTAGTATTACCTCGTCATTTCTTAATATTTGCTTAGTTCTATTTCCCTTTTCAATGGAGTCAAGATATACTATTTCCATAGGCTTAATTCTTATAATCTTCAAGTTTTCTTCTTCATTCTCTAGTACATAGGGGTCCGTATAGTACATCTTAGCTTCTTTATATATCTCAGAATTGCCTTCACTCGTCTCTGCATTACCAAAGATCTGTACTCCCTTTATCTGTCTATAATTTATATATTCTGTGCTAACTAACAAGCATACATTAGGATTTTCTTTGATTGCATTAAATTTATCTCCGCCGGCAGATAATACATAAATATCCAAATCGTCTCCCATGAAATATTGGACAGGACTACTCCTAGGGATGTTATTCATACAGGTTGCCAAGGATGCTTGTTTATGCTCTTTTAAAAATCCTTTAATATGTTCCTTTAGTTCAGGAAAGGACATTTTCTTATTCAAGGTTATCATCTCCTTTTCATTAGTAAGAGTTCTCTAATATATGATAACCTCAGCCCAATATATTATTCTTAATGTTTTTATAAATCTTTAGGAAATATCTCCGTCAATATTGCATATCCATTATAAACCTTTATCCTGGCAACTAGCTCTCCTTTTCTTGACATATCCTCTAATTCTTTGCCTGTATTTTCAGGCACAAAATATTTATCTAGGTTGTAATTCATGTGTATTTTTCTATCTATCTCATCTTCATCTATTCTATTCTCCATAAATGGATAAAAATATGTTATTTTAGATGTTAAGTATACTTTATCCTTAGGCTCTTTATAGGTCATATAATCTACTGTATAAAAATCACCTTTTTTCTTCAGTACTGCATAGATATCTTTTCTTAAATATTCTTCTTGTGCTTCTTCATCCCTTAGTACTTCTGGAAATTTTTCTATAGAAACCTCATCGATTTTATAGCTAAGAGTTACATAATCTCCTCTAAATATATCCCTTGGATCATAGGGAATAGTCTCTAAAAGTATTTCCTCACCATAAAAAATAGTATATAAAGGGATAATAGTCATGGAAATTAATATTATCATAGGAATAAGTCCAGCAATTATAACCCTCTTCTTATCATTAATCTTCATCAATAATATCCCCCTTCAATCTTCTCATTCTTTCAAAATAATATCCAAACCCAAGTAGTATTAGTCCTCCAATTATAAAGAACAGTGATTTTGGCATGAAATCATACATAGTATCAAAATAATATCTAAATATAGTTATACATATAAATATGAGACTAATAAGATTTCCTTTTTGGGTTAAATACAACAAATAAATTATATATATAATAGCAAAAATTACGCTAACGGCATCGGCATTTTCTATATATCCTAAATCATTCCAAACCTCTCTCACTGTAAGAATTAATCCAGCCACGCCTATAACTATTGTCCCTTCTATTGCAAATGTCTCTCTATTAATTTCAATAGGTGCATAATACATCACTAGACCTAATACTAATAGAATTCCTAATGTATATACTCCCTCTAAATTATATAAAAAACATAGGTATGTAACAAAGTTTATAGTTAAAACATTGGTAGCAAAAGTAATTAACTTTGAGTAATCATAATATTTATTCAGATAATATAGCAGTGCTATTAATCCCATTATTAAATAGGGAATTTCATAAAATCTATAGTATCCATTTAAATAAACTAGTAATAATACATGTACAAATAACAATATCATCTTATCCTTAAATACAAAGGATATAGGGATTATTCCTAAAGCCCACATTAAAAAAGCCGTTGTAAAATCTCCACCATAATTAAATGTTTGTCCTACCAAAAAAATTCCCGAGCCATAAATAAGCACTGAAATATATATCAGACTTCTAGCTGTTTTAGGATATTTATCTTTTATGTAATATCCTGAATAATATACTCCACAAAAGCTTAAAATTATAATAAGAAACTTGCTTACTTTTCCTATAACTTGCCAATTGCTAGCTATAAAGCTAAGTATTCCTATGCCCACTAGAATAGAACCTATACTTACAAGGACCTTAATAAAGTTTAAACCTTCACTAACTTCATATAAATTAAGTATTTTTTCTTTTTGCTCTTTAGTAATAATATTTTGTGATGTATAATACCTCACCTCTTTTTCCAAAAGCTGAAAATCACCCTTAGATAATTTGCGATTCCTCATTCCATCCCACCTTTATTTATTATGCTATATAGATTAACTTATTTAAAATTTTACCCATATATTTGTATTTTATTATGATTTTACTTTAGTTTCTTATGCAAGGTTTATGATTTGGTTATATTTTTAGTGCTCAGTTTTAACTAAGTTTCCTTAAGTAGCATCTAATCAATACAAACTTCCATTTTTTATTAACCATATATTCTATTTATATGAGAATAATATTATTGAGGAGGGTTTATATGGCTGATAATAGATTTAAAGAGAAAATGATGGAAATGCCTATTGAAAATAACAGAACTGCCTCATGGGCAAATATTGAAAGGCTTAAAAATGTTTCGAGGGTTCCAATGCCTACTGATTTTGAAGTAGAAAATGCCAAGGGATGGGTAGACGAAAATCAAAAATAAATTAGAATAATATTTTAAAAAAGGGATAAAATTTAATTTTTATCCCTTTTCTACAATAAGCAAACATAGGGGTCACAGGCTTGACAAATTAACTTTCTCTTTACACTCTAAATATTTTTTAAAAGTGTACTTTATTACCATAAGATCTTCTCCATCATCTTTTTATAAAGAATTATAAAAATTATTGAAATATATAAAGTTCCAACCGATAAATATATCCATACATCAATAGCAGGTGTGAATTTTTGAAAATAGCTTGCTATTGCCATTGAAGGCCAAAAAGCCGGTACCAACCCACATATATAATTAAAGGGCTGTGGAATATAGAGGGCTATTACAGGGATTATAATAATAAATCCTGTACCTTTCATGGCTGCAAAGCCTTCTACTTTATTACTTGCTAGGTAATTAACTAAAAGCATTCCAAAGGGAACACCTAGGGATGCAACAAGATTAATTAAGAAAGAAGCCCCAATAGGTACATAGTAAAGATTAATCATCCAAGTGATTAACATGCCACTCAAGGTTGATATAATAATAAAGATAGCACTTCTAGCAAAGATATATTGGGACATTTTAATGGGAAGCACCCTTATTGCACTTAGGGTATTATCCTCCCTTTCATCAATTAGCATAAGTCCCATTATATCTCCATAGAGTACAGGATTCATTATTACAAAAAAAATCATAAGAGCATGATAGTGATCGGCTAAATTGAAGTTATCAGTTAGGGTTGCTTCTTGAATTATAGGCACTAAATATCTACCCAATATAGTCAGTATGAAGGGATATACCATAAGTAGTATAAGTACATTATCTCTACTTATTCTTTTGAACTGCGATATGAGTAAGGCCTTTGTTTTACCCATCTATATCACCTTCCCTCCCTATAACTTTTTGATTGAAAAGTTTTATTGAAAGCTTGAAAAGTATAAGATCTAAAATAATAATGTATACTATGCCTAAAATATTAGAGATACTACTTGACTTGCTAAGTATCCCATCTACCACCTTAAGCATTGAATAAGTAGGCCACAGAAATACAATATAATCCAAGAAATTAAAGGTATCTGCATTGATATAAGTAAGAAATGGTATAAATAAGATGGTTAACCATCCGCCCATAGGTATCATCATATCAGTAAAGGACTTATAGAAAGTGGATGTTATAAGACCAAGTAAAATAAAAAAACTACCGGATAATATACTTCCTAAAATAACAAATCCATAATTCACTTCAATAGCTTTTATAACACTTACTCCAAATACTAGCCCAATAGCTATAAAACATATCAAAGTGCTTAGACTAATTAATTTAGATAATATATACTCTGATATTCTTATAGGGGTAGTAATAATAACATCTAGAGTTCCTTGTCCTTTATCAAAAAAGACCATAGCTGCTATAAACAAAAATCCCGTAACAGCAAAATCAGTAATAAAGGCGATGGGAATCACATAGTTCATGGTATCTCTAGGCAATAGGGATATTATCCCCAGCCATACCAAAGTAATTATTATGGCTACTACAATGATTCCATATTTAACTTGAAATATAAAGTCCCACTTTAATAGCTTTGAAAGTCGCATTTAAACAAGGCTCCTTCCAGTAACTTTAATAAATACATCTTCTAGGGTAGTCTCCATTGAGTGAATTGTTCTAGTTTCATATTTTTTAATTATATTTAAAAATTCTGGATTAGTACCATAGGATTCTAAATCAAAGGTTGAGGATTTTATTTCACCATTTATATAATACTCAACTTCTACTACCTTTAAGCCATATTTAAGCTTAAGGGCTTTTGGTGTATCTATCTCCACAATTCCACCATCAACTATAAATGCGACCCTATCACATAAAGCATCGGCAACCTGCATATCGTGGGTAGTTACAAAAATGGTTTTACCTCTACTTTTTTGCTCAAGTATTAAGTCCTTAATAATCTTAGCATTAACAGGGTCTAATCCACTTGTAGGCTCGTCAAAAAACAGGACTTCTCCATCATTAAGTAGTGCTCTTATAAAGTTAAGTCTCATCTTCATACCCTTTGAAAAATTTTCAACTAAGTCATCTTTATGGTCATAAAGTCCAACGGATTTTAGAAGACTATCAATATCTGCCCCCTGATTTTTGTAAAAGGACCTGAAAAATTCTAGGTTTTCTTTTGCAGTTAGCTTAGAAAAATGATTAGGTAGTTCAAAGCCTATACCCAGTTTTTCATAGTAATCTGAATCAAAGGATTTTAAATCCTTACCAAAGATCTTAACTTCACCGGAATATCCATCTAATAATTTTATTAAGACTTTTTGTGTAGTTGATTTGCCCGCCCCTGAAGGCCCTAAAAAACCAAATATTTCACCTTTTTTAATCCGAAAATTGATTTCTTTAACTGCATGATTTTTAGACTTCTTGTAAGTATAATTAAGATTTTTTACCTCTATCATTTGAAAATCCTCCACTATCATCATACTTCATTATTTCTTAAGAATTATATTACCCTTAGTTTAATAAATTAACCATATTAATAAAAAACACATGTGGATTAGATTGTACTCTTTATTGAAATTAATTTTATTATTATATATTATAAATTTAGTATATTACAAATACTAATTTTATTAACTTACCTCATTGTGTTACTTAAATTAATTATCTTGTTTTTAAAGAGGTTTATATAGGAAGGATGAGGATATCATATTGAATATATCATTTTTTATTGATAAAGATGAATTGTTTTCTATATTAGGAAAATATAATTTTGGAATTGAATTAACAGAATTTATCAGTAAGGATAGACTTTTTAATTATAAAGCTAATATAGCCAATGCTATTAAGGATTTAAAAGAAATAGATGAAATTGCTTTACATGCACCCTTTGATAACTTATCCCCATGTTCATCAATAAAAAAAATTAAAGAAATGACTGAATTACAATATACTTATATATATGAAATAGCTGAGAAATTAGGAGCAACATCTATTATTTTTCATACTGGGTATAATCCTAATAAAGATTCATTTGAAAACAGTCTCAAAAACGCAGTTAGATTTTGGCAAAAGTTTACCTATGGAAAAGAGCATATTAATTTCTATATTGAAAATTTATTAGAGCAGAATTGTGCCTTTCAATTACAGCTACATGATAAGGTTAGTAGACCCAATTTAAAAATATGCTTAGATATTGGGCATTCCAATAAAAATTCGCCCTATTCTGTAGAAGAATGGATTCAGCAGTTAAATAATCGAATCGGATATGTACACTTACATAATAATAATGGAATAGAAGATGAACATAAAGGGATTAATAACGGAACTGCTAATATAAGGCATATTTTAGATAATTTGTTATTGTATGCTCCAAATGCTATATGGACTTTAGAAACATCAGAAGTTACAGAGTCAATTGAGTGGTTATTTCAAAATGAATATATTTTTATTGATACAGCCAAAATGAATAAGAAGTCAAATCCCAACAAGATAGAAATCCAAAAGAAACTGTCTCAAATTTAATTTTGAGACAGTTTCTATATTCTTAAACCTTTAATCTAATTTTAGCTATACTGCATATCTGCTAATCGCCTATAGGTTTGATATCTATCCTTGGCATCAGACTCTGCTTTTGCAAATAACTCTTCTGCAATTTCTGGGAATGTGTTTTTAATTTGAGAAAATCTAATTTCACTTTCGATAAATTCTCTAAAGGACCCTGTTGGCTCTTTGGAATCAAGTACAAATGGATTCTTACCTTGTTCCTTAAGCTCTGGATTATATCTATATAGATGCCAATATCCTGCTTCTACTGCATCCTTTTCTTGAGCTACTGATGTTCCCATTCCTGATTTGATACCATGGCTTACACATGGAGCATAGGCAATTATTAGGGATGGTCCCTTATATTCTTCTGCTTCCTTAAATACCTTTACGGTATGATTCATATTGGCTCCAAAGGCTACTTGGGCTACATAGACATAGCCGTAGCTCATTGACATTAACCCTAGATCCTTTTTACGTATTTTTTTACCGGAGGCTGCAAACTTAGCCGCCGCTGAGGTTGGTGTAGCCTTAGAAGATTGTCCTCCTGTGTTTGAATATATCTCAGTATCCATTACAAGTATATTAACATCATCTCCTGATGCTAATACGTGGTCAAGTCCACCATATCCAATGTCATAGGCCCAACCATCGCCACCAACTATCCAAACGGATTGTTTAACTAGGTAATCGCTCTTATTAATTATCTCAGCGATTATTGGATCATAGCTGTTATAATGCTGTCCTATAGCTCCCAATAAATTATCTGTTGCGGTTTTAGAAGCTTCCCCATCATACATATTATCTATCCATTCCTGCATAGCTTTTTTGATGTCATCATGTATATCTGGTGATGCTATTCCTTCTTTCATTATATCTCTAAGTCTTGATCTTATTTGATGATTAGCTAAGTACATACCATATCCATACTCTGCATTATCTTCAAAGAGTGAATTTGCCCAAGCAGGACCTTTACCCTCTGGGGTAGTTGTATATGGTACTGATGGTGCACTTCCTCCCCATATAGATGAACATCCCGTTGCATTTGCTATAACCATCCTATCTCCATATAGCTGTGTAGCTAATTTAACATAGGCTGTTTCTCCACATCCAGCACAGGCTCCATGGAATTCTAAGAGTGGCATCGCAAACTGACTTCCCTTAACTGTATATTTATTAAATAAATCGTCTCTATAGGGAAGATTATTAGCTGCAAATTCCCAATTTTCAGTTTGTCTTGGAATCTCTTCCTCAGCATTTACCATAACCAATGCCTTGCCAGGAGCTGGACATATATCTGCACAATTTCCACATCCAGTACAATCTAAAGGACTTATCTGTATTCTATATTTATAGTCTTCTAATCCCTTACCTAATGCCTTCTTAGTTTCAAAGGTATCTGGTGCCTCTGACTTTTCATCCTCATCTAATAGGAATGGTCTTAACACGGCATGGGGACAAATAAGGACACATTGATTACACTGTATACATTTATCCGTTTGCCACTGGGGTATCATAACTGCAATACCACGTTTTTCATAGGAAGTAGTTCCTAAGGGGAAGGTTCCATCGGCCATGTTCCTATTATAAAATGCACTGACAGGTAGTTCATCACCCTCATGTCTAGCCATAGGTCTTTGGATTTCCTTAACAAAATCTGGCTCTTCCTTGATAGGATACTCTTGATTTTCTTCCTGGGCATTAGACCAAGCTGTAGGTACATTTACTTTCTTCAGACCATTTATTCCCTTATCAACTGCTTCATAGTTCATCTTAACAATCTTTTCACCCTTGGCACCATAGGTTTTATCTATGGAATTTTTAAGGTGCTTAACCGCTTCTTCCACTGGAATAACATTGGCTAGTTTGAAGAAGGCGGATTGCATTATCATATTTATTCTTCCGCCAAGTCCAATATCCTGGGCAATACCTATGGCATCTATTGTATAGAACTCTATATTATTATTGGCAATATATCTTTTAATAGACGCTGGAAGCTTTTCATCTAACTCTGTTTCACTCCATGGACAGTTTAATACAAAGGTGCCCTCTTGTTTCAATCCCTTTAGTAAATCATAGTGATACACATAGGATTTATTGTGGCAAGCTATGTAATCTGCGTCATAAACTAAATAGGATGATTTAATAGGCTTATTGCCAAACCTTAGATGGGATACCGTGGTACCTCCAGACTTTTTACTGTCATAGGAGAAATATCCTTGGGCATACATATTGGTGTGGTCTCCTATGATTTTAATGGCCATCTTATTTGCACCTACTGTACCATCGGAGCCTAATCCCCAGAACTTACATCTAATTGTTCCTGCCGGTGTAGTCTCCACTATATCTTCCTCTGGTAATGATGTATATGTAACATCATCAATTATACCAATTGTAAATTTATCCTTAGGTTCATAGCTTTTTAAGTTTTTAAATACTGCTATAAATTGGGAAGGTCTTGTATCTTTGGATCCTAATCCGTATCTACCACCTACTATTAATGGTGCGTTAGGCTTTCCTTGGAATATACTTTTTATATCTTCATATAATGGCTCTCCAACTGCTCCTGGTTCCTTTGTTCTATCTAACGCAGCTATTCTCTTAACTGTCTTTGGAAGTACACTTAAAAATCTTTTTTCACAGAAGGGTCTATATAGATGTACATTAATTAATCCTACCTTTTCACCTTGACCCATTAGATAATCAACTACCTCTTCAATAACTGCACAGGCTGATCCCATGGCTATTATCACATGTTCTGCATTAGGATCTCCATAATAATTAAAGGGTTTATACTCCCTACCTGTTAAATCACTAATCTGTTTCATATAGTCTTCTACTATTTGTGGTACATCTTCATAATAGGAGTTAGCAGCTTCCCTATTTTGGAAATAAATATCAGGGTTTTGTGCAGTTCCCCTTAATACTGGTCTATTGGGATTAAGGGAGTTATCTCTAAATTCCTGTAGAGCATCATAGTTTAGTAAATTAGCAAGATCTTCATAATCTATTACTTCTACTTTCTGTATTTCATGGGAATTCCTAAATCCATCAAAAAAATGCAAGAAAGGAATTCTAGATTCAATTGCTGCTAAGTGGGCTATACTACCTAAGTCCATTATTTCCTGTACGCTACTTGATGCAAGCAGTGCAAATCCTGTTTGTCTAGTGGCCATGACATCTTGATGATCTCCAAATATGGATAATGCTTGTGCTGCCAAGGCACGGGCACTTACATGGAATACTCCCGGTAGAAGCTCTCCAGATATTTTATACATATTCGGTATCATCAATAACAGTCCCTGGGAAGCTGTATATGTTGTGGTTAAAGCTCCCCCTTGAAGGGCTCCATGCATTGCTCCAGCAGCCCCTGCCTCTGACTGCATCTCAGAAACCTTTACTTCTTGACCAAAAATATTTTTCTTTCCATTGGCTGACCACAGATCTACTAGCTCAGCCATTGGTGAAGATGGCGTAATTGGATAAATAGATGCTACTTCAGTAAATGCATAGGAAACATAAGCAGCAGCTTCATTGCCGTCCATTGTCTTCATTACTTTATTCACAGGCATACCTCCATTTATTATTTTTTGTTTTTATACAATTTTTAGTTTTTCCATACAATTCTTAGTATTATTCAAATCAAAATAATCATTCACAAAAAATATAAAAAATCTACCAAATTATAGTATTTGATAGATTTTTTTATATTTCTCATAATATATTTTTAATTCTAATCTGCTGGATAAATTAAATTCTCATCATTTATATCCACAAGAACATCTTCTAGGAATCTCTTTGATAAATATTTTGCCACTGCTAAATTCATGTCTTGATAGTTACCACAGTCCCTTGCAGTAGCTCCTGGCACTTCTCCTTCAAACTTTGCGGTAAATTCAAACATTTCCTTTAACAATGGAATAATATCCTTTGACTCATAGTCACCCTTCAATATTAAGTAAAAACCTGTTCGACATCCCATTGGCCCAAAGTAAATAGTTTTATCTGCATATTCCTCATGATTTCTTAGGAAGGTAGCTGCTAAATGCTCAATAGTATGAATTGGAGCATTATTCATCACAGGCTCATAATTAGGTCTTGTCATTCTAATATCAAAAGTAGTTAAAACATTATCTCCCACCTCATCCTTCCTAGAAACATATACTCCCGGTAATAAATCTAAATGATTAATTGTAAAGCTCGGTATCTTGTCCAAATTGATTTCCTCCTTAATTCAATATACAATTTTATAATTTATTTATGATACTTGCATTATAGGCTGCCCCAAAGCCATTATCTATATTTACCACACTTACACCACTTGCACAGCTATTTAGCATACAAAGTAGCGAAGATAATCCTCCAAAATTTGCTCCATAACCTACGCTGGTGGGAACTGCTATAATGGGTTTGTCTACCAATCCACCTACTACACTGGCAAGTGCCCCTTCCATACCAGCAACTACTATAACAACCTTAGCTCCCCTGATTATATCTAGCTTCGCAAGTAGTCTATGGATTCCCGCTACACCTACATCTATAATTTTTTCTACTTTATTTCCTAATATTTTAGCTGTCTCATAGGCCTCCTCAACCACAGGAAGGTCTGAAGTTCCAGCAGCTACTATTGCTATATAGCTATCGGTAATCTCTTCTTCACCCTTTTTTATTGCAATGGTTCTTCCTAGTTTATTATACTCTGCCTCTGGATAGATTTCCTTTATGGCTTCGTACATTTCATCATTTGCCCTAGTTGCCAATATATTATTATCCTTGGTGAGCATGAATTTAACTATGTCTCTAACATGCTCTACGGTCTTGCTTTCACAATAGATAACCTCAGGATATCCATTACGCATTTGTCTATGATTGTCTATTGTGGCAAATCCTAGTTCCTTAAAGGGTAGGTCTTCTAATTTCTCAAGGGCATTATCTATTTCTAATTCTCCATTTTTTACTTTCTCAAGTAGCATCTTTATATCTTTCGATTTCATGACTGCACCTCCAACTATTCCTTATTCATAGTCTCATTAAAGCTTCCCATTCTATAGCCTTCCATATCTAAAGTTACGTATTTGAAGCCAAATTCCTTTAACTTATATGAAATCTTATCTAAAAGCTTTTCATCAAAAAGTCTATTTCTTTCTTCCTTTGGAATCTCTATTCTTGCTAAGTCACCATGACTTCTTACTCTAACTGCCTTAAAACCTAAATTCATCATATATACTTCTGACTTTTCTATTTTTTCAAACTCTTCTATGGTTAATTTATTTCCATAGGGTATTCTTGTTAATAGACATGCATAGGCTGGTTTATTCCATGTTTGAAGATCCTTTTTCTCAGAGAAATATCTTATTTCACCCTTAGTAAGTCCACATTCAAGGAGCGGACTAACTATATTAAGTTCATTTAAGGCCCTCATACCTGGTCTGTAATCCTTTGTATCATCTTGATTTGAACCATCTACTACATATTTATAACCCTGTTCCTTAGCAATTTCTTTTATTTTACTAAATACAAAGCCTTTACATAGGTAACATCTATCCTCTGGGTTGTCCTTTATCTTATCACTTAAAGGAACGGTTATAATTTCATGGTCTACTCCTATTTTATGGGCTAACTCCTTAGCCTCTTCTATCTCCCATTTAGGTATATAGGGGGAAGCTATGGTAACAGCTTTAACTCTATCTCCAAGTGCTTCTTTAGCTGCCACCAATAAAAAAGTACTATCCACTCCCCCAGAAAAGGCAACAACTATACTTTCCAATTCCTTTAAATAATCTATTAAATTAGTATATTTATTATTATCTATCATTTTTAGTCCCCTTTATTTCTTATTTCCTCATATATTTCCTTTATAGATATATTGTTTTTCTTGGCGAGCTTTTTACAATCCTCATATTCTGGCTTGCATTTTATAAGCTTATCCTTATAATATGAATTTTTAACGGTTACCTCTCCAAAGTCTGTTTTAACTGTGGAAAAGTCTCGCCTTAACATAACTTTTTCCACAGGATATTTTCTAATTCCAATGGATGTTGTTTCTATAAAAATAATTTCTTCTATATTTTCTACTTTATCTTCATTTACTAATATGGTTAGTTTAATGGCTGGTCTGCCCTTTTTCATTATCATAGGGGTCTTATATACATCTAGTGCTCCCTTTTGAAATAGTTTTTCTTCTATATATTCATATAGTTCAGGGTTCATATCATCTATATTTGTTTCTATTATATATTGTCTTTCTTCATCTATATCTTTAGTTTTTTTTTATCCGTCGCTAGATATACTCTTAATACATTAGCTATTTCAAGATCTGCCTGACCTAACCCATAGGCTACCTTATCTATTGTAAGTTCAAAACTATCCACAAATTCATCCACATTAGCTGCTAAAATAGCAGCTCCCGTAGGTGTCGTAGTTTCAAACTTTACTCTACCCGATTTTATTGGAGCTCCCTTAAGTATCTCTACGGTGGCTGGAGCAGGCACTGGCATTATACCATGGTCACATTTTACATATCCACTACCTACCTGGACCGGCGAGGCCATTATTTTATCTGGTTTTAGATAATCTATGCATATAGCAGCCCCTACAATATCTACTATGGAATCTACTGCACCAACTTCATGAAAATGTACTTCGTATAAGTCTTTTCCATGGACCTTTGCCTCTGCTTCGGCTATCTTTATAAACATTTTTATGGCTAACTTCTTAACCCTATCATTTAAATCACTGGAGTTAATAATCTCTTCAATATCCTTTAGATTTCTATGTACATGGTCATGGGAGTGCTGGTGATGATTATGTCCTTCATGACAGTGACTATGCGTATTGTCATGGTCATGGCTGTGTTCATGATGGTGGTGGGTATGATCATTGTGTGGATTATTTTCATCCTCATGGTGATGTTCATTCTTTAAAATTACACTTACTTTTGTTCCTGTTATTCCCATTTTACTATCCTTTTCTATTTTTATTTCATATTCATTATTAAGTCCCAACTTAGAGAGTTCTTCTATTAGATACTTACTATCAACTCCTAAGTCAATAAGGGCCCCCAAGTTCATATCCCCACTTATCCCCGAAAAACAATCGTAATAAAGTATTTTCATTCTTTATCTCCCCTAATGTACGATATTTTTATATAAAATAATTATAACATATAGCTTGACTCAGTTATAACATCTTAATACAAGAAAATCACTGAAACTTTCCAGTGATTTTCTATGTTTACTCTATTTATTCAATTCCTCAGATATTATATTCTTAACTCTATCTGTTAGTCCCTTTGGATCAGCTATGGTTTCATCGTCCATGTATATGGGCTTAGATATTACCAACTCAACATTGGCTGGTCTTATAGCTAAGCTATCCTTTGACATTATTTTATAGGCCCCTTTTATTGTTATAGGCACTATTGTTGCCTTAGCCTTGGTAGCCATCTTAAGACTTCCAGGTTTAAATTCTCCAAGGGTTCCATCAGCACTCCTAGTTCCCTCCGGAAAAATTACCATGGGATACCCAGATTTAAGGTGTTTTATCCCCTTATTTATAGCCTTTAAGGACTGTCTAGCATCCTTTCTATCAATAAACACACAATTCAATTTTTCCATCCATTGCTTCAATATTGGTATCTTAGCTAATTCAGTTTTTGCAATAAATCCTTTATATCTTTTTATATTAGTTAATAAGATAGGGATATCAAAATAGCTTTGATGATTTCCTACAAATAGTATAGGTCCCTCACTGGGTACGTTTTCTTCCCCTATAACCTTGACACTGGTTCCACTTACCTTTAATAATCTCTTTGCTATCTTGCCAATCACATTATATGTGAGTTCTTCTCTCTCTTTGGCCTTATCTTCTCTATCAAGGGCGTTTGCCTTCCTTAGTGAAGGTAAGCTGAATATAAGTCTAGTAACTAAGTCTATTGCTACATAAATAGTTTTTAACATAGTACACCTCTATAAAATTAATTTTTTCAACTTTTATTATATAACATCTATTCAATATTTCATATAGATTCCCCTTTTAAATATTATTAAATATTTTGCTTATTGTTGTTAATAATATGTATATGCACCTATCTATTTTTAGAAATACAAATATTTGGAGGGATAATCTATGTTTAAACATGACAAAAAACTTTTACGAGAAGTGAAGGTAGAAAAGCCTAATCCGCAATATGCTGCTATGCTTCAAGAACAGCTTGGAGGTCCCAATGGAGAACTTAAAGCCGGACTTCAGTACATATCTCAGAGCTTCCGTATTAAGGACCCCGCAATAAAGGATCTATTTCTAGACATCGGTTCTGAAGAGCTTGGTCATATGGAAATGGTAGCTGAAACTATCAATCTACTTAATGGCCATGACTTAGATGTACAGAATGCCACAGTAGGTCAAATAGAAACCCATGTTTTAGGAGGACTATCTCCAATGTTAGCCAATGCATCCGGTGAACCATGGACTGCTAACTATGTAAATGTCACAGGGGATCTTGCTGCTGACCTTCTCTCCAACATAGCTGCAGAGCAAAGGGCCAAGGTTGTATATGAATATTTATATCGTCAAATCAATGATCAATACGTTAGAGAGACAATAGATTTTCTACTTAATAGGGAAGAGGCTCACAATGCTCTGTTTAGAGAAGCTCTCAACAATATTAAAGATACTGCTTCAAATAGAGACTTTGGTGTTACAGAGGATTCTAAGCTTTACTTTGACTTATCAACTCCTGGCAAGCATTTCGATGCCCCAAATCCTACACCACCAAGCTTTGATAATCCAAGAGGTCCAAGTCATTAAATTAATTACAATATCTAAACAATTAATGGGACTACCCTATCACAGGTAAGTCCCATTAATCCACTATTTATCTTTCTTTTTTGTAATAACCATTTCACAACATTCTTCATTTCTAGATAGAAGCTGCTTGAACTCAAGCTCTAGATGTGGGAATACACTGACCATACCAAAATCTCCATGACAGGCTAAATCACAAAGATGAGCAACTTCTTCGTCAGTACATCCTAATTCCTTCCATGTCTCCACAAGGGCACAATGACGGAATTTAATAACACTTTCCTCTTCTTCAATCTTAATTGGTTCCATAGCAAAGGCTTCCCTTGGATGACCAGTTAATATACCATTGGCAAAGTCTTTAGCTGTTCCACATTCCCCAAGACCCTCACCTTTGGCTACTCCAAATTCAGTTATAGCTTTTTCAGCTATTTCATCAAAACCCTCCGGTGTATGCTTCCAAAGTAAGTAAAACCATTTAGCTCTATCGGATATGGCACTTCTAAAGGCTGCTGTTAATTCTTCCTGCGTATATTTTTTATCTGACATAATATTATACCTCCTATATTTATGATTTATTTTATATGCTTCCAAGATAAGCTTTCTTTACTTTTTCATTACTACGTAGTTCCTTTGCGCTATCTGCTAAGATAACCCTTCCTGTTTCTAAAACATATCCACGATGGGCAATTGAAAGGGCCATATTGGCATTTTGCTCAACTAATAGTACGGTAGTTCCCTGTTTATTTATAGATTGAATTAGTTCAAATATCATAAGCACTAAGTTTGGTGCAAGCCCCAAGGAGGGTTCATCTAATAATAATAACTGTGGCGCAGACATTAACGCCCTACCTATTGCTAACATTTGTTGTTCTCCACCAGATAAAGTTCCAGCCAACTGCTTTTTTCTTTCAAAAAGCCTAGGGAATAATTCATGGACTCTATCGTAGGATTCATTTATTCCTGTTTTATCTTTTCTTGTAAAGGCTCCTAATTTTAAATTTTCCTCAACAGTTAATGCAGGAAAGACTTCTCTTCCCTCTGGCGAAAGACTTACTCCCATCTTTACTATCTGAGAAGGGGATGATTTAGTTATATTCTGTCCCTTAAACATCACTTCCCCAGATGTTGCCTTTAGTAGCCCTGTTATTGTGCCCAAGGTAGTGCTCTTTCCTGCACCGTTACTTCCAATAAGAGTTACTATTTCACCTTGATTCACCTCCAGGTTTACCCCCTTAAGAGCATGGATATTTCCATAGTAGGTATTTAAGTTCCTAACAACTAACATATCTATGCACTCCTTCCTAGATATGCCTCAACAACTTTTTTGTTATTGGCAACCTCATGGGGTAATCCTTCAGCAATCTTCTTTCCATAGTCTATAACATATATCCTATCAGAAATATTCATAACCACATTCATATCATGTTCAATTAATATAATGGTATATCCTTTATCTCTCAAGCCCTTTATGTAATTTAAAAGGTCTTCAGATTCTGTATCATTCATTCCTGCAGCTGGTTCATCTAAAAGTAGTATCTTAGCATTAGTCGATATGGCCCTAGCAATTTCTAGTCTTCTTTGATCTCCATAGGGTAAATTCACAGCATAGTTATGCATTTTATCCTTTAACCCTATAGAATCAAGTATTTCAATTGCCCTTTTATGTTTTAAAACTTCTTGCTCTTTAAATTGCTTTCTTCTAAGTAATAAGTCCAAGAAGTTATAATCTGTATTAGTATGCATACCTACTAAAACATTTTCAATTACTCTCATATCATGAAATAACCTTATGTTTTGAAATGTCCTTGCAAGTCCAGCCTTTACAATTTCTTGGGGTGGCTTATTTTGTATGGGATTCCCATCAAATATTATTTCGCCTTCCGTAACAGTATAAACGCCTGTAAGCATATTAAAAAGGGTAGTTTTTCCAGCACCATTGGGTCCTATAATGCTAATAATTTCACCTTCATTAACCTGTAAGTTCACCTTATTAACTGCAATAAGTCCTCCAAAATGTTTAGATACGTCCTTTACTTCCAATAGTGCCATTTTCTTCCCTCCCCTTATTTGTATTTATACTATCTTTAAAGTTTTTTCCTATTTTTTTCTTTGTAACATCTATACTGATTCCTCTAGGCAAGATATATTCACTCTTCTTTTGTCCCCCTAAAATCCCTTGGGGACGATATCTCATCATTAGTACTAAAACTATACCGTACACTATAAATCTATACTCTTGCAAGAACCTTAGTGCTTCTGGAAATGATATTAATAGTGCTGCACCTAAAAACATTCCATTTATAGTCCCCATGCCGCCTAAGATAACAATACTGAGTATCATGATAGATGTATCAAAGGTAAAGGTATTTGGATCTATAAAACTTATCATATGGGCATAGAATGCACCTGCAAGGCCTGCAAAAAATGCTCCTATAACAAAAGCAACTACTTTATATCGAGTAGTTTTAATACCCATCATGTTTGCTGCCATTTCATCTTCTCTTATGGCAACCAAAGCCCTACCCATTTTGGATCTTACAATGGCTATCATTGTTATAGTTGTTATTAGCAGCAAAACTACCATAAGATAGTATAGTCCGTTATTATACAAGGTTAACTTTATACCCAATAAAGAAGGTTTAGGTATCCTATTAATTCCTAGAGGTCCCCTAGTAACACTTTCCCAATTTAGTATAATCATCCTTACTACCTCACCAAACCCAAGGGTAGTTATAGCTAAATATGTCCCTGAAAGTCTAAGGGTAGGCAATCCTAGTACTAATCCAGCCATGGCTGCCGCAATTGCTGCAATGGGTGCTGTTACAAAAAAGCTTAAACCGTAATTGACACTCAATAACGCCGAGACATATCCACCTATTGCATAGAAAGCTGCATGCCCCAGGGAAATTTGACCTGCATATCCTGTAACGAGTCCTAAAGAAAGGGCTAATATTGTATATACCCCTATCATTATAATAATTCTTAAAATATACTGAGATGGTACAATAAATGGTATCGATATTACTAATAATGCCAAAAGGGGATAAACTATTATTTTATTGTTATTAACATAATCTCTTATAGAATTTATTATATTAGTAAAATTTTTCATTTTAATACCAGTCCTTTTCATGGCATTACACCTTTGTTATATCTTTTTTCCCAAATAATCCAGCTGGCTTTATTAAAAGCACAATAATTAGTATTAAAAAGGCTATAGCATCCCTATAGGTTCCTCCAAGGTATGTGGCAGCAAAGCTTTCAGAAATGCCTACTATCAAGCCTCCAAATATAGATCCATAAAGCACTCCAATACCACCTAAAACAGCTGCTGAAAAGGCTTTAAGCCCAGCTAAGAAGCCCATATTGGCATATACCACTTGATAATATCCACTAATTAAAGTACCTGCAATGGCTGCAGAAGCTCCTCCAAGGAAGAATGTAAAGGTAACTACAGAGTTTACATTTATGCCCATCAAGTCTGCTGCCTTAGGATTTTGCTCTACTGCTCTCATAGCAAGACCTATTTTAGTAAATTTAATGATAAATGTAAGTATTAGTAGCAATATAAGAGATACACTAAATATAAATATCTGGGTTGTATTGAATTCTATACCTCCTATATATAAACTTCCATAATCAAATAATTTAGGGAAATATTTTGTTTGAGTCCCAAAGGCAATCATAAGGAAATTCTGAATAATATAGGATATCCCTATGGTCGTAATTAAAGCTGCAATCTTTTTTGAATTCTTTTTTCGTAATGGCTCTAGTGCCAGCTTATCAATCAATATACCTAATACACCCGTTAGAATTATGCTAAGTATTAGGGCTGGAAAAACTCCAAATTTCATTCCTACAAACATCATGGCTATATGGGCTCCAAAAGCGTAAACTGAGCCATGGGAAAAGTTAACCAGTCTTAAAATACCAAATACAAGAGAATATCCTACGGCAATTAGTGCATAGACCATTCCTAAAGTTAATCCATTAGTTAATTGTTGTATTACCATTTTCATACCCCCTTGTATATGAATATTTATTTATCTATTTAACTTCTACGAATTCTCCATTTTCAATTTTAACCCTTGTAAATTTCTTGATAGCATCACCATTGTCATCAAACTTAGTGTCTCCTGTTACACCTGGATATGTCATTTTGTAAAGCTCATCCTTTACGCTAGCTCTTTCAGCATTACCTGCATTTTCTATGGCTGTTAGGACTATACCTGCACTATCATAGGCCTGAGCTGTAAGTCCACTTGGCACTGAACCAAATTTCTCTTCATAGGGCTCTACAAATCCTCTAACTGATTCATCTGTACTACCGTGGAAGAATATTGTTGGAAAATGTATATTTTCGGCATCTTCCTTGGCAAGCTCTATAAGCTGCTGACTATAGGCATTTGAGAATCCAACTAGCTCTATATCTGGATTTACCGCTTTATATTGAGTTGAGAATGGTGCTAATGTGTTATACATAGCTACAACAATAATAACATCTGCTCCTGCATCATTTAATTTAGTAACATTTGGACTAAAGTCTATAGTTCCATCTACTACTTCCTCATGCCCTACAACTGTGCCCCCTGCCTCTTCAACAAGCTCCTTGGTAATACCTGCTGTAGTAGTACCCCAATCTGTTTTCACTGAAAGAATACCAACATTCTTTTTACCAAGGTTATTTAAGGCAAGATCCACTGCAACTCCTGCTTCCACATTTATAACGCTATTATTTCTAAATATATAGTCTCCTTCACTGGAATAGTCCGGATGGGACGCTGAAGGTGAAACCTCTACTATTCCTGCCTCTTGATAGGTTGGAGATGCTGCCATACTTACACCACTTGCAAAGTGACCTACAACCGCTTTAATATCTTCATCAGAAACAATTTTCTCAGCTATTGTTGCCGCTTCTTCACCACTATTCTTATCATCAAAGGCTACTACCTCTATTTCCTTATCTAGTACGCCTCCATTAGCATTCCACTGCTCTACCTGAAGCTCTACAGCATTTTTAAATCCTGTACCATATTCTGCAAAGTCACCTGTTAGTGGTCCTACTACTGCTATCTTAATAGTTTCGGATTCACTACTACCTCCTGACTGCTTAGCACATCCTGTAAAAACAAATAATAATAACGAAATAACTAAACTTATACTAATTATTTTCTTCATAATTCTTCTCCCCTTTTTAAATTCATAGTTATCTGATATGAATTTATGTATTTTTTAATATATTACACTACATCCATTTCTATGTCAACAATTAAACACAAATTAATTTATTAATAAATCAATAAATTAATGGTAACTATATCAGTATATGCTTTTATTAAGATACAAAGGAGATTTAATATGAATGAAAATCATCTACTAGAATATCATGTTTTATTATTTATATCAATTGGTATTCTAGTTGGTTTTATTAGTAGGTGGTGGATGCTTAGAGGAGATGTTAGACAATATCCAACTTTCCCTAATGGTTATCTAATACACTTAACAACGGGTTTTATAGCAGCAGCAATAGGGGCGGTGGCTTATCCTGCATTATTAGGTAAAAACTTCGTAGCCGTTACTTTCCTATCCTTAGCTATTCAACAGTTCCGTGATATTAGAAAAATGGAAAAGGAAACCCTTCACGCTCTTGAAAGAGATAATTATGCTCCAAGGGGAGAATCATATATAGATGGGATTGCCAAAACCTTTGAAGCTAGAAATTATAATGAAGGAAAGTTCAACTAGAAGTATACTAGCTATAGTTACTTTAGATAAGAATATGGTGATTCATTCAAGTGCACCTACCTTTTTAGCTAAGGATAAAAAGATGCAGGAAAAGATTGCCTCAGAGCTCGGTAGAACCTTGGCCGGTAATGTTTATGGTCTAGCTAATGGGGTTATAGTTATTACTCAAGAGTAGTATTCTATGAATACAATATCTATTTTGACCATGAGGCATAAACTAAACCATGGATATTTTCTACCCATGGTTTTTGTATGTTCTTTATAGCATTTTTTTACATTCTGCCGCACATTGACGGCAGATCTCTGCACATTTAGTACAGTGACTTGTATTCATATTTTCACATTCTGTAGCGCATCTCTCACATATCTCAGCACATACCTTACATATATACTTAGCATGATTACTGTTCCTTGACATATATCCCACAGCTACCTCACAAATATCAATACAATCCCTTAGCTCTTTTATACAGCTAACCATTTTTTTAACATCTTCTTCATTTAGGCAAAGCGTTAAACACTCTTCACAAGCTTGAAGACACTTCTTACATTCATCGATACAAGTCTGCATATTTTCATTACCTACAGTACCTACTAACCCCATTTAATTACACCTCCATAGTTACTTTTAAAATTCAGTATTTATTATTATCTTTTTATCAATAAATATTACTGAATTATAAAATAACTTGGATTAAATCTATTTATTATTTTTGATATCATATTTATCCATTCTATATAGCAAAGTATGTCTAGATATTCCCAGCAATTTAGCTGCCCTAGTTTGATTAAAGTCGGTTTTCATTAATGCTTGCTCTATAAGGTTCTTTTCTACCTCTTCAAGCTTTATTCCGTCCTCAGGTAGAGTAAATAACTCCGGTGATTCACGATACTGTACTAACTCTTTTGGTAAATCCTTTCTATCAATTAGATTATCTGAGCTTAATATTACTAGCCTTTCTATTATGTTTTCAAGTTCTCTAATATTACCCTTCCAAGTATAGTTTTTCATCAGTTCTAAGGCTTCTTTGGTTATTTCCATTTGATTTCTGCCTATTTCCTTACAATATTTATTTAAAAAGTGTTCAATTAGTAAATGAATATCGTCCTTTCTTTCCCTTAAACTTGGTATTTCTAAGGGTATTACATTAAGTCTATAGTATAAATCTTCTCTAAATGTTCCTTCTTCTATCATCTTGTCTAAATCCTTATTGGTTGCTGCTATTATCCTTACATCGACCTTTATTGTTTCTGTGCCTCCAACCCTTTCTATTTCCTTTTCTTGAAGCACCCTTAACAGTTTCACCTGCACGGTGGAACTTATCTCTCCTATTTCATCTAGAAATATTGTTCCTCCATCAGCCCTTTCAAATCTACCTAATTTTTTACTAATCGCCCCAGTAAATGCTCCCTTTTCATGACCAAATAATTCACTCTCCAGTAGACTCTCAGGTAACGCTCCACAGTTCACTTTAATATAGGGTCTACTTTTTCTATTACTGTTATAATGAATAGCATTAGCAATAAGTTCCTTACCCGTTCCACTTTCTCCTGTTATTAGAACCGTTGCATTACTCTCGGCAACCCTATTTACAATATCTAAAACTTCTTGTATTTTTTTGCTTTTACCAATAATTACTTTTCCAGTTTTATTGCGAAGCTCCTCAGTAAGAAATTCTATTTGTTTTGTCATATCTCCAATGTCCAAGGCTTTTCTTATTTGAACCTTTAGTTCTTCGATGTCAAAGGGCTTTGATATATAGTCTAAAGCACCTATTTTCATTGCTTCAATGGCACTTTCCATTGTACCATGGGCTGTTATCATGATGACCGGTAAATCTTTATTTATATCTTTAATTTGTTTAAGTGCCTCCATCCCATTCATCTTAGGCATTCTAAGGTCAAGTAGCACAAGGTCTGGGTCATCCTCCTGTACCCTTTGTATTGCCTCCTTTCCATTAGTAGCTGAAATAATCCTATAGCTTTCACTCTTAAGAGCCCTACTTATTGCCCAAACCATATTTTTTTCATCATCTGCAATTAATATCGTCTTCATTTCACTCTTCTCCCTTCTGTTCTTTAAGGGGCAAATAAATATATATTTCTGTTCCCTTATTAACTTTACTCTCTACTTCCATAAATCCCTTGTGCTCTTCTATTATTCTATGGGTAATCGACAGTCCAAGCCCTGTACCCGTATCCTTAGTGGTATAAAATGGTTCAAAAATTTTTTCTAATTTATCCTCAGATATTCCTATTCCTGTGTCTTGAAAGATGATTTTTACCCAGCTATTATCTATTGTTGTTATTATATCTAAATTACCACCACCTGGCATAGCCTGTATAGCATTGAAGATAATATTAATAAAACATTGCTTTAAACTATCTGAATCAATTAATACTTTAGAAGCCTCATTTGATATAAAGTTAATTTCAACATTATGGTTTTCAGCATATTTTTTTGTTATTAAAATGATATTGTTAATTATGTCATTAATGTCTAATAATTTAATTTGCTTAATCCCAGGACTGGCATAATTAAGTAATCCCTTAATAACCGTATTTGCCCTATTTATCTCATGTATAATAATTCTTAGTCCTTCTTTTATATCTTCATCCTGGGTTTCACCTTGGATAGTCTGGGAAATAGTTTTTATTATTCCCATGGGATTCCTTATTTCATGGGCAACTCCCGATGCCAGCTCTCCCACTGCAGAAAGTTTTTCAGCTCTTCTTATTTGTTTTTCTAAATTTCTTATTTCTGAAATGTCCTCCAAGACTATTACTATACCTTCAATATTATTGACTATATTATAAAGTGGATAGGCAAGTAACTTTATATTTATTATTTCTCCATCCTTTGTTTTACAATTAGTTTCAATATTTAATAATCTCCTATCATATTCAATAACATCCTTTAGTTTCTGATCTACCTCTTCATATTTATTAAAGATACTCTCCAATCTAATATTTCTTTCATTAGTGTCTGGGCAAAACAAATTACGTCCTTCTTTATTAATGGATTTAATATTTAAATTACTATCTACGGCAATTACTACATTAGTTATACTATCTAAAATATTTCTAGTATAATTCTCTAAATCAGTTAATTTAACAATTTGATGTTCTAACATAATTTTCTTTCGATGATCTGCCTCCACTAAATAACCTGTTATAAAGCCAACTACTATAAACATTCCTATTTCCAACAATTGATTTAATATAGCCATATCTATTTTTCCAAAATATAAGAAAAGATGAGGTGCATAGAGGGAAGAAATAACGAATGAACTTATTAGGCCACCTTTTAAATGAAATTTAAAGGCTGCAACTATAATAGGTATATAATATAGCCTTCTATAAAAATCATGAATGTCCCATTTTGTTGAAACAGTAAAGTAGTGTAAGAATGTTATTACTAATATACTTACTCCAACAAATAAAACATCTCTTTTATTATTATTTATTTTCATATTAATCAATCCCTACTTAATTATTGTATTGCTACTTTCTAGTATATCTTAAAACTCTTTATTATATAGTAATAGCTAGCGAGATTTACTCACTAGCTATTTCATGCTGTACAAGTAGGTGTGTAAAATAATTTATATGTATCATATGCTACATATTAAGTATTATATACTACATCCTTTTATTTTTTAAAACTTCATTCATACTTCCTGTTCTATATCCTAATAAATCCAAAGTCACATAGGCAAATCCAATTTTCTTTAGCTTATTACCAATATCATTTAATATATTTGTGCTAAAAAACTTCTCTCTTTCCTCTGGAGCTACTTCTATCCTAGCTATCTCTCCATGATGTCTAACCCTTAACTGCTTAAATCCATTATCTAAAAGATACTGCTCTGCGAGTTCCACCATTTTGAGTTTATCCTCTGTAATTTCATGTCCATAGGGAAACCTTGATGATAGGCAGGCAAAGGCTGGTTTGTTCCATGTAGGAACATTCATTTTCTTGGATAAATCTCTTATATCTTGCTTTGTTAATTCAGCTTCTTTCAATGGACTGATTACGCCAAGGTCCTTGGCTGCATGCATTCCAGGTCTAAAATCTCCCATATCATCATAATTAGATCCATCTAGTACATACTTGATATTATGCTCTTTGGCTACACCTTTCAATTTTGAAAATAATTCGTGCTTACAATAATAGCACCTATTAGTTGGATTCTTAGAGAATCCTTCGATATCTAGTTCCTCTGACTCAATGAGAATATGCTTTACATCAAACTCCCTAGCATATGATATGGCTTCATTCAGTTCTCTTTCAGGATATGTTGATGATTGGGCAGTCACAGCAATTACATTATCCCCTAATACCTTATGTGCAACCTTTAATAAAAATGTACTATCTACCCCTCCTGAGAAAGCAACAACCACACTATCTAAATCCTTGATAATCGTCTCTAATTTATTAAGCTTTTGCTCTAGATTCATTTTTCTCCTCCTGTAATTATTTGCACTTTATTATTTGTTTTTATTTAATGCAAATATCATACCTACACTTACCCCAATTCAAAATAGAACAAAATCTTTCATTTCATACTATTTTGATTTGATTAAACGGTTTTATTATATCATCTTGTCAAATATTGGTCAACTACATTCGTCTATATCATAAATATTACTTCTTGAGCAACAAAAAAGATAAGCCCTTGTAAGACTTATCTCATTTTTCATTGTTTCAATATTTTCTTCTTATGAACATATTCTTCTTCGTTTATTTCTCCCTGCGCATATCTTTCATTCAGTATTTCTAAAGCTCTGCTATTTGTAGTATTACTTTTTTGCTTACCTATTAACTTAATAATAAATATCACTAGGCCTACAAATATTAATAGCCTTAGTATCCCAAACCCTGCTATCCACCACCAATTAAAATTTCCTGGAAATCCATATCCAAACATATGACCCATCATAGACTACCATCTCCTTTCAATATAAATTAATTAATCTCTAAGTATTTGCTTCTTTTTTAGATATTCTTCCTCTGATAGTTCTCCCTTTGCATACCTTTCATTTAATATATCTAATGCATTATTTGTACTTGAATCAATATTTCTATCATGTCTAAATGATCCGTTATTATTTAATAATAGATAGATAACCACGCCTATTATAACAATACCAAAGAGTCCTCCACCCATCATACCAAATCCCATCATTTTAATCTCTCCCTTCTTATTTATTTATCATATCATTAGTATTTTTCTTTAATCAAATATTATCAAATAATTATGAAGATATTATGAAGATATTGTATTAATATATTTATTCTAAGCAAAATAATAAATGGGCTAGTAGATATATTCACTAGCCCGTCCCTATAATATTAAAGGGGGAAGCTCCAATATTATATACGTATTTATATTCAGCAATAATCGTGCCAAGTATTAAATAATATATTTTTGGTATACTTCTTGCTATAATATATAGTAGAAAGGAGTGCTCACATGGAAAAGATTGGTCAAATAGTTACTGTTGCTGGAGATAAAGCCAAGATAGAGGTAAAACGTGTTAGCGCCTGTGGTGAAAAGTGTGGTAGTTGTGGAGGTGGCTGCAAAAGCACAGGTATTTATATAGATGCTAATAATTCTATGGGCGCTGGCCCCGGACAGTTTGTAAAGGTCGAAATGGCCACTAATACAGTAATGAAGGCTGCATTTATGGCCTATGTATTTCCTCTTATTATGTTAATTATTGGTGTTATATTAGGATCATATATTTACCCTACTTTAATGCTTCCACTATCCTCTGATTCTTTCAGCTTTATTTTAGGACTTATCCTTATGGTATTAGCCTATTGTGTTGTTAGGCTTTTTGATAACCACTATAAATCCCATGGTAAGATTAATTATAAAGTAACCAAAATACTTAATTAGTATTTAAACCAGTTTTGAATTAATATCCATATCAATAACTCTTATATTAATAAATATTTATTATACAGTTGATTTTAAAAAAGATGAGCCTTTAATTGCGACTCATCTTTTCTATCAATTACCATATTAGATTGTAGATTTTGCTACTATCTATGTTCTATATAACACAACATACTTAAATTACTTATTGGTTAAATCATCCAAGGAATTATTAAAAATAGCATTCCTGCTATTACTCCCGCAGTTATATTATAATAGGATGCATATTTAATATATTGCATATGCTTAGCATTACTTATATTAGATGCCATATATGTCATTCCTGAAATTGGTGATGTGACATCTCCAAAGGTACCCCCAGATAATACCGCTGCAGCTGTAATGGGTATACTGGCTCCTGTTGATACTGCCAAGGGAATTGCCACAGGCATGACTAATGCCCAAGTTCCCCAAGATGTACCAATGAAATATGTGACTATACATGTTATAAAATATATGACTATCGGTACAAATAGAGCAGGTAAGTATCCACTCAATGTGTTTTGAATAAGTTTAGGCAATCCTAAATCCAAGGAAATATCTGAAAGTGGCCACGCTAATATTAAAATGACGATTGTGTCCATCATGTCATTACCACCTTGTATTAAATCCTTTGTTATAAATTTTAGTGGATATCCTTGCACTAAAAATAAAATTGCAGTAGTGATAATAGAAATGAATAGTGCTAATAACATTGCTGCCGTAGGTTCTACTGCTTCCATTATGGCACCTATTCCATTATTGCTTTGAGAAACACTCATTCCATATATTATTAGAATAATAAAACTTAGGGCTATAACTAATACCATAGGTATTAAAATATTCATTAGTCTAGGCTTAATCCTAGCCTTCTCACTTCCCATATCCATTTTCTCTTTTTCTTTTTGCTCCGTTGACTGTTTCTTATTATAAAAATTTGTATCGTTTATATCAAAGAATATTGCAGCTATGGTTAGTAAAATAGCTATTATACTAAAGAACTGAAAGGGTATGGACTCTAATAAAATCCTATATCCTGAAACTCCACTTCTATCTGCTGCACTTAGTCCTTGATTTATAATTCCTATATTGTATCCTACAAAGGTAGTTGCTACAGGGATTAAGACCACAATAGGACTTGCCGTATTATTAATCATAAAGGCTAATCTTTCCTTAGCTACCTCATATTTTTTTGCTAATGGCTTTATAATTGAACCCGTCGCCACTACCCTAAATCCACAATCAATAAATGTTAGAGGCACCAAGCCCCATATTGCGTATAATACTGACCTCCTATTTTTTATATGCTTATCAGTTAATGAAGTAAAGGCATTTATTCCACCGGACTTCTTAATTAGTCCAACTAATCCACTAAATAAATATAAGAAAATCAAAACTTCTAGATTACCTTTATTGGATAATGAGTTTACTATATAATCTATTGTTGTAGAAAAACCCTTTAAAAATGATTGGCTTTTTAGTATCCCTCCCACTATTAAGCCTACTAATAATGATGGGAATAACCTCTTGGTCCAGGTTGCCAATATTATTGTGACAGTTGCTGGTATAATAGCAATCCAAATAATATCCAAAACAAAATTCCTCCTATTTATATTTACCTATCATTTACCCTTCTATTTTTTTAATATTCATAGGAGTTCATGTCTGAGATTTTGTTTTTTTCAAAATGGATTGTTGAAATATAGATATAAATAAATTAAAGCTCCTATAATAATAGTTACATTAAAACCAAACTTAGTTGCAATTGCTACTGCTAATATTGAACCTATTACAGAAAACAGCCCATTTACTCCCCACATTAATGGTACATCATTATCATTGTCACTACTTTGTTTAACTTTAATTATTCCTATTGGAAATGGAATTCCCATTAATATTGACATTGGTAGTAAGGTAATAAATATAGTTATAAATTTAGCAATCAAGCTAAAGTCTTGAGTTATTGCCATAATCTGATTTATCGTAAATAATGTGGTGATTACACTTATAGCTACCATTAATAGGTATATTGGATTGTTTAATATAAATTTCTTAATCTTTTTATTTCCACTTATAAGACTACCCAATCCTGTCCCTAATAATATGCTAAATAAAACTCCACTAAAGGCATAGGAAGGATTTCCAAAGTACAAAGTAGTTTTTTGTACTAATGGTATCTCTATCAGCATAAAGGATATACCTATACCAATAAAATATTTAGATATCTTATTATTTTTATTTCCTATTAAATATCTTTTTTTAATTGAAAACCATACTAACAAGGCAGCAAAACCAATGTAAATAATCTCTATAGGAATTAGACTTGTATAGTTGTAGAAAAATGGCGCAATATCAGTAATAGGTTTTACATTATAACCATAACTCTTTACCATCTCATCATAGTTTATTTCATTGTCCCTTAACTGTCTAAACAGTTCATATTCTGCCCCTGGATAATGAATTGGCTGTTTCTTCTGATAGTCAACTATATCTATTAGCTCAGTAATCTCTTTATCCGTAAATGGGTTTTGTTTAAAAATAATCATAGGCATGGAAATCATATTTCCATGTGCTAATTTATGGTCCTCTGACATTCCATTTATAATAGCGAAATAATCTGTTATTTCACTCTGATCTATTCCCCTATCTAGCAAGACCTTTATACCTGTATTTACTATTCTAGCCATATCAAAACTACTATGGGTCATAAAGCTTAGTTTCCCATCCTTTGTGAGTTTATCAAAGTATTCTCTAAAGGCCTCTTCTGTAAATAAATAGTTTTCAGATAATGAATACATTGTATTTTCTACAGCATTAGTCATTACCATAGAAAGATATATATTATCATATTTTTCTGTAGTTTTATTTATATAATTTCTACCATCTTGGTTATAAATCTTGACTTCGGGTCTGCCATAAATATCTCCACTATAATCCTTAAAATATTGAGTAGCATCTATTGTGGAAGAGTTAATTTCTACTGCTGTTATATCTTTACTACCACCCATAAGGGCTAATAGTACATCCTTGCCTCCTCCTGAACCTATTACTAAACTTTTATCATTTTCACCTATAGCAAAGGGAATGTATGCTGTCCCTTTCTTTAGATACTGTACTTTATTAAAATCTCCGTCAAATTTTATAATTGGAGTAGATCCTCCACCATCGGTAACAACTGTTTTCTCTCTTGGGTCTTTAGTTTCTAATACATCTGTTCTTGAAATCGAATTCCACTTAGTGTAAGGAATACCTACTACCTCATCATCACTATCATTAAAATAACTTATCATTGTATTGGGACTAGTAAGGTAGGATGTAAAGTTCTTCTCTATTTCTTGCAATGTATATCCTTCGATAATAAGTCCTATAGCTATAACTAATAGAATACCCTTAACTATAGCAAATTTTATCTTCTTAAATCTAATTGCAATACAGATAGTAGCTAATAAAGTTAAGGATGTAACTACAACAACACTAGTCATAAATCCAAAATAATTCATACTTTTAATTATTGCTAAACTGCCTACAGCACCACCTATTAGATCCATAAAGTAAATCGTATTACTCTTTTGAGCATATTCTTTAAATATCAATGATAGTATAGCTCCACTAAGTATAAATGGTGCTATACCTATAATTGCATATACTAAATAAAGAGGTATATAGGGTGTCTTATACATTATGAGTATGCTTCCAATAATACTTATTGGAAACATCACTACTAATTTCGTTAATAGTTTAGAGAAATCAAAGTTACCTTTTTGGTTAGCTAATTTATAAACATATATTCCACCTAAACCCATGCCTAATATTGAAAAAGACACTACTAAGAATACTAGATTAAAACTTAATATTACTGAGAATAGTCTTGTTAGCAGAATTTCATAACTAAATGATGCAAAGGATATAAGAAATACGGCTAGAAAAACAAGATGATTTTTTTCTTGAGTTAGTAGTTTGTTCATTAAATTGTTTCCTCCTGCTTTTAATATTTAAAACGATATATCATCTATAGATTCATTCGATATACTTTTATTCTGGGTAATGCTTACAGATATTTTGTTTGGTAGACAGACTATTGTTTCATACTTATTTTCAATCCATCTAGTATCAGAACATATTCCTTTAGGACATATTTCTTTATCCATTTCTAACATTCTAACTTTACTATCCTTTACTTGTATATAGCCTATCTGATTATTAAACTCAAATCTGTAGGTCTCATTTGTTTTTTCATCTATAGCAATTGTATTAACTATTTCATTATTCACTTGTATAATTACATGCTTTTGATTTGAAAATGAGTCTCCATTTTTTATAATAAATAAACTTAATAATCCAGTGATTAATACTAAAGCAATGACTATAACATCACCCTTTTTCATTACAATAACTCCTCTACTAGTGTATATAGTAGTAAAACCACACCCCAACAATGCCAATCAGACCTATGATTATATAGTGTATAGCAGGCACAGTAACCTCTTTACCATCCAACCTATCTTTATTTTGATTAGTATTATTTCGCTTCATTAGTTTACTTGCTAATAATGCAGCCACTATTATTACAAAACTAGTCACATGGGCAACTGTAAATGGTCCAAATACAATTGGATTAGATCTGAAGAATTCAACAATTGCTCTTATTATTGAAAACCCTATTATATACTTTATAAATATCTCTCCATCGTATTTTGTTTTTCCTCTATATCTCCACAGATAAGTAAATAACACTAAGTCAAGCAACGCCTCATATATCTGTGTAGGGTGTAGCAACTGATTATTGATTTTAATTCCCCAGAAATACTGCCCATCCATTGGAATTCCAAAGACATCACATCCTATCCTACCTATGGCTTGTCCCATAATTATCCCCGGTGCAAATACATCGGCTGCTTTCCAAAAGTTTATATTATTCTTTTTGGTATATAACACAGCAAATACAATTCCAAATATAAGTGCTCCTTGTATTGACAATCCACCATCTCTTATTGCAAGTATTGCTCTAGGATTAGCTAAATAGTATTTTGGATTGAATACCAATACGTAATAGAGTCTAGCCCCTATTACCGATATCATCATTGTGTATAATAGTAAATCTGTAATTTTATTCTCATCTAGTTCTTTTCTTCTTGCCTCTTTTAGCATTATCATAGCTCCTACTAACATACCTAAAGCTATTGTTAATCCAAATAGATATATTGCATAATGTCCTATTCTAAATAATTCTACCAACTTTATCCTCCTCAATTCTAATAGAGTATTAAAGTGAAACATCAAGCACCTCTAATCTTTATATTTCACTTGGAATTAATAATTTATTTTTTTTTATCAGGTCTCATTTCTAGATGTATTTCTTGACACAGCAACTGTTGGATATCAATCAATATGCTTTCCTTATAAATCGATTGCCCCTTATTTATAATCCCTCCTCTACTTTATATATACCTAAGATATTACTATGCTTTTGAACTTATTTATTTATTATATATTATTTAAATAAAGCAATAATCATGCCAACTTTACTAATGCATTATTATATCTAATAGTGTCTACCAATTATGTTTATAAAAAAGCCCCTTATGTTATCAAATCAATTGAAAACTTAAGGGAATCTCTAATAAAGTCTTTATCGTATGTTTATAATGATTTTTATTAATGTGGTACGTAATGTACTCATTATTGAAGGCTATAGGGCTGAAAAATAACTTTGGAATTTAATAACATTTTTCTCACCTTCTGATATACAACTTCAATTTTATCATTTTGATCTATATGAAGATCGATAGAATCTTCAAATTCATTTGTATCTCCTAACCATACTAGCTTTATATCTTTAGGGTTTATTACAGTCTTTATTATATCTATCTCACTTTGTTCTATATTATTTGCAGTAGCTATTAGTATATTACCTGCATCTAGGAATATATTTGACATTTCAGCAAATCTTCTAATGTGTTCTTCCCTATTTTCCATAGAATCTTCTTTTTTGATATCTGCATCTATTCCATAAAGAACATTGCCTATACCAAGATAATAAACATTTCTTCCTTCTATGAAGAGTCCTCTTTCAATATATCTTGCAATATCTTTTTTATCAATAATCCGCTTACCCTGGTTTACTTGATTATATGATGATGCATTTTCTATACTTGGTCCAGAAATAAGGATAAGTATAGGTTTTTGTGCATACCTCATAGCTCTTTCTTCCATAGTAATAGAACTTTCAATCCACTTCATACTTCTCGTTCGTACCTTTTCCCTTAACCAACTCTGATCATCCTCTAATCCATCTACTATAATTCCACCACCAGATATTTCATAATCATCCACTATAACAAACCTTGACGTTTCTGTTAAGTTTTCTGCCTTATCAAAGGCAATATCTTTTTCCAGTTTAAAAACAACTTCTGCTACCTCATGCCTCTGAACATATTGTCTCTTGGTCTTAGATAATGACGACGCATCTAGAACAGTTACTATTTCTTCAAGCTCTGCTTTTACTCTTTGAGTCCCTATCTTTATATAATATTCCCTACTATCATTTAAATCTTCTTTTCCCAACCAAAATAGTTTTGTCTTTATTCTGCTGGTAGTCTCAGGTTTAGTTTCTCCAAATATACAAGCTAATTCTCCTCTTGTCACATAAATCTGTTTTTCTAATGTAAATCCGGTAGCACTTCCAGCCCTATCCTTTTCTTTTTTGGAAGCATTAAATCTTTCTATAGATTTTACCTTAGATCTTTTTTGACTTGGATAGAAAACTACCTCATCACCTACTTCTATGTTTCCTGTATCTATTGTTCCTGCAACTATCCTTCTATCATCTCCACCGGCAGTAAATTTATATACGCTTTGTACAGGCATTCTAAATACTTGATTATTGGTATTATTGTTATTATTAAGCAAATCTAACTTCTCCAATACGGTCAAGCCTTTATACCATGGCATGTTACTAGAATTTGAAGCAACATTATCTCCCATAAAACCACTAATAGGAATAAAATAGTCAGCTTCTACACCAATTTCTGCAAGGAATGTCTTGTATTCTTCAACAATTTCGTTAAATCTTACTTGATTATAGCTTATTAAATCCATTTTATTTACTAACACCACAACTTGTTTTATCCCTAACATCGATAATAGGTATCCATGTCTTTTAGAGTTCTCCATTACCCCTTCATTAGCATCTATTACGAGTAAGGCTGCCTCTGCTCTTGCTGCACCAGTAACCATATTTTTTAGAAACTCAATATGACCTGGAGCATCTATGATAATATATTTTCTTTTTTCCGTTTTAAAGAATACCCTAGCTGCATCTATCGTGATTCCCTGGGCTTGTTCATCTTTGAGTGCATCTAATAGAAAAGCATATTCAAAGGGCTTTGAATTTCTTCTACAGGTTTCCTTCACTTGCTCTAGCTTTCCTTCAGGCAGTGAGTTTGTATCTGCTAGAAGCCTTCCAATAATAGTACTTTTACCATGGTCAACATGTCCCACTATAACTATATTCATATTCTCGGTAATATTTGATTGATGAGGTTTTATCGTAGTATTGAAATTATTATTCATATCAAATCCCATCCCTTATTAATAGTATTCTACATATATCCAGATTTTCTTAATTCTTCTAGTCCTCCACCATCTTCTTTATCCTGGGCTCTTCCACTTCTCTCAGCAATATTTGAAAATTTACCAGCTCTTAATTCCTCTACAATCTCCTCTACTGTTGATGCATTTGATTCTACAGGTTGAGTACATGGCCAACATCCAAGGGACCTATATCTTTTACCTTGTCCATTATCAAAGTATAGAGAAACCATAGGAATATTCTCCCTCTGAATATATTCCCAAAGATCAAGCTCCGTCCAATCTAAAAGAGGATGTATTCTTACATGGGTACCCGGCTGAAAATCTGTTTTATATTGATTCCAAAACTCGGGAGGTTGTTCACCAATATTCCAGTCATTTCTTTGGCTTCTAGGAGAAAAATATCTTTCTTTAGACCTTGATCCTTCTTCATCAGATCTCACTCCAACAATTACCCCTGTAAAGGGTGTAGGATTCTTATCAAGTTCGTATTTATGGGTTTCATGATTCATTCTATATCTCGGGCCGGTACCATCAAGAGTGGCCTTTAACGCCTCTGACTTCAAGAGCTTACAACATTGTAGTCTACTGCAATTACCATTTGGAAAGGTGTTTTTAGATTTTAGGGCCTCTGTATTTTGCCCATAAATCATATCAAGCTTCCATTGTATAGCATAGTTATCTCTATGCTCTATCATCTCAGGGATTTTATAATTAGTATCTATATGAACTAAAGGAAATGGAACGTGGCCGAAAAATGCCTTTCTTGCTAGATGCACAAGTACAGTACTATCTTTCCCTATAGACCAAAGCATACATAAATCTTTAAAATTTGCATAGGCTTCCCTTAAGATGTGCATAGACTTATTTTCTAATTTCGTTAGATGATCCATTTAAGCTCTCCCCCTTAATACTTATTAGATTCTTTCTTATTAATTTTTATATGATGTTTGTTACTATCCGAACTTACAATATACCAATCAATGAAATCTTTATGGTTTCTAGTATATAGATATCCACCTTTGCCTCCTATATCTGCTCCTAAATAATACCTAATAGCACCCGATGAACACTCCTTGAGACAAGCAGTACACCCCCAGCATTCTTGAGGATATTTTATAAAGGCTTTGTTATTATCGTCTTTATTAATTAAGTTGCCAGGACATACTCTACAGCACTTTCCACATTTGATACATTTATTTTTATCAATTTGTATGCTCATAGATTTTGTCCCTCCCAACTAAGCCTCTAAAGATGATTTGTACTTTACCATCTTTATAAACGGAGTTAACATATTTATTCCAATTTTCATTGTCTTTTTGAGGATAATCAGTATTTTCTTGGTAACATCTCCATCTAGTTTCTTCTCTAGCCTCTAAATGCCTAATTAATACCTTACATACATATAATCGGTCAATGACCTCGAATATGGATAATAGCTGTCGCAGATTGTTTGCTTTCAGATTATCCGCTATACTTAAGAGTTCTTCTATACGCTCTGCTGCAATACGTAATTTTGTTTTATTGTACCTATAGGCCATAGATATACCCCCAGCATATTCATCCATAGCTTTTTGCATAGCTTCTTCAACATCTTTTATGCTATATAATGATTTATCATTATGAAAAAATTTAGAAATATAATCAATCTTTTCATTTTTTTCTATCTCACTGAGCTTATCAAATTCTGAATCTCCTATTGTAGCAATTATTGACATAGCAGCTATCTCACCTTCAGCAAGGCATCCTGTTACATATTTCTTAGGGCTTCCTCCCGCCACATCTCCTATGGCATAGAGGTTCTGCAAAGTAGTTTTTCTATCCCTATCCACCCAATAGCCGCTAGCAGTATGTCCCCCTACTATATAGGGCTCAGTTCCTTCTATTTCTACATTTTTACTTAATGGCCCCGTATTCCTTTCAAGCCATTTTAGCGTTTGTGCCGGAGCCATATTTAAATAAGCTTTAAATAATTCTCTTTCTTCTTCACTACTAATTCCTTCTGTTTTTAAAAAACATGGTCCATTCCCTTTAAGATTTTCCATAACAGTAGCGTATAGTCTGATATGAGTTGTAGGTTTACCATACTTTTTCACATATTCTTCACCTTGTGAATTTACTTGTACTATCTTTATTCCTTGAGCTATAGTACCAGTAGGGGCAATAGTATCTTTACATCTAAGGGCTATGAATCTCATTTCATAAGAAGTCATTTCAGCGCCTCCTCGAATCCCCATAGCATATCCTGCACCTGTATTAAATGGACTATACCACATCTTATGCTTAGAAAAAGTCGGGTTATTAGGTTTATAAAGTCCAGCCGCTCCACCGGTGGCACATATAGTCTTTTTAGCGTATATTTCATAAATCGTATTTTCATTTATTGAAAAACCTATTGCGCCCTTTACCTCTCCACTTTCAACTAAATAATCTATGATATTTACATTATTTAGAATATTAATAGTATCTTTATCTACTATAGCCTCTGCGAGAATAGGCTTAATATTTTCACCATTAATTTTTATACTTCTTTTTCCTCTTTGTATATATTCACCATTTTCATCCTTCAAAATTGGTAGTCCTAAATCTTCAAGCTTTTTAGTTACCTTATTTAATCTTTTAGCTATTGTATAGACAAGATCTTCCCTAATTACACCTTCAGAATCTTTCTTTACATACTCTACAAAGGATTCAGGAGTTTCACCCTTTCCTATATATGCATTCAAAGCATTTACTCCAGCCGCTAAACAACCGCTTCTTTTTATGTTAGCTTTATCTACAATTACCACTTGAAGGTTAGAATTCTCAGCAATGGTTAGGGCACTAAAACATCCAGCAGTTCCTCCACCAATAATAAGTACATCCGTATCTATGGTTTTTATATTAAGATCCAAGATTACCACCCCTTTAAAAATCCCTTTTCAGTCAAATATTTAATTATTCTAACTATACAAGTATCCATACTTTCAACATCTGTACGAACTACTATTTCAGGATTTATAGGTTTTTCATAGGGTGAGTCTATCCCAGTAAAATTCTTTATTTGTCCACTTCTCACTTTTTCATAGAGTCCTTTAGGATCTCTCTTTTCACATACTTCCAAGGAACAATCAACAAATACCTCTATAAATCTATCCTTAAGAAGACTTCTTACATTGTTTCTATCTTCTTTTAAAGGAGAGATAAAAGCGGTAAGGGTAATAATACCAGCATCTATAAAAAGTTTACTTACCTCACCAATTCTCCTTATGTTTTCTTTTCGATCATTTATATTAAACCCTAAATCCTTATTTAGACCGTGTCTTATATTATCGCCATCAAGGAGATAGGTAGTTCTACCTGACTCAAACAACTTTTGCTCTACAGCATTTGCCAGGGTAGATTTGCCAGAACCAGATAAACCGGTAAACCATAATACAACACCCTTTTGATCTAGTAAATTTTCTCTATCTTCCTTTGATACGCTAGTTTTGTGCCATACTACGTTTTTATTGTTACTCATAATTCCAACCTCCTAATAAATACCTATCATGGGCCAATAAGTTAATGCGAAAACAGTAACCACTATTATAGATATCATATTTAAAACAAATCCTATCTTTAGGGTTTCACTAGGCTTTATATATCCAGAGGAAAATGCTATGGCATTAGGTGGAGAACTCATAGGAAACATAAAGGCTAATCCTGATGGTACAGCAACTAAGTATACTGCCAAAGTAGGAGGTAAATTTAGAGAGACTGATGTCTTTATAATCATAGGAAGTAGAATAACTACTACTGCCGCATTGGAAACCCCTTCTGTCAAAAATACACTTAATGAAAAGACAACAATCATAAATCCTAGGGTTGAGAAGTTCATATTAGAAATATAGGTTTGATTTATATACTCTAGTAAACCCGTCTCCTCTAAAGCTTTACCTAAAGCAATAGCCCCTCCATACATAAAAATTGCTCCCCAATTAATTTCCTTTTTGGCATCTTCCCAATTAATTACATTCAATACAAAGAAAAGTGCTGCACTAATTAGTGCTATATTGGCAATTCCAAATTTATTACTTTGAAATATCCACATATAAATTGTACCTACTAATATCATTAAAGCCTTTATCTCTCTTAGATGAATTTTACTTCTTCTTTCTCCACCCTCTGCAAACATTACTTTTAAAATTTCTGTGTCCCTTGTCGATGTCATTACCTTCCTTTTAAGATACATTGCAACTATTGCTATGATAAGGTATATGGGTGGGGCAACTGCAATTATCCAATCTAAAAAACTAATACTATGACCCGTTGATTCCTCCAAAATCCCTATAGCTAGGGGATTCCTTGCGCCACCTAAAAATGTTACAACTCCTCCTAAGATACTTCCCCATGCTAATGCATAAAACATATATTTTCCTAATACAGAATTGCTTTTCAATTCTAATCTTTCCCCTATCGACATCAATATAGGAAAGAGCATAGCTGCCACTGCATGTTCTGGCATGATATGAGACAGAGATGCAGATAAGAAGAAAATGGACAGTACCAGCTTATGGGGCTTATCTCCAAATCTTGATAGTATATAGTAGGAGATTCTCTTATTTAATCCTGAAGCTGAAATACCTGCTGAAATAATAAAGGCACCTATAATGAAAAATAAAGCCTTATTTCCAAAGAAGGAATATATTTTTTCCTCTGATAAAACATCGAAGGTAGCTAAAAGCGCCATAACCATTAAACTTGTAATAGCAAGAGGAATGACATTAGTTATCCACAAAAAATTTGCAAATAAAAATATAACCAATGCCTGATAAGCTTGTAATGACATACCGTGGGGAACATTTCTATTAGAAATAAATATAAAGAATACCACAAAAGATAATAAAAGTAAGATTGCATTTTTATATTCTATTAGAAATAATGTAGCTAGTGGCCTTCTATCAATATAAACCTTATTTTTCACTATAATGTCTCCTTACAGTCCACTGGAGGCAAAGGACTCATCTACTTTTTTAAGCATTAGCTTCTGTCTTAAATTCAAGCTTTCTAAAAGCATTTTCATTTTAATCTTTTCTGCTAAGGAATAGTGATATTTTTTCTTATCTAACACAGGAATCGACTTTATTAAATTAGACGAAATTTTATTAAAGGATTCATGGGATTTAATATAATTTATAAATTCGTTATCATATGTAGATAAGATAGGTATAATCTGTATTGCCAACAGTTCTTCTATCATTCTTTTATCCCTTAGTGTATTTGCAAACACCCATCCTTTTGTAAATAAATCCTTAGTGAAGAAAAATATATCAAATTCTTTCTTAGAATACTCTACTACATCCACGTCAAAGTATATCCCGTGAACACCGTATGAAAAATATTCTTCAATACGATGTCTATGTTTTGGTATATCTGTTTTAAAAATTATAAAAATATTAAAATATTCTTTTATAATTTTTACAATTGCTATTCTATCAATATCTCTTATATCATTTTGAAAAGATAATATTATATAATTAGCATGATAATTTGTAATCTTTTCTTCAACATAACTTAATATAGATTCTATAGGGGTATCCGTAAATATATTTATTTCATTCATAATAACCCCCCTCTATCTAAACCATTTTTAATGCCTGATCTATATCCTCTATGATATCTTTAGAGTCTTCTATTCCTACAGATATTCTCACTAAATCTTCATAAACCCCCATTTGCTCTTTTTCCTTTAAAGTATTATCAATACAAATGGTAGAAGCCGGATGGACTATCAATGTCTTTGCATCACCTATATTAACTAAATTTAAAACGAGCTTAAGATTATCTATGAAATTAAAGGCTTTTTCTTTGTTTCCTAATCTGCAGGTTATAACCGCACTTGCACCCTTTTGGTAATACTTTTTAGCTAAATTATAATAATCTGAACTTTTTAGTAAAGGATAATTGACATTGGTGATTTTAGAGTTAGAGTTAAGATACTCTGCAAGTTCAATTGCATTTTGACAATGTTGCTTCATTCTAAGTCCAAGACTTTCAATACCAACTAGATTAAGAAAACTATTCATTGGAGACATTATAGCTCCTATATCCTTGCCTATAACATTACGCAGTTTAGCTGTAAAAGCAAATCTGCCAAATCGCTTAGTATATTTGTGAAATTCTTTAAACTTACCATCTTCATATTTCTTGCTTCCACCGTCTATAATAACTCCACCTATAGCGTTTGAATTCCCATTAATATATTTAGATGTGGAATGTATCACAATATCTGCACCATATTCAATAGGTTTTATTAAATAGGGTGTAGTCACTGTTGAATCTATCATTAAAATAACATTTTTTTCTTTACATACATTAGATACGGCTTCTATATCTAAGATATCAAGTTTGGGATTGCCTATTGTTTCTCCAAATATTAACTTAGTGTTATCATTAATAGTACTCTCTAGAATTTCTTCATCAAGCTTATCTAAAAACTTTACATTAATGTTGTAATCTTCAAGGTGTTTAAAGAAATTATAGGTTCCTCCAAATATACCCGAAGAAGCAATAACCTCATCTCCTGGCTTAAGTATGTTCATTACCGCAAGGTATATTGCAGACATTCCTGAGGCCGTGGCTACCGCTGCCACGCCTCCCTCTACATCAGTAACTCTTTTTTCAAAGGTGTCAACAGTAGGATTGCCTATACGGGTATAAACATAGCCTGCTTCTCTTCCCTTAAAAACATTTTCTAGTTCCTTTGGAGAACTATGTGAAAAGGCATTAGAATAATAAATAGGTACATTGGTAGCTCCCGTTTGTTTTTCTCCCTTCCATTTCCCATGAATTAATTTAGTTTGAAATTCCACTTATTCACCTTCTTAATCATTAAATAATGTTGTAGAAAGATACCTCTCCCCAGTATCGGGAATAACAGTTAGCACTTTTTTTCCTGGACCTAGTTCTCTTGCTATCTGAAGGGCTGCATATAAATTGGCACCTGCTGAAATACCAGCAAGCACGCCTTCTTTACGAACAAGCTTTCTAGCTGCTTGAAATGCAGATTCATTACTTACTTGAATTATTTCATCATAAACATTTACATCTAAGGTCTTAGGTATAAATCCCGCACCTATACCTTGAATCATATGAGGGCCTGGCTGTGATCCTGATAATACAGCTGAATCTTCTGGTTCAACGGCAACAATCTTTAATCCTTTTATAGATTTTTTTAAAATTTCTCCTACTCCCGTTATAGTCCCACCAGTACCAACACCTGCTACAAAGGCATGTAGTTCTTGATCAAAATCCTTTAGTATTTCCTGAGCAGTTGTTTTCCTATGGGCATCTGGATTTGAAGGACTTTCAAATTGCTGGAGCATAAGATACCCATTTTCCTCTATTAACTCCATAGCTTTTTCAATGGCTCCCTTCATGCCTAATGAAGCCTTTGTCAATACCAGCTTTGCCCCATATGCCTTAAGAAGTTTTCTCCTTTCAGGGGACATTGACTCTGGCATAGTAAGTATTAACTTATACCCTTTTACAGCGGCAGTAAGTGCAAGACCTATACCAGTATTTCCACTTGTTGGCTCTATTATTGTATCTCCGGGCTTTATAACTCCTTGTTTTTCTGCTTCTTCAATCATATTAAAAGCAATTCTATCCTTAACTGAACCACCTGGATTAAACATCTCGAGTTTTAAATATATCTCTGCAGCATTATCTTCAGCCATATTCTTTAACTTCACTATAGGCGTGTTACCTATGGTATGAAGAATATTATCGTAAATCATATATTGGTTCCTCCTACTTTTTCTTAACAATTAGCAGATTATATCCCTCATATTGGGTATCTATCTGTATAATCTCATGACCTTCTATTCCAACACTTTTGGGAACATTTTTTATAGGATCACCATCATCTAAATAAAAACCAATCATTTCTTGTGAGTTTATTTTAGATAATGCTACCTTTGCCTTCACAAAATTCATAGGGCACTTTACACCTTTTAGGTCTACTATATTTAGTGACTTATCATCATTGACATCATTAGAGTCTTGAATTTTGTTATTTTCATTTTCTTTAGACAAAGTAATTTCAAGCCTTGGATTTAGTGATTCATACATTTTAGTAACTCTATCAACTAAATATTTTACATCCTCATAATAGCTTTCAAGGCTATCTATATCTCCTAGCTTGTAGTCAAGAAGATCTTCTATGAGATTTTTCACATCTTGTTTTACATATCCTTCATCTATAAAGTTAGTCATAAATTCTTTAAAAATTAATCTATCTTTAGTAGTGTCTATACCCCTTAGTATTAAAAGAGCCCTTGATGCTGAAATACTTGCATCATATAATTTCATAGATTCCTTTGTTTTCAAAAATTCACTAATATAAGAATTTGCATTTGTAATATCCAGTTTAATTACATCGAGAACTCCTGCACTACACTCTCCTGGTCCTCTACCTTTAAGTGAAAACTTTTCCTCTGAGCCAAAGTCATAATAAATTTGTGAATTTTTAGCCTCAGATTCAATGATAGCAAACTCTTTAATAAGACTGTTTATGCTTTCATTTTCCTTGTGTAGAAATTCATTAAAATCACTAGCTTTTGATCTATCTTTAAGACTTGCTAGTTGATAGATGAATTCTGGAATCTTCTTAGCTGGTATTTCTCCATATTCAGTTCCTAATTGAGCCTTTCCTGCCCCAACAGCTCCACCAAAGGATAATCCATATTGAAGTACTAATCCATCATCTGTTCTTTTAGCCTTACCGTATAATCCAATCTCACCTTTCTGATGCTGCCCGCAGGAATTTGGACATCCTGAAATAAAAATTCTTGGAAGCTGAGATTTAATATTTTCATCAGTATCTGAAAATCTTTTTACTATGGCGGATAATAGATTTTGTGATAATCCTAATCCCAGTTTACATGTAGAAGCTCCTGCACATGCAATAGAATTGTCAACATTAAATGAGGAAGTAAATTCAAGCACTATATCCAACAGGGCTTCTGCATCTAATCCCTTTAAATCTCTTACAAAAAATCCTTGGGTGTTTCCTACTCTAATTGATGGGTTATAGTTTAATCTATCTATAAAATCAATTATTTTATCAATATTTTTTGCAGACATATTACCATTTTGTGGGTGAATATATAAAGCGTAGTATCCTTCATCGTTTTGATCAAAAATTAGAGAATTAAAAATTTGTATGGGTTTTCCAATCTGTTTACTCGGAATTTGGTCATCAAAATATATATCTATATTTCTTTCCTTCTTTACTCTATTCAAAGTCTCTTGATACTTATCCTTGAATCCTTCTTCACCCAACCTCTTTAAAATATATCTGATACGGGCTTTGTGCTTATTTGTTCTATCACCTTCATATTCAAATAATTCTTTCATCGCTTGAACATGATATAATACCTCGGAAACTGGAATAAAATCTTCTAATTTTATAGCAGTATTAGGACTTCCACCTAATCCTCCAGCACCATATACTTCAAATCCTTTTTTACCGTCCTGTCTCTTTGCGATAAATCCTAAGTCGGCTATTGTAGCGTTGCCCGTATCTTCTGGAGAATTTGAAAAAGCAATTTTGTATTTTCTAGGAAGATTAAATGTTGATGTATCGCCAAGGGCATATTCAGTAGTAGCTAATGCGTAGGGGGTAACATCAAACACTTCATCTTTAGCAACCCCTGACAAAGGAGAACAGCCTACATTTCTTACAGTATTACCTCCCGTTCCTCTAGTAACAATACCCACTTCTAAAAGGTCTTCCATTATATTTACTGTATCCTCTAAGGAAACTTTGTGGAATTGAATGTCTTGTCTAGTAGTAAAATGAATGTATCCATGGGCATATTCTTTGGATAATTCGCTAATCTTCTTAAGCTGTTCTAAATTAATTACACCCGATGGTATTCTAGTTCTTACCATGTATGTATCATTATCTCTTTGTTCATATATTCCCATTGCCACCCTATAGGGCTTAAATCTTTCTGGTTCTATAACACCATTTTTAAATTCTTCAACTTTTTTCCTATAATTATTTTCTTCTTTTATTACGGCCTGAGGTATCTTAATCATTTTAACTCCCCCCTAGATTTTAGATAAATGAGCATTCTAGCTTTTCCACCAATTCATTATCTGATATTTTAAAAAAATTCAGTACAGTTTCTTCATCTTTTAAAGAAATTATTCCATACACCATATTTGAATCATATGCTAATCGTTTATCTTCCTCCGATGGTCTTGAGGGTGTATAGGGATGGGAATGATAGTTTCCTATCAATTCTTGACCATCTTTTCTTATCTTTTTAATTACTTTGAATTGTTCCTTTGGATCCATCGAAAAGTGTTCACTGCTTTCATCTACATTTCTGAGCGGATATACTTCTTTTATTATAATTTCATCATTTATTTTATTACCTGCCAACAATCCGCAACATTCAAGTGGAAATTCCTTCTTTGCCTGTGTCACCATCTGATCATAGTGCTGTCTAATTATCTTTATTTTCATAATCCTTTTCACCTTCTTTGTCACAACATCATATCCCACAAACTGGCCCTGCATAATCTATTAGTTCCTTTATTGTTGGGTCTTCACCACATATACCACATTTTGAATTATGCTTTATTTGTAATTTTCTAAACTCCATATCGATAGCATCATATACTAATAAATAACCTGCTAAATTTTCACCTATTCCTAATAAGTATTTAATGGCTTCTGTAGCTTGAAGGGTACCTATAACTCCACCCATAACACCAAGCACACCTGCTTCGCTGCAAGTAGGTACAGACCCCGGCGCTGGTGGTTCTCTAAAAATACATCTATAACAAGGGGTGCCATTATCAGGAATATATGTGGTTAATTGCCCAGTAAATCTAATAATTCCTGCATGGGAGAATGGTTTCTTGGCGATAACGCAGGCATCATTTATTAGAAATTTAGCAGCAAAATTATCAGTACCATCTATAATGAAGTCATAGTCTTGATCTTTGATAATATCTAATATATTAGAAGAATTAACAAAGGTATTATAGGTAATTACATTAACATCTGGATTCATTTCATTTATAGTTTCCTTGCCCGATATTACTTTGTGCTTTCCAACATCTTTGGTCTGATGTATGATTTGTCTTTGCAAGTTCGATAAATCCACCTTATCTGCATCTACTAACCCTATGGTACCTATTCCAGCTGCTGCAAGAAACATGGCTGCAGGTGCACCAAGACCTCCAGTCCCTATAATAAGTACTTTTGAATCTAATAGTTTTTGCTGACCTTCTACACCTACTTCTGAGAGGATAATATGTCTCGAATATCTCTCAATTTGTTGATCATTAAAATCCAATAGCTCCACCTCCCATAAAGTATAGAAACTCTATTACATCATTTTCTTTAACAATAGTATCTTTAAAATCATCTCTATCTAATATCTCACCATTAAGTTCTACAGAAACCATATCAGGCATATCTACATTCTCAATTTTTAGAAGCTCCAATATGTTTAATTCTTTTTGTAATTGTTTTTCTTCTCCATTAATTTTAATTGTCATTTATAACCCCCCTTTTAATCCATACTATTCTTATATGTTTTTGTTGTTTTATAAAAAAATATCATCTATTTGTAAATTTGTCAATAGTTTTTAAACTTTTTTATTATTTAGTATTAATGAAAAATGCAAAAGTCTGTAATTCGACATCTTATAGATGTTTTATTTTTGCACCTTAATTATTATATATAGTTATCTTCTTTACAATGTCCTTCCATAGGTTGTCTACTTTTATGTTATTCAATCCAGCCCTTTTAGCATTATCAACTGTTCTTCTATTAATATTAGCTCCAAAGGTATTTACTACCACTGGATTAAAAACATCCATTATTAAACCCAATACTTTCTGCTCGCTTCTTACATGTTCAATCATAATGATCTTACCTTCTTTTTTACAGACTCTTTTCATCTCCTGTAGTCCTCTTATGGGGTCTGGTACAGAACAAAATACACAGGTTGTAAATATCAAATCAAAGGTATTATCATTAAATTCTAAATTTTGTACATCCATTAATTTAAGGTCAACTTTTTTATTATACTTATCTGCTTTTCTCTTAGCTTTTTCAAGCATCTTAGGACTAAAATCTATGGCAGTTATCTCAATGTTGTTAGGATAATATTCAATATTTCTTCCTGTTCCTACACCTACTTCTAATACGGTACCCTCCAATTCTTTCATAAGCTCAAGTCTCCACTCAGTTTGAACCATGGAGTCCATCATATACTCAAGTTTGTCGTAAACCCTGGATACCCTGTCATATCGTTTTCTAATTTTATCAGTTACCTCTTTCATCTCTACACCTCTTTAATATTGACTATCCTTAGAACTAATCTACTGTATTCTTAGTAACATGGTTGTTAATTTAGTATGCTTTAACAATTATTCTATTATTCCAGCAGCTTTTTTAATGGCTTCCTGGTGTTTATTATCTTGTTTATCATCTTTATGTCTCGTACTATTTTTGAAGTGAATATCAACATGCCCAGACATATCATTTCCCTTTACGAAATCATAGTTGTAGCCATAGCCGTACCCATCACTTCTATTATCTACATGCTTACCAGCAGGCTTATCTTCAACTCCTGCATGGGGCATAGCCGTCATAGATGCAGCTATGGTTTGTCCATTGAACATTACTAGCACCGGCCTTCTTTCCCAGCTAAATCCTCCCCAAATATTTTTCATCATTTTAGTATCCTCTAAAGTTAGTGTTTCAACATCTGCATGATTACTACCTGCAGTTACCTTAACTTTAAATCTAAGTTTAGTTGTTAGGTCTTGTACAGTTAATATAGTTTGATTTCTTTCTAGCATGTGTCTCACTTGAGACCACCAATCTAAATAGGCTCCATAACCTCTTTGGACATTACCTCTACTCACTTGCAAAGTATCATGCCCTTCTAATAATCCTAAATTCTCCATTTTATCTATAGTCTTACTTCCCACAATGCCATCGGGAGTTAATCCATACCTCTTTTGGAACGTAATTACAGCATTTTTAGTTATATTGCCATAATAGCTTGTAATAGAGTCATAGGTAAAAACCCCTTCTTTTTTTAATGCATATTGAATTATCTTAACATCCTCATTATTAATTCCCTTTTTATATATATTCAGGTCAAGTTCATTGCTAAAACCCATAAGGGAAGCAGAGGCTATAATAGTTGACGTAATAATTATTACCGCTTTCTTCAAAATACTCACTCCTACTATCTCTGATTATTTCATACTAATTGTATATGCCTACATGTATATCCTTTTGAAGCTTCAATACAGTTTTTGCCAAGTGCTTGATTCTAAAAAAATTAGCTAGCGAAACAAGTTTCGCTAGCCTAGTCTTTTATATTAAAAGAGGACATTAAATGTTAGGTGCTATATTAAAATAGCAATTTATGTGCCAACTATAATGTTTATTCCTAGTTAATTTTTTTGTTTTTTTATGAGCTTTATAAGCAAGCTATTTAACTTGTTTTGTTTGGGGTTCCCCATTTCAACTCGGTCATGTCTTAATCTTAATTGATACCTAAATAATTTTATATCATTATAATTTTGCTTTATATAGTACAGCATATGTGCTAAATCATACAATAACTTTTCTATAGCATTTGTTATTAATATTGTAAGCGTGAAAACTCATAAAAACATTTATAAAAAATCTATATATTTTATATGAATTTACTTTTGTAGATATGTATATAATCAATCAATATGTAAGATAATATAAGCGATTATAAATTAATTGAAAGGTGGAATGAAAATGGGAGTAGTAACAAATGTAACTGATAAGTATCAAGCATGTATTGATATTTGTAACAAATGTGCACAAGCATGCTATGAATGTTTAAAGGCATGCTTTAATGAGCCGGATGCTTCTGCAAGAAAAGAATGCATGAGTATGTTAGTTGAATGTGCGATGATGTGTCAAGCATCTGCTGCTGAAATGGCTATGGATGCACGATTTGCAAAAGACCATTGTGAGCTTTGTGCCTCTATTTGTGAAGCATGTGCACAAGAATGTGATAAGTTTAAAGATGACCATTGTCAAAAATGTGCAGATATATGCCGTCAATGTGCACAAGAGTGCAGAAAAATGGCTGGGATGTAATATTTGATTTACTGGCTCATAGTTACACATCTTTTAGTGTTGTAATTATCAGGTACAACTCTTGAGAGAGAAAAGCAAGCATCAAATGCCCCCGCTTGGCCAAGGAGGTATTTGATGCTTACAAATTTATTACTTCATGACCTCCAATATGGAGTCTTTTCTTATCTATTATTATTTAATATTGAAGGAATAATTATTGAACTTAATTCTTTATATTATAATTTCACAAAATCTATCTCATGGGGTTCAATTCCGATTTTGATCTCTTTAATAATATTAAATGTATTAGTATCTATTATCATTAGTTTATTTTCCTGCAAATCTGTAACATAGGCATAGTTTTCTTTAGGCGCAATAGAAACATGGTTTGGCTCTCCCTCTACCTCTATCGTTTTTATTACTTTCTTATCATGTATATCCGTTACAGTTATACTTTTAGCAAACCTATTTGTAGTCCACACATACTTACCATCATTGGTAACTGCTACTCCATGGGTTCCAGCTCCTACCTTTATTTTCGTTATCTCTTTTCTATTATCTATATCCACCACTGATAAAGAACCCTCTTTAACATTGGCTACATATAAAATTTTGTTATCAGGAGAGAGTTCTGTTTCATTTGGCATCACCCCAACCTTTACCTCATCTATTATTTCACCTTTAATTATGTCAATAATGGATACACTATTTGACATTACATTTGATACAAAGGCTAGTTTGCTATCCTTTGTAAAGTCAATATGGGCGGGACTTTTAGCCTCAGACTTAATAGTTTTTATTATCTTATCCTTAGTAGTATCAACTATTTGAATGTAATTATATTTATCATCTATGTGTAATGCTCCACTTGCCAATAAAACATATTTACTATCTGGAGTTATATCTATACCATGAATTCTCTTACCTGTTTCTATCGTTTTTAAAAGCTCTTTATCTTTCACATCGTATACAAATAGTTTACCCTCATCTAAGTCTCCTGTATATAGCTTTAAGCCATCAGATGTGGTTGCTATACCATGGGAAACTTCTTTACCTATTTTAATATTATCAACTACTTCCTGTTTTACAGTGTTTATGACAGACACAGTCCCATCGCCTACATTAGGTATAAGAGCTAGATATTCACCATCTTGATTTACTATTTCATTATCTCTATTATTAAAATAGTAACCTCCTCCCAATACCATTATTACTATGGTTATTAAAGCTATAGTCACTTTTGTTTTCTTCAATTTTACATCGTCCTCTCTTATTCGAAAGATTTTAACATATCCTCTTCCCATTTAAATTTTCTTGACTCTATATTATCTAATCCTTTAATCTCTAACTCTACATATTTTGTGGAACTATCTATTATGTCTACACCTTTATATTTTTTAGGGATTTCAAGATACCCAAAGATATGATGACCTGACCCCTCAGTCTTTAGCCATTGAAATCCATCTGATATTACTTCACCATTATCAGTTACTAGACTTACTAGATTCCCATAATCTATGTCGTCTAAATTTACCGAATGGGTATTAAGCATTACTTCAAACTGTAGATTATCCTCATTTTTTTCTGCTAGATTTTTAAACATTATTCCAACATCTACACTTCCTTGGCTATCATATCTTATATATTTTTCTATATCTTCTTCATCTTGATTTATATCATCTTGGTCCTCATTCTGATTTAATGGCTCATCTTCTATCGGGCTACTAATCTGAATGTCTTCTATTACTTCTGCCTTATTCTCTTCATTATCTTTTAGAAATAAATTCTTAGATATTATAAAGCTTACTATACCTATTGCGATAACTACTAGTGTTATATATATTGTCTTTTTCATTTATTATCTCCTCTCAAATTCTAGAACTACGTTTATTTCATAGCTTATTATTTACTAATTAGAATGATCAATTTCTTCAATAATGCTATCAATTTCTTTAGAAAGCTCAAATAATCTTAAATATCCCCCATCGTTTTTAATTATATTGTCTAATTTCTTAACTAATTCTAGCTTTTCTTCTTGAGTCATTTCAGATTCCCTCCCCTTTTAACTTGAAATTTCATGTTCCATTTTTATCTAAGATTTAAATAAAGCAATATTTATGCCAACATATAAGACTCTTGTATAATTAACAAAATATAGTACTAACAATATTTAGGTGTGTAAAATGCAACTAACTATTGTAAGCTTTCCTACACTATTTATTCAACTTATCTAAATTACATTGTTTTATAAATCTATTTGCCCATTAAAGTCATTGCTAATCATGGTATTATTCTTGCATATATAATTCTTAAATAAATATTTTATCTAACCGCTTAAAGAATTCACTATTAATTATGACAATCAGTTATACATAGGGGGTCTGAATATTGCAATCATCTCATCATCTTTTTACTAAAAAAAGAATAATTATATTTTTTTGTCTTATAAATCTAGTTTTACTAGCTTTGGTATTTCGTATTGGATGGATTCAAATAATTAAAGGAGAGGAATATATTGAATTAGCTCAACAACAGCAAATTAGAGATGAAACAATTCTGGCAAAACGGGGACTTATTTATGATAGAAATGGTAATGAGTTAGCACTCAATGTTTCCAACTATACCCTTTGGGGCAATCCCAACAAAATTATTAAATCTAAAAACAAAGATAAAATCATAAGCAAACTATTATCTATCTTACCCATAAGTGAAAATGACTTAGGAAATATGTTGCTCACTAAAAAGTCAAATTTAGTAAAGGTTATGAGCGATCTTGATAAAAGCACATCAGATAAAATAAAGGCTGAAAATTTAGACGGCCTATGGATTGAAAGGAATTCTACTAGATATTATCCCGAAGGAAATTTTGCATCCCATATCATTGGTCATACTACAGCAGATAACAGAGGTTTATCTGGTATTGAGCTTAAGTATGATAAATATTTAAGTGGTCTGCCCGGGCGTTGGATTAGAACTACGGATGCTGTTGGACGAGAATTACCATATGGATATCAAGAATATCATGCGCCAACTCCTGGTTTAAATGTTGTTCTTACAATTGATGAAGTTATACAACATTTTGTAGAAGAAGCTATTAATAAGGCACTAGCAGATACAAAAGCAAAGAGAGTTATGGGCATTGTAATGGATCCTAGGTCAGGTGATATTTTAGCCATGGCAACTACCCCAAGCTATGATCCTAATAATCCCCGCACCCCTGTCGACAAGTCACTAGTAAAAAACTATAATATTTTAGATAACGAAGACAAGCAAATTATATGGAATAAGATGTGGAGAAATCCTATAATAAGTGATACCTATGAACCTGGATCAACCTTCAAATTGATAACTGCAGCAGCAGGTCTTGAAGAATCCGCAGTTGAGCCTAATTCCTTGTTCTATGATAAGGGATATATTGAGGTCTCTGGTGTAAAATTAAAATGTTGGCGTTATTATAATCCCCATGGCGAGCAAACTTTCGCTGAAGCTGTACAAAACTCTTGCAATCCAGTATTTGTCGAGGTTGCACAAAGGTTAGGTCTTGATACCTATTATAAGTACATAGAAAACTTTGGCTTCATAAATCCTACAGGTATAGACCTTCCTGGTGAAAGCAGTGGAATTATACAGCCTAAATCACAGGTTGGTCCAGTAGAGCTGGGTACAATCTCCTATGGTCAAGGTATTTCTGTGACACCATTACAACTTATTACCGCTATTTCATCCATAGGTAATAGCGGTAGGCTTATGCAACCTAAAATTGTTAAGGAGTTAGTAGATGATTCTGGTGAAATAGTAAAGAGATATGAACCAAAAATGCTTCGTCAAATACTATCAGAAAAAACTGCAAAGGAATTACTCTTAATTATGGAATCTGTTGTTTCAGAGGGGTCAGGAAAGAATGCAGCTATCCCTGGATATAGAATAGGGGGCAAAACAGGTACAGCAGATAAGGTTATAAATGGCCAATATGCAGATGGAAAGGTATATTCCTCCTTTGTGGGATTAGCTCCAATTGACGATCCTAAACTATCTGTTCTTATAATTATTGATGAACCCCAAGGTGAACATTTTGGTAGTTTGACCGCTGCACCTGTTGTTCATGATATACTTAGCGATACCTTTAGATATTTAGAAATTGAACCGAAACCATAAAAATAGCCCAGAGTAAGAAAATAATAAATCTAAGACTATATACTTGAGTGAGAACAAGTAAAAACAAATACTCCTTTCTAGCATGAATTCAGATATCGGATTAAGCAGGAAGGAGTTTTATTATAAGTAAAGTTGTAAAGAACAGGTGAATAAATCAATATAGCCTTGGAATAATAAATATTAATTATATATTGGAAGGATGTATATATGTGGAATTAAAATTACTATTATCCGTCTTACCACCGCTAACAGCAATAGTATTAGCTCTATTTACAAAGCAAGTAATACCATCCTTAATTCTAGGACTATGGGTTGGTGGATTCATAATAGCTCCAGGCCTCCTATCATCTATATCTACAACAACAGAGTATATAACAAATACTCTTTCCGATCAGGGCAATCTAGATGTATTATTATTCTTATATACGTTTAGTGGATTTGTCGCTATAATTGAATTAACAGGGGGCGTTCAAGGCTTTGCTAAATCTATTGAGAAAATAATCAAGACCAAGAAAGGTACTTTAGCTGCAATTTGGGCATTAGTACCCATAACCTTTGTAGATTGTGGATTCAGAGTAGTTGCTACTGGTTCAATAATGAAGCCAATAGTTCAAAAACATAAGGTTTCATGGGAAAAATTTGCATTTATGTTAAACAATTCTTCAAGTCCTGTAGTTGCTCTTATACCAATCGCAACCACTTTCGTTGGTTATATGGTTGGAGTTGTAGCTAGTGGACTGCGTACTGCTGATATCACAGCTTCATCTTATATTATCTATCTTCGTAGTATACCATTTAATTTTTTTAGTATTGCTTCCCTAGGAGTTATTTTGTATTCCGTTATCACTGGCTTTGATTTTAAGGTGATGAGAAGCTTAGAAAAGAATATCCCCATGAATCAAGATACTATTGATGATAGAAATATGGAAATGACTGGTGAGCCAGATTATCAAGACCAACTTACCGTAGATAAAAATATGGGATTCGCCTTTGATATGGAGACTTCTGAAGAATTTGAAAATAATCATATGGATTCACATAAGAATCATAAAAGGAATAGTCATATGCCCCATGAGGGAATGAACATGGACCATGAAATGAATGAAATAGACATGAATATCGAACCAAGACCTTGGAATTTGATTATTCCTATAATAATTCTTATTCCTCTAAGCTTTTATCTAATGTGGTGGACTGGAAAAGGAGACAACAAGACATTGCTACGTGCCTTCTCTGATGCTAATTCCTCACGTTCTATGCTCTTAGCATTAATAATAACTATAGGCATATCTGTGATTTTTTATAGATTTCAAGGAATTCATATTAATAAAATGGTTAGTCGGTTTATTAAGGGTGGAAATAGATTAATGATGACAATAGCCATTCTTGCTGTAGCATGGCCAATAGCTCAAATATCTAAGGACCTTGGTTTACCGAAGTTAATCACCTCTACTATTGGAGATAAACTTCCCACCTTTCTTGTTCCTGTAGTAATATTTGCTCTTACTTCATTGACCACATTTTTTATAGGTTCATCATGGGGTACATGGGCACTTATTATGCCATTAGCTATTCCATTAGCATCGGTATCTGGTACTTCTATTCCTTTAGCAGTAGGTGCTGTTTTTGCTGGAGGAACCTTTGGAGATGTGGCATCTCCACTCTCTGGCATGGGTGCCATGGCTTCTGGTATAGCAGAAGTTGAACATATGGATTATATTTCGGCACAAATGCCCTACAATATTACTGCTGCTATTTTAGCAGCAGTAGGATTCCTTATTGCAGGCATTCTAATTTAATAAATAATATATATCATGTCTTTTTAATATAATACTATTGCTATGGATGCTTCATCTGAACATTTTCAATATCAGATGAGGCATCTCTCATCAAAATTCTCTATCTGAACCTCCGCCTCCAGAGCGTCCACCGCCACCAAAACTTCCTCCACCGCCGTAGCCTCCACCACCTCGACTGAAAATAAGCATCCATAGAAGTGTTCTAAATATAACCCCTCCAAAAAATCTACTATCAAACCATATTAAAAACAGTACTAGTAATACTATTATAATCTTATCTAATCTAGAGACTGACTTTGTTGTTTTGTTATTTATCTTAGGGGTATATCTATATCCCACAAATTTATCCATTATAGCTCCATCTTCATAACCATATTCTGCATTTACCTCCCGCACTATTAAATAAAATGCATTAAGAAGTCCTTCAGAATAGTTTCCATTAGATAAATCAGGAGTAATAGAATCTAGTATATCTCCTGCCTTACTATCAGTAATAGCCCCCTCAAGTCCATACCCTACCTCTATTCGTACTTTTCTTTCCTCCAGACTTAAGAGTAGTAGTACTCCATTGTCATGTTCTTTATTTCCTATTCCCCATTCTTCAAAAAGCTCTACTCCATAGCTTACTACATCTGCCCCCTGCATATTCGGAACTGTAGCTACAACTACCTGTGGTTCCTCAGCAGTTTTTTCATAGTTTAAATTTGTGCCCCTTATTATGTTCTGTACATCCTGGGATAATACTCCAGCATAATCTGCAACATAAAACTCTGGAGTTGATTCAGACAGTTTTGGCTCAGCAAAAACAAACAAAGAATTTAAAAGTATAATTACCAGTGTAATTATAGTAAGACTTCTCTTTTTAAACATTAAATCACTCCCACATAGCTGCTAATAGCTACTAGGTTTATTTTTGAAACTATGGCTATGCCCTATACTAATCATAATATTATGTTTCTATGGGTCATACCTTTAATTTTGATTGATAAATAAGGTAATGAAACAAACCTTATTTATCAATCAAAATTTACTTCTGGTGCTGTTTCTGCTCCTTCTGTAGATTCAAAATATAATTTAGGCTCAAATCCAAACGCTCCAGCTATGGTATTCCTTGGAAATTTCTTTATAGAGCTGTTATATTCTCTAACCGTAGCATTATATCTATCTCTTTCCACAGAGATTCTATTTTCTGTCCCCGATAGTTCGTCCATCAAACTATTCACACTCTCTACAGACCTTAGTTGTGGGTAGTTTTCCATTACAACCAATAATCTACTTAAAGCTCCTTCAAGTTCATTAGAAGCAGCAACTTGATCTGAAGAGGTATTAGCACCACCTAACTTTGCCCTAGCATTAGCTATATCTGCAAATACTTCCTTTTCTTGAGTCATAACACCTTTAACTGAATTTACAAGGTTAGGTATGAGATCATATCTTCTTTGGAGCTTACTTTCTACTGTAGCCCACTGGGCATCAACATTTTCAGACATAGTTATCATACTATTGTAGATTCCTATAGTAGACATTGTCATGATTCCAATAATTGCAACTACTGCTATAACTATTATTAAACCTTTATTCATTCTAATATCCTCCTATCAAAGTTATCTAAATTTGTGAAATAAAGACTAGCTACATTTTTTAAAAAATAGCCCTATCTTTTTAAATGCAATTTTTATGCCATCTGATTTATATATAATAATTAGAAGTGTTATCAGTGGAAATCTAGATTAGTTTAGTATCAAATGGTACACTTTTATTATCATTTGATACACTTATAAGAAAAAAACAAATATTTAAGAACTTCAAAATTCATCAAAAGACTATTTTTACTCTTTGTCTATAAGTCTTTTTATAATTTTGAATATTTTTTTAATATATGGATATACAAAATATATAATCAATTAAAATTGGAGTGAAATTCGAATGGGTATATTTGATAAGTTGTTTAGAACCGATAGAGTGGTAATGTATTCTGATGAATTTTGAACAGATTGTCAAAAAGCAAAGAGTTTCTTTGCAAATCATAATATTGATGTTGAAATTAAAGATATAGCTGACCCTAGTATTGAAAATGAGATGAAGAAAAAATTCGATAGAGTAATGACACCTACTATAATTATTAAAGGTAGAACTATAATTGGCTTTGAACAAAACATCGATATAATAAAGAATGAACTATCAATAAAGGACTAAACTATCTTGAATAAATTTCAAGATAGTTTAGTCCTATTTTATTAATCTGATTATATATTTCTATTTATTCTATTGTACACTACCATTTTTATAATGATTTTTATTTAATACCTCTTTTATATTTATCATTCTATTTGGAAAAAAGGCAGGAACACTATCTCTGTACTCCAAATACTTATCGCCAAAGACTTGTATCACATCGTCTTCTTCCCTTTTTGCTAGCCTGATGTATACAATAAATAGTACAGGTGCCATTAGCAATGTAATTATAGTGGGCCATTGCACTAGAAAACCAATAATCATAAGAAAAAATCCAGTATATTGAGGATGTCTAATATATTTGTATAGTCCATAATCTACTAGCTCTCCCTGTCCAGCATGAATAGCTTTCCATCCTAATGATATAACAATCAATCCAAGAATAATAAGTATGTTACTTAAGGGATGTAGTATATAATATACTGTCGTTGAGCCTCCCGAAAGCGCTACCCAGAGATGTCCATTTAAGTGGATATAGGGGTCTAGTACAGGATACTTATTTCCCAAGATAGATGTTAAAAAATATATAGTTAAAGGCACACCATACATCTCGCTAAATAAAGCCACTAAAAAAGCCATAAATGCTCCTAATGTTCGCCAATCTCTTTTTGTCTTTGGTTTAAATGCTGAAAATGCAAATAAAGAAAACACTATTATATTTGCTAATACACTACCCCATAAACCGTAGGCATATTCATATAGATGCATAATAAACATCTCCTTTTCTATTCTTTAAAGTAAAAAGAATAGGATTCACCCTATTCTTTTACTTGAAAACATAAAACAATGCTATTCCACCAATTAGTATGAATGTAAATATAGTCATCATGTTTGGATGTTTTGCACCTTCAGTAGTGTGCATATCCTTTTTCATATCATGATTTCGATGATTATTCATATTTTGATGATTGTTATGACCTCCTCCACAGCATCCCATTACTACACCTCCTCAAAATCTTATACTAGTTAATAACGCAATAATCATGCCACATCATTTCATTCATAATTCATCCTATTTGCTATTAATTTTTCATTATATTACTGGAGCATATTCTACACTTCATGTATCATTTAAATCATTTTATAGTCTGAAAGTATATATCAATATTTTAAATATCTATATTAACCACAATAATAACTTTTATTTTAGTTAATATATTTCCTTTTATTCTTTAGATGTTCGTTATAAGTCTTACTAAATATATGCTTATCATCATTAAGTACATAATATAGATAATTGTGAACTTGTGGATATAAAGCAGCTTCTATAGATGCTATACCTGGAGAAGCTATTGGTCCCGGTGGAAGACCTTGATTTTTATAAGTATTGTATGCAGACTCAAATTCCAAGTCTTTATACAAAAGTCTATTTATATTCCTCTCCCCTGTTGTTATTCCATAAATAACTGAGGCATCTATCTGTAAAGGCATATCTATTTTTAATCTATTATATATTACACCAGCTATAGTTTTTCTTTCAGCATCATTTGCTGCTTCCCTTTCTATTAGTGAAGCAATTGTTATAATTTCGTTTATATTCATCCCAAGCTCTTTAGTCCTTATCCTATATTTATCTGTAAATAATTCTCTAAATCTTTTTAAAGTTATATTCATAATTTCTTTTTCTTTAAATCCTTTAGGTATATAATAAGTATCAGGATATATATATCCTTCCAAGCTATAAATAGTGTTAGTCATGTCTCCTTCTATGGCAAATTCATCTATACCTTCTTTTGCAATATCTAGAAACCTTTCTTTATCTATCAGATTATTTTCTTCCAATCTATTTGCTATTTGATATAGTGTATACCCTTCTGGTATTGTTATCTTTGTATATTGTTGCTCTGGAGTTTGAAGCTTCTTTAAAAGCTTATCTAGCTCTATATTGGGTTGAATTGTAAATCTACCTGCATGTATATTACTTTCTAACCCTTTTACTTTAGTATATAAAACGAAGAAACTCCCAGATTGTAGGATATTATTGTCTTCTAATTGTTGTGAAATTTCTTTTAGACTTGAGCCTGATTCTATTTCAAATAATATTTCTGTAGTATTTTCAGTTGTGGTTAATTTGTTATAAGCTTCCACTATAATGAAAGTTATTAAACCCAATATAATGATTAATAAAATTATTTTTTTCATTTATGTCATCCATTCCATACTAGTTTTTATGTTAAATTTATTTATTCTATTGTGATTTAATCTTTAGTAACCTCCTTCATTATTCCTTTTATATTATTTATGCAATATCTATACCAAATAACTTATGCAATATCTATACCAAATAACGCAAAATGAAAGGACTACCTTTAAAAATATATTTTAAAAAGTAGTCCTCTTATTAATTGTTATTTAATTACTCTACAGATACAGGAGTATATCCTGCTTCTTCTACTGCACCTTTAAGCTTATCTGCTGCTACTTCCTTGTCTAACTCTACTACTGCTTTTTTATCATTTGCACTTACCTCTGCAGATTTTACTCCTTCTAGAGCTTCTAGCTCCTTCTTAACTCTTCCTGCACAGTGTCCACAACTCATACCTTCAATTTTTATTATTTTCTTCATTATTTTGCCTCCTATTATATATTTATTTCAGCGGATCTATATGATCCGTTACTAACTTTAAATTATTTAGTATTTACTTTGGTTTAAAGCCTTTTAGCCTTAAAGCATTAGTTAACACTGATACTGAACTCAGTGACATGGCCGCCAATGATATACCTGGGGTATTGTAAGAAAAGAACTAAAATATGCATGGTCATTTCTTCTCTATCGTGAATAACAGTTGCTATCTTAGCCTGTAAATTCATGAGTTCTTTTATGGCTTCAGATGTCCTTATCCTTCAAGTAGTCCTTCTAATACCTATATTAATTATCGAATCCCGGTTCAATATCTTTTTTCTTTAGTCTTAGTGAATTATAAACTACATTTAAAGAACTTACAGCCATAGCAGCAGCGCCTATCATAGGATGTAATAGTCCCATCACAGCTACTGGAATGAATACTGCATTATATATCCATGCCCAGAAGTAATTTTCTTTAATTTTTCTAAATATAGCTCTAGATAATTTGATTGCTGATATTATCCCGCTTAATTCTCCCCTTACTAGGGTCACATCAGCAGCTTCAATGGCTATATCTGTTCCTGTTCCTATAGCAATACCCACATTGGCTTGTTTAAGTGCAGGAGCATCATTAATACCATCGCCTACCATAGCTACTGTACCATATTTCTTTTGTAGCCTTTCCACCTCTTCTACCTTGCCATCAGGTAAAACCTCTGAAATTACATGACTTATACCAACTTTTCTCCCTATAGCTGCAGCAGTTCTTTTGTTATCTCCTGTAATCATAGCAGTATTAATTCCCATACTTTCTAGCATTTCTATAGCCTTTGCTGAATCTTCCTTTATTGGATCTGCTACAGCTACAATACCTAATAGTTGATTCCCTTTCGCCATTAGCATAGCTGTTTTAGCTTCGTCTTCTAATCTAATTAATTCTTGTTCGTATGCCTCATAGGCAACTTTATTTGTTTTCATTAGCTTCCTATTTCCCACAAGTACTTTTTCTCCATCTATATATCCTATTACTCCCATACCAACAACTGCATTAAAATCAATTACTTCTCCTAACTTTATTTCATCGCTTTTTGCCCTTTCTATAATAGCATGGGCTAGAGGATGCTCTGAACCTTTTTCTATTGTAGCTGCATAGTAAAGAAATTCTTTTTCTTCAGTACCATCTACCATAACTAAGTCAGTTACTTCTGGTTTACCCTTTGTAATAGTACCAGTTTTATCAAATGCAATAGTTGTTACTTCTTTAAAAGTTTGTATCGCTTCACCATTTCTAATCAAAATACCCTTCTCTGCTCCCATGCCACTACCTACCATCAAAGCTGTTGGTGTCCCAAGCCCCAATGCACATGGACAAGAGATAACTAAAACAGCCGTAGATGTAATAAAAGCCAATGTTAAAGGTGAAAGATTAGGATTTACCCATGGTAAGAAAGTTGCACCCCACTCAATAATTCTTAGATGAAACTCAGGAAAAATATTAAAGGAAATAAATGTCCCAATTGTTATAATCATAATTGCTGGAACAAAATATCCAGTAACACGGTCAGCAAACTCTTGAATTGGTACTTTAGATCCTTGACATTCTTCCATCATTTTTATAACTTGAGATAGAAAGGTATCTTTACCTACCTTTGTTACCTTAACCTTCAGTAAACCTTGTTTATTAATTGTTGCACCAATTACTTCATCACCTTTTTTACGTTTAACAGGCATTGATTCTCCTGTAGCCATAGATTCATCTAGTAAACCATTCCCATCAATTACAACGCCATCTGTAGGAACTTTTTCTCCTGGGCGTATTACCATGATATCTCCTGTCTGTAAATCTTTCACAGGAACTTCTATCTCTTCTCCATCAACAATAATTTTTGCTGTCTTAGCTCCCATTTGAAGTAACTTTTTAATAGCTTGAGAGGCTCTCCCTTTAGCTCGAACTTCTAGATATTTCCCAATCAAGTGAAAAGTCATAATAGTTGTAGCCATTTCAATAAAGGATTGAACTGGAATAAAGAATCCCATTAGTCCAATAACATAGGGGGGCAGAGAGCCTAGTGTTACTAATACATCCATATTTGGGCTTTTATTTTTAAGGGCTTTGAAGCTGCCAACATGGACACGCCATCCTGTTCCAAATACTATTGGAGATCCTAATATAGCAATTATTGGTAAGTACCCTGGAATAGGTCTTACAAACATATGGATTACCATAAGTCCCATGATAACACTGGATAGAGCAATTGATATTTTCATTTTCTTTTCAGATTTTTTAATTTTTATTTCATCTTCATCTATACCCTCATCATCTTCAGTATCTTCTAGTACTAATTCATATCCTAATCCATCAACTTTTTTCTTCATATCTATTAGTCTAACTTTTCTAGGATCATATTCAATAGTTACTTTCTCTACTGCAAAGTTTACATTTGCTGACTTAATACCTTCCATTCCATTTAAAGCTTTTTCAATATTTGCTGCACAAGCTGTACAGGTCATTCCCTTTAGCTTGACTGTAATTTTTTCATCTTTTTCATCAACTTCAGGTGATGCTTCATAGCCTAAGTCTTTTATTATGTTAATTATCTTGCCTTCATTTAAAACTTCTTGGTTAAATTCTACTTGCCCCTTTTCAGTGGCAAAGTTTATACTCGCATTTGCTACACCATCAGTTTCATTTAATTTTTTTTCGATGTTAGCTGCACAACTAGTACAGGACATTCCTTCAAGAGCAAAACTCATCTTCCGATTTTTTGTTTCTTGTGTCATTCATAATGCCTCCTTTTGTGGTATTTCATTTATCATACTTGATGCTATATTTCTATATACATTAGTATATATCCAGCACCTACTTTTTAAAACATAATTTAGAATTACATACTATAAATATTTGTATATTAGTAATTATAGCATAGTTTCCACTATACGTATACCCCCTATTGGTATATTTTTATTAAAAAAATAATATTCATTAATGTTTAACATGTGGCTACACCAATGTATAGCCACATATCTCCTTTAATCCATATTAATAACCATCCATCATACCAGTTCCTGACTCACTAGTACCATGACAGTTTTCTGCACCACCCATTGCGTTATGCATCTCAACCATTTCTTCTCTATCCATAGACTCCATCATACTTGCCATGGATCCGTAACCACTCTCTCTCATTATCTGTGTCATGTTCTCATAGTCTTCATCGGTCATACTGTTCATAAAGTCATCTATAGCTTCGTGATTATTTGTTTCCATGGCTTTTGCTAAATCTTTGTAACCATTTTGTCTCATAATTTGTATCATATCTTTATGAGTCTGTTTTTTATCTCTTTGGTTAAGATTTTCTTCTACTTTAATACTGCTAATCTCATTTCCCGTTACCTTCTCTGATTGAGCAAATGCGAATCCAGTTAATGTTCCCACCGCTACTACTCCTGTTATAACTAATGCTATACCTTTTTTCTTCATCTTTACCACTCCTTATATTATAGTTTTATATACACTTAATATTTAAAGCAAAATTTGTGCCAAACTTTATGTGTTACTTACGTTATTTATTGTTTTGACTCTGGGTTTGGTCATTATCCTTAGTACCATGACAAGAATCTCCTTTTTTATTTTTTCCCATCATGAACATCATCCCTATATGCATTAGAGGGCAAAGTAAAAATATCAAGCTACTTGATAATCCTCCTTTAATACCAAATAGAGGCAGTCCTGCAATTATTACAATAGGTATCAGACAACATAGCATCATCATTAATCCATGTTTCATCATACCACCGTGGTTATGACCTCCTGATTTATTATCAGACTTTTGCTTTAATTGATTTAAATCTTCATTATTCTTCATAATCTTCTCTCCTCACAATTAATTATTTCTTCTTGGTATTACTACCATTACTCTTTTGATTAACTGAGCAACAATCCATTTTCCCTGAACCAAAGTTTTTTTTATTTGCCTCTTCTAAACTTTTTAAGAATTTTTTAAATAACTTTTTCATATATCATCTCTCCTTTGATAAATTATCTATATAAATTTTATTTCTAGCAATAGGGACATCTCCTCCATGAGATATCGATCATTTTTCCACACTTGTCACAGGGTCTTTTAAGCTGGGTTTTGCAAGAGGGGCAATAATTATAATCCTCTTCTATTTCATTGCCACAGGATCTACATTTTAAATTATTTTGACTACCACTTACTATACAATTACAAGAACTTCGTTTTTCAGTTAAATAATATATTATCAATATAAATATGATTAAAATAAAGAGCATCATACTACATTCTCCCCCTCTCTAGTACTACTACCACAATAGGGACAAATATCAAAGTTATTAGTATGCTTTCTACCACATATTTTGCATATATCTTTTTTTCTTTTGTGATGAGCTATTATCATAACAGCAAGTACTATTAAAATTAAAGAAGCATATTCTATAATAAATAACTTAATTCCATTTAGTCCACTGCCACATATACTGCTATAGAAAACATGGTGATGAGTATTAATAAAATATACAAACCCAATTCCTATTGCTAAAATCAATATAGCTAATATTAATCGTGTGTTTTTCATTGGATTCCCTTCCTTAGTGTATTTTTTCCTACAGCTACTGTTGGATATCAATCAGTATGTTGTTCCTATATATCTATTGCATTATTTTTTTCATCCTTAGTTAAATTATTTTTATGTTTTATATTGTGATCTTGAGTATTGTGATTTGAATGACCTCTGTGATTTCCATGTCCTCCACAGCAACCTCCTTTTTTAACCATGGTGTATATCAAAAACCCTACGAATAATAAATATAATATTTGCAATATCGTCATTTTTTATTTTCCTCCTCTAAATACATATTTTATAGTTAAGTATCAAAAGCTTATATTAGCTTGCTTAGATGGTGTAAACCTACTGAAAAATACATCATCAAGGTCAACATTATTGCTGACACTACTATGCTCTTAGTTTGTAGCATATAATCTTCCCCTTTGTACTTTTTATTTGTTATATATAATTAAAGCAATAATCATGCCAAATAAAAAATAGGCTATGAAATCTTTGGTCTAAAGATTTCATAGCCTATTAAAACCTAATTAGTTTTCATCCTATAGTTATATCTATCTATGGTTGTGCTTTAAAGTTCATTACTTAGATACTAAGATAAAGTCATCCAACTTACAGCATAAAACATTTGCCAATACTTCTATTTTCTGAAAGCTTGGATTTTTTTTATCTCCTCTTTCTAGCTCCTCTAAATATGATTTTGATATTGAGGTCTCAAATTTGGGGTTTGTAGTAAGCCTTTCAATATCCTTTGCAGTATAACCTAAGCTAGTTCTAAGATCTCTAATTCTTTTACCATTTAACATAGTAAATCCCCCTTAGAGTTTTATTAATTTGTCCTTATATATATTATATTACTTTTTTACTAAATATTCTTTAAATTAACGGGTTTTTAACAAAACTTAGCATTTTAAATATTTCCTTATTCATCTATCCGTGTACTTATCTATAGTTCATTTTTTATTCTAATAAAATGATGTCCTATTACCTTTATAATAGCATATGCAGGCACAGCTATAAATGCTCCAAATACTCCCAAAAGGGAGATCGCTATAATCACAAGAAATATTATTGTCATAGGGTGTATATTTAATTTTTGTCCTAATATATTAGGTGATATGAAATTCCCTTCTATTTGCTGAGCTATTATTACAACTATTACTACTTTTAGTGCCATAAATGGATCTATGGTAAGAGCTATAAGTATTGCAGGCATCAATCCAATGAATACACCTAAGAAAGGAATTATAGAGGTTATGATTGTTACAATGGCTAAAACTATGGCATTGGGAAGCCCTATTATAATATAACCTATAAAGGTGATGACCCCTGTAAAAAAAGCTACAGTCAATTGACCAGTAATATATGTAGAGAGAGTATTGTCAATATCCTTTAGAAGCCTAGATGTATTATATCTATGTTTTTCAGGTATTATTTTCATAAAATTGTTTACAAATACTTCGCCGTCCTTTAATAAATAAAAAAGCACGAAGGGAATTAATACTATAAGGGTTCCTATATTAGCTATAGTAGATAGTACATTAGCTATATTTTGTGTAAAGGCCTTAAATCCATTCTCTATAAGTGCCATAAACTTATTTTGAATATCCTCCACGGAAAAAATCCACCAGTTTTGAGCTTCAAAAATATCCTTTGTATTTCTTTGCGTTAATTCTATCTGCTTAGTTATATTGTTATAAAAGTTAATAAATTCTTTTCTAATGGTGGTGCCACCATTTATAGATAGTATACTAAAGAAAGCTATAACTACTATAAATACAGTCAATATAGCTAGACCCCTATTAAGTCCTAATTTTTCTAAAAATCTTACTAGCGGCCTTAATAAATAATAGAATAGACCAGCAATTATTATTGGTAATAACGCTATAGTCATTATCATCCTTAAGGGCATTAACAAATACTCTATTTTACCAAATAAATATATTATTGTTAAAATCAATAAAATTCCTAAGGAGTATTTAAAAAACCTATTATTTTCAAACATGTTTACGCGCCCCTTTTTCTATATTTCCGCCTTGGTCATTTTCATTTCTATGTAGAATTCCCTATCAATTAACTTTATGACACGTCCTATATATTCTAATTCAAAATTTACTACAGCCGATTGCAAATCAATATTTCTTAAAAAATGAACTGTGCAGATATTGTTGTTTTGATCCTTTGAGAATCTAAGGATAATATTTCTCACCATGGGAAACTGCAGTCTCGAGCATAAGTAATTTGGTTTGTCCTCCATGTATAAATTTATGGTTCTATTATCTGTAGGAATAAATAAATCTATATCACTCCCCTCTTCTCTAACAACCCTAATATCAAAATCACTGTCTATACAAATATTTCCTTTCTTATATAACAATCTATTCACCTTCTAAAATTTAATTATACTTTTATCTACCCTCAAATACCAAAATTAACCTCTATTAAGAATATTACCATTTACTATATATTAATTCAATCCATGTATTATTAGTTTTATTTCTTTTTAACAATAAAAAGATTTCAGCATAAAATCTGAAATCTTTTTTGTATTTATAAAACTTCATTTTATTTTAAATAATTACTCAAAGCTATTTTTCATCTTGATATATCCTGCTTTTCTAAGCACAGGTACAACATATACAGCAGTAATAGCAACAATTATGCATTTAACTATATCTTGTATTAAAAATGGAGTAAACCCTGCAGCTATGGCTTTACTAATAGACATTGCTTTGTTTAGATATAAATTATATATCATATACATATAACTTACTCCCACTAAATAAACTAATGATAATCCTAGGAGCGTTGCCATTAGGACTTTCGTGAATGTAACTTTTTTTAACCCTTCCGTACATTTTCCTATGGTATAGGCACATAGGGCATATCCTATTAAATATCCGAAGGTTGGATTAAATATGTATGAAATCCCACCTCCATAGGCAAATATGGGAATTCCTATTAATCCAATACCTATATATAAAAGCTGCGAGTATAATCCATTTTTTCCTCCCAAAAACAATCCTGAATATGCACAAAATACAATTTGTAATGTGAATGGTACGGGCTGCATTGGTATTTTCAAAAATGCACCTATTGCTGTAAGAGCTGCAAACATTGAAATAAGAATCATATCTCTTGTTTTAATCTTCATTTTGTTTATCTCTCCTTAATATATTATAATGATTACATAATCAATTATAAACATTGTTAACTTTATTGTCAATCTCGGTTTATGATTAAGTTGACAATTTTAAGGGTAATATATTTTTAGATCACCAAATAATTTAATTACTATATATTTAATGAAGGGAGAATTTTTTATGTCTATCAAAATAACCCATTTATTTCACAGCGGATTTATTGCAGAGACAAAAAAACACACTTTAGTATTTGACTACTTTAATTATGAAGGAAATATAAATTTTAACCTAGACGGAATATTATCATCGAATTATTTTGCTGATAAGGAGAATGTATTTGTTTTTGTTACCCATGGTCACGGAGACCATTTCTCAGATAGTATTTTTAACTGGGAAAACTTTAACTCTAATATTAAATACATATTAAGCGATGACATTCATATAAATAATCCTAAATCCAACTATTACTTTATCAAACCAGATGAAAATTTGAAAGTTGAAGGAATGAAAATTAAAACCTTTGGAAGTACCGATAGGGGAGTATCATTTTTGGTATATGTTGATGACTTTTCCATTTTCCATTCAGGAGATTTAAACTGGTGGCACTGGAAAAATGATTCACCGAACGCCCACGCTAAGGAGGCTGAGGATTTTAAAAGGGAAGTTGATAAACTAAGAGATTATATAGATGAAGAAATAGACGTTGCCTTTGTACCAGTAGACCCTAGACTAGAAGAATTCTATTATTTAGCAGGGGAATATTTTGCTAAAACCATCAAACCAAATTTATTGATTCCAATGCACTTTAGTACTAGCTATTCTATTACAGAGAAATTCAGAGATAAGATATCGGATCTAGATGTAAAGACTGTTGTTTTATCTAATCCTAATGAGGAAATTTTATATACTAAATAATATATTTAACTATTATACTAATTTATGATATCAGTTTTATATGGATATGTTGCTTAATTTAGTACTAGTATTTAAGAGAATAAAATTACCTTTTTTTATCCCCAAAAAGCAACCTAATTAATATTATATATATTAGAAAGCTTTTTAAAGTACATGGAGGTGATTTAGTTGTCGAAAAAAAGTAAGCAGCTTATGAGGAATATTGTTAAACAACTATCCAAAAAAGATTTTGATATCAACTCTTTTCTACAAGATAACATGAATTCTCAATATATGAAAACAAATATGATTGAGGATGAAGATAAGTATATTTTAGAAGCTGAAATTCCAGGTTTTAATAAAGAACAGATAGATTTGAGTGTTAATACTAACAATATTACCATAACAGCTAAAAGAGAGGACCAATTAAATGTAGAAAAGGAAACCTATATAACCAATGAAATACGGTATGGCGAAATTAAAAGATCCTTTAAGATATATAACTTTGATAAGGAGGGTATCAAGGCAAAATATAACAATGGTCTATTAACTGTTACAATTCCAAAGTTACCACAGAAAACTCTACCTAAAGAAAATATCCCAATAGATTAGTTCTTTCTCAATCTATTGGGATAACTGGTTTATCCAATTACTTTTTTGACATTGTTTCTAATACTTTAATCATATTAAAAAGCATTTCATTTATGGGCGTTTTCACACCATGCTTTATTCCAAGCTCACAAACAGCTCCTGCGAACATCTCTACCTCAGTTTTCCTACCGGCTTCTATATCCTGATACATTGAGGTTTTCCCCCCTGGAGATAAACCCATCATTACATCAATAAATTCGTCTACATCTCCCTCATCAAGATTAATACCTACCCTTTGAGATATCTCTACCACTTCTCCAGCAGCAGACCTCAAAAGCTGAACTGCTTCATCTGATTCTTTAAAGACTCCATAGGGAGCCTTTAAAACCGCTGAAACCTGATTAATCCCAACATTAACCATAAACTTCCACCATAGGGACCGCATAATATTTTTTGGAACTTCATAGGGGATATTAGCCTCATCAAATAAACTCTTTACTTCTAATACCCTCTCTGAATATGTATTGTCCTTTTCACCAAATACAATTCTTCCTATATTAGCAAATTCAATATTTGTACCTTTCCTAACTGCATCTATTGCAACACACATGGAATAGAGCATTTTTTCCATACCATATTCTTTTCCAAATATCTCTTCACTTGAAATACCATTCATTAGAGATACGATAGTGGTATTTGGTCCAACATGCTTTTTTATATCCCTTACTGTTTGATCTAAATGTTGATATTTAACCGCTACTAAAATTAAATCAGCTGGTTCAACATCTTCATCAGGAGATACAAAGTTAAAATCACATTTTTCCCCATTAACAGCAAATCCCTCTTTAGAATATCTTGCTATTCTTTCCTTACTCGCTATTACCTTAAGTGATATTGAGTCTACTCTATTAATTCTGCTACCGTATGCCGCTCCAATGGCTCCAAGTCCTATTAATGAAACTTTTTTAATATTCATTTTAGAATTCCCCCAAGTTTTTTGTTGAATTTTATCTGTATTATATTAAATTATATACTATTTTTTCATTTAAAACATTAAGGCATAAAAAAAGTTGATTTTTATGCCTTAATGTTTTACTTATATATATTTTTAAATACTAATTGAAGTATAATACTTATATATCCATAAAATATGCATGGAAAAAGGTATGGCTTGAATTCCTAATGCTGCTCGTATTATATAGTCATATTTTAATCTTGGCGGACATCTATTTTCAACAAATTTTAAAAGAATTATCGGAAAAAGTGCTAGCATAGATCTTATAATTAATCCCATATACATTGGGAAACGAAATAATCTTATCATTAGAGGATTTAGCTCCTCTATAAATCCCATGTTGTTAATTCCAATATATGTAATTAGGTAATCACCCATAATTGCCACAAATAATATAAATAATATTATGTTATTTGTAGTTATTATTTTAGTACATTTATTTCTATCCATCATATTTCTCCTAACAAATTTATCGATATAGTACATATTAAAATTTCTTATTTTATATTATTTGTATATTTTTCTATTCATGATTTATTATTAGCATGTATTCTTTCATTCATAAGTCTATTCATTAATATGAAAATAATTACTAGTTTTAACTTATATTCATAATCCTTAGAAAAATTTGTTAGGCTGAATATAGTATTTTACTAGCTTTATGTGGAAAAATAATATTGACTTCTTATTCTTTATAGGGAGGAATATAATGGCTTATAATAAGGGATTTAAAAAAATTGATAAAAATATCGATACTAGAAATGGGATAAAGGAAACCAACGAACGTAGGTTAAATGAATTAGTTAATTTAGTTGAGAGATATGTTAGAACCGAAAGGCATCTAGAACAACACTCAGACATAATTGAGCTTAATGAAATGAAACATACCATAAAAATCCAAGAAGAACGGGAAGAAAAGATTAATCATCTTAGAGAGCTTATTATAGATGGTAATTCTCATAAGGATGAGTTTAGAAATCTTCAAAGGAATTACCAATATACCCATAATTATCTTCACCACCATGAAGGTCATATGGATTCTGAAACCCTTAGATTCACTAAGGAAAAACAAGAACATCGTCAAGACCAATTAAGATTTCTCCATTAGAATTACCTTTTAAAAATATTAGACCTTCCAATTTAATTTTGGAAGGTCTAGATTAATTCTATATATCATTTTTTTGTAAGCATATCCTTTTTAGCTATATAAATTAATTTATCTAAATCTATATCAATCACTCCGTCAAATACAGCTAATCCATATCTAAAATTTATATCAAATCTATATCGATCAGATTCATTTATTTTTGCAAGTTCTTTTTTTATTTTTGTAATTATGTTAAGTATTGTATCCTTGGACTTATTCTTTTCATATATAACAAATTCATCTCCATCAATCCTGAAGAAGAAAGCATCTTTAGGGATATTATTTACCACTATATCAGCAAATTCTTTTAAAACTTTATCGCCAGTTATATGTCCAAATTTATAATTTATCTTATTCATATCATTAATGTCTAAATATGTTATTGAAATTGTTTCTTTATTTATTATAGCAGATTTTACATACTCATCCATTACCTTTAGGCCTTCTACTCTATTTAGCGTATCTGTAATTTGATCTTTACCAAGCCTTTGTCTTATCTTTTCTTCTTTTGCTATTTTTTCTACTAAACTCTTACCTATTATAGTTAATATATACCGGTTATTTAGCCTAGTAGCATGGGCTTCAAATTCAAAGGGAATTAGTGCCTTATCCTTCGCTATAATAAGACCTTGGAATTTTGCATTTTCATTTTCAATTAATTTATTTATTAATATATCCATATTATCAATACTGTTTTCATTAGGTCTAACAATGTTCTCAAAGCTTAAGTTTCCTATATCGATTTCTAAATAGCCGAGTTCTCTAAAGAAATTACTACTTGCCTTAACGAGTTTATTTTCCTTTAAATCATAGGATAATTCTACAGTAAATATAAGGTCTCGTATATTATTGTATAAAGAATTATATCTGCTCACTATATTATCATACTCTTCATTTAATATCTTTAGCTCACTTCTTTTTTCATCTAGTATTTTCTTAAGATTTTCACTGTTTTTTGATTTGTGACTTTCAGATATTTTTTGTGATGTCATATCTTTATATGTTATACAAACACCGTTTATTTCCCCTCTATTTAATAAAACAGGCGTATATTTTACCATTATATAGCATACATTATTATTAACCGTCCTTAACTTTTTCTCCCTTTCAACTACCATTCCCTGTAAAGCCTTTATAAAGTCTTTATTAAAGTTTTCTTTATCTAATTCGTCAATATAATCATATATCTGTTTTCCTTCTTCCATAACTCCGCCTAATACAAAATAGGTCTTTTTATGAAAATATATAATTTTATATTCTTTATCAACTATTACTACATAATCAAAGATATCATTTATAATAGATTTTAAGTATTTCTCTTTTATTATATTTTCTTCTAGCCCTAAACCGAAAATACTATTCATAGTATTCATACCCTTCCTTAGGTGATTAAGGTTTTTAGTTTTGTTAAACGCCCTATAATAAGATTATAAATAATTATATAGTGGTACCTAAATATGTATAAAGAACTAATTTTATTGATACCTATATATATTAATAGTAAATTAGACCTAAGATAATCCATAATCATGTTTTTATTGAGGGGGGTAGACTATTTATTAATTTATTTCAATTTGCTATTGCAATTTAGGTATTCATTATTTTTGTTTTTACACACAAAATTATATATTTTATTGTTAAAAAAACTTGACATTATCGATAATTTGTGACTTAGAGTATAATTTTAGTAGGCAAAAATAACAAAAAATTAGAAAG